>Ga0126378_10002164_pt1 | contig 14512 bp, 13 predicted proteins | sample PanSoiMetPlot_23_FD_92587 | JGI IMG/M metagenome (GOLD analysis project Ga0126378, IMG submission 92587) | Tropical forest soil microbial communities from Panama - MetaG Plot_23 | ecosystem: Environmental > Terrestrial > Soil > Tropical forest > Bulk soil | place: Panama | collected 2016-02-17 | reverse complement strand
CTGGCCCGCAAAGTCCGGGGCGCAGACGGCAAGCGTCGCCGGATCGACAGGTGCCTGGCCCGACAGGAACAGCAGGTCCCCGTGCTTGATGGCTGCCGGGAACAGCGGCTCGGCGCCACCAACAGCGACACTGCCGATTGCCTGCCTGCCGTGCGCCATGTCAGCTCATCCCTTCGCCAGCGAGCAGAAGGTCAATGGTTGCCGTCGGATGTCTGACTCGCTAGATTGGTCGACCGGTAGACCTCTTGGTCTACCGGTCGACCGTAGAGCTTTCGTGCTGGCACTGTCAATGAGCGGTGGCTGCAGATGGGCGGACGAGCAGAGCTCAGCGAGAAGGGCACGGAACGTGGCAGATGGGCAGCGGCACGTCGTCGTGATCGGCGGTGGTATCGCAGGACTGAGCACGGCGTGGTTCCTCAGCCAAGGCGGCGCTCAGGTCACAGTGCTCGAGGCACGAGGTATCGGCAGCGGGTGCTCGTTCGCGAACGGCGGATGGCTATGCCCGGCCCAGGCCGGGCCGCTGCCTGAGCCTGGCCTCACCCTGTTCGCGTTGCGGTCGCTTCTGCAGCGCTCGTCCCCGCTGTATATACAGCCCGCCCACCTGTTCCGTGCCGCCGGCTGGTTCCTGCAATTTCGCCACTACTGCACCGAGGCCGCCTACCAGCACGGAATGGCCGCCATCGCCAGGCTCGGTCTGGACACGTTCAAGCTGGCGGAGCAATGGCAAACCGCGGGCGTCCAGTTCGAGATCCACAAGCAGGGAATGATCTACGCCGCGCAGGACGAGGCGAGCGCAGCCGCTGCGCTCGCGGACCTGCAGCCGATGCGCGAGTTCGGCTATCAGCTGCCCGACGGGCTCATGACTGGCGCTGAGCTGCATTCATTCGAGCCCGCACTCTCCGAGGTCGTCAAGGCGGGGTTCCTCATTGAGGAGCACTGGCATGTCCGCTCCGACTCACTGATCGACGGGCTAGCTGCTTGGCTCCGGGAGCGTGGCCATCAGATCCTCGAGGGTGCCGAGGTCACCACGGTAAAGCTGGATGATTCTGGCCGCGTAATCGCCGTCGCCACGCCAACGGCCAGCTACGAGGCGGACGACTTTGTCTTCGCGACCGGCTCGTGGACCGAGGCCATGAATCAGCTACCAGGCCCGCGCATCCCCGTGCAGGCCGGCAAGGGCTATAGCTTCGCGGTGCGACCGACGATCATGCCAGCGCACGCGGTCTTGCTCACGGACGTTCACGTCGGCTGTACGCCCTTTACCGACTTCCTCCGCATCGGCGGCACGATGGAATTCAGCGGCGTCAACCGGCGGATCGACCAACGACGCGTCGACATCATCGTGCGAGGCGCGCGCGAGTCCTTCCAGCCGTTCGCCGACGACGAGGTCCGCCAGGTGTGGACCGGCCCGCGACCCATCACACCGGACGGCCTGCCAGTAATCGGCAAGATGCCTGGAACGCCCAACGCCTACATCACCAACGGGCACGCAATGCAAGGGGTGTCGCTCTCCCCTGGGTCCGGGCAGGCGCTCGCCAATCTGATCCTCACCGGCCACGCCGCCGACGTGCTCGCTCCGTTCGACCCCGGCCGATTCCGCGGCGCGCGGCAGCGCCGCGGCGCCGCATGAGCGACCAGGCGACGAGGGTCATCGTCCTCGACGATGATCCAACCGGCACCCAGACCGTTGCCGACGTGCCTGTCGTACTGAAACCGGAACGCGCAACACTGACGCGAGTGTCGGACCTGACGCCTGGCCCATTGTGGGTGCTGACCAACACCCGGGCCATGGGCTTGGCGGCGGCTCAGTCAACGCTCAGGCACATCGCCGAGGAGACACGTGCCGTCTTCGGCCAGTCCGTTCGGCTGGTCCTGCGTGGCGACTCGACGCTGCGCGGGCACGTACTCGGCGAGATCGACACCCTCTCCGTGCCTGGATCGGTGGCGCTGTTCGTGCCCGCGTTCATCGAACTCGGCCGGGTCACGATCGATGGCGTGCACTACGTCACTGACAGCGGCCGCCGGGTCGAGGTCGCGGCCACCGAATACGCACGCGATCCCGAGTTCTCCTACCGGACCAGCAGCCTTACGGACTGGATAGCCGACCGGGATCCGTCTCGGCCGGCATTCGGGCTGCGAGCAGACGTGTTGCGGTCGCACGGTCCCGGCGCACTATCCGACCTGCTAGTAAGGGCGCCGGACGGGGCTGTGATCATCCCCGACGCCGAGACCATCGACGATCTCCAGGCGATCCGGGACGCGTGGCTCGCGGCACAACAGCGCGGTCGGCCGGTCGTGCTCCGCTGCGCCGCCAGCCTGGCCAGTGTCATTACCGGTCTGCACACCCGGCCTGTCACCCTCTCGGCTGCGGACGGCCCTGTCCTCGTTGTCTGCGCCTCCTACACTGCGGGTGCGGCCGCGCAACTCGCCGCGCTCACCAGCGGACATGACGTCGTCCGTCATGAGATCGACCTGGCGCGGGTGCTGCCAGCAGTCTCAGCCGACCACGGCTACGTCGCGCACGTGGCACGCGGCGTCGCCGAATCACTGTCAATGCACCGGGTCGTCGTGTTGTCGACGCCCCGCGTTGCGCGCCCTGACCACCTGACCCTCGCAGCCGGCGAGGCCATCATGGACGCCGTTGTGGCGATCGTCGGCCAGCTCCGCGGTAAGTTCTCAGCGCTTGTCACCAAAGGCGGCATCACGTCTGCCCGGATCGCCCGCGACGCGCTGCGCGTTCCCATCGCTTACGTCGAGGGCCAGGTCGTGCCTGGTGTGCCGGTATGGGCGCACTCATTTCCGCCAGGTGACGGCATCGAGCATGTCATCGTGCCGGGCAACGTCGGTCTGCCAACAGCTATCCGCGACATCGTGGACCAGCTGACCACATCGGCGCCAGTCCACAGCAATCCGCGCCGTTAACGAGATCAGGAGGCTGACCGATGCCCGCGATGACCCTGCCAGCGCACGCCAGCCTGCAGGAATTCGACGAGATCTTCGAGGCGGTCAAGAACTGGGGCCGCTGGGGCGACGACGACGAGCTAGGAACGCTTAACTACATCACCCAGAGACCGTGCGGGCGGCAGGCGGCTTCATCGTGAACGCGGAGCTATAGGTCCTCGTAGGACAGCACGCATTGGATGAGATCGGGGTCTGCGGAATCGATGAGGCTGTACGCCCTGGCAGCGTCCTCGACTGGCACGGTGTGGGTCAGCAGCGGAGCCAAGTCCAGCGATACGAGTAGCTCATTGGCGAAATCCATGCGTCGACGCATCGACCACAGCGGACCGAGGTCTGCGTTGAGTCCGCCGACCTGAGACGCGATGACCTTGGGGCGGTTGTGGTGGAACTCACCAGCCAGGCTCAGCCCCTCAAACGTGCCTCCGTACCAGGACATGACCACTACTCGCCCGCCGTATCCTGCGGTACGAATTGCCTCATGCAGAGCTGTACTCGCCCCGGAGACCTCGACGACGATGTCGGCTCCGCGGTTGTCTGTCAGTGCTCGGACACGCTTAGCCACGGCATCGGTCGACGGGTCGAGCACCACATCGGCGCCAAACTGTCGCGCCGCCGCACGACGGCGTTCGACCGTGTCCACGCCGACGATCAATGAGACCCCGCTACGCCGCATGAGCTGAACGACAATCAGCCCGATTACCCCCAGCCCGCTCACCACGACGGTGTCGCCGAGGAAGGGATGTGCATCAAGGACACCGTTGAGGGCAGTGTTCAGATTGGCTACGAGCACGCCGACGCGAAGGTCATTCAGCGGGGGCAGCACCACCACATCGTTGGCTGCGACGACCGAGCGAGACCGATGCGGAGTGTAGGAGAAGACCAGATCACCGACTTGCGGCGACGACACCTGTCCGCCGACGGCCGCGACGCGACTTACCGCCGCGTAGCCGTAAACGAGCGGGTACGTCCACTGCGGCGTTGACCCCTCTTCAAATAGCCCGGTAACAGGATCTTGCACTTTGGTCCATTGAGGCGCGACACCGCGGAACACGTTCATTTCTGTGCCGGCACTGATCCCCGAGTACAACGTGCGCAGTGCGACGTCGTCGGCACCCAGGTGCCGGATTGCCTCGTCGCGCACCTCCAGTTCGCGCGGACCAATGAAAACGACGGTGCGGCTAGGACCTTCAATCATGCTGCCAATCCTCCTGAACCTCAGCGAGCGCTCGATAGGCCGGACTCGACAAGCCACCCAACGCTTGCGCTGATCGCATCAAAAATGTCCGTGGCGCACTCGTCGAACTCGATGATGTGCCAGCGGAGGTAATCACCTGCGGTCAAGGCTCCTGCAATGTCTACCTTGCCGGTGCCGGCTGGCGTCATCGGTTGTCCCGGCGTGAGAGGCCCGTCCTTGACATGCGCGAGCTGAGCGCGCCGACCGAGGCCTGTCATCACTTCAGCGGGCCGTCGACCAGCAAATTGCGCCCAGTAGATATCAATCTCAGCGACGACCGATGGGTCGAGGTAGTCCCAGAAGACATCGAAAGCCGGGCGTCCGTCGAAGACAGCGTCCCATTCCCAGAAGTGATTGTGGTACCCCACGCGCATTCCGCGCTTCGCTGCTAGTGCGGCCGCGCGATTGAAACGCTCAGCGGTTCGTTTCAGCGTATCGAGCCGATCGAGGTCGTGAATCGTTGCGCCCGATAGTGCGCTGAGGTCGGATACGATGAGCAGGTCATTTCCGAGCAGTTCCTGCTCGTCAAGCACGGCATTCGCATTGTGACTTTCGGGCAGAGCGGTGTGAGCGCTCGAGACGACGAGTCCGTGCTCGTCCAGAAGCAGTTTTAGCTCTGCGGCGTCAACTGTCATTCCCGCGAGCGCATCTCGGGTCTCGGCTGGCATGCCGGCCGAGCACACGGGCTCAACTCCAGCGAGCCCCAACTCAGCGATCCTTCCGATCGCTGCCGCCGCGCCGCTCGCAAGCTCGCCTCGCACCGAGTAAAGCTGGACGGCCAGCGGAACAGCATTCATGAGTGGCCATGCTCCGCGACAACGAGCGGTCGAAGGGCGCTGTAGGCAATCTCGAGGCCTTGAAGGACTCGCTCATCAGTGCCGCCCCATATCGGGTCCTCATGCTCCACCGACAGGGTGCCGGTGAATCCGACCTCGTACAGCCGGTCGACGACTTGGTTCCAGTCAATGTGGCCCCGACCAGGCACCCGATAGCGCCACCAGCCGGTCAGCCAGGGGTTACCACCCTTGTGAACGGTTCCGAAACACCCATAACGATTGCGCGAAAGGGCGTCGACCTGGATGTCCTTGGCCTGGGCGTGGACGATCCGCTCGGCGTAGGGCTTGATGGTCTCAACCGGGTCGATGCCGATCCACACCAGGTGCGACGGGTCCCAGTTCAGGTAGAGCCCGAGCGAGAACATCCACTCCCACAGTTCAGGGCTGTAAGCAAGATTGCCCGGATAGCCGTCGGGGTGCCAGCCCTCCATGACGCAGTTCTCAATGATGAGCTTGACATCGCGCTCGCCCGCATAAGTGACGAGCGGAGGAAGGACCTTCTCGGCCTCCCGCATGTTTTCCGACACCGATTGGTAAGGGTTGCGGCCGACGAACGTCCCAACATGAGCGACGCCCAAGGCGGCGGCAGCGTCGACCGCATGACGCAGATGGGCGTGTATAGCTGCGCGCCTGTCGGTGTCAGGGTGCAGGTTGTTTTCGTAATAGGCGAGCGCGCTCAGGTGCAACTTGTGCCGAGCGAACAGGTGCTGCGTCGCTTCTACGTCACTGGCCCCGAAGTCGGCGACCCGTAGATGCGAAGCTTCGAATTCTCGGCCGCCGACGCTTGGCCAGACGGCCACCTCCAACGCGTCGTAGCCCGCACGCTCAGCCCACGCAGCGATACGCGCCAGTGACCAGCCCGGCAGGCAGGCTGTCAGCATGCCTAGCTTCATGAGACTTCACTCCTCGCAGCGATGAGCTCAGCTGGCAGATCGACCCAGCCGGCGCTCGACTCAGCGCTCCGTGCAACGGCGTCAAGAGCGTCCTGAACGTAGCGGCCCTCCGCGAAAGATGGCTCCGGATCGCGCTCTTGCACAATTGCGCTCAAGAACTCGTACGCCTGATGGGTGAAAGTGTGTTCGTATCCCAGGCCGTGACCGGGAGGCCACCAAGCGGAGAGATAAGGATGATCCGGCTCGGTCACGAGAATTGTGGTGAATCCGCGTTCCTGGGAGCCGTTCCCCTCATACAGCTGCAGTTCATTCAGCCGTTCCAGGTCGAACGCAGCAGAAGCTAGTGACCCGTTGATCTCGAGTCGTAGGCTGTTCTTGCGCCCCAAGGCGACCCGCGAGGTTTCGAACGTTGCCGTCACGCCATCGCTGAGGTGGCCCAGGAACACTGCTGCGTCATCGACCGTTACGTCACCGAGTGCATCGCTTCCTGCCACCCGCCGCTGAGTGATGAAGGTGCTAGTGCTCGCGCTGACTGACTGCAACCGCGAACCTGTCAGGTACGCGACGAGATCAATGAGGTGTGACCCTAGGTCGCCAAGGGCTCCTGAACCGGCCTGGGACGCTTCCATCCGCCAGCTCAGCGGTACCTCCGGGTCGCTGGCCCAGTCCTGCAGGTACACGGCCCGCACGTGTCGCAGCCTACCGAGTCGACCTTCGCCGATGATCTTGCAGAGCAAAGCGATCGCCGGAACTCGTCGGTAGTTGAAGCCCACCATTGATCTCGTGCCCTGACGGCGAGCTGCACTCGCCGCATCGGCCATCGCCTCGGCCTGTACCAGCGTGGTGGCGAGGGGCTTCTCGCACAGGACGTGCTTACCCGCCTCGAGCGCCGCTATCGAGATCTCGGCATGACTTGAGTTAGGCGTGCATATGTCAATGATGTCGACGTCGTCGCGACCGACGACCGCCCGCCAGTCAGCGGACGTATCAGCCCATCCCATGCGAGTGGCCGCCCGAGTCAGGGCCGCTTCCTCGCGCCCGCACAGTACAGCGAGCTCGACAGCGACGGGAATGTCAAAGAAATGCCCGACCGTTCGCCAGGCCTGCGAGTGGGCTGCACCCATGAATGAGTAGCCGATCATCCCGACCCTGAGCTTCGAAACGCGTGTCATTTACGCTCGAGCCGCGATTTCAACGATCGTCCGCACTGATTGCGCGGTCTCACCTGTCGGCTGATACTCAAGCCCGATCATCGAGTCGTAACCGAGCTGCCGCAGGGCACTCAGTTGGCCGAGCCAGTCGATCTGCCCCGATCCGGGCTCTCCACGCCCCGGGACATCGGCAATTTGTACATGGCTGACGAGGTCGATTGAATCAGCCAGCTCGTTACTTGGATCCTCATCCATCACGAGCGAATGGTACGCGTCGTACAGCATTCGCACCGCCGGTGAGCCGACCTCTCGCAAGACCTGGATCGTCGCCCGGCTGGTATCGAGAAACGTGCCGAGGTGATCGACCCGCGAGTTCAGATTCTCGAGGAGAAGGACCACATCTCTACCCGCTAGCAGGTCCGCGGCGCGGCGCAAGGCATCGACGATAGCAGCACGCTGATCTTCCGGCGCCACGTCAGTGGGCTGGCCTTCGGCCGTAATGACCAGAAACGGCGACCCAAGATCCTCGGCTACCAGGATTGAGTCTCGCAGGCCCGCCAGGAAGACACCGTGGGAACGCGAATCAGTAAGTTCGCCCATCGGATCTACACACATCGTCTGCAACTGCGTCCCTGTCTCCCGCAAAGCGGACCGGATTGCTGGCAGTTTCTTATCGCGCCAGGTCCAGATCTCGACTGCGTGGAATCCGCTATCTGCGGCGAGCCTGACCCGATCGGCGCATTCCGGGCCTGCCTCGGTAAAAAGCCATTCAACATTGGCAGACAACTCGTACATGTTCCCGCCATCCACTCAGACGTTGTTCGACGTTCGGCGCACTTCTCAACCATAGTCAGCGCTAATTCATTCTTTCACTCCTCCGGCGCCGAGGTTTGAGACAAGGCTGCGTTGGATAAGCATGAACGCAATCGCTACGGGCAACGAGATCAGCACTCCGAACGCCATTACCTCGCCGACGTTCGTCGTATGCAGCTCGAATAGCTGTTGCATTTCTAGCGGCAGCGTAAAATTGTTGCTCGAGCTGATCAGGCTCAGCGCCATCAGATATTCGCCCCAGCTTAGTATGAAGGAAAACGCAGTGACCGCCGCGATACCAGGGCGCAGCAATGGCAGTATCACATGCCACACCGCGCCCAGTCGGCTACATCCATCGACCATGGCAGCCTCGTCGAGCGACACGGGAATGTCACGCAGGTAATTGCGGAACAGCAGCACACCGACTGGGAGGGCCCCGGTTAGGTGCACCATCGCGAGACCGACCAGAGAATCACTCAAATGCAGATACCGCATCGCGACGACTAGCGGCACCAATATGACCAGGCCTGGCACGAGCTGTGCGACCAAGACAACCCCGACCGTCGCCACGCGCCCCCGGAAACGGAACCGGGTCAGCCCGTACGCGGCCAGCACAGCGACAATTGCAACAGCAAGCGAGCTGAGCGTTGCCACAATCGTGCTATTGAGAAAGGCTTGACCGAGCCCTGGCAGCTGCAGCAGCGACCGGAAGTTGGCCAGGGTCCATTGCTTGGGAAGTAGCCCTCCGTTGAGGATGTCCAAGTTCGGGCCGAATGCCGCCAGGTACATCCAGATGATCGGCGCCAGGAGTAGCACGACAGCAAGCAATTGGGCAGTGGCCACAGCGATCGTTCGAGCGGTTCGCCGCCGTGCCGGGGTGCCTCGCCAACGGCCGGCCTTGCGATGGATGCCGCTGGCCATGGCCGACGGTGTTGCGTGTTTCGCCTGCGCGTCAACTGCGCCTGTTACGTTCATGTGCGTCCCCGACGCGAGGTGCCCACCAGCAAAGGTGTCATCGCGAACACCAGGATGATCAGCATCAAGGTACCCAAAGCGGCAGCCGCACCTGGTTGCGCCTGCGAAAAGAAGGTTTGGTACAGATTGACGCCCAGGATATTCGTGGCAGAGCCCGGCCCGCCCTTAGTGCTTAGCCACACGATGTCGAAACTATAGAAGGCTTGGACGAAGAGAATCACGGACATGGCTCCGAGAGTGGGCGTGAGAAGTGGCAGCGTGATACGGCGGAACATCCGGATTCGAGCTGCGCCGTCGACTGCCGCAGCTTCATATAGCTCCTGTGGTATGCCCTTTCTTGCCGCAAGCAAGGCGACAGTAAGGAACGGCATGCCTTGCCATCCGCTGATCAGGATCACTGCCCAGAGCGCCTCGTTTGACGCGGCAAGCGGACTCACGGCACCGACGAGATGGAGGCCGTGGAGAAGCGCATGAAGCGGGCCGAACGTGCCGTCGTACAAGAAAACCCAGGCATACGCGAGAACCACAAACGGAGTGATCCACGGAAGCATCATGAGGCCGGTGATGGCCCCCGTTATCGGCGTGCGGACGTTCAGGAGCATGGCTAGTGGCAGCGCTACGATTATCTCGAGAAACAGCGTCCCGATAGCCCAATAGACGGTGAGCCGGAGCGATGAGTAGAACTGTGAGCTGCTGAAAATAGACCGGTAGGCTGCCAGGCCGCTGAAATGCGGCGACAGGCTGGTCATCAAGTTCCAGTTGGTAAGTGACAGGTACAACCCGTAGAAGAGCGGGAGGATAGTCACCGCGACCACGATCAGTCCCGCCGGCGCGACGAACAGCCAAGGCCGCCAGTTCACGGTCCGCTGGTGAGGGCGGCTCAAGGCCGCCCTCACCAGCACACGCTCCGGCATAGGTTACTTCGCCAGCTCAGCGTTCATCGTTTGACACAACTGCGCTGTCGACTGGTCCACACTCTGGGCGCCGCTCGCCACCCGTTGAACCGAATCCTGCACTGTCTCGACCTCGATCTTGCCCATCTGCGGAATCTCCGGCGCCGGATACTGGTACGGGTAGGCGCTCTTCATCTGCTGCGCGAATTGGGTCCATGGTGTCGAGGTCCATGGTGCTTGGGTCATCAGCGACACGCGGCCCGGAAGGAATCCACTAACGCTGTCGATGGCATTCATCGCGCCGTTGGGGCTCGTCGCGTATTCGATCCACTTCGCCGCCGCGGCTTTGTGCGTGGATGTCTGCCACATGACTAGTGGCCAACCCCCGAGGAAGCCGTACTCTCCCGCGGAACCACCCGGAATAAGGGCCATACGAACGTCTGGCAACAGCTTCGGGTTCTGCTGCTGGATGGTTGTATAGATCCAGGGGCCGTCGATGAGTATGCCGGCCTTGCCGCTTGTAAAGAGGTCGTCCTCCTGCGTTTCGGCCAAGTTCACTGCGTCCGTCGGCGCGAGGCCTTGCTTTGAAATGCTGGTGTAGTACGTCAGCGCCTCTTTGTATTGCGGAGTCTCGAAACCGCATTGGCCTTGGCTGGTCAACATGTGGGCTCCGTCGGCGAGCCAGACCGAGATCAACGTCTGGATTGTGTTGTAGTCCTTGCTCTCGGTGATGGACCACGGTATAGCGGTCACCTTCTTCAGCTTTTGGGCATCCGCCAATAGCTGAGGCCATGTGGTCGGCGGAACGTCGGGGTTGAGACCAGCCTTCCTAAACAGGTCAGCCCGGTAAAACACCATGCTGGTCTCGTCAGCCATGGGAGCGCCGTACCAATGGCCGTTCAGGTGATAATAGTATGGGTCGCCCGGCCAGTAGTCTGCGGTGATGTTATGCCCTTCCTGCTTTGACCATCCGGCCATATAACTGTCGAGGGGCGCCAAGGCGCCATCGTGGGCGTACTGGGCGACTACGTCATTTCCGAGGAAGGAAACGTCGGGCAGCCCGCCGCTCACGAGTGCAGTCGTGATCTTCTGCTCCTGCTCCGTCCACGGCACTATCTGCATGTCGACCGTGATGGTAGGATTCAGCTTTTCGAATTCGGCTATCGCATGTTTGTACGCGTTGATGCTGGGCTGATCGGTGTTGAATTCCCAGAAAACAACGGTCTGGTGCCCGGAGCTTCCGGAGCTATTGCTGTTGCTCGAGCAGGCGGTGACCGCCGCTGCCAGAACCACCCCTGCCATGATGGCTTTGCTGGATGGCTTCATTGCTTTCTCCGTTTCCCTGAGAGACAGTACGGGGATTGGATCTATGGCGTGAGAACCAATCGCTGCTAAGCAATCGCAGCGATGACGGGTTTGATTCGAGCGGGGGCGAGCATCTGTTCGCGCGCAAGCTCAATCGCGCCGAGGATTCCGGCTTGTCGCCCGGTCTGGGTCGCGATGATGGCTAGATTTGACGTGGCGAGCGGGAGCGAGCGCCGGTAGATCGCCTCTCGTATGCCTACGACCAGCGTGTCCTTGATGCCGATCAATGTGCCACCGATGACGATGGCCTCTGGGTTGAAGAAGTTGACGAGAGTTGCGAGGACTTCACCTATCAAATTGGCAGCCGACCGAACCGCAACCAAGACGTCGGTCTGACCGTCATCTGCGAGCCGGACGAGGTCAGTTGTAGATGCGCAGTCCAGGCCTTTCTCTGACATCGCCTTGACGAGCGCCGCGCCGCCAGCGATTGCCTCCAAGCAGGCTACGTTCCCGCAGCGGCAAAGCACTTCCTCGTAGCCATGTATCGGGACATGCCCGATATCCCCAGCGCAACCATCGGCCCCACGGTACGGTGCACCATTCGCAATGATCCCGCAGCCGATGCCTGTGGCTACCTTGACGAACAGCAGATTGCGCAGGTTTGGCAGATGCTGTCGATGTTCGCCGATAGCCATGATCGTTACATCGTTGTCGACCACGACGTCACATCCGAAGATGTCACCCAAGTACGTCGGAATCGAGAAGCCGTTCCATCCCGGCATGATGGGCGGGTTGTTTGGCCGTCCGGAGGAGAATTCGACCGGGCCAGGAACGCCGATTCCGATCGCCTTCAGCGCGGATGCCGGCCGGTCGATCTGGGTCAGCAGCTCGTTGATCCGTCGGGCGACGAGACCCAGAACCTCGTGCGGCCCCGAGTCGATCCGGCATGCGTCTCGGCATCGCGCCAGGATCTCGCCCGAGACGTCGGCGACCGCTACATCGCAATGAGTTGCACCAAGGTCGACGCCGACGAGCAGATTGGTATCCCGTCTGAGCCGGAGCTCGCGCGGCGGGCGCCCTCCGCTCGAGACTCCGCCCTCCACCTCTTCCAGCAGTCCAGCCTTGATGAGGTCATCCACACGCTGAGACACGGTCGATCGAGCGAGGCCCGTGTGGCGTGCGAGGTCGGCTCTAGTCGTCGACGTACCAGACACAACTAGGCCCAGAATGTGCTCCAGACCCGTTGCCGGAATGGACGTATCAAATGAAGCGGCCGACATGTCGAACATAGTAGGAAGACTATGTTCGAAGGTCAATAGACTTACGCAATAGAACGGCTGTGTCCCGATCCGTCAAGGAGTCCTCGGAACGAGCGTCTGGGACCCTAGCTTCCGATCAGCCTGACCGAGGCGGCCCCTTCGAGCATGGTCTCGGCGACCAGGTTGTAGGCGATCGTCCACGCTTCCCGGGTCGGTTCGTCGAAGTCGTCGCCCAGAGCGGCAGCGATCGCCTCGATCAGTGCAGAGCCCACGGTTTTATAGTCGTCGGCCCGCACGCCATAGCCGGCGTGCCGGGCTCCGAGGGCGCGCGTGTGAGCAAGCAGATCAGGTAGCCGGGGAATGGCCCCGACGATCTCAGTCAGCTTGTCGCTGAACCTGACCTTCTGCTCGGTCATGTCGTCGGGAAACATCGGACGCAACGCCGGGTCGCGCTGGAATAGCTCCTGGTAGAAGACGTTCGCCAGCGATGGCAGAGCCGGGCGCATGCGCTCGAACGACGACTGCACCAACACAATCTGCTCTGGCGTCACTGGCTGCCTCCCAAGGCTTGCGCGAGATCGGTACGGCTGCTAACACCGAGCTTCGTGTAGGCGTGCTGCAGGTGATTGTTGACCGTGCGCACGGACAGATACAGTCTCTCGGCTATTTCCTTGCTGGCTATGCCGTTGATCGCGAGCATCACGACGTCTCGCTCGCGTGCCGACAGCGGAACTGGAACTGCCGCCAACAACAGGCCCGGAGTCGTCGCGCCTTCGCACAACGAAGCCAACGCACTTGACCGGCGCTGCGCTGCCGTTGCCGCCCGCAGGTCGCCGGCCCGACTGAAGGCCTCGGCCGCGGCCGACTCTGCCTCAGCCGCCAGCAGCATGGCTCCCATGGCCTCGAAGTCCGTGGCCGCCCCTGCGAGCTCAAGTCCATCGCGCGCGCGCGCGGCGGCAGCATGCCGTGCCCGGGCAGCTACTAGAGGCGAATCGCACTCCCGTGCCAGTTCTTCAAGGCGTGCGGACGTATCTACCCCAGCAGTTCGCATCACATCGTGCAGAAGCCATGACTCTGTGGTCCGGTGTCCCGTTGAAGCCGCATGGTCTGCGGCTGCAAGCAACACTTCGACGGCATCTTTCGGACGCTGCGAAGCTGTTTCCGTCCATGCGTCAGCGAGCTTGTGTTCGGGTGCCAGGAAGCCGAACTCCGGTACGCCGTCGAGCCGCTCAAGTGTCTGCCTGGCGATTTGCGAATCGCCAAGCATGGCGTGCGCGAGTGTTAGTCCCGCCAGCGCCAGCCGAAGCGGCCCGCCGAAACGGTGCGCTTCCGCGAGGCCTGCTGCTTCAGCATAGTAGCGGCGGGCCGTAGCCAGGCGGCCCTGCAGCGTGGCTACTCGACCGAGATTCGCCGCGAACCAGATCTGCGCGATAGGCACGCGGTGCGCAGCGACGCTATCAATCCCCGCACGGGCCAACTGTTCGGCTTCCGCCAGACGGCCCGCCTCAGTCAGGGCAAAGACCTGATTGACAATATGTGTGGCCGGGTGAGCGATAGCCAGTTCGTCGCCGAGCGCCATGTGATCGGCGAACCCGGCCTGGGCGGCGTTAATTGCATCGCCAGTTCGCCCCGCGGCGGCCAGGGCGACCGCTCCGACAAGCGCCCGAATCACTCGAGCACGCAACCCGTTGCCGGTTATGCGCTCCAGTTCGGCAAGCGCACGTTCAGGGTGGCCCGAGAACATCCACACGGCCGACTCGTCTGCCACCAACTCCTCGGCGAGCGGCGCAGAAGTAATGGCAGTCCTCGCGCGGGCGTTGATGGCAAGCGCAGTCTGTGGCTGGCACAGGCCCCAGTTAGCATTCTTAGCTCTGGTGACGGCGAGCCGCAGTGCTACCTGCTCGCTGCTTGTTAGCTCCTGCCCGAGCGCGAGGACGCGGTCGGCAGCCTCAAACCTGCCGAGCTCGTAGAGGGCCTCACCCAGTAACAACGCGCCGACCGCGTCGAGCTGGCCGGCCGGAACTGCCTCGAGCAGCCTTCGCACCAGCCGGAAGTCGTGGGCATAGCGGGCGAGATGCGCCCCGCGGAGCAGCACTGAAGGATCCGGCTGCTGTCCCGCATCGAGCCGCCACACAGCGATCCGCAGTTCTGCTGAGCCAGCACCAGGAGTCTGGGCCTCCAGCCGGGTCGCT
>Ga0126378_10002163_pt1 | contig 14519 bp, 14 predicted proteins | sample PanSoiMetPlot_23_FD_92587 | JGI IMG/M metagenome (GOLD analysis project Ga0126378, IMG submission 92587) | Tropical forest soil microbial communities from Panama - MetaG Plot_23 | ecosystem: Environmental > Terrestrial > Soil > Tropical forest > Bulk soil | place: Panama | collected 2016-02-17 | reverse complement strand
TCTGCTCGGGATGAACCGGCGCCCGCAGCGGTCACTCCGCCTGGCGCTCGCAGTCGAGGGCAGCATCTTCCCACCCGGCCAGCAGAACCGCTTGATCGATGTGGCGCGCCTGGTCGAGGAGGCCGGCATCGACGACCTGGCCGTGCCGGAGCACGTGCTCATGGGCAGCAACGCAAGCGAGCAGGACCCATGGAGCACCTGGGAACCACACCACCTGGACATGCCCTGGCCGGAGCCCTTGCTCACGCTGGCGGCGATGGCGGCTGTCACCAGCCGTGTCCGGCTGGTCTCGGCCGTGGTGATCGCTCCACTTCGACCGGCCGGGCTTCTGGCCAAGATGGGCGCCACCCTGCACGCCCTGTCGCGCGGCCGGTTCGTGATGGGCGTGTCGCCAAGCTGGCACAGGGACGAGTACGACGCTCTTGGCGTCAGCTTCAGCGATCGTGGCCAGCTCATGGAGGACGCCATAGGCGCCTGCCGTGCGCTCTGGCAGGGCGCACCCGCCAGCTTTCACTCCCCGACGGTGAACTTCGATGGCATGTACTGCCAGCCGCGGCCAAGCACCTCGGATCGGATCCCGGTCTGGTTCACGGGCAAGTTCACGCCGCGGCTCGTGCGGCGCGTGGCCACACTGGGCGATGGCTGGATGCCCTTCGGCGTCTACGGCATGACCCTGGAGCAGAAGGCTGCCGCCATCCGCGAGATCGGCGACCGCTACATGGCCGTGGGCCGCGACCCGGCCGCGCTTGAGATCTGCGACATGCTGCCGGCGGTGGACGGCTCGGTCGCCCGCAGCCTGGAACAGGTCCCCGCGATCGCGGCCGCAGGCATCGACATCGTCCGCGTGCCACTGCGCCGCTTCGCGCGGGAGCCCAGCCAGGTGCCGAACGTGATCGAGCAGATCGCGAACCGGTTCAGCGAGTACCGCGGCCTGACGGCAACCCGCTAGGTGATTGATTCGGAGTGGCGGCGAGAGATTCGGTGGCCAGGTGACCGCAGACCCGGGGTCCCCGCGAAATCGAAGATTTCGTGGGGTGGGAGATGCAGGGCCGCGAGATGGGGTGCATGGGCGCCGAAGATCCGTTGGCAATTCGGAATCAATCATCTTGGCGCTACCTGGGCGGTCGGTCGCTCTTGTCCATCCAGGCGCCGCCCGACGCGCGCTTGAACGTCGCCGACTTGCGGTGGTTCGCCGAGTCTTCGATAAGCATCGCCAGCCGCTTCTTTCGTGTCGCCTCCTGCTTGGGGCTGACGACCCACCAGATGCACACGCGCCGGTAGGAAGGTGGCTGGGACTCGAAGAACCGCCAGGCCGCATCGTTAGCCCGGAACAGCTTTTCTTCGGCGTCTGTGAGACTGGCCGGCTGGGTCTCGTACGCTTAGATGCCCGTTTTCGCCTGTTTGCGCGCCTGGAACGCCTCGAGGCCGGCCAGGCGCATGCGTCCGTCTTCGATCAGGTCCTGCGCTCGCTTGACGTTGACGCTGCTCCAGATGCTGCCCGGTTTGCGCGGTGTGAAGCGAATCTTTGTAATCGGCGTCGTCAATGCTCTTGCGCTTGCCGTCGATCCAGCCGAAGCTGAGCGCTTCGTCGACCGCCTCCGGCCAGGTGATGCCGGGACGCCCGGACTTCTCCCTGTGAAAGCCCACCCAAAGCTGCTGCCGGCTGTCGTGATGCTCCTCGAGCCACTTGCGAAACTCTCCTGGGCTCACGAAAAAGTGAAGGTCGTCTGAGTCCATGGGGTCGATTCCGTGACGCTCGCTACTAGCGCCCCACGAATACCGGTGACCGCTTCTCGAGGAACGCGCGGGCGGCCTCTCGTGCGTCGTGCGTTCGGCTGCACGCGACGTGGCGCTCCGCCTCGCGGTCGAGCATCGCGGCGAAGCCCAGGTCGAGTGCGTCATTGAGGTTCGCCTTGATGGCTCGCAGTGTCAGCGGTGCGAATCCAGCGACTCGTTCTGCCCTTGCACGGACGAACGGCATCAGTTGCTCGTCGGGGAGGATGGCGGAGACCAGACCGATCCGCAGGGCCTCTTCAGAGCTGAACTTCTCGGCCAGGAGGTACAGCTCACGCGCCCTGGCCGGCCCGACGATCCGCTGCAGGGTCCACGTGCCACCGAAGTCTCCCGAGAGCCCAGCGGTCATGAAAGCCGTGTTGAACACAGCTGAGGCGGCGCAGTAGCGAATATCCGCCGCGCAAGCCCAGGCCAGACCAGCGCCGGCGCAGGCCCCGTTGATGGCGGCGAAGGTGACTTTTGGCATGTCTCTCAGCAGCTGCGACGTGCGCATGGCTCTGCGCAGCCTGCCGACGTCAGCCTGTATCGTCGCGTCCCCTACCGGCGGCGGCTCCAGCCCGGCGGGGCGGTTGCCGGCCATCCCCTGCAGATCACCGCCCGCGCAGAAGGCCCGACCGGCACCGGTCAGGATGACCGCTCGCACCGAGTCGTCGTCAGCCGCTCTCTCGAGGGCCGCCATAGCCTGCTCCAGCAGGGGCCCACTCATCGTGTTGAGGTGCTCCGGCCGATCGAGCGTGATCGTCGCCAGACCCTGATCTACTGCATACCGCACGACCTCGTCCATGGCAGCCTCCTTGGCGATGATTCTCTCGCACAACCCGGCGGGCCGAACAAGAGGAGGGACGGAATGGGCATGACAGGCGGTCGAGGATTCGAGGTCGAGGTGCGGGCATCCGGGATCGCGTTGGTCACGTTCAATCAGCCGGACCGGCTGAACAGCATGACGCAGCCGCTGAAGCGGGACCTGTTGGAAGCGATGCAGCAGGCACAGCTTGACGACTCGGTGCGAGTTGTCGTCTTCACCGGGACCGGTCGAGCGTTCTGCGCGGGCGACGACCTGGCCGGCGGGTACCAGGCGGACGACAGGCCGGCGCAGGCGCCGGCCCTGGTGGGGGATCACCGGACGCCGATTGGCACCTACGACGCCCTACGGGTGATCTCCCAATCGGTCAACCTCGCCGTGCGCAGCCTGGACAAGCTCACGGTTGCGGCCATCAACGGGTACGCGATCCAGAGCGGACTCTCGCTGGCCCTGGCCTGCGACTTCCGCATCGCGTCTCCGCAGGCTCAGCTGGGAAGCGCGACGCTGCGCTTCGGCCTCTTGCCGGACGAGGGTGGGCAGTATCTGGTCGTGCAGCTCCTCGGGGTGGCACGGGCGATGGACTTCCTCATTCGCAAGCGCATGGTGACTGCGGCGGAGGCGCTCGATCTCGGCCTGGTTCACGAGGTCGTCCCCCCTGCCGAGCTGCTGGACCGAGCCATGGCGCTGGCGCGCGAGCTGGCCCAGGGCCCGCAGGTTGCCATGCGTTTGCTGAAACGCTCGATCTACGTCGCCGCTGAAACGTCGTTTGGGCATGCGCTCGAGGACATTGCGCTGCGAACGGCCATCTCCGACCACCACGCCGATGCGCGGGAGGGCGCGCAGTCGTTCCGCGACAAGCGGGCACCGGTGTTCAACCGCTGGCTCGAGGATGGAAGCGAGGCTGGAGAGGGCTGAATGCGCCTGGTTTGGGCGCTCAGTCTCCAGCCGCTTCGGGGAGCTTGATTGAAATCTCCACATGTGTCCGGTCATGAAAAGGTGTATGCTCCAATTGGTCATGGCGACCAAAACCGGGAACGTTGATCATGGGCGCAGCCGGGCCGAAGTCCACCGCCTTCCGCACTGACCAGTACGAAGTCGGAAACCTCCAGGGCGCCCTGTATTCGGGCGTGGCCAGTCGTCAGGCGGTCTTTGAGGTCTTCGCCCGGCGGCTTCCGCCTGGGCGCCGCTATGGCGTCTTCTGCGGGCTGGGCCGAGTCCTCGACAGCCTGTCTCGCTTCCGCTTCACCGAAGCCCAGGTCCGCTGGCTGGCCGAGACGGGCGTTGCCGACAGCCGTACCCGACACCAGCTCGCGGGGCAGCGCTTCTGTGGCGACATCTGGGCCTATCGGGAAGGTGAGATCTACTTCCCACACTCGCCGGTGATCACCGTCCGGGCGACGTTCGGCGAGGCCGTCCTGCTGGAGACGATCCTGCTCAGCATCTGCAACTGGGACTCGGGCATTGCCTCGTCAGCCGCTCGCATGGTCACTGCCGCTCGTGGCCGTCCGATCATCGAGATGGGCACTCGCCGCACCCACGAGGATGCTGCCATCGACGCAGCACGCGCAGCCTACATCGCCGGCTTTGGCGCCACTTCGAACATGGAGGCGGGGTTCCGCCACGGCATCCCGGTCCGTGGCACCGCCGCCCACTGCTTCACGCTGGCCCATCAAGATGAGCCTGCAGCGTTCAAGGCGCAGGTCGCAACGCAGGGGCCAGGCACCACGCTGCTCGTCGACACCTACGACGTCGAGAACGGCATTCGCAACGCTGTAGCCGCGGCTGGTCCTGGGCTGGGGGGCATCCGCATCGACTCAGGTGAGCTGCTCCGGCTGGTGCCCTTCGCCCGGGAGCTCCTCGACGAGCTTGGAGCGACGAAGACCAGGATCATTCTGACCGGTGGCCTCGACGAGTATGCGATGGATGAGCTGAGCCGAGGACCTGTTGATGGCTTTGGAGCGGGGGAGAAGCTGATCCACCATCCAAGCCCGGGGTTCGTCTACAAGCTGGTGGCAATCGCAGAAAGCGACAAGCCTGCTGCTCCCATGCGCCCCGTTGCCAAGACCACGGTCGGGAAGACCAACCTCGGCGGTCAGAAGTGGGCCTATCGCGAGTACGACGCCGAGGGCTTCGCCATTGCGGAACACCTCGTCATCGGTGACGAGCCGCCGCACAGCGCACCGCCGGGCGAGCCTCTCCAGACCAAGGTCGTTGCTAGAGGCGAGTCAGCCTCGGTGCAGTCGATCGAGGAGGCCCGCGCCTACCATGCTCGGACAAAAGTGAGGCTGCCACCACACGAACTCAGCATCCAGGCTGGACCGCCTGCGCTGGTCGCCCGGCGCTGGTCCTCGCGTGTGACGAACGTGGAGGTCGCGCACCCGTGAGCGACCCGGCGAGCATGACTGAGAAGGAGTTCCTGGCCAGCTACGACCCGCACGGCTTCCCACCCATCGGCGTCACGGTGGACGTGGTGGCGCTGACAGTACGCCGGGGCCGCTTCAGCGTGCTTCTCGTCCGGCGGGCGAGGCACCCCGAGCTCGGGAAGTGGGCGCTGCCGGGCGGCTTCGTCAACCCGGAAGAGGATCTCGATGACGCCGCCCGCCGGGAGCTTGCTGAGGAAACAGGACTCTCGCAGTTGCCGGCGGCGATGCACCTGGAGCAGCTTCGCACCTACGGGAGGCCTGACCGTGATCCAAGGATGCGCGTGGTCTCCATTGCATACGTGGCATTTGCGCCAGACGTCCCTGCTCCAACAGCGGGTTCCGACGCCGACCTGGCCCGCTTCTGGCCAGTCGGCGAGCTGGGCAGCCGCGAGGGCCCCGAGCTGGCCTTTGACCACGCGCTGATCATCGCCGACGGCGTTGAGCGAGCACGTGCCAAGATCGAGTACACGCCGCTGGCGGCTGCATTCCTGGAGGAGCCGTTCACGCTCTCGGACCTCAGGTCGATATACGAGGAGGTCTGGGGGATTCCGCAGGACCCCTCGAACTTCCGGCGCAAGGTGCTTCGACTGGAAGGCTTCGTGACCCCGGTTGGTGAGATCGCGCCTCCGCGCGGCGCGCAGGGCGGAAGGCCGGCCGAGCTGTATCGTCGAGGCCCGGCGAGGCTGCTGTGGCCACCCCTTCGCCGTCATGAGCCAGAAGACGTGCCGGGGGAGGAGGAATAGGCGAGCGCGCAGCGGCGCGTGGAGAGCCGTTCATAGCAATCGAGTTAGACGAGCCGTGAACGCACGCAGTCCGCCCTGCGAGACGGCCACACCCACAATCACTACGAGGCCACCCAGCGGCTCATACCAGCTGAGTCGTTCCCCAAGTAGGAGAACGCCAGCCCCGTAGAGAAGAGGGGAATGACGTACGTGACGGTGGAGGCCGATGTAGCTCCGGCAGCCTGGATGACCCCAAAGTTCAGGATGTAAGCCAGCCCAGTGCCGAGGACCCCAAGCGAGAGCACGCTGGCGGCCACCGGGAGCGGCAGCGACGCAGGCGAGGTTGTCAGGAAGGGTGTTATCAGCGCGAGGGCGGCGGCGCCACAAAGAAGCTGCCCTGTCGAGAGCGCGACGGACGACTCGGGTCGTCCGCTGAGGTTTCTGCGCACGTATGGGAAGCCGAGTGCGTAGCCGGCTGCGGCGGCCAGGCAGGCAAGATTACCCAGCAGTGCGCCCCCTGTCGGAGCGTGCCAGATGCCGAGAAGCACCAGCACTCCGGCAAAGCCGATCCCGATGCCCAAGACGCGCTCACTCGACGGGCGCTCTTCCGGCAGCACCAGCATGGCAACCAGGAGCGTCAGGAGCGGCGTTGTCGCGTTCCACATGCCCGCGATCACGGACGTGACGTGTGTCTCTGCATAAGCAAAGAGCGAAAACGGAAGAGCATTGACGAGCAGAGCGGCGACGGCCAGGTGCCGCCACACGCGTGGATCGCGTGGCAGGCCCTCTCGACGGACGGCGAGCACGATCATGAGCGTCGCTGCCCCACAAAGCAGCCGCCCGAACGCGACCTGCAACGGCGCCGGCCCCTGGTCTCCGACCTTGATGAACATGAAGCTCAAACCAAAACCCCAGATCGCCGACAGCAGCACGAACTGCACGCGCCACGCGACCTGTGCCTTTCTCCACGTTCTTTCAGAACACCGCCGGCGCGGGAAGAGTTGCAGAATCCACCGAGTGGATGACAACCAGGAGGGCGGTACAGCCTGGGTTGTAGTCGCCGCCGCCTTCGTCTCGATGTTCACGGTCTTCGGCGTCGTTTACAGCTTCGGCGTCTTCTTCGAGCCGATGGCGCGAGAGTTTGGCACTGGCCGTGGTCCGACCTCAGTCGTCTTCGCTGTGACGGCCTTCCTGTTCTTCGTGCTGGGAGCGGTGACCGGCCCGGTCGCCGACCGGCTTGGACCGCGCCCGGTCGTGCTGGTCGGTGCCGGCGCGACAGGGGCCGGCCTGATCCTCACGGCCGCGGTCCCCAGCATCTGGCTCGGCTACCTGACCTACGGGCTCGGCGTCGGCCTGGGCACGGCCTGCGGCTATGTCCCGATGGTCGCGGCCGTAGGCGGCTGGTTCCGGCGTCGACGCGCTCTTGCCATCGGGATCGCCGTCAGCGGCATCGGAGTCGGCACGCTGGCAGTGCCTCCGGTCGCTGCGCTGCTGGTCGGCCCGCTCGGCTGGCGCAGGACCTACATCCTGTTCGGCCTGGCCACTCTACTGCTGCTGTCGGCATGCGCCCTTGCCGCCCAGAGGCCGCCCGCAGCCTCAAGAGGCGGTCTGCGGTTGGGCCGAGCGGTCCGGACGCGAGAGTTCGGATTGCTCTACGGCTGCGGATTGCTCAGCTCATTCGCGCTGTTCCTGGCGTTGGTCCACATCATCCCCTACGCCATCAAGCTGGGCACCGCTCCGGTGGCCGCAGCCGGGCTGATCAGCTTGGTCGGCGTCGGCAGCGCTGCCGGCCGGCTGGGCCTGGGTGGGGCCGCCGAAGGCCTTGGCGCTGTACGGACATTCCAGCTCTCCGTCGGGATTTTGATCGCGAGCTACGTTCTGTGGTATCTGGCGCCCGGCTATGCGGCGCTGGCGGCCTTCGCGCTGGTCCTGGGGCTGGGCTATGGCGGCTGGGTAGCACTCTCACCCTCGGTGATGGCCGACCTCTTCGGCTCCGAAGGCCTCGGCGGTTCGCTGGGTGCGCTGTATACCGCGGCGGGTATCGGGGCGCTGTTCGGCCCGCCTTTTGCCGGCTTCCTCGTTGACGCCACGAACAGCTACCGCCCTGCCATCCTGACCGCTCTCTGCCTCGCCGTCGCGGCCGGGCTGCTGATCGCCCCTCTGCCGGTCCGACGTGTAACCTCGGACGCAGAAGCTGGACTTGAGACGAGGAGACGAGTGAGTTGATCGAAGTGCAAGGCGTGGACGTCCGGGGTCCGGTCGAGGGCCGGCAGTACGAGATCCTGACGGCCGAGGCCATTGCGTTCGTCGCCGAGCTGCAGCGGCGGTTCAACGCCCGCCGGGAAGAGCTGCTGCGCGCCCGCGCAGAGCGGCAGCAGCGGATTGAAGCCGGCGAGACGCCTGACTTCGTCCCGGATACGAAACAGATTCGTGAGACCGATTGGAGCACCGTCCCGCCCCCGCCGGACCTGCTCGACCGCCGCGTCGAGATCACCGGGCCCGTCGACCGCAAGATGGTCATCAACGCGCTCAACTCAGGAGCCCGGGTGTTCATGGCGGACTTCGAGGACGCCAACTCACCCACCTGGGCCAACAACCTCGACGGCCACGTCAACCTGGCGGACGCCATCGAGGGCACGATTCAGTTCACGAATCCCGATGGTCGCGAATACCGTCTCAATGAGAAGACGGCCTATCTGCTGGTTCGGCCTCGGGGCTGGCATATGCAGGAGAAGCACCTGTACATAGACGGTGCGCCCGTCGCGGGCGCCCTGTTCGACTTCGGGTTGTACTTCTTCCACAACGCCCGAAGGCGGCTGGACAGGGGTCTGGGCACCTATTTCTACCTGCCCAAGCTGGAGAGCCACCTGGAGGCTCGCCTCTGGAACGACGTCTTCTCCTTCGCCGAGCAGGCGATGGGCGTGCCAGGCGGGACCATCCGGGCCACCGTCCTGATCGAGACTATCCTGGCCGCTTTCGAGATGGATGAGATCCTGTTTGAGCTGCGCGACCACTCGATCGGCCTCAACGCCGGACGCTGGGATTACATCTTCAGTATCAACAAGAAGTTCAGGAACCGGCCGGAGATGGTGCTTCCCGACCGCGCTCAGGTCACAATGACCGTTCCCTTCATGCGGGCGTACACGGAGCTGCTGGTGCGGACCTGCCACCGCCGGGGTACGTTTGCAATGGGCGGCATGGCCGCGTTCATCCCCAGCCGACGCGATCCCGAAGTAAACCGCCTGGCGCTCGAGAAGGTGCGAGAGGACAAAGTCCGAGAGGCCGGCGACGGCTTCGACGGGACCTGGGTCGCCCACCCCGACCTGGTGCAGCTGGCCACCGAGTGCTTCGACGCGGTCCTGGGCGAGCGGCCAAACCAGATCGAGCGGCGCCCCCCAGAGGTACGCATCGATCGGCGGCAGCTCATGGACGTCGCCATTCCGGGCAGCAGCATCACCGAGGCAGGACTGCGTCTCAATGTGAGCGTCGGCATCCAGTACATCGAATCCTGGCTGCGCGGCAACGGCGCCGCTGCAATCAACAACCTGATGGAAGACGCCGCCACGGCCGAGATCTCTCGCTCCCAGGTCTGGCAGTGGGTCCGGAACCGCGCCCGCCTCGCCGAGGGCCCTGTAATAGATCGTGAGCTGGTGAGACGGATCGAGGATGAGGAGCTGGCGAAGGTCCGTCAGATGTACGGCGAGGACGTCTACCGCTCCGGCCGCTTCGATGAGGCGAGGCGGATCTTCGACCAGGTGGCGCTGGCCGATGACTTTGTGGAATTTCTGACGCTGCCCGCCTACGAACTGATCGACTGAATCTGGGCACGCTCATCCCGGCGAGGCCCGAGCACGCGGACGCTGTGACTGGAAGTCGCCGAAGAGGCGTGCGCCCGTGCTCTATAGCCTCTCAGTGATTTGATCGCGTAGGCGCCGCCCGCGCCGCCCTACACCGGTTTGGGCGGCTTGCCAGGAAGGCGACGCCACTGCCGGGGACCGACGCCCGCACTGGGACTTCCCGGCACGAACGGGACCGCTCCTTCTTCGACCAGGCACAGCTCCTTACGGACCACGCTGCGCTCTGTGTTGGCATGCTCCACCACGACTGTGCGCTCGAGCACGGCGCGGACACGTACAGGCTCGCCGGCGACGACGGCATCGAACCCTGCGGCCACTTCGTGGTTGAGCGGGGGAACAATGCTGGCGAGCGGAACCAGTTCTGTGGTTCGACTCATTCGAATCCTCCGAAGGCTGGCGCGGCAACAAAAAAGCGCCGACCGCAACCGGGAAGCCCATCCACAAGGTCGGCGGGAAACGATGTTATCAGAACCCAGACAACGAAAAGCGCCGGTTCAAGACCGGCGCTGTCGCTTCAAATTGGGGATGCTTACGTCAGGCCGCGCGCGACCGGGCGCCCGCGGCTCGGTTGCGGCGGGCTGCTTCGCGGCCACGCTTCGCGGCATCACGCGCTGCAACGTAGCCGAACCGAATCTCAGCAGGGTTCACAAGGCACTGATGCCTGCTGACGAGTATCTTGGGCTCACCAGGGGCGGGCTCGATCACAGCAGTCCGCTCCAGAACAGCCGTCACCCACACCTGCTTACCGCCCACCACCGCGGGGAAATCCGGAAGGATAACCGCCTCGTTTTCGGTGGTCACCCGGTCAAGTGGGATCAGGCGCTCCGACTGCTTCTCCGACATGACACAAATGGTATCACATCTTAGCCGTTCGGCCTTCGGCTTTTGACGGAAGTCCCCGGGTCGCCTCGGAATGATGAGACGCCGACGCACGAGCGCGTCGGCGCGCTTCTCGGCGATGGCGGCCAGCATGATCGTAGCCCAGCCAGAGAACCCAGAGCAGCGCGATCAGAAGGATCCCAAGCGGGACCAGGTGAGCCGGGAACACCCTGAACAGGTAGCGGCTGTTCCTCCCCAGCGCGCGCCCGAGCTCCAAGAAAATGGCGGCCCAGATCGATGACGAGATGAGGACGCAGATGACGAAAAGGCGACGCGGAAACTCGAAGGCGCCGGCAAACGCGGACAGGACGATGCGGAAGCCAGGGACGTGACGCCCCAAAATGATTGCCCACGGTCCCCAGCGCTTGAAGGCGGCTTCTGCCCTCTCGAGACGGTCCGCATGAAGGCCGATATAAGGGCCAAAGCGGACGAAAAAGGGGTGCCCGAAACGGCGGCTCAGCGTGTACAGGCAGAAGCTGCCGAGCGTGGCCCCGGCGACCACGGCAAGATAGGCGAGCGGGTAGGGGATGGCGCCTGTGGTGGTCTGGTAGCCACCGTACGTGATCGTAGCGTCCCCTGGGGCAGGGAGGGGAATGCCCAGTTCTTCCGCAAAGATCACCAGGAACAGGCCGAGTACCAGGTGGGTCCTGACGAAATGGGCCATGACTCGCGTCACTGGCACGAGCCATTCGGGGCCCTGTAACCACCCCGGGAGGAGGCTGGTGGAGTGTAAGGCTACGTACAGCATGGTATTGCAGGACCCGGCGGCCTGGACTCTCGCGTGGCCGCGGGCCGGTTCTTCTCAACAGCCGACTCTACACCCCGGCGCCTTGGTCAGTCGTGATGAAGTTTAAGCACGACGGGTGGCATCTTGCGTTCGAGCCTCGGCGGCGGCAGCGCTCGCAGCTCGGCAGCGTCGACATCAGCCGTCGCGACGCCGAAGACTCGCCCAAAGTGCTCAGGGTACCCGCGAGCGGCGTCAGCCACCTCTATCCTGGGTCCGCCGAGCTCCAGCACCGACGTGGCGCGCTTGCCGACCAGACCACAGGGCACGATCCCAGAATTGAAGATACCCAGGTCGGTCGTCAGATTGAGCGCGAACCCGTGGCTGGTCACAGTCTGGTTCAGCTTGACCCCGATGGCCGCCACCTTCGCCCCCCGGCTCCAGACGCCGGTCATGCCGGGGGAGCCCGGCTCTGATTCGATCCCCAGGCTGCGGAGATAGGAGATAAGTGAGCGCTCCAGGTCGCGGATGTACCGCAGGACATCGCGGCCTAATCGCCGCAAGTCCAGGATCGGATAGCCAACCAGCTGGCCCGGACCGTGATAAGTGGCGTCGCCTCCACGGTCGGTCCAGACCAGGTCCACGCCGCGCCTGGAGCACTCCTCTTCGCTCCACAACAGCGTCGAGCCATCGCCGCGCCGGCCGATGGTGAAGACGTGTGGGTGCTCGAGCAGTAGGAGGCTGTCCGGCTGGGCTCCGGCCCTGACGGCCTCGACACACGCCCTTTGGAGATCCCAGGCGTAGCGGTAGGGAACCCTGCCGAGCCAGTAGGCCTTCACCGGGCGCCCGTTCACGCTGACAGCGCTTTCCGGTAGCGCTCAGGGATCTGCTCGTCTGCGTGGTAGGAGGAGCGGACAAGGGGCCCCGACTCCACATGCTCGAAGCCCATCGCCAGCGCCTCTCGCTTCAGCTCGACGAACTCCGCTGGCGGGTAATAGCGCACGACCTCAGCATGTTTCTTGCTCGGGCGCAGGTACTGGCCCACTGTCAGTACGTCGATGCGGTGCGCCCGCATGTTCCTGAACACGTCCAGGAGCTCGTCGTGCGTCTCGCCCAGCCCGACCATGACGCCGGACTTGGTGACCATGTCCGGCGCCAGCTCCTTCACGTAGGCCAGCAGGCCCAGGCTGTTCGCATAGACCGCCTTTGGCCTGATTCGCGCGTAGAGACGCGGCACCGTCTCGGTGTTGTGGTTGAAGATGTCCGGGCGAGCTTCGACCACGGTGCGGATAGCATCGCGGTCGCCCTGGAAGTCGGGTGTCAGCACCTCAATGGATGTGCCGGGGCTGCGCCGCCGGATAGCGCGGATGGTGCGGCCGAAGATCTCCGCGCCGCCATCCCGAAGGTCGTCGCGGTCGACCGAGGTGATCACAGCGTGTCGCAGACCCAGATCGGCCACCGACTCCGCCACGCGCAGGGGTTCGCCGATGTCCAGCTCGGTCGGCCGGCCGGACGTGACAGCGCAGAAGCGGCAAGCGCGAGTGCAAACGTCGCCGAGGATCATGAAGGTCGCCGTGCGGCGGTTCCAGCAGTCGAAGATGTTCGGGCAGTGCGCCTCCTGGCAGACGGTGTGTAGACGGCGCTCCTGGACGAGCTGCCTGAGCTGCTTGTAGTTCTCGCTCTCGTGGGCGCGGACACGAATCCACTCGGGAATCCGCCTGCTGGTGCCCGCCGCTTCCACGTTGGATGGTGCCTTCCCAGCCGGCCCTCTCTGCATCCCAGCCGATGGCTCTGGCTTCCCTGGGACCCCAGGGCGGGGAAGGCTTGAGGTCGACAGTACTTCTTCCGTCATGCCACTCCTACAAGCGGATGGACGCCGGGCCCCAGCTCTCCAGCCGCCGCTTGATGAAGCCGAGGAACTGACCGGCGGTCATGCCATCAATGATCCGGTGGTCGAAGGAGAGGCACATGTTCATCATGTGCCTGACCGCGATCCCGTCGGCAATTACGACCGGGCGCTTCATGATCGCCTCGGTCGTCAGGATGGCCGCTTGCGGCTGATTGATGATCGGCTGGCTTGCGATCGAGCCGGTGGCGCCGGTGTTGTTGAGCGTGAACGTGCCCGCCGCCACCTCGTCGGGCTTGAGCTGCCTGTTGCGCGCCCGATCGGCAAGGTCGTTGATCGTCTGGGCCAGGTCCGTGAAGCCGAGGCGGTCTGCGTCCCTGACCACCGGCACGATCAGGCCGTCCGGGATCGCGACCGCGATTCCCATGTTGATGTACCGCTTGAGCACGATCCCGTCATCGGTCCAGCTGGAGTTGAGATAGGGGAACTCCTTGATTGCGTCGCAGACCACCTGAACGACGAAGGGCAGGTATGTCAAGGTGGTGCCATGGCGCTGGCGGAAGCCTTCCTTCTCGGCCTCCCTGTAGCTGACAAGTCCGCTGACGTCGATCTCCTGCAGTGTCCAGGCATGAGGGGACGTGGCAAGACTGCGCGTCATGTGCTCCGCGATCGAGCGCCGCATGACTGAGAGCCGGACCAGCTCTTCCCTGGCGCCGTCGACCGCGACCCGGCCGGGCTCCGCTGCTTGTGGTGCACTCGCAGCCGCGGCCGGCGCCTCGAGGGGCGCCGGCTCGGCGGGCGCCGCCTCGCGACGCGCCACGAACGCCAGCACATCGTCACGCGTCACCCTGCCGCCCTCGCCGGATCCCGCGATCTGAGCGGGATCCAGCCCGTGCTCCTCCGCCAGGCGGCGCACCGCAGGGCTGAGGCGCTGTCTGACGCTGGGTGCGCTCACGGCCTCGGCGCCGGGGGCTGCTGCCGGCGCGGCCACAGCCTCTGGAGGGGACGGTGGAGCCTCCGCGTCGATCAGGCCGGCGTCGGCTCCGGCCAGCTCGATGACCGCGATCTCGACGCCGATCGGGATCGTGGTGCCTTCGGGCACGGCGATCTTGACCAGCTTGCCCTCAAACGGAGAGGGGATCTCGGCGTTTACCTTGTCGGTAACCACCTCGACGATGGGCTCGTCACGCTTGACGTAGTCGCCTTCCTTTTTCAGCCATCGGTCGACGGTGCCCTCGGTAACGGACTCGCCGAGCTGCGGCATCTTGATCGGGGCTACGCCCATGCGTGGGTCCTCCTGGCAGGTCGAAAGGGAAGGCTGGAGGCGACGCCCAGAATCGAACTGGGGATCGAGCTTTTGCAGAGCTCTGCCTTAACCACTTGGCCACGTCGCCCTGTTCTGCTGCACGATTCTACCGCCGCGTTCGTTCGCCTCGATCGTGTAGGCGGGCACCTACGACTGGCACCAGGCC
>Ga0126378_10002162_pt1 | contig 14521 bp, 18 predicted proteins | sample PanSoiMetPlot_23_FD_92587 | JGI IMG/M metagenome (GOLD analysis project Ga0126378, IMG submission 92587) | Tropical forest soil microbial communities from Panama - MetaG Plot_23 | ecosystem: Environmental > Terrestrial > Soil > Tropical forest > Bulk soil | place: Panama | collected 2016-02-17 | reverse complement strand
GAGTGCGCCATTTCGGACGCCATCTCTAACGCCGATCTCATTCTCAAGAGGATTGACGAACGCTGGCCAAGCAGGACAAATTGAGCGCATTGGAGCAGGCGGCATCCGGGCGCCGTACCGCTACTGGCGCAAAGTGGTATAGTTCTAACGCCCACCATGAAACGCCTGTTTAAGCTTCTATTTGCTCGCCGCTGCAATGCCGTCGTAATCCCGAAGGCCACGGAACCCATTTTCCATAAAATTGAATTGGGGCCAGTGCGATGCAATCTGCGAAAGAATCACAAAGGCCCCCATATTCTTCTCATGGCGGTGCCGAGATGATGGCGGCCTTCATTTTTGTGGTTTCAGTGGTATTTTTCCTGCAACTCTTTGTGTCCTGCCGGAACCGCTCCGTACGTTAGGAGTGTCCGTATGAAGCGTCGTAACTTCCTCTCAGCCCTGGTTGCCGTCCCGATGGCTTTCAAGACCAAGCTGTTCGGCCCAAAAACATTTATCAGTTGCGATCAACCTATACTGGGCATGGCAGGTCTTCCCTGCAATCGAGCTTGCGGTCATCACGGCCCCCACATGTTCCTCAACAAATTGCTAGAGCGTCCCGTAAGTCGTTGAAAGTGCCCCATTCTGCTGTCCCACTGTCCCAGCGTTTGGGACACTTTTGGGACACTCTTTCTTTCTTCTATCTCTCTTACTTACTACTTGTCCTTCGCCAAAATCTCATCTATCCCAAATTAAAGCGATTTCCGACTCACGAATGTTTGAATACGACCGGCAAATTCAACCGGGAATCTTCCACTGGCCAGATCCGCCGGCAGCGTGGGCGATGCACAGGATCTCTCCGGCGGGGACCGGGTCAGCCTTCACATCTATATTAAGGATGGGGATAACCCAGCCCGAGGTCCGCAGCACGAAGTCGGGATTAGGCAGCCCGATCGTAGCGATGCTGCAGCCCTCCCAGCCGTGGCTGAGACACGATGCGACCGGAAGCCGCGCGGGGAATTCTGCTGGCCGGTGTTTGCTTCGCGAGGCCGAGATGCGTGCGGTCTTCGTGGTGGTAACGGACGTATTCGGTGAGCAACCGTTTCAGATGACCTTCATTGATCGCGATGACATGGTCCAGCAAGTCCCGACGGCAGCTTCCCACCCAGCGCTCCGCGATGCCATTCTGCCATGGGCTTTCAAAGGAAGTCTGAACCGGACTGATGCTTAAGGAGCGAACAGCGGCCGGGACTTGCAACCCGTACTTTGTATCGCGATCGAAGATCAGAAACCTGGGAGCCGAATCAAAGGGAAAGGCCTCGCGCAACTGCTGGACGATCCACCGACTGGTTGGATGTTTGGTAACGTTGAAGTGCAAAACGCGACGGCGATCGTGGCTGATGATGAAGAAACAGTGGAGTATCGTGAAGGTGACGGTGGGAACGGTGAAGAAATCCATCGCGGCGATAGCTTCCTTGTGGTTACGCAAAAAGGCCAGCCAGCGCTTGGCTGGATCTGGGTTTGTGGGAACTCGTTTCATCCAGCGGGAAATGGTTCTTTCGGAAACATCAAAACCGAGCATCAGAAGCTCTCCATGGATACGGGGAGCTCCCCAGCTGGGGTTCTCGGCCACCATTTGGAAGATCAGTTCCCGAACTTCTTTCGATGTCGGTCTTCTACCCACGGGCTTTCGCACTCTCGAAATCACCCTCCAGTACCAACGGAATCCGGCGCGGTGCCATCGGACGACGGTTTCGGGTGTGACGACGAGGAGCGCCTGTTTCCAGCCTGACCAGCATCGACGGACGAGCAGCCAGAAGAGCTTGTCGAACCAATCCAACTTTGGGCGTGGATGGTGCCGCTTGAGCACGACGAGCTGTTGACGAAGCGCCAGATTTTCGAGAAGAACGGTGTGATGCGAGCGAAACAGGCGAACCAGGGTTCCGAAGCAGAGTCCAAGGAAACGAAACATAGCGGAGAGTTATAACAAAACGACCGTGGAGGCGACAGCAGTTATGTTATTGATTTCAAAAGCAGTCGGAGTTTTGGCGAAGCACAGGAGCAATGTCCGTGGAGCGAAGGGAAGGTCATCCACGTCAGAGTGGAGTCAACGGGCAACCGGAGGAACTCCGAGTCTTGGCGGACGGCGGCAGCCTTCTTAGGGTTGGCACGAGCCGGATGAATCGAGAGGTTCATGTCCGGATCTGTGAGCGGCCCGGGCAACGGGCCGCTACGGAATAGTCAACAACAGGTAGCCTGCCAGCGCCGTCCCAAAAATCGCTCCTCCGTAACAGAAAACGGTGATGACCTCGTTCAAATGTTTGATTTGCAACCCATCGTATAGCGTGTAACGAAACCGATGCGCCCAATGAAAAAGCGGCAAGGAGCAGAAGACGAACAGATAGATCCGCACCAAGGGATGTTCGATGAGCGCCAGCGCGTTCGTGTGACTCGGGTTTCTAAGCCAGCTCAGCGGGAAAGCCAGGCCGAATAGAAAAATATGAACGGGCATGAGCAAGGCTGCCACGACGCCTCCAGCGCTGAAGAGCGTCCAGAAAAAAGGCTCGAGAAGTTTCTTCCGCGCATCCGCTGCCATTTGTCACCTCAAAATAAACCACGCCACTGCGGCCGAGATCGCCAGCCACGCCACATAATTCGAGCCCGCGATCAGAGTATCCGGAACGCGCTTGCCACCCAGGCGCACAACCATCGCCCGCGGCGCGAGATTGAACCAGGTGATCGTGTGGAACAGCACAAAGAGCAAGCTGATGGCGTTCAGCGCAATTATCAGCGGATTCCGCATCCGCTCTTCGAATCTCGCATACGTTTCGGGTCCGCGACTCAAGCTGCGGATCTGCAGCAGAGTGATCACCACAAAATAGGCGACAAAGATGCTGCTCAGCTCCCGCAACACGAACTTCAGGTAGTACCACTTGCGCAGCCACCAATAGGTTGAGACTCGCGCCCGGTACCACCGTGGGTGGTACGGCGTGTACAGGGTCGTCTCTCTTGTTCCATGCTGCGTCATTTCGACCCCCAGGGCATCAGCAGGGATTTGAACCACTCTTTCGCCGCAGCCACCTTGTATTGCTGGATGGCGCCAGCGGGGTCCACATTCTTCGGGCAGGCCTCAGTACATTCACCGACAAACGTGCAGCCCCAAATTCCTTCGTGCTCGGAGAGAATATCCATGCGTTCCTTCGCTCCCTGGTCGCGCGAATCTAGGTTGTAGCGCTGGGCCAGCGCGATGGCTGCCGGCCCGGCAAAAAGTGGGTCAAGTCCATAGACCGGACATGCGGCATAGCACAACATGCAGTTGATGCACATGCTGAATTGCTTGTAAACGTCGAGCTGCAGCGGCGTCTGCAGATATTCGCCGTCTGCGATCGACTTCTCCTCTTTCCGGATGATCCAGGGCTTCACTTTTTGAAGCTTAACCATGAAATCGGTCATTTCGATGACGAGATCGCGAACCACCGGGAAATAGCGCAGCGGCTCCACCCGCACCGCACTGGGCGCATAGTGCGAGAGAAAAGTCGCGCAAGTCAGCTTCGGTTCGCCGTTCACCATCATCCCGCAGCTTCCACAGATGCCCATGCGGCAGGACCAGCGGTAGGAGAGCGACCCATCCAGTCTGTCCTTGATGTAGTTCAGCGCGTCGAGCACCACCCAGTCTTTCCGATATGGCACTTCGAAGCGCTGAAAGGCCGGCGCGGCATCGTGCTCAGGTGAGTAGCGCGTTACTTCGAGCTGGATCGTTTCCGGCATGCTTCCCTACCTTCCGGCCTGGGGATCCTTCGCCTGACTCTGCTCGCCGTAGACGCGCTCGCCAGGCGGCCAACGCGTAATCTTCACCGGCAGATACTCGACTCGGGACGAGCCATCTGCGTTCCGGTACACTAGCGAATGCGCAAGGAAATTTTCGTCGTCGCGCTTGGGAAAATCATTGCGCTGATGCGCGCCGCGCGATTCGGTGCGACGTAGCGCGCTCTGCACGATCGCTTCGGCCACGTCAAGCATGAACCCGAGCTCCATCGCGGCAATCAATTCGGTGTTGAATGTAAGGCCGCGATCATCGAGCGCGGTGTTCGTATAGCGCTGCTGGAGGTCGCGCAACTTCGCCGCGGTTTCCCCAAGCGAAGTGCCCGTTCGGTAGATTCCCGCGCCATTCTCGATCGCCTTCTGCATTTCGTCGCGAATCGTGGCGATGCGCTCGCGGCCCTCTTTTTTTTCAAGAAGCTGCTTTCCGAGCCTCCTGTTTTCGTCCACAGCTTGGGCCAGAATCGCAGCGCTCGGCACGGTATGTTTCGAGGCAAACTGAGCAGCCGCGCGCCCGGCGCGTGAACCAAAGACCAGTAGTTCCGGTAGGGAATTCGAGCCCAATCGGTTCGCCCCGTTTATGCTGACGCAGGCAACCTCGCCCGCGGCATACAAACCGGGGAGCGGCGTGGCTCCGTTGATGTCCGTGTGCACGCCTCCCATCATGTAATGTACCACCGGCCGTACTGGAATCAGCTCCTTGACTGGATCAATGTTTTGGTATTTCAGGCATAGCTCGCGGACAAAGGGCAGCTTCGTGCTGATCAGTTTCTCGCCCAGATGGCGGAGGTCCAGGTGAACAACGTCGCCGTAAGGCCCTCTGATCGTCCGACCCTTCTCCATCTCCTTGACGAAGGCTTGCGACAAACGGTCGCGCGGGCCGAGCTCCATACTTCGCAGGACGGGCTTCGGCTGCGGCTTTCCGAGGTTGTAATCCTGGAGGTAGCGGTAGCCATCCTTGTTCAGCATGTAGCCGCCCTCGGCGCGAGCCGCCTCAGTGATGAGAATCCCTGTAAAGGGCAGTCCGGTCGGATGGTATTGCACGAACTCCATGTCCTTCAGCGGAGCGCCCGCGCGATAGGCCAGCGCCATGCCATCGCCATTCTTGATGTTGGCGTTCGTTGTGAACGGGAAAACACGCCCACAGCCGCCTGTACACAGGATGACGGCGTTCGCGGTGACGGCGTGGACCTTTCCTGACATCAGTTCGATCACTACCACGCCTTGCACGCATCCGTCGTCCACGAGCAGCTTGGTGACGAACCATTCGTCGTAGCGAATCACCGTGTCGTACTTGAGGCTCGTCTGGAATAGGGTGTGCAACATGTGGAAGCCGGTCTTGTCCGCAGCAAACCACGTCCGCATCTTTGTCATCCCGCCGAATGCCCGAACAGCAATGTGCCCGTCTGGTTCGCGGCTCCACGGGCATCCCCAATGCTCGAGCCGCAGCAACTCTTCAGGCGCTTCTTTGACGAACGCCTCCACAGCATCCTGGTCGCAAAGCCAATCGCCGCCGGAGATCGTGTCGTAGGCATGCTCGTCCAAGCTGTCCCCAGACTTGATGACACCCGCTGCGCCGCCCTCAGCCGAGACGGTGTGACTCCGCATCGGATAAACCTTGGAAATCACCCCCACGCTGAGCTTGGGATTTGCCTCACAGACAGCAATCGCCGCCCGCAGGCCTGCCCCCCCGCCGCCCACGATCAAGACATCATGTTCGCGGCTTTCCATCTAATCGACCTCAAATCTTTCACTAACACCGAAGGGAACTACGCTAACCTACCATCAAAACTGAAGGTGCATTCTCGGTGTATTCCAATTTGCCGTCAACCCTGAAATTGGAAATCGGCCCGCGAATAGGAAGCCGTAGTCACGGGAATCTAGACTCTGCTCTTATGAACCGCAAAAGACATTCGCTTGGGCCCAGACAGAGTGAACGCGATCTTGCGTCACTTATCTGGTGAGGCTGTTTGCCGGAAGGCAAACTGAAGGCCACAACCCTGGTACCCGAGGGCTTACGAGCGGTTGGATACCGACCTTGTCAGCACAACAGTTGACTTCCGTCCTTAATCAGCATAGATAATGGCTTCAGGATTCGCAGCGGATCGCCCAGATCCCAGCAACTGGAGCCAGAAAACGCGAACAGCGCGTTGGCTGAAGCGCGAAGCTGACCCAAAGCGTAAAGCCTTCAGCGATTGCGCCTGAAGCATTGACTTTTTGTTTCCTGCTTGTGGTGCAATCTCAAACGGAAGGGCGCATCGATGACTTCTTACGACCCTTTCATGTTCCCCGAATTCTTGCCTATTGGCTTAGTCGGAAGACCCTATGGAGGTGTGAGAACCGAACCGCCGGATGTGAAGGCCGAGGAGGATCTCCCGCGTAGGTTCATGTTCGGTTGTCTCCAAAAAGGTTCATTCAGAAAGACCGAGAGCAGCTGGTGGGCTTCCTACCGACATCCCACCCGTGAGATCCGTGCAGAGGTCACCTACGACGGAATTTTGGAAGTCAACTTTTCCTGGCAAGGGGAGAAGTGGATGGCAATCTCGCCAGGGCAGACATTCACAGACATCCATCTCTGTATCTATCCTAAAGGTCTCGATGACGCCATGAAGGAGCGCCTTGAGCAGCGCTACAACTTGGCTTACAGTATCCCGAACGAAAAGGCCGGGCGTGATTGCTGCTTCCCCGATGGGCCGCCACGATGCATGGTATGCCCGATTCGCGTCAGCAACCTAGGGACGGCTCGTAAAGCACTTCAGGCAATGGACAAGGACGAGGCCATCGTTGCGCCTCTCTTTGCGTGTGCAGTCATGGGCTCGTCCGTTGTCGACTACAACCTCCGACTGGCACCTTCTTATGTCCTCGATCCGCTCTTTCCAATCCTTCGGCCGCTGTCTATCGCGGAACTGCCGCCTGCTGGCGAGGCAGAAAGGTATAAATCGGAGGATGGCGCCGAGGTCCTTCGCGTACCCAGGAGGCAGTATTTCGCTACCTTCCACACTTTCTTCTGTGATTTGGAACGGGTAGCGGAATGGCTTCACAGGTTCCGGTTGCTGGGCAATGCGCCGGACGGCTTTTCCGGTGAGGAATTGCTGGATTCCATCGAGAACCGGGGCTTTATCTGCCAAGGGCCCGAGTTGGCTAGCATTACTGTTGAATATCGGGAGAACCCAATCCGCAGAATAGCCTTCAACATTCGGTTCGATCCCGCAAACCTGGTTTCCCTGACGGACTCTGATGCCAAGATCGACGAGATGATTCAGGCCGTCGAGCATCGTTCGCTAGCGCTGCAGATCGAAGTAAATGCACAGCGCGAGAAAAAGGAATGAAGAAATTTTGCTCGCAAGATCGTGCTGGCAGGGGCAGCGCGGAGGCCAGGCGCCGATAAATTCGCCCTCACTCACGCGAGTCCTCGTGGGAGCTTGGACTGGTATGCCGTGTGGTCCGCAATAATTGCGTACGCTGTTTCTACGAAAAACTCGAGAATCCCTTCAGTCCTTCAGGTGTTGTGGTCCGCAAAAATTCCGTGCGGGCAGGATTTAGGGCCGATGTGACATTGTTACATCGCAATTGCGTACTGATTTTTCGGCCTAGGTTCCAAGAGGAACCCTCCGGTGCGCTTCTCCCAATGAATTGACAGGACCGCTGTATGATCTGAATTGGTGGGGGCTTCAGCGACAGTGCTGTGAGCCGACAAGCAGTAATGAAGCGAAAGACTACCGCAGCTGATTTGGGAATTGATCTGGCTTCCAAGGAGGAGGAAGAGCTCTTTAAATGGCTCTTGGCTTGCCTGCTTTTTGGCAAGCCGATTCAAACAAACATTGCCGCGGAAGCGTACCGGACGATTGTCGCCGCGCACCTCTGCAGCCCGGACGCCATTCTCAGAGCGGGCTGGGATGAGCTTGTTCGCCTCTTAGACGAGGCACACTACGTGCGTTATGACTTTTCCACAGCCACCAAGCTTCTTGAGATCTCCGATGAACTTAAGCGCCGTTATGGGAATATGACCAATCTCATCGCTCAATCAAAGACACCGCGAGAGCTGTCCGCAAAGCTCCAGCAGTTGAAAAATATCGGCCCTATGACTGCGAGAATCTTCTTGCGGGAAATGCGCCCTTACTGGCGTTCTTCTCGCCCTTCCAGAAAGACTGAGTCCGAGAACCATTAGCTCACGGGCCGCGACACTGAGATATGAAGCAGGCTGACGTTCGCTTCCCAGGGTGGGACTTAGGCCGCGAGGAGTCAGCAAGACAGTCCTACCATGCCGTTTGATCGGCGAGTGTGAAATGGGCGTTGGCTGGACTGGGGTTTGGCACGACGAGAGCTGAGTCGCGCCGATAACTTCCGGCTGGCGGCCAAGCATCGGGAGCGGGTCGGCGCTTTTCAGTGCGAACTTGAGGAATGGTCGATGCGCGGTGAGCCCGTGAAAACAAGCAACACGAGGTTGATAGCGCTGAAGTTTGTCGAGCAGAAATGGTGCCCATCGCGCAAAGTCCCTAGCGTCAAGATCCGCCGCGTTGGTGGTTGGACGTTTGACGGCGTCCGTAAGACCAATCCCGTCGGCGCGGAGTACATGGCGGGCAAGGCGAGGGGCGGAAAATAAAGTACCGCCGTCCGCATTTGCGCGGCGGCGCGGCGGACGCCATCTTGACAACTCTATGAAAGGGTGCAATATGACCTTCAAGGCTTGAAACCTCGCGCCTCTTTTTCCCCAGGAAGCCGAAAATGAACACGCCGCGTCGGACCAAACATGAACGCCAAGATTGTTACCTTTTCCTCTTACGGTGATAAGACCGTTCTTGAATACGATCCGGCAACCGCTGACACGGATGAATTGAATAGGGTCATTGCCGAATATGGAGCAAAGACCGGTGCGCAGCCATTCGACATGACAACCGGTGAGCGCATCGAGAAGGTTACTCGGCAGCAGAACGAAGTACTCATGGTACATCCCATCGCGGGCGGCTTGATCGTGCGCTGACCCTTGCCTATCCCGCGCTTGCCGACAGAGCAGGGTGCCGGCAGCCTTGGGTTGAATGGCAGAGGGCAGGAATCCGTTTTCGAGATGGCGGTGTGTATATGGTGTCGGCAACTCTACCTCTGATTGTATTTCTCACGCTGATCGTGTGGAGGCTTGTGTTTGGCAGCCAAACCCCGATGCGCGTTAGCGCATGGATTCTTGCCATGTGCACGACTGTCCGAGGACGCCCTAGCCGCCTACCCTTTGTCCGTGCATTCCGCAACCCGGCTTTTACGCGCTCCACAATTAGGCTCCGCTCGAGTTCGGCCGCGGCGCCTAGGACGCTGAAGACATCCGGCATGCGTAAACTTGTGATCCAGCCATTCGAGCGCGAACAAGGCTGCCAGAAAAGGGAGTAGCCAAATCACGCGACTCTCATAGCGGGCTGCCACGCTTGACAAGACACCGGTAACAAACGCATTGGCAAGGAGCACAAAAGCGACCACTGCACTGAGTCCGATAAGCCTGCTGCATCGGCGACGCCACACAGACGGGCCGAACACGCCGATAAACACGAGTGAGACAATGAGAGTCGAATTCTGGACCGTGGTAGAGAAGTCGTCAGGCAACGCATCCCGCGCCTGCCGGCTTCGCAGGTACGATGACCGCGCGCCTGGCAGTACCTTGTCGAATACCTGCAAGACCCACGCGTTAGGCCCATAGTCCCCCAAATCAAAGGTTGTCAGTTGTTCTCTGAAGTGGGTGGCCGAGATCAACGCCTCCTTGCGGGGATACGTGCGCACAGTCCCCCAGACAATGGACATCTCCTCCTGGCGCAGTTGTTCTCGTGTCGCTCGTGAGGCAGTCTGCCAGATTCCATCCAGGTTCCAGAGGAAGGCGTTCACATCGTTAGGAAAATCTTTTAAGTAATTGCAGGTGACCAGCTTTTCATGCTCACAACGGTGTTGCAAATACCAGCGCCCCGGGCCGTCGACAATTGCGCGAGCCATCAGAAAGGGCGGCCGCTCACCGTTCAGCGACGGCTTGCCATAAAGGTACGCATGCAGCGCCATGTGGGCTCCTGCCGCAACAACTACGATCATCGCCACTCCGCCGACGGCTCGGAACCGTTGACGCGCGGCTGCGCGCCGAAACAGGAGCAAAAAAGCCAGGGCGGCGCACAGCCCGCAAGCCACGATCAGATGCGTCACATGGGATGCCACCGACCACCAAGTCATCAACACAACCGTCAGATGTTCGGCACGAGAGAGAGTCTCTGGGGCAAACACGAGCAGATAGATCGAAAGATACAGCACAGGCCCGTAGATATCGGGCAGGATCAGGCTGACGAACCAACTCAGGCCAGTCAAAAAGCTGAGGAGTGCCACGAGCACGAAATAATGCATTACCGTTTTCCGTAGCAGGATGGATCGCACCACGAGCCAGAGTACGTACGCGCTCAACAAGGCATTCAGCCCAATGATGGGCCACGGCGTGACGTTCCAGTGCAGCGGGAGTATACCCAGACAATAGATGAATGACCGTCCCCCGTAGTCTGTCGAGAACCTGTGCAGAAAAAGAGCTCGCGCGACAAGCGGGCCATCTTCGAGATACGACATCGAGTCTGGAAACAGCAGCGGGTAGCCGTTATAGAACGCGGGCCAGGGCAGGAGGAGTCCCCCAACCAAGACCGCTCCTCCGCGCCGAATTAGACGAAAGGTCGACCGCCTCGTCTCGTTCCGCTGGCCGTTTCGCAAGTCGATCTCAGGTTGTGGAATCAAACGGTAGTATGAAAATCTAAGGGTATTGTAGGCTCAATCCTGTCGGCTGTATGACTTCTTCAGGATGGAGCTCCAATGGGTCAAACTGGGCTCGTGCGCGATACGCCCTCGAAAACGCCTCGACGAGGACGACGTCTTCAGCAGTGCTTGGATCGCAGACAATTCCCAGAATCCAGCGATAGACTTCGATATCGAACTGCCGGAAAAGCGATTCAAACGCGTCCGGATCACCCTCCACGAATCTTCTGAGGACTCCGGCATCAGCCTCGTTCGGCATAGCCCTCTATTTTGCTTTACTCAGCCGACCGTCGAAAGGTTCCAATGATTTTGAAGCAAGTCGGGGGCTACTTGTGTCGGCCGTCCGGCGAGACCTCGCGTGGTCAAAAAACTCGAAGGGATTGAAAAGACGCCGCTTGCGTTTCCCCCCGCTCGCCCCGAAATGCCTTCTCAACGGTTTTCCTAGCGATTAGAATCCGCTCCTCCAATACCGTAACTGCGGAGCGAGGGCAAAAAATGGTCTGGGCGCGGCTGCTGGCCTACGCCACCGGAGCGATTAACCGAGAACTCTTGCTAAAGAACGAGTATCTGGTTGCCGAGAACCGCATTCTGAAAACGAAGGTGAAGGGGCGGTTGGTCCTTTTCGAAGCCGAAAAAGCCACGCTCGCCGAGATCGCTCATCGGCTAGGCCGCAAGGCTTTGGAGGAAGTGGCCGCGACGGCGCAACCCGGCGAGAGAGAATCCCTGGCAAACCTCGGCCATCGGATTTCGGATCAAACCGTGGGTAATATTCGCAAACGTCATGGCATTTCTCCCACGCGCACACGGAGGCAGACGGTTCGTTGGAAAGATTTCATTCGCTCGCACATGGCGGTTTTGGCAGGCGCGGATTTCTTTACGGTGGAAATCCTGACGCTGAAGGGACTGGTGACTTATCACGTGCTGTTTTTCATTCAGCTAGAGAGCCGGAGGATATGCGTTGCTGGAATGACTTCCTGTCCGGATGCGGACTGGATGGACCAGCAGGCGCGAAACGTGACCCTAGAAGACTGGGGATTCCTGAAAGGTTGCCGGTACCTGCTGCATGATCGTGACGCCAAGTTTAGTTTGTCGTTTCGGCAAACGATGAAATCGGGAAACGTGAATCCGCTTCGATTGCCAGCGAGAAGCCCGAATTTGAACTCGTACGCAGAACGCTGGGTGAGGTCGGTCAAAGAAGAATGTCTGTCGAGGCTGATCTTGTTTGGAGAATCGTCGCTTCCCCCGCGGCTGCGGAGTCGGGATGCTGCACAGCTACATGGAGAACAAGACTCTGAATCTTTCCCAGGCCTTCGATTTGGAAGCCATTCCGCGTCGCGTGGCCCTGACTGTTTTTCTGCTGCCTCTCCGAGTGTGGAAATCGCAGCGCGCTGCAAGCGTCGCGGGCTACCAAGTAAACATCAGGGCATGTCGGACCTTTGAATTGAATATATACCACGCCTGTGGTCCGCAAAAACTCCGTCAGACTTCAAAATCAACAAGTTTATGGTGAGTCTGCGTAACACCGTTACATGCTTGGATTCCGGTCGGAGAGACCCGAAGGGATCTGTGAGTTTTTGGTCGGAACAGCGTACGCAATAATTGCGGACCCCAGGGGCTTAAGCGAGGAGACCATGACCGCTCCTGTCGCGGGGTGCCATCGCCCTGAAGTTTTGATGCTCGACAAGTTTTCGGATGAAAGAATCACTTATCCCATCCGTTTGTCGAGCGGCTCATCGGGACCTTGCGCCGAGAATGCCTGGACCGTACCTTATTCTGGACCACCACCGACCTGGAGTCGAAGCCACTCGATTTCCAACATTATTACCATAAGCATCGAACGCACGCCGGACGCAAAGGGCACCCGCCGGTAACTGGCGTCAACGCCGATCACTCACTCGCAAATCTCCTACAGGTGCCTAAAGGAGAGCGACGGCGTCTCCTTCTGTCACATTGCCGCGGCTGTAGACGAGAGTGCCGTGGAAGACCTGAAAAAGAAACCGTTCTTTAAACCATATTCTGCCAAGCTTCGCGCTGTCGCCGGAGGCGAGCCGCAGTTCACAAAGTTGCAGGTCGTGGGCGGAACAGAAATCCAGATCTAGAAAAGGAGATCGCTATGATCCTGGTCACGGGTTCGACGGGTAACAACGGGCGCGAGATTGTGAAGTTGTTGTCGCGAACGGGAGTGCCTTGTCGCGCGCTCGTCCGAAGCTCAGAGAAGGCCACCCCGCTCGCCGGGCTTTCCGGCGTGGAGATCGTCTACGGCGATTTCGCTCAGCCAGATACTTTGGGAGCCGCTTTGAACGGTGTCGACAAGGCCCTGTTGATATCCTCCGCCGACCCGAGGCTTCCGGAACTTCAAGGCAATTTCATTCAGGCTGCCAAACTGGCTGGCGTTCCCTATGTGGTGAAGTTCTCTGGCGCGTGGTCGATGGGCGGTGCTGACCTGAGGGCGTGGAGTTTCGCTCGCTGGCATGCCGAGGCCGAGAGGATTTTGGAGGATTCCGGCCTGGCTTTCACGCACCTACAACCCAATCAATTCATGCAGGTCTATTTAAGGTTCCAACCAACCATCGCCGCGCAAGGAGAGTTCTTCGCCGCTGTTAAGGACTCAAGGGTCAGTCCCGTGGATATCCGTGACATCGCTGCTGTAGCGGTAGCAGTGCTCACAGGACTCGGGCATCAGGGGAAGTCCTATGAATCACCGGCCCGGAATCCCTAACATACTCTGAGATCGCCGACAAGTTGTCGGCTGCCGTCGCCAAGAAGATTACGTACGTCGACGTGCCGCTGGGCCAGGCGCGGAAAGCGATGGTTGACAGTGGGGCGCCGAAGTGGTTTGTGGACGGGCAGATGGAGCAGTACCAGGTAAGGTTGAAAGGCTACCAGGCCGCTGTTACAAGGGTTGTCTCGGAACTCGCGAAGAAAGCCCCGATCTCCTTTGACCAATTTGCCCGGGACAACGCCGCGTATTTTCGTGGCGAGCAGCTGGCGGCGACAACAGCGTAGTACTCCCGGTGCCTAAGCCGCGACCCGTATCAGTTCTAATCGGAAAGTCAGCACTAAACAATTCGGATGGTTGCAGACCCCCGAAACCATTTCTAAGACGTTATCTCTCGGTGTGCCTACGCAGCTCTTGATTGGCGAAATTGGACCTGCGTATCTGCAGCCCGATTGGTTTTGGATTTTCTCGGCCTTAACTGCTGGACTCATGCAGCGACCACAAACGGTCGGTACTCCAAGCGCTCCAACTGAGGGCGCCCTCATCCGACGTAAGTGGTTGCAACACCATGTCTTATGAATTTGTTTCCCTCGTTCGCAACGAGGAAGTCGGGGGTTCGAGTCCCCTCTCGTCCACCAGATTCCAAAGGTCCTTACACCATATCGGGAGAGCGGGTGGTCTGACCGTGCAACGAGAGTTCTTGCCATCTCCTGGTCAGTGCATCTCTATTTAGCGAGGTCTAATCCCAAGTGCCCTAAGGAGAGACCGCCAGACGCGATAGCTGAGCGCTGGCCGGTGTCGAGGAACAATCCTTCCTTCAGTAGACAAGCGCTCAACCGCGCGGTCGATAACGGTGCGGAGTTCGGCGGCGTGCCTCTTCTCGCGTCCCCTTGCTAGAGCGCTGCGTGCATCGTCAGCGCTGAACCAGGTGGGGTTGCGTTTTGGTTCTTGAGGAGGCTGGGTGTGAGTGACTTCCAATATGAAAGCTTTCACGACGGATTCCTGGACGCCATTGCGCAGACTAGAGTCGCCTTTTGGCTGTAGGTAGAGGTGGAAATGCTGCGGCTCCATGACACCAACGGCCCCGGCCTCCTCCAACGCCTCGCGCTCCGCGGCCTGGCTGTTCGATAGCCGTCGCGCAGTGGCTCCCTTGGGAAAAGTCCACCTGTCGCCACTGGTGGTTTTGACTAACAGAAAGTCGAAAGAGGCACCGCGCCTCCGGTAGCAGACCGCCGCCACCTGGAGGGG
>Ga0126378_10002159_pt1 | contig 14534 bp, 14 predicted proteins | sample PanSoiMetPlot_23_FD_92587 | JGI IMG/M metagenome (GOLD analysis project Ga0126378, IMG submission 92587) | Tropical forest soil microbial communities from Panama - MetaG Plot_23 | ecosystem: Environmental > Terrestrial > Soil > Tropical forest > Bulk soil | place: Panama | collected 2016-02-17 | reverse complement strand
GCCGGGGTGGAAACTGGTAAGTCTAATTGGCAGGCAGGAAGCCTGTAAACCCCGACGGCCTTCTTACAAAAGATGCCAAGAATGAAGCCGGCGGCTCGGGTATGAGTCCCGATTCATCCTAAATGCAGATGTTTGGAGCGGTCAACGCGAGAGGACTTGGCCAGCCCGATTTGGTACTCGGAGAGGAGTTGGAACGGGCGTTAGCCGAGGGCGTCAAACGCCCTCGGCGATTGCAATCGGAATCACTGCGACGGCAGGTTGAAGTTCACGCTGATCTGGGTTTCCGCGTCGATCGGCTCCCCATTCAGGTAGTAAGGTTTGTAGCGCCACTGCTTGACGGCGTCCAAAGCCGGCTTCACCAGCAGCGGGTTGCCCTTTACCGCCTTCACGCTCCGCACGCTGCCATCCTTGCCGATGACAGCTTCGACCACCACCGTCCCGTGAATGCCCGATTCCCGAGCCTGCAAGGGGTACTGCGGCGTGACTTGGTGGACGAGGAGGCCCTGAGCGACGCCAGAAGAAACCTTGACCTTACCGGCAGCCAGCTTAGGCTCCGCCACGGGAACATTGAGACCGGCCAGGTTCGGTCCCGTTCCAGTGCCACTGGGAAGGGCGCCTGGTATTCCGGATGGGGCGGCAGCATCCTCGGCAGGAGTGGCTTTCGGCATAGCGGTCGGAGTCCGCAAGGGCCCATTGTCAAGCCGAGCTACCGTGACTTGCTGCTGAGGGGGCGTGGTATTGGCTGGCTTGCCGGGTTGCGCGGCCGCAGGGTTGGGCGTCGACCCCGGCTTGGCTCCTGGAGCCTGATTCTTGGCTTGAGCATTCGGTTGCGCGCCCGCACCCGGAGCGTGCGCCGCGTTAGCGGTATCGATTACGGTCTGGCTGGCAGTACTGTCTCCAACCGCGGGTGTGACCTCAGACGGCTTCTTTTCCGTTGCCTGCACGGTGTTAATGCCGGAATGGGTCCTGTGCCATTTCCACAGCCCAATGCCTCCCAGCAAGACCACCACGACGGCAGCAGCGGCAACCAGCATCCGCCACTTGCCTCCCAGCGGCTCGTCAGGGGCGCTCTTGAAGAGGAATTCCTTGACCGGGTTCGTCGTGCTTTCGGACGCAGCCACCACAGTCTCAATCGGCGCCTGCTCAACCGATGGTTCTGCTTTTTTCGCGGCTTTTTTCGCAGAACTTCGTGCCGCAACCGCCGGCTTGGCCTCAGCTTCATCCTTGACGGGTGAAGCTTGCGGCTCGCTCTCAACGGCCTTTGCCATGGCCACGGCCGCCGCGCCCGCTGCAGCCGCCACAACCGGAATAGCCTCGTGGACCTGAGGCCGGGAGGTTTCGGCAGCTGGCGGGGCTGACTCTATTTCCTGCGCGCCTTCCTGCCTTTGTGCGCCCGCAGGCAGCCACATGTTTGGCTCGAGATTGGTAACAAAGTCGTCCAGGTGCGCAAATCCATTGCGCAGAAGCTGTAGAGACTCCGCATCCTCAGGCTCTTTCAGCAGGCACGCCCATGCGACCCACTGCTCGGCACCCGGGCCTGGCAGGGTCTGCGGCGTTCCCGACGCGTCCGCCTGGGATCGCAATTCGGCTACTGCTTCGTCGCGAAGCTGCATCAGCTGATTCACGCGAAATGCGCGGTGATGGACAATGCTGCCGCGTTCCAGCTCATCGGCGAGCGACAGCAGGCGCGCACGCAGAGTCTTTTGACGTTCCTCATCCTCCGCTGCCTGGGCCTGCGCCTTAGCCTGCTGGGCCGCGGCATCGGGTCCGACCACCCACATTCCGGGCTCCAGATTGGCTACGAAATCGTCGAGGCGCGCGAATCCATTGCGCAGCATTTGCAAAGATTCGGTATCTTCCGGCTCCTTCAGCTCACTGGCCCATTCCACCCAGCCGGGCGCATCGGGACCCGGCAGCGGCGGCGGAGCGCCTTCCGCACCGGCATGGTCCAGCAGCTCGTCAATCGCCTGCTCGCGGAGCTGATTGACCTGCTCGACGCGAAGTTCCCGGCGGTGGAGGATAGTGCCACGTTCCAGCTCAGCTGCCAGATCGAGAAGACGAGAGCGCAGTTGCTCGATGGCCCTGGCATCCAGCGTCTGCTGAACCTTGTCGAGCAGAGCGTCGAGCTCATCACGGTTCTGCCATGAGGCCTCGGGCGCCTCCGAGGAGACAAACGCCTGCAGGTTGCGGATGGAATCCGCCGCCGCGCCGAGTTGTCTGGCGATTTCCGGGATGTCGATTGGTTGGGCCGCGTGGAGCTTTCCCACGCTTTCATTGAGCAGGGCTATAGAATCGTCCAGAGACGCACGATCACGAAGCCACGTTGAACTCATTTAAAGCTCCTAGTCCGGAGGTTCCGTTCTTGGCACCCACATGTCGGGCTCTAAATTCGCAACAAAATCATCGAGTTGAGGAAATGAATTCCGGAGAGTCTGAAGGGATTCCGTGTCTTCCGGCTCTTTCAAGGCACACGCCCAGGCAATCCATTGCTGGGCGTCTGGCCCCGGCATATTTTGCGGCGTCCCCTTCACGGCAGCCTGCGAACGCAACTCCGCTACCGCCTGATCTCGCAGCTGAGTCACCTGCGTCGCTCTGACAGCGCGGCGGTGTACGACGCTGCCTCTTTCCAGTTCCGAGGCGAGGCCGAGTAGACGGTTCCGCATCTGTTCGATCGCTCTGGCCTCTATGTTTCTTTGTATCTTATCGATCAGGACGTCGAGCTCATCCCGGTTCTGCCATGAGGCATCCGGCATTTCCGAGGAGACCAGCGAACGGAGGTTTCGCGCAGACTCTGCGGCAACCTCAAATTGCTTGATGACTTCTGCGATATCGATCGACTTCGCCGCTTTTAGCTTCCCCAGGCTTTGATCCAGGAGAATCAAAGAGTCGTCGAGAGACGCACGGGTGTAATGCCACATTGAACTCATGTCAGGCTCCTAAACCGGGTTCGGTGTTGGGCATCCATGGCCCGGGACCAACATTTTGTTACGCGAGAAAGGTGCTCAGTTGTCGATGATTGCCCGGCTTTGTTGTCGTTTACACGGGTGGACGACGGAAAACAAAGCCAAACTATACTAAGCTCAGACTTGTCATTACACAATCCTGTACTATTTATCGTTTTAGGTGTTAGCCAGAAAACACACGCCACGATGGAGTTGTTACGCGATGACTTAAAAGTGGGGAATCCCGCTTGACTGACGACCCCGCCCAGAGACACGTCGGTGCCATCGCTGCGCTCGGCAAGCTGTGGAGAACCGGCCAGAAAGACAGCTTTGGTGGAGCAGGCCAGGGAACGAAGTAGCGGTTTCATTCCAGCAACTCCAAATTGCGTTACTTTAGCTTAAACCCTAAGTCAAGCCCTAGAAGTGGCAAATGCTGGTTTTTCATTGTAATGCAGGTCGAATCAAAGGGATAGCGATTTTTTATCGGGTAACCAGTAACCTGTATCTTGTCGCTAAAGTGCGTTACCTTCCTCACCTGAGCCGAGACTTGGGCATGTCGTGCATCGGAGACCACGTTGCTAGCGCTAGTTGGGTAGTTCGGACGTGGATCCTGTGATCTAAAACCGCCGACTATGCAGTCTTTGATGGCTTAATTTGGCCCGTCTCGAAGCCCAACGACCTGCTATTTTCCGATGCAAAAGGAACTGAAAATCAGGTTCAAAATGTCGTCGCTGGTAGTCGCGCCTGTGATCTCGTCCAGCGGCCGAAGCGCGCTGTAAAGATCGAGCAGAATCATCTCGTGCGGAATTCTCTGTGGCAGGGCGCCGGCAGCTTTGTCGAGTGCTTTAAGCGCGTCCGAAACCAGCTGCTTCTGGCGAATGTTGGTGAGCAGCCCATGCTCCTGTTGCACTCCATCGCCGCCTACAATCTGCAAAATCGTCGACCGTAACCCCTCGACGCCTTTGCCGGTTAAGGCCGACACAGCCACTGTGGGATGATCCTCGTTTTCGCCGAAGTTACCGTCGGTTGCTAAATCAACTTTGTTCCAGACCACGATGGCCTGACGGCCCGATACCAATTCCAGGAGCCGCTCGTCATGGCGAAGTTCGTCTTCCGTCAGGCTGCGCTGTTCGCCACGGGAGGCATCTCGCAGCACCAGCACAAGATCCGCGTCGGCCAAAGCCTCCAGTGACTTCCTTACGCCGATGCTCTCGGCTTCGTCAGCGGCAGCACGAAGTCCTGCGGTGTCCACCAGGCGCACAGGAATGCCACCGATCGCGACGGTCTCGGTCACAAGGTCACGCGTCGTGCCCGGGGTAGCGGTTACGATTGCGCGCTCGCGTTCGACAAGGCGGTTGAAGAGGCTCGACTTGCCGACGTTGGGACGGCCGACGATCGCAAGCGTCAGGCCTTCGTGCACAACCTTGCCGTAGGCAAAGCTGGCGAGCAACTCTTCCAGTGGCGCGCGCACGGCGGCGATGCGCACAAGGATCTGCTCGTCGGGGATAACGGCTACGTCGTCCTCGGCGAAATCAACGCCGGCTTCCATGGTGGCAATCAGCTCAAGCAGTTTCTGCTTGATCGGCTGCAGCCGCTTCGATAACGAGCCGTCCAGCTGTCGCGCGGCGACCTGCGCCTGATAAAGCGTCTGCGAGTCGATGAGATCGCGCACGGCCTCGGCCTGCGTCAGGTCAATGCGTCCATTCAGGAAGGCGCGCATCGTGAACTCGCCTGGCTCGGCAAGGCGGGCCCCGGCTGAGATTGCCATCTCGACAACATGGCGAAGGACAACGGGAGAGCCGTGGCAGGAGATCTCGACCACGTCATCTGTGGTGTACGAGTGCGGCTTGGCGAAGAACGTAGCGACTACCTCGTCGATGCGTTCGCCGGTGGCAGGATCGATCAGCTCGCCAAAGTGCGCGCGCGCAGCTTCCAGCTCGTGCCCTTGCGCAAGCCGCAGCATGGGACGAGCTATCGCGCGAGCTTCCGGACCGGATACACGCACCACACCGATACCACCGCGACCCGGCGGCGTAGCGATGGCGACGATCGTGTCGTCGAGGTGCATGGATCAATTATTCACGATTGTGGCTCTCGAAACCGATCGCTTTTCGCCATTCGCTGTTCGCTCTTCGCCAGATCGTATGTGAACAATCGGGTCGACCCCAGGGCTACTTTGGCTCCGGCGCAAAAGCTGGCCTCCGCTCACATGACACATGCGTTGGGCAGCCGTGCTCTGGCGAAAAGCGAATGGCGAGAGGCGAAAGCGGCTTCTACGAGCTATCTTCTTCGCGAGACAGGCATCACCTGCGGTTTGCCTTTGTAATCTTTGGGATAAACCACGACATGCCGCTGGGCGGCTTCGCCGGCGCTTTCGGTGCGAAGGTCATCGAGATCGCGCATAGCCAAGTGCAGGATGCGACGCTCGCGTGACGACATGGGAGCAAAGGCGTAGGGAATTCCGGTCTCTCGAACCCGCTGGGCGGCGACGTCGGCTGCCATGCGAAGTTCCTGTAAACGCGCCGCGCGGAAATTCTGGCAGTCGAAGCTGATCTTCTCGTGCTCGTCAGGAGTCAGCCGCAGCATCTCCTGCGTGACGTGCTCGAAGGCACGCAGCAGTTCGCCACCATTTTCCAGCACCAGCGGACTGTCGGAGCCAGATAGTTCCACCAGCACGTCGGGACGTTCCCATTCACGTTCGGCGCCAAACACCGGGTCGACCGTGATCTTGTAGCGGAGGCGAAAGTCTCCTGTCGCGAAGAGGGTGTTCAGGAACTCGCTGATTTTTTTGGCGGCGGCAACTTTGTCGGATATCGGCATTTAAAAACCGTGGTGATCAAAACCTCTGTGTCTCTGTTCTCTGTGGTTATTGCTTCGCTACTTGCCCTTCTTCCGGGCACGCTTCTCCATCTCGGCCCGCATCTCCTTGCCCAGACCGGTGCGGTTCATGATGTACTGCTGCGCAATTCCGATAATATTTCCGATCACCCAGTAGACGCTCAGTCCCGACGGCAGATTGAAGCTGAACCAGCCGATCATCAGGGGCATCATCAGGGTCATCATCTGCTGCTGCTTCGGATCCATGCCGGAGCTGGGCGTCATCTTCTGCATGAGGTAGGTACTGATCACGATGACGATCGGCATGATGTACAGCTTGTCGGGCGACGACAGGTCGTGCAGCCACAGGAAGGGCGCCTGGCGCAGCTCAATGGCGCTTGCCAGCATGGTGTAGAACGCCCATAAAAAGGGCATCTGGATAAGCAGCGGCAGACAGCCCCCGGCTGGATTCACGCCCTCGCGCTTATAGAGCTCGCCAATCTCCGCGTTCATCTCCTGGCGCTTGGGATCGCGCATCGGAAGTTTCTTGTACTTCTCCTGGATGGCCTTCATCTGCGGCTGAAGCTTCTGCATCTTCAGCGCCGACTTCATGCTGGTGATGCGCAGAGGCAGCAGAGCCAGATTGATAACCACCGTCAGGATGATGATGGAGAGGCCCCAGTTTCTTACCCAGTGGTCGTGCGTCCACTTCAGCCAGAGGAAAAGCGGACGGGCGACGACGCTGAAGAAACCGAAGTCGACGACATCGCGCAGATCGGGCCCGTTCATCTGCCCCGGAGCGCTATTGGAGCGGACGGTTTCCAGCACGTTGAGCGCCTTCGGTCCGACGAAGAGCCGCGCCTTGGTGACGCCACCCGAATCACCCACCGCCGCCCCCAGAACCTCGTACTTGTTCACCTCGTTGGGGTTGGGATGCTTGGGCTCCTTCGGGACCGAGATCGTACCGTGCAGCGTTACCATCGCGGCTGTGTCGGGATTGTCAGGCAGGAAAATGGCCGCGAAGAACTGGTCCTGCGGCCCAGCCCAGTTGAAGGGCCCCCGCAAGGTATTGCCGCCACTCACTTTCTTGATAGCCAGGCGCTCGACTTTGCCATCGGCCATGTACTCAATCTTTTGCGCGGCATAGCTGGGAGCGGTGGTTTCATCGCCCAGGGCCGCCGGCCACATGGGGTAAGCCTGCACCGTCTGACCGTTTCGCGTTACCTCGGTTTCGATTGCGATGACGTACGTGTCGCCAAACTGGAAGGTTTTGCGGACCGAGGTGTCGCCACTGGTGTACTGGTAGCTCAGCTCGCCGGGAGCGGTGATATTGCCGCTCGCGCTGGGCACGTAAAGCACTGTGTTGATCTTGTTACGGAGACTCTCGTCGTATGTGTAGAGGCCGAGCGGCAGGCCAAATTTCGTCGCGTCCTTGTTGACAAGGTCGAGTGGATGCCCGTCATCGTCCTTGTACTTCTTCAGGATCCAGGACTTTACCTGGGCGCCACGGTTGGTGAAGACGATCCGGTAAAGCTCGTTTTCGACCGTGGTCTCCAGTTCGCTCGTGGCGACCTTCGCGGCGACAGCTGATTTGGCAGCGCCGGTTGTGGCCGGATTAGTCGCGGAAGCGTTGGCCTGCTCCGCTGGAGTCGAAGATTGAGATGTCGCCTGGCCGCTCTGGTTTTGCGCCGCAGGCGTTGCCGGCGGAGTCTCGGGATTTTTCTTAAACAGGAAGAGCTGGCTGAGAATGATCAGCGCAAAGGTGACGGCGAAGATGAGCAGCATGCGCTTGTCGCCGCCGCCGCCGGGTTCCTGTTGTGGATTGCGATATTCAGCCAAGTTCAGTAACCAGTCACAACTCGTGCGAATACATCGCGGCTATTAGCCTTTAGCTCTTAGCTTTTAGCAAGAAAACTCGACACCGTTTGCTAAGAGCTAAGAGCCGATTTTTGCGAATCCGCTGGCGGCACCAGATCGACTCCGGCGCGCCCAAACGGGTGGCAGCCCATTAATCTCTTAAGCGCCAGCCATAAGCCTCGCGCGACACCATGCCGTTCGACCGCCTCCATCGCATACTCGGAGCAGGTCGGCACGAAGCGGCAAGAGTGCGGCAGCATCGGCGAGACGATTCTCTTGTACATCCGCAATACGAATTGCACCGCTTGTTTCATTTCACTTCCGCTACCCGAGCGCGCTGTTCCGCCAGTCGAAGCCCCCGAGCCACCTCGCTAACCAGCTCTTGAAAGGGCATTCCGAGGACGCTTTTCCGCGGATTAAACACGATATCTACAGCACTTCCGCACCGCGGCGATAGCCGTACTGCCTCCCGCATACGGCGCTTGATACGGTTGCGGTCCACCGCTCCGCCAAGCACCTTACCTACGGTCAATCCCACACGCGCCCCTTCGGCATCCCCCTGGCGCCGAAGGAAGAACACGGTCATGTTGCCCGTGAACTGGCGACGCCCGTTTTCGTACACCCGCCGAAAATCCGCGTGCTTCAGCAGACGCTTCGACTTGGGGAACCGGCTGTTGGCGGCAGAAACGTTCCCAGACATTCAGCACTGGCCTCCGCCGCCGGAAAGCTGTCGAATGCGGCTGGCTCGGTGACGATCCCTTTGATTCCAATCGGAAAGCTGCGATTTCGCAGGATCAGTACTGTGGTTTACTCGCGGTAGCCAGGCTTCACGGAGACGCGCTTGCGTCCCTTGGCACGACGGCGCGACAGCACCGCACGGCCGCTCTTGGTCTTCATGCGAGAACGAAATCCGTGCGTCTTTGAGCGGCGACGACGGTTGGGTTGGAATGTGCGCTTCGGCATGCGAAAACGGCGCTCCTCACTGACACAAATTTGGACTGAGCAAACGAAAAGTATAACGGGCAGCGCGGGGGGATGGCAACCTGTGAGAGGACAGTTCGAGACCCAGGCTTGACGATGGTCACACCACTGTTATTAAAGCAACGCAATTCCTGCGGAGTGAAAGGCCGGCTTTCGCGATCGTGTCATCATCCGCCTCTTTGGCGCGGAGAAACTGCGCGGCATCCTTCCAGCTCCTAAATCGAAACGTGGGAACCGCTTGCGTATCGGGGCCGCGACCATCAATTTGGAGCTCAATTCCGATTTGAGAGACATCGACGACAAGGATCGTATGGCTCAAAGAATGGAGCAGAAATCTATGTTTCATCGCGCAAACATCTCAGCTGAGGATAACCGGAATGTCAATGTTTCAAGGCAGACTCTGGATCAGCTCGGTCGAATCAGTTTACGCGTGTTGATATTGCCGGCTCCCGTTCAGGCGACTGCCAGCGAAATTCCACTGCCCGCCGCATCCACATGACGATCAGGTCGGCACGGCGCTGCACGCCAAACTTGCTCAGCAGGTTGGAGACGTGGAACTTCACCGTGCGCTCGGAGACGAAGAGCCTGGCGGCGATCTCCTTGTTGGAGAGGTTTTCCAGAAGCAGATCGAGCACCTCGCGTTCGCGGCGGCTGATCTCGACGTCGGGGTTGAGCGATTCGCTCCCGTGCAGCTCCGGCAGGATCGATTCGATGAAGCCGGCCAGGATGTCGCGAGGGATCCAATGACCGCCCCGGGCCAGCTCTGCAGCCGCACGCGGCAGCTCACGCTGGGTGTGGCCAAAGGGCAGAACGCCTTTCACCCCAAGGCGCAGCAGGGAATAGGTTTTCGATCCGGACACTTTCGGTAAGAGAACGAGGATGGGAAGCTTGGGCTGCCGGGTGCGCAGAGTCCGCACAAACTCGACCGCAGGTTCCAAATCACTGCCATCGATTACCGCCAGACTCGCCGGCCGACGGTTGTTGTCGGCTTGCTCGGGCAAATGCAACTGGTGATGGAGGACGACATCGAAGCCGGCGCGGGTTAGCAGGCCCAGAAAACGCTCTTGTGCGACCGGATGCCGGCAAAAGAGATGGGCTTTTCGTCGGGTGCGGTGGGCGGGAGGACGTTGGTTGATTAAGGGGTCCACGGACCGATAGCTGCTTCTCTCCTTCTATCGGCACCTGGAAGGGTTTAATGAGGCCGGCCTTCGGGCCGACGCCGTTAGAACTTGCTGATACGGATGCTGCCGTCCCCGGTGGTGATCTCCAGCAGCGGCCCGCCGCCGTTCAGCTTGCCGCGGATGCGGGAGCGTTCGATCGACCCGCTGACCGTCACAGGCATGTCGAGCTGGATGCGGCCGTCGCCGGTATGCGCGTAGAGTTCCGCTGCAAGGTCTTCAGGCAGGCGCGCTTCCACTCGCCCATCGCTGGTGTGAATCAGCCAACCGCTCGCCACCTTGGATCCGGGGCGAACCGTCAAATCGATGTGACCGTCGCCGCTGCGCAGGTCAAGATTGGTGAACATCCCGTCGATGCTCATGTGGCCGTCGCCGGTGTGCCCTTTGAGTGCGCCGTTAAAGCTCTGCACGCTGATGTGCCCGTCGCCGGTATCGATCTGCGCCTGGCCGGAGACTCCCGCCACCGCAATGTGGCCGTCGCCGGAATGCAGATCCAGCGTGACTTGCGGAGGCACCTGGACTTCGACCCTTACACCTCGATGCATGTTGAAATGGAAACCCCACTCGTTGGGCACATGCACCTGGAGGTCGACCTTCTCCCCATCCTGGCGCTCGGTTATGCGAACACCGCTGTTGCCGATCGTCTGTCCTTCGGTTACCACGCGCGCATTGATGGTGTTGCTGACGCCGCGGCTGATTTCAATGGAGGCGTCGTTGGTGTCGACGCGCAGGGTGGGGTTGTTGCCCACCTGATAGCTCTTGGTCCACTCCTCCGCAAAGGCGGAGAGCCCAAGGCAAAGCAGCGAAAGTAGGAGAATTAGAGAGCGTTTGCTCACAGTGCCCCTCCTCGTAATGATACGAGGAGGAGCGGCTGCGAGTTCCGTTGCGAATGAGGAGAATAAGGAGGGCGTGATGCGGTGCCCGGGGCATGCGAACTAGCGGAGTGGAACGTCCCGCATGCCCCTAATGAGCATCGCTCCCTGCTTGTTGGGATAGACGGGGGCGAGGGGAAAGGGTTAGCGGGGGAGAAGCACCCACAACAAAATCAGTCGATTACGGTGACTTCGCCCGTACGACCGTTGTAGCTCAGCGCCCAACGCCGCAGGATATCGCGCCCGATTAAGCAAGATATTGACTGCTGGGGCAATTTGCATCCCACAACAGGAATAATCTCAAAGCCTCGTAGGTTTTGACCGGGAAACTCAATGCGCGCGGCGTATGTTGGATAATCGCCCACGTTACCGGCTGAGGATATTTTTGTGAATCCCGTTTGGCTGAGTCGGCAGCTTTGCACTAATTCAGGATTGATAACAGTGAGGGAAGCACCTGTATCGATAAGTGCCAAGAATGCTTCGTGGCTCCGGGTACTCGATCGCAAACGCAATTCCGATCTCAATTTCCTCCTGTGGAGCGTTTAGCGAAATTCGTATACGAGGCCCCTCCTGCTGCAATTCCACGGTACTGGTAGAAGAAAAGTATTTCCCCATGCGTCAGTAAATGAAGAATACTGGCTCGACCACACACACCTGTTGCACCAAGAATTGACTGCCCGAACCGAATGTTTTCAAGCCAGCCCGAAAGGCAGTCTCGTAATCCGGATAGAAGCCAGCCTCTTTTCCGTCATGGACCAGAACGAACTCTCCCTGATGTCCTTTTGCCCACTCCACCCTGTGCTGCTCAAAGAAGCTGAAGTCTCGGTCTAGATCGCTCGGTTGAGTAGCCATCGCTTACTCCATTCTAGGCGCGTTTCGTAATCGCGGCTTCGATGCGCACGTTCTCTTGCAGACGGTCATGGGTTAGTTGTGAGTGAGATGTCGTGAGTCACCTGTGGGCGTCCGAACCCACTCACAGTCTGGGAGCATTATACCTATATTATATCTTAACACAATATAATAATATGCAAATTTTCCAATATCTTACAGAAATTGCCAAATGATTATGGGAGAATTATACCTATGGCACGCGGTAGCGAAAAACCACTCGGGATTCCGTATCGGATATGGACGGCGAAGGTGGAGGATCAAAATCGCATACGTGTGTCGTTGGCCGAGGCTAGCGAGGTTGTCACATGGATAAACAAGGTGCCTGGCTCAATTGAGTGCTGTGGTATGCCAGGTGCGGCGGGCGGAGTGCAGCTCCAACCCGTCGACGCGATCGAGAATTTTGAAAATCCGTACTTGGCGGCACTGGCTGAGCATAATGTGACCGTTTCACACGCGGGTGAAAGTTGGGTCGATACTGCTCGCCTATTCGCCACCCGTTGGCTGACATCCATCAGCGTCGAAAGTAGCAGAATCAGTATCACGCTACCCGAACCGCCGCGACGAGCACTTCAGCTCCCCGCAATAGGAGAAATTGCAATTGTGTTTGGATTCGGGCCCATTCTGGAAGTATGGATCGCTACCCAATGGTACGACCATGTGCGCCGACTCTCTAGAGAAAAGATCTCGCTGGTATCCCGATCAATAGACGATCTTCGGCAAACATGACTAGTGGCTAGTCCGCATCCAACTCAGATCCGCATCGGCATAACAACATACCGGTACTTGTACCCCTCGTCGCCGGTATCTTCCGGGCGCATCTGGCCGGCGGATTGGGCGTCTTTGAACTCCAGGCGCACGTCGCCGCCGTTGGAGGCTTTCAGGAAGTCCAGCAGATACTCGGAGTTGAAGCCGATGGTGATGGGATCGGAGGTGTAGGCGGTCTCGATTGAGTCTTCCGACTCGCCGGCGTCGGTGGACGAGGATGAAATCTTCAGCTCGTTTTTGTCGAGCTTCATGCGGATGGCGCGCGAGCGCTCGTCGGCAAACTGGGCCACGCGCTGGATCGCGGTGTTCAGATCGGCGCCATGTACCACAACGGCCTTGCCGGTATCGCGCGGCAGGACCGCCTCGTAATTGGGAAATTGACCCGTCAGCTGGCGCGAGGTCAGCAACCGCTCGCCGATGCGGAAGAACAGGGTCGACTCATCCTTCGCAAACTCGATGAAGTCGGCTTCGCTGTTCTGCAGCAGGGAGTAGATCTCGCTCATGGCTTTCTTCGGGACCAGTGTGCGGTTCTCGCCGCTGATTTCGAACTTTTCACCCTGCTTCTCGATGTGGGCCAGGCGATGGCCGTCGGTCGCCACCATGGTGATCGACTCCGGCTTCAGCACCATCAGGCCACCGTTCAGGGTGTAGCGCGATTCCTCGCTGGAGATGGCGAAGATCGTGCGTGCGATCATGTTTCGCAACGTCTGCGCCGGAACCTTTACGATTCCCGATGACGGAAACGTCGGCAGGCCCGGGAAGTTGGCGCGGGCCATCCCGACCATCTTGGTGTTGGAGCGGCCGGCGCGAATATGGACCCAGTGGTTTTCCAACAGCTTGATCGAGATATCGACGTCGGGCAGCAGCTTGACGTAGTCGTACAGCTTACGGGCAGGAATGGTGCAGGCGCCTTCGCGCTTCACCTTGGCCTCACAGGAGGTCCGCAGGCTCAGGTCGAGATCGGTCGCGGTTATCGTGAGCCGTCCATCCGCCGCTTCGAACAAAAAGTTCGACAGGATCGGGATCGTCGTCTTGCGCTCGACCACGCCTTGCGTCGCTGTGAGCTCCCTCAGCAACTCAAACTTGCTGACACTGATTTCCATCGCTGTACCTTGCATTGCTCCGGTTGCCTCGGCAGCCATAAATCCCACCTCACAGGCGTTCTTGCTGGCCTCTTGTACTGCTACTCCTTATATCAAATCAAAAACATATAAAACCAGTAGTAATAGTAGGCACTGCGGAAAAGTGGAAATCGAAAGCCGAACCGCATTGTTCCTCAGAGAAGTTTTCGCTGAGCGGTAGAAAAATGGAATCCCAGTCTGTTGTCGTTTGTGAACCCTGAGACCCCCGACCGAGATCGTCCCGCACCTTCCACCGGTTCCACATCGCATCCACAGGAGCTCTCCGAGAAAACGGTCTCCAGAAGTGAAAAACCGCGCTCGAGGCGCGGTTTAGAGGCCTAAAGACTCTGTGAGTTTGGTGAGCACCCTGTTTAAATCCTTGTCGCTTTTCCGCGTCTCCTCGATCTTCTCAACCGAGTGCAGCACGGTGGTGTGGTGCTTACCGCCGAACTGACGCCCGATTTCGGGAAGCGACGCGTCGGTCAGGTGTTTCGCCAGATACATCGCGATCTGCCGAGGAAATACGATCACGCGCGAGTTGTTCTTGGCTTTGATCTCCAGCAGGCGCAGTCCGAACTGCTCGCAGACTGCCTTCTGGATGGACTCGATTGTGACCTTACGGACCTGTGAGTCGATCAGGTTCTTCAGCACCTCTTGTGCAGTTTGGAGGTTGATCTCGCCGCCGGTCAGGGAGGAGTAAGCCGTCAGGCGGATGAGCGCGCCCTCGAGTTCGCGGACATTGCTGCGGATGTTGGAAGCGATGAACAAGGCGACATCGGTCGGCAGCATTACCCGCTCCGACTCCGCCTTCTTTTGCAGGATTGCGACCTTGGTCTCCAGATCGGGAGGCTGTATGTCGGCAATCAGACCCCACTCGAAGCGGCTGCGCAGCCGGTCTTCGATCTCGGCCAGCTCTTTGGGCGGGCGATCGCTGGCGATGACGATCTGCCGCAGGCACTCATGTAACGCGTTGAAGGTGTGGAAGAACTCTTCCTGGGTGCGCTCCTTGTTGACGAGGAACTGGATGTCGTCGACCAAGAGCACATCCATGTTCCGATACTTGTCGCGGAAGGTGCCCATCTTGCTGTAACGCAGGGCATTGATCATGTC
>Ga0126378_10002158_pt1 | contig 14539 bp, 7 predicted proteins | sample PanSoiMetPlot_23_FD_92587 | JGI IMG/M metagenome (GOLD analysis project Ga0126378, IMG submission 92587) | Tropical forest soil microbial communities from Panama - MetaG Plot_23 | ecosystem: Environmental > Terrestrial > Soil > Tropical forest > Bulk soil | place: Panama | collected 2016-02-17 | reverse complement strand
TCCGCGTAAAACCCGTCTTCGGACCCTGCGCCGACATTGTCGCCGCCGCGAATAGAATGAGGACGACCCCGGCCCACTGCCCAGAAGACCAAACTTGGCGACCTCGCCTGGGGCTTCCCCCGGTCTTGTTCGTGCGCCCACTTTCAGGACGGAGTCTGTTCATTGGCCCTCCTTGGCGGATCGTGACTGAGACCGAACCGTTGCCGCGCCATTCTACAACCGCAACTGGCCTTCTCGGATAAATTGGTGGCCTTCCGGTGGAGGGTTTTTGCTGCCGGGTGTACGTACACACACCCCACCGGCAACAGTGCAAAAGTTTCAAAAAGAAAAGGGCTCCCTGGAGGGACATCGTGGAAGTTATTGAAAACAAAGGGGCAAATTTGCATTGTTTGTGCACGTCGATGCTTCTCTTTGCAAATTTAGGAGACGCGTTGGCGAGTGTGTTTCTTAACACAGAGTGCATAGAGCACGCGGAGATAGGCAGCCGGAGGGCTTGACGGAGAGGGAGTCCCGAACAAGCAGTAGAAACACTATCTTATTGGCCCGTCTAGCTAACTTTGTTCTGCGTCGAACATGCTGATTTGGAAGTCTCCAGGCTCAGCGTTCCACCCGTGTTGTTCAGGTCGAAATGCGAGAACGGGCCCGCGTCCAGCTTGACCGAGACGCGCTTGCTTTCACTCGGCTTCAAATTCACTTCCGCGAAACCCTTTAGCTCTTTCGCTGGGCGCGGAACACCGGAATGTCGAATCTCTGACATATACTTGGGCTACTTCCGCACCTCCGCGCGGCCCACATTCTGCACAGTAAAGGAGACGGTGACAGCAGTGGGGTCTGAAAGTACGAACTACTAAACAAGACCTGTGCCTTCTATGCGTTGCTGCCACGCCTACGTTCCAACGAGAACAAATGGAACAAACAGTTATGGAACTGACGAGGAGGAACGCGGCCTTAGCGATCAGCGGGAAACGGCGCTTGCTCGTAGTGAGGTCCACGGGAAGCGCCTGTACCCAGAGGGGGCAAAACTTTGGTGTCTCTGATTCCTTCTCCTTCGAGAATCGTGTAAATTGCATCGGCCGTCATGTTGTGAAATGCCTCAGTCTTCCCGTTCGGCCAACGGATTTCCACTGATTCCATTTTGGCGGCGGTCCCAAGACCAAAGTGCTGACGAAGGTCGTTTTGGGACAGGTAGCTGCTTCCGGCTCGCACTTCGCTGAATTGCCGAACACCGCCGGCCAGAACTGTCACGCGCGCGCCGATGGCAGCGCGGTTGCTCTTGGCGCCCACAAGTTTGAACAGGACGCGGTGGTTGGAATTCCTCGCGTGATTGATCAGCAGTGTCGGAGGTTCGCCGACATTGAGAATGACCATGTCCATGCTGCCGTCATTGTTGATGTCGCCAAAAGCGGCGCCGCGACGGCAAGCGAGCGGAACTTGCGCCACACCCGAAGCGCCAGAAACGTCGTCGAATGTGCCGTCCCCCAGATTACGAAACAACTCCATCGGCTCGCGATATTTTGGGCCGTTGGCAATCGCATCCACTTGTGGATAGACGTGGCCGTTAGCGACGAAAAGGTCCAGCCAGCCGTCGTTGTCAAAATCCACGAAACCCGTTCCCCATTTCACGTAGGGATACGCTGGCTGGCCTGTTTTCGAAGCCCAACCGACATCAGTGAAGCCCTGCGCGCCGAGATTGCGATACAGATTGTTGGGCTGCTCGGTGAAATTCGTCACGTAGATACTGAGGCGCCCGCTGTGATTGTAGTCGCCGAAGTCCACACCCATCGAACCCAGTTCCTGCCCGTCAGCGCTGAGCGCAACGCCTGTTAGAAGGCCGACTTCTTGAAAAGTGCCGTCGTGTTTGTTGTGATAGAGGAAATTCGGGCCTGCGTCGTTCGCGACGTACAAGTCGGGCCAGCCATCGTTATCGTAGTCGCCCCAAACCGCGCCGAGGCCGTAGCGGTGGCGTGGATCGTCCACACCAGCTTTTTTGGAGACTTCCTCAAACGTGCCGTCGCCGCGATTGCGATAGAGCAGATCGCTCTCTCCCTCCATGCCCCAGGGACCGCATTGCACGAGGATTCCCTTGTAGCGGCAGAACTTTTCATTGCTCCCAAATTCGGGGAGTTTCTCCATGTCTAGATGAACATATCGCGCGACGAAGAGATCGACATATCCGTCACGGTCGTAGTCGACCCAGGCCGCGCCAGTCATGAAGCCACTGCCGCGCACTCCGGCTTTGTCGGTTACGTCCTCGAATTTGCAGTTTCCCAGGCCATGGTAAAGCGCGCTTCCGCCAAAACCCGTGACGAAAATGTCCAGCTTGCCGTCGTTGTCGAAATCGGCCACGGCAATCCCCATGCCCCAGCCCTTGCGCGTCAAGCCTGCGGACTGAGTGATGTTGGTGAACTTGAGATCCGAGTCCTGATGGTAGAGCGTGATGAGAGGGTCACCGCCTGCGCGATAGCGATCGACGGTCGAGCCATTCACCATCGCAATATCCAGCTTGCCGTCATCATCGCAATCGAAGAGAGCGATTCCGCCGCTCATGGATTCGATGATGTAGTGCTGTTCGGGAGTGGAGATATGCGAGGCGGTCAATCCTGCCCGGAGGGAGATATCTTCAAACTGGAGAGACGAGGCAGCAACCGACGTCTTACTTTGTGTTTTGGCGAAGGGAGAAAAGCTCCAAAAAGGCAAGAGGAAGATCAGAAACAAAACAATTTGTATTGATATGGAGTGGCGCTCCGCTTTCTTGTATAGCACGCAGTCCTATCCCGACCCTGAACCGTAAAGCCATTGAACGTCTGGGTGATACAGAATAGTATCTTGAACTAGGCTGATTCCGATATGAGTAAGACAATAATCCCCCGCTTTGCGTTGCTCTTTCTGTGTCTCATGGCTGGTGCACTGGCCCTCTGGGCACAAGTTAAACAAAGCTCTTCGGATTCCTCGACGGTCATTCGCGCGACAACGCATCTCGTTCAACTTGATGTCGTTGTGACTGACTCTTCCGGCCAGCCTATCAAGCCCCCTCTCACTGAGAAGGACTTCACGATCCTGGAAGATGGGCAGCCACAGAAGGTTTCGTTCTTCTCTTATCAACAGTTCGACAACTCGCAAAAGCAGGAAGCGGTGCCGCGGCTTCCGGCACACGTCACAACGAACCGGCCGGAGTACCGGCGCACCGCGGGGCCGCCGATTGTCCTTCTCCTGGATGGCATCAATACTCCAGTCGAAAACCAGATTGTGGTCCGCCAGCAGATGCTGAATTTTCTGGCCGATCATTTCGACCCTCGGATGCGCATCGCAGTATTTTTGCTAGGAAACGAACTCTCGGTGCTGCAGGACTTCACGTCCGATCCGGCGCTGTTGACCGCGGCCATGAAGAAATACCGCTCGCAGGCTTCGGCAGCGGGCAGGCAGGGAGGCACGGACGTTCAGCTGACGGCCCCCACCTTTGATGGACCCAATCTCCCATCACAAGCGCCTGCGCAAGCGGGGGCAGGCGCGGGGACTGGCGGTGCGGAACTACGATCGCTGATGAACATTTCCTATGCGCTGTCGCGCTTTGAGAAAGAAAGCAACGCCAGCAGCTTGGAAATGAGGATAGGGCACACAGCGGACGCGCTTTCGGCGATTGCCCGCTACCTTTCGGCCTTTTCCGGCCGCAAGGTGGTCATCTGGTTTTCCGCCTCGTTTCCATTGAGCCTGTCCGTGGTCGATCCCGAAGATTTTGATGTCTTTCGCAATTATGGCGACCGCATTCGCGAGACGACCAACCTCCTGTCCGATGCGCAGATCGCTGTGTACACCGTGGATGCACACGGGCTGGCAACCAACCCGATCGCAGACCCAAGCAATACGGGGCGAGATGCCACCGGCAGGATGGCGCTGACCGTGGACGCGCACATGAATGCGAACAGCAAGGAGTCTTTCGAACGGTTCAGCAAAGAGGACAGTCTGGCCAAAGTAGCGCAGGAGACCGGCGGACGCGTTTTCTTGAACACGAATGACTTCGACCGGGCCATCGTCGACAGCATTCGCGACAGCAGTAACTTCTACGAGATTGGTTACTATCCGTCTCACAAGCAATGGGACGGCAAGTTTCACACAGTCAAGGTTAAAGTTGCCGGAAATGGGCTAACGGTACGCCATCGCCGCGGCTATTACGCCGTAGATCCGGAGAGCTGGCGCAAGGCCGGCGCAAAGGAAATGAACTTTGCTCTGGAAAAGAATGCCGTGACTTCCACAGGCGTGTTGTTTTACGCGCGAGCGTTGCCGCCGCCGTCCAACGGGGAGGTCAAAGTCGAATTCCTCGTGGACACGCACACAATCACCTTTGAGACGATGTCGGAAAACCGGCGCTACTGTAATCTCGAGTTTCAGGTGCAGGCGTTCAGCCCAGAGGGCAAGCTGGTCAAGGCAGAAGTCCAGCAAGCAGAGGCCCCGCTCAAACCGGAAACATTTGACCGGATCCGGCAAAACGGACTGCCGATGCCGGTTTCCATCAAACTAACGCCGGGCCAATACGTTCTTCATCTTGGCGTGCGGGATAACCGCACGGGGCAATTTGGAACGTCAGAAGTGCCAGTCAATGTCGGCGCGGCTTCGGCGCACTAGGAGCCGGTACAGGCTCGTCCCACTATTTCGAGGACCCCTCGCTCGGAGTTTTTCGAGAGCCCTTATCTTTCAATTCCTGATACGTGCGAAGAGCCTTTTCCGCTTCCTCGACGCGGCCTACCCTTCGGTAGGCCAAACTTAGCTGGTAATACCCGTAAGACTGTGCGGGCTGCAAACGCGTGGCGGCTTCAAGGTGCTGGATCGCTCCACTTGCATCGCCCTGATCCAACAGAGCCTTCCCCAATTGATAATGCGCGTCTCCGTAGGAAGGTTTCTGTGCGAGAACGTCGTTGAGCAACCGGACCGCTTCCTCCGTCTGGTGCTGCTGGAGCCTTATGTAGGCGAGTTGATACTTAGCGGAGGCCGATTTCGCATCGAGTGCCAACTCCGCGTTAAACTCTTGCGCGGCCTCGTCCAGCTTACCCTGCTTTATGTAAATCATGCCCGTTGAATAATGTGCCTCAGGCACACGAGGATTGATTTCGAGCGCCTGACCAAATTCAGCTAGCGCGTCTAGAAACCTGGACTGTTCGTAGTAGGCTTGGCCGATCATGAGATGCACTTCAGGAGTGTTGGAACCATGCTCCAGCATCTGGGAGAGGATTTTGCCCCCCGTGGCGGAATCCCCGCTTCGCAAAAGAGAAACGCCGGCGGCATAAAGGAGCCCCGGGTTATCAGGCAGCTTTTCCAGGATTGGCCGAAACGTTTCGGCGCCTTTAGTGAACTGGTCGGTCATGTAATAGCTGAGGCCCAGCATTTGGCGAACGGCGGCGTCGCCAGGCGTACGGCGAAGTTCGCGTTCGAGCGGCGCGATGCCTTGATCGTAGTGCTGCGCGCGAAAAGCGGCCAAGCCCCAGTTGTGGTCCAACCTTTCGATCTTCGGATTCCAGCGCGCCGCTTCCGCAAACTCGTCCGCCGCCTCGCCATAACGGGAGGCCCGCGCATCGATCACGCCAAGATTGTGATAGGCCTCTCCAAGCAGCGTGGACGTGCGCCTGACGTATTCCGCTTCGCGCGCGTTCGGACTCTCCGCTCCTCCGGGCGCTTGTAGGAGCAAGGAACGCAATTCCTGCGTGCTGGACAGGCCTACTTTCGGAGCCTCGCCGAAAACCCCCGATGAGGCAGATTCCCGCGGAGATTCCGGTACTGCCTGTTGTTGAGGATTGCGAAGCTGCGCTGCCTCAGCTCCCGCTTCTTTCACCCGTCCAAGCTTCTCCAGAGCTTTTCCCAGCAATTCATGAGCTAGCGCCGGATCGGCAAGATCTCCCGGATGCGCAGCCGTGGACAATGCTTTTTGCAGCGCGGGCGCCGCTTCGTCGAACTTACCTTCGTCGAAATACGCCTGGCCCAGCCTAAACAAGGCCTCGGCTTCGCCCGGATGCGCCGCGGCAGCTTTCGCAAACCACTTCTCCGCTTCATCGGGCCTTTTCTCGCTCTCGGCAATCACCCCGAGATAGTAGAGGCTCGTGTATTCTTCCGGCGTAATCGCAAGCTCGGCTAGAAATTCCTTGCGAGCCTTAGCGTAGTTAGCCGCGCCCTGCAGAAAATACGTCACCCCAAGCGCGGACCGCACGCGAGGCTTCTTCGGCTCCAGCTCCATCGCTTTTAAAAAATGAGAAGCGGCCTGGTCCAAATAACCGGTTTCGCGATACGCCAGCCCAACCAAAACATGAGCGCTCGCTTTGTGCTTTGCCGAGGCCAGCATCTCATCAAAGATGACGCTCGCCGGAGCCGGGTTCTTGAGCTGCAAGTCGGCCAGAGCCAGCAGGTATCCTGTGTCCAGATCCTGCTGTAGGTCCAACGCCAATTGGAGGCGCTCTGCGGCCTGTTGATATTCGCCACGCAGGAAATAGATCTTTCCAGCGAGACTCAAGGCGCGAACATCTTTCGGATCCTGCTGGAGCGAGGCCTCGACTTCGCTCTTGGCTTTTTCCAGGTCGCTTGACGCAAAGTGCCCGATGGCCAGGTCCACGCGAATCGCCACGCGCATCGGGTCCACTTTCACCGCTCGGCTCAGCAGTTCGACTCCCTCGGCGTATTCCTTGTGAGACACGCGCAAATTGCCAAGATGCTGTAGAGCTCCTGCGATCGCCTCGCGATACGCCGACGCCGCCTTCTCGTAATCACCCGCCACCTGAAACGTTTGCGCGGATTGAAAAGCTTGCTCGGGAGAATTCGCGGACTTTGCTTCAGGAGCCGACCTAGCTTTGTCTTGAGCCGGAGAGCTGAGCGTCGCGAAGAGGCAGCACGAAGCAACCAGGCTTAACCTGGCGAAAATTCGGTCGTGGCGCATCCTGCCTTTTCGTGATTTCTCAAGCCGAGCCACGGGTCTCCTTTACGGTTGCGCGGGCGAAGGAGGTTGCGTTCCGGATGTCCGGCGCTTGTGTTCCTCATCTTCCGCCTGCCTCAACCGATCATATTTCTCCATCTCCGCATGCGCTGGGTCTTGCAGGCCAAGCCGCGTGTAGGCAAGCGCGAGATGATAATGATACTGAGAAACGCTGGGAGCAATCTTAATGGCCTGTTCTAGCGCAACCCTGGCTTGCTGCAAACTGCCATTTTGCAGATAGAGGGTCCCGAGTTCTGCCTGCGCCGCCGCATTCGCCGGGTTAACACGCACAGCCTCCTCCAGCGCGTCTTGGGCGGCTTCCATGTTGCCTTCCTGGCGTGAGATCAATCCGGAATAGTAGTGGGCATCGGCGGAATTCGGATCGATCGCCAGGCAGCGCTGCAGAGCCTGTTTGGCCGCGGCGATATCTCCTTTCTTGAATTCCGCAGTAGCCAGCATGAGATGGCTGTTGGCGTCGTTCGGCCGAGCCGCAACGACCTTCCGCGCAATGGGCTCCGCTTCCTCCAGCAAATCATTCTCAACTAATGTTAAGGCGAGGACGTATTCGTTGTCCGGATTGTCCGGCTGTGCAGAGTTCAGCCGTCTGGCAGCGGCCACTGCCTGCGCGCGGCGGCCGGTTTTCAAGAGCGCCAGGCTGAGCTTTTGCAGCACATCGCTTCGATCGGGCTGAATCTTGTCTGCAGCGTGGAGAAGATCGATCATCTCCTCCCAGCGGTTCATCTGGGCGGTTACCTGCGCTGAATCAAAGAACAAATCGAAGGAGTCTGGCTGCAGCTTTCGGGCTTGAGCCAGCAACTGAAGCGCTTCCTGAGGATGGCCCTGCGCGGCGCGCACCCGAGCGAGGATGTGCAGGTAGTCGGGCGAGGGCTGGGCAGGCTTGACGGCCTCCACAAGATGGGCTGCATCCTCTAGGTAGCCATTGCGGATCAAAACGGTCACAAACTCATACAACGTCTTGGGAGCCGAACCCGCTCGCCGCATCATTGACGTGACCAGGGGAGGCACTTTGGCGGGCTCTCCGGTGGCGAAATAGTCGGCGGCGAGGATAGGAAGAAGCTCGGTAGGCCGGGACGTCCCTGGAATGTGTTCCGCCGCGGCTATCGATTCCTTATATTCGCTCGCTTCTTGATACAGAGTGGCAAGCGCAGTGTTCGCGGCGGTGTCATGTGGGGCGAGGGCAATTGCCTGCGAGTAAGATCTGATGGCCTCGGAGTTTTTTCCCATAGAGCGGTACAAGTCGCCAAGGCCGCGGTAAGCTTGAATGTTGTTGGGAGAGAGCGTCAGAACGCGCTTGAATAGCGCTTCAGCCTCGGGCCCGCGCTTCTGGCGCACGCGAATGTCGGCCATGAGGTCCAGCGCCCAGACTTGCTCTGGCTGCTTGGTCAGGACCCCCCAGAGCTGTTGCTCGGCATCATCCAACCGGTTTTGCGCAATGAGCTTGGCAATCGTCGTACGCGTCGCCACTTGTGCCGACAGACACTGAGAAATGGCGGCGGGAAAGAGCAGGAGCCCTGCTAGAACGATAAGGCTGCAGGCGGGCAGCCTTGTCTTGAGCGAAGTCGAAGGAATGCTGCACCGTGGCTTGGCAAGTCCCATAACTTTCTCACACCCGCTTTGTTTAGCCTCGCACAGGATTTCCCAAATGAAAAGCCGGGCCTGACTTTCATCAGGCCCGGCGCAAAGGATTATTCGGTCTTGCGTCAAGTTAGAAGATGAACTTAATCGCGTACTGAATCTCACGGTTGCCGATTAAATTCGTCAACGGAGGTCTTCCGAACAAAGTGTTCGCACCCGTTGCTGGATTGTAGCCGTTGAGAGTACCGCCCTTAGCAGCCACGCACGTAGTTGGATCATTAGCAGGCCTGCAATCCACTCCGGCGGCATTCACGGGGATGAGCCCGGTTACATTGAATCCCAAGTCCTGGCCATTGAACCGGAACATGGGATGGTTGAACACGTTGAACATTTCGGCGCGGAACTGCACCTTCATCCTTTCCCTCATCTTCCAGTTCTTAACGATGGAGAAATCGACGTTGGCTATCGGAGGGCCGGCGCAAGCGCCGGGACTGCTGTTGCCAAAGCTACCTAGTTTATAGCCATCCCAAGTGAACGCTTTGGGATTCAGCCATTGCAATCTGTCGCCACCGCTCACGTGGCAGGGCTCACTGTAGACGCGCAATGGCCTGCCTGTAAAGGAGCCACTGGTTCCTGTACCGGAGAGGTCTCCCAGCCCGTTGTTACCTTGAACGGTCAGCGCATTGCCGCTGGCGTAGTTCACGATGGTATTGGATTCCCAACCGCCAGCGACCTCTCGTACAAAAGTGTTGGAATTCTTCAGCGCGGGCAAATTGTAGATTACTGAGGCGCTGAGCACGTGCCTGCGGTCGAAGTCCACCGGGCCACGGTTGATGCGATGGTTGGTGTTGTCCGAAAAGACGGTTCCAGTGCCCACATAGCCGAACGTGGTATCGCCCAGGTTCTTCGACCAGGTGTACGCTAGCTGCAGCATCGAGTTGTTTTGAAACTTGGTGCTGAACATGGTCTGCAAGGAGTGGTAAATGGAATCGCCGGTATGGCTCCAGATCGTCATTTGAGCGGACGAGTTATAAGGAAAGGGCTTAAGAGCGTTTGTGTCTCCCCCTGTAACCGCCAGCTGTGCTGCGTGCAGGCGAAGTGCTGCAGGAATCTGGTTGGCATCAACGGCGTTCTGCAAGTGAATTCCGCGGTTCGCCACCCAGCCGACTTCCAGCTTGCTGTTCCTCCACAGGGCCGTCTCTGTGGTCAGGTTCCACTGCCAGCTATTGGATTGCTTGGAGCTGGGGTCGAGTCCCTGGTGTGGCGAGCCACCCAAGGAGGCTCCGAAGACGCACCCCTGCGTGGCGCAGACCGCCTGGTTCCCACCCGAGAAACTGTTGAGAGGCCCGTCCATCGTCCTTACGGCGCCAGTGCTCACACCATAGGGAGTGTTATTGGAGCGCATACTGATGGCCAGTAGACGGTCACGTGAGTAAAACTGCCCAACGCCGGCCCTGATGGCGAATCTGCCTGTGCCAAAGACATCCCAGGCAGCGCCCACGCGCGGGGCGATCATGTGATTGTTATTGTGAACCAGCGATCGGTTCTCGAAATGAGGCGGGGTCACCACTGAACCCACCGTAGAGCAAAGGTCCGGCCCGCCCTTGGCCAACACCATGCCGCGGCAAGGATCAGCGGCAGGCGCCGAGGCCTCTGCGAAGTAAACATCCGGCGAGAAGCCGGCGAGTTTATTGTCATCCAAATAAGGCGCCCGAATGATGGACCAGCGGGCTCCGTAGTTGAATGTCACGCGTCGACCAGCCTTAAACGTGTCTCCGCCATAAAACTCGTAATCGCGCCAGCGTACCAGGGCGGTGTTGTAGCGTTGAGCTTCGTCGTAACCGAAGGTCTCGCCTCGCAGCAAGCGGTCGGCATAAAAGTTGCCTGTTGAAGTAGCACCGTTCGTCCAGCCAGCACCATTGTAATCAACAGGGGTGTCTCCCCAATATTCACCGCCTTCTGCGCCAACCGTTTCATCCTTGGCGTTACGGCTGTAAAGGAATCCAATCTTGAAGGTGTGCTTGCCTGCAACCCTGGAAAAATCGTCTTTCCAGACAAACAAGTCTTGTCGGTTTACCCACGGTGAAATAATCCCCAAAAGGCCAGAGGGCGTCGTGCCAGCCCAGAAAACCGGTTCACCCACCTGGTCGCCACTACGTTTGTCGCTGTATGGGAATACGCGGGGCATCGCCCCGTTGATTTTGTCGTTCAGCGTGGGATCGTCGCCTGCCCGGGTGATATAGATGCGGTTTCCCGACCAGGAAAACTGAAAGTCATTGACCGCTGTATTGCTGATTGTAGTGGTGATTTTTGCAACCGCCATCTTGCCTGGCTGGTTCCAAGTGTCGGAAAGCGCCGGATAATCGCTGTCGCCCCACAACCCGGCGGCTTCATCCGCATGCGTGTGGTTAGCCCAGGCATCCTGCGTATATTTGATCATCAGACTGTTCTTCTTCGTAATGTTCCAATCGCCGCGAATATTCTCTTCGCGCCAATCGACCGGTATTTTCACCTGGTCTACCCAGTTATTGCCGTTAGCGTCAGGAGTGCTCAGGTTCGGCAGCGGCAACGGCGCAAGGTAGGCCTGGCCTCCAGGGCTGAGGCGGGCAGCCGGAATGACGCCGCGCGTGGGGAAATCCGCCCCTGCCGCCCCGGGATCCGTCGGAACGGGCCCGCACGATGGGTTCGTGAAGTCGCCGCCTCGCTCCGCCGCCGTGGGTACGCAGTGGTGCTGCACTCTGCCGCGGCGCTCGCGGTTCCATTCCTCCCCCCAGAAGAAAAATATTTTGTCCTTCTTGATGGGACCGCCAATGGTGTAGCCGAAGTCGTTGCGGCGCAGCAACTGCTTCTTGCAGCTGGTGTCGCTTGGCAAGGAGCAGCCGCTTTTGAGGAAGTAATTCTTGGCGATCAAGGCGTCGTTCCGGCCGAAGTAATAGAGGTCGCCATGGTACTGGTTGGCTCCGCCCTTGGTGACGACGTTGATCTGTGCGCCCGAGGAGCTGCCGTATTCAGGCCCATAAGCGTTGCGCTGAATCTTGAATTCTTCGATGCCGTCGAGGGAAGGATAAATAAGAATGGTGCGCTGCGACCCGATGTCGTTGTTCGCCGCGCCATCCACCGTCCACTGATTTCCGACGGCGGGTGAACCGCTGAACGAAATGTCCACTGCGCCGAACAAACCCTTGCTCTTGTTGTCGAAGCCCTCGCCGACCGACGCGCCTGGAACGAGCGTGGTCAACTGCACGAAGCTCCGGCCATTCATGGGGAGTTCGCGAACCTGCTCGCCGTTTATGACGTTCCCGACGTCGCCGGTCTGAGTATTGACGACGATGGCGCTCGCTTCCACCACGACGGTCTCCGCGGCCGCGCCCATCTCCATCTTCAGGTTCAAGTTGGTCACGTCGGCGACGTGGAGTTCCACCGCCCTCAGCGACAGCTTTCTGAACCCGGGCTTGGTGATCTCCACTCGATACGTGCCGGCATCGAGCTCAGGGAAAGAAAAGCTGCCCTGATCATTTGTCGTGGTCTCGCGCGAGGCGCCGGTGCGATCATTGACGATGCTGACCGTCGCACCAGGCATCCCGGCGCCACTCGGATCGCTGAGTGTTCCCGTGATGGTGCCAGTCGCTTTCTGCGCCGAGGCAGTCGGCGTCAACACCAGCACACCTACAAGCGCGATCGCGCACATTGCGAGCGCCAGAACTCCGAAACGGAAACCTAGCGCGCGCAATTTTTCAAATGCATTGTTTCTATTTGAAGAATGAAGCTTCATTTTGACCACCCTCGTCGAGGATTTTTTCGCATGAGCCAAATAAGAAACCACGCTGCACGTCCCTGGACGTGGATTCGATATTTGCGCTTAAACCACCACAGTTTTGCGAAAAGGACCTGACCCCGAAAGCACTACCGGAAGTAATGCTTTTCTACTACCGCGCTATATAGCCTCATCCGGAAAGCTTGTCAAGCAGAAATATTGATATTCTTTGGAGAAATAATGTTATTCTACGCGTCGGCTGTTGGTTCTCTAGGTCAGGGTGGTTTAGCGCTTGTGTCGGAAACGTTTACGGGGCGTACTGAACCGGAGCACTCCAGAAGTAACAGAGGTTTCGCGAGGCCTGGAAGGCATAGAGGCACCCTGTGCGTTTGTTAAGACGGCAACCGTCGCGGCACCCCGCCCAAGCCTGCTCATTGCGACCCGTTGTCAGCACTGGATTTATAAACCTTGGAGCAGATATTGCAACGCTTCACGCTCTCGTTGCGTGAGGTTGAACTGTTGTGCGACCTGCGACCATGCCACGGATGCAGAGGGTCCCAGTTCAAGCAGAAGCGCTGTGCTGGATCGAGCAGAATCTTGCCTTATGGCTGCCTATTTGAAAGGCCCGGCAAAAGTAGCGCCGCCTGCCCGACTGAAACTCTGTGATGAAGGCCGAATCATCTAAGGACCGTTCCAGTCTCAGTCTCGACCGAATTTCTTCACTCAGAAGCGACTCCGATCGTGCCAGGTTTTCGACTTTGTCGGGATAGCCAAGAATGTGGATGGCCTCAGCATTGAAAGAGATGGAGCTTAGTGAGCTATCCACCAGGAGAAATCCTACTCCCAACTTCGGCGGATACGCTTTCCTTTTCGCCGGGGACTGATTCGTTTCGAACGCCGAAATACTCTTCAACACCCCGACTCGCGCACCGGTTTTCACTGACTTGACTCCGATGGTATGGCAACTGCCGCCCCAGAGTCTGGGTGTTGTGCGGACAAGGCGCGCGCGAGCTCGATTGGAATTGCGCGGTCTCGATTGCAAGTCTTGCCCTCAAACCCTCGTTTAGTCGATGAGTAATTCATTCAGTCGAACCTTTTCAAAGCAGCCCAGGGTATCTTGTCCGCGCGACCTTGAAGCCAACGAAAAAACGCTCGTCATCAATCTTCTGGCAGTAAACCACCTCACCGCGCAACGGAAATTTTTCGCTCAACGGAGTAATCTTGGCCTGTTCGCCAGGACGCCAAGCGCGCTTGGACTTGACGCGAACGCCATGCGCACTAAGGTTATCGGTATATGTCTCTTCGTATTCTTCAGCACCCGCACGGTCTAACACTTCGAGCCGCACTACAACGGCAATCGAAAGTCTCTTTTCCCTTCTGCCGCTAGACTATCCAAATACACTGTCTGGCCCAACCCGCGAGACAGACGCCCGCTTCCCATGGATGAGCGGTGCTGAACTAGATAATTGGGATGGGGCATTGTCTTACGCGTTAAATTTGTCTTCGCATGGGCCTCACACTTTTTGATCGTCCTTGGAGGACTCCCGGCTGCTACAGCGGTCTAATTGAATGCGCAGTTTACCAGAAGTTGGCAATCCGGCGAACTCCCTATTAGTAAAACACTCGTCATCATCCAGCAAGAGACTTATTATGCTGGTTACTGGACCGTTCGTGTAGGAGAGCCAGGGTACATCATATTTCCTTAATCCAAAAATACCGGTGGAAGGGGGCGGACCTGGAGCGGCGCGCGCGGAGCGAGCGAGATCTGGCGCCGTTGGAACGCGGGGCGGTCGTTCACTTTGACTGCCCGACACTCTTAACAAAATCAGGAAAACCTCCGCCGGAGAAAAATGTACTGGTACCAAGATTTTTCCTCACATTTTTCATTTTCCGGGCCTCTGAGTAAGTAGGGGGAGTTGTGCGGGATTCTGATACTGGGGCGGCCTGAAGCGCTTTTGCTTTTGCAATCGGAGTCCTGGAAGCTATTATGGATGGCGGTAATCCATTGGAGCTTGGGGAGGTCTGGCGGTGGCGCTAGAAATCACGCAACGTGAAGTGGATGGCATTTACCGGCTGGCGTTAAAAGGGCGTCTTGTGCTGGGAGACGAGAACATCGGGTTCCGTACGGCCATTGACGATCTTCTCGGAGCAGGCGCGACGAGAATTGTCGTTAATCTTGAGCAGGTCAATTATGTTGACAGCTCTGGGCTCGGCGCGCTGATTGATGCGCATCGAAAGAC
>Ga0126378_10002157_pt1 | contig 14549 bp, 16 predicted proteins | sample PanSoiMetPlot_23_FD_92587 | JGI IMG/M metagenome (GOLD analysis project Ga0126378, IMG submission 92587) | Tropical forest soil microbial communities from Panama - MetaG Plot_23 | ecosystem: Environmental > Terrestrial > Soil > Tropical forest > Bulk soil | place: Panama | collected 2016-02-17 | reverse complement strand
TCAGTCCCAGCAGGACGCTTTCCGCAAGAAGTTGACGCACCACCCTCGCCTGCGTTGCACCCAAGGCGGCACGAATGGCAAATTCGCGTGCGCGGACTGTAGACCGCGCCAACATCAGATTGGCTACATTCAAACAGGCAATCAGCAACACAAATCCCACTGCCGCCAGCAAGACAAGCAACAGGGGCCGTACATAGCCGACCATCTGTTGTTTCATAGGAATAAGGTTTGCGCTGATACCCTTATCCGTATCTGGAAAAGCAGCAGCCAAGTTCCGCGAGACAGCGTCCATATCGGCTCGCGCCTGCTGCACCGTCACGCCTGGCCGGAGTCGCGCGATACCGTGGAAGCCTAACCCTGCGCCGCGGTTCAGCAGTAGTGGATTGTTCCATTGCCCAGCGGGCACAAAAATCTCGCCATCACGGAAGCTGGGAAGGCTTAGATGGAAGCTCGCTGGAACGATTCCGACCACTGTATAGCCCTTTGGTCCGAGCCTGATGCTCTTGCCCAGGATGTCGGGAGAGGAACTGAATTTTCTGCGCCAGAGGTCTTCTCCAATCAGGGCAACAGGCGCCGCGCCAACCTCATCCTCGCCCGCAATGAAGAGTCGGCCCATGAGGGGCTTCACACCAAGGATCGAAAAGAAGTCCGACGAAACGAGATCGCCATCCACCTGCTCGGGCTCTCCCGCGCCAATGAGGCTAAAGGAAAAAACGCGCGAGACCGCCATGGAGGAGAACGAACGATTATCCTTCCGCCAGTCGTGGAAGTTCGGATACGAAATCGAGCCGTTTTCGAAATTGACCTTGTTCTCTCCCAATGCGACCAACTGATCGGCATGGGGGAACGGTAGTGGATTCAGCAACACTCCATTCACGATCGAGAAGACAGCTGTGTTTGCGCCGATGCCGAGCGCGAGAGTGATCACGGCAACCGCCGTAAACCCCGGAGACTTCAACGCCATTCGCACGCCGTACCGAAGATCTTGAAATAGAGATTCCATAATGCCTCGTTCCGCACGAACTAAACGCACATTTTGTCCCGCAAAAAAGAGCACCCAGGTCGCCAATATTCTCAGCGCAGATCGCCAGAGCTTTCTTGCACTTATCGATACCTGCCATTCGCGTACTGTCCAATATCGGTGGCAAGCGTCCGGAACCGGACAACAAGGTGGGCTTGTTGCTATCGCACTCTCCGACAATACCCTGCCGGTTCCACCAGCGGAGCATCAGTGCGCGCGACAAGCCTGTGTCCCGTTGGGACACCTAAACCATTTCCACATCTGCATCATCAACGCCGGGAGGGTGGCGCACTTCGCAGTCATTTTAGGGCGAGGTGATCCTACTTTCAGACCATCCCTCGCCCTTCCATTCAGAAAGCTCATCACTGGACGAACGAAGCGCCGTCAAGCGACGTGGAGCACTGCGCATTGCTGAAGGTTCCGCCCTCCGCCTGGACGTTCACAACACCATTCGTCTGGATGAGAAGCCGTCCCTTGGTCGCGTTGCACAGATCGATGTTGACGTAGACGTTGGTCACCGGGCGAAACCTCGCCGGCAGTGTAAAGGGTTGTGCATTGGTCCCAACCGTGGCAATCGCACCCTTGAAGTAGACACCGCCGAATGCATTTGCCGCAGCGGCATTACTGGTACCGAACGGGCCGTTGGTCCATCCGTTGATCAGGGTAAGGGCTGTGAAACCGCTACCATTGGGGGCGTAATACGCACCGTCGAGCGATGTGAAGCACTGGGCATTGCTGAACGAGGTTTCGGCCTGTACAGTTACCACGCCAGTGGGTGTAATGTGCAGCCGTCCATTGGTGGCGTTACACAAATCGATGGGAATGTAGACATCGGTAAGGGGACGAACGCCTGCAGGCATGTTGAATGGAACAGGATTGGTCCCGGTAGTGGCGATCGCGCCCTTGAAATGAACCCCGCCCGCGATGTTCTTAAACGCTGCATTGCTGGTGCCGAACGGGGCGTTGGTCCAGCCATTGATCAGAGTAAGTGGGGTGTAACCCGTGGCGCTGACGGCGAATGAGGCACCGTCGAGCGATGTAAAGCATTGGGCATCGGTGAACGACTTCTCGGCCTGAACGGTCACAGCACCGGTCGACTGGATGATAAGCCGCCCTTTTACTGCGTTGCAGAGATCGATAGGGACATAAACGTCGGTCGCCGGACGGTACCCAGCAGGCAGCGTGAACGCTGCACCGGTGGTGCCACCCTCGATTGAACCTCTTAACTCGACGATGCCATTAGCTTCCTCGACCATCGCGTGGCTCGTCGTGAATCCCGCGTCGCTCCAGCCATTGACGAGGCTCAACTGTGTTGGAGTGGCGAACTGGGCAACAGCCGACATACTGGCGAGGGTCATACAAGCTATGAGCAGAACTGCGCCCAGCGCCAAACCGAACGCGCTTCGGAGAGTGCAAGGCATTTGCCGGAACAATTCAGATCGGGTCATATCCTCCTCCTTAAATGTTGTGATTTACTTAGTCGACATTCCGCGAGATAGGGCCCTTACTGCTTTGCTGGCGCACTAAACATCGGATTGCGACGTTCGCAGTCCACCAGCGACGTGCTAGAGATTTGTCACAGCACGTGCGTAATCGGCCTGATCTCGTCGTACGAAAGCGAGTGGCGGTTTTATCGGAGGTGTTGTTTCGTTGCAGGAGCTTTTTGGGATGTCACTCGACAAGCCATCGAGCAGATGGGAGCGGAAGTGTCCCCCAAATACTACAGCCAAGCAACGGAAATACGTTCACGGAAGGGGCCCCAAGCGGGTCGAACATACTCGGGTCAAGTTGTGCTGTCAACGTGAAAGATTTTGCGGCCTGGTGGCCGGCGGGCCCACCTTGAGCGTCGCCGTCGAACTCGGATTTCGGATTGAAATCTCAGTGCTTTCTGGGTAGGCGCTGGATCGACATGTGTGTTCACCTCAACGAAGTCCAGGTTAGAGAGAAAGTGGGTCATCTTACGTTTGGTCCGCCCAGGCTGCCGCACGCTTCGCACTTTTCGGAGGGTGACCACTCCCGCCCACTACGGCTTCTCTTTCTGCGTTAACGCAGCGCCACGACTGAAGCCGCAACTTGCGATATATTCTGAAGGCGCTGACCCAACCCAAGGAGACCTTGAAAATAATGAAGCGGTCGTTCGTCGTAGTTCTCTTTCTCAGTATCTTCCCAGTTCTGCTTGCAGGTCAGGCTTCGGAAGTTACAGCCACTGGTCCAGAGACCGCAACTCAAGCTACACTTCCGTTGCCTTCAGCCCAAGCTCCGAAATCGGCAGAGTCAACTCCCGCCACGAATCAGCCGTCCGACTCCATGCCTCGACGCTACGTTGAACTCTGGAATACCGGCAACTTTGATCAAATGGAATCGATTTTCTCTCCTCCCGTAATAATGGTCTCGCACGGGAATCGGGTTCTGCTAACTCCGGAAATGCTCAGGAGAGTGGTCACGACCTGGCGAAAATCCATGCCCGACCTCAACTTCAAGATTGAAGACACGATTATTGAAGGCGATAAAGTCGCTATGCGACTTAGCTTCACGGGTTCCTACAAAGAGCGCCTTTTCGCCGGTACAGCTGCTCCAACTCCCGAGGTTCCGAGGACCGTACGGGCAACCGAAATGCTGATGTTTCACTTGAAGGACGGCAAAATCAACCAAATATGGGAAGAGTACGACGAGGTCAGAATGCGCATGCTAATGGGCGGATCTTGGCACACGAATCAAGAACTCGAAGCGGCGGCCGGTCGAGCCACTGAAGCACCTTCCGCGACACCGCCTCCTAAGCGCTGACTTGGTCCTTAAATAGTGCGTGTCGCAACGAAATATCCGTCAAACACATCCTCGCATTGGTGGCGGACTCATCGCCCGTTGCATCTGCCTAGAATATTTTTCTGATTGCTACTTGTGGCACCCCTGACAATCGGGGCCGCATGAAAAGCCGCGCCAAAAGGGCTGTTCCGAACCATGGGGTCTTTTTTCTCTGTTGTGATTATCCTTTCTTCTCTCTTGCGCTCGTTGCCTCATGCGAATAGGATTGCGCGCGCGGTTCGGACGTTTTGTTCGAATCCATTTCTCTGATCGTCAGCCTTTGTTCCCCAGGGGAACTAGGATCCCATTCACCAATCAGTATAAAAGGAGAGCAGATGAGAAGAATTGTTGCGATTTGTGCTGTTGTTGCTTTGTTCGCCACAGTCAGCTTTGCCCAGAACGGCGGTCATTTGTTGATCAACAATGACAATTTCAATGGCAACTCCGCAGACATCGATAGCGTTAGCGCGAGTGGCCAACTGAAACTACTGAAGACGGTCTCGACCGGCGGGACCGGACTCGGTGGAGGTTATTTCGCAGCTCCCCGCAATGCCGTCGCGCAGAACCTGAAGTGCTTCTGGGTTTCCGATGCTGGCAGCAGCGACATCGCATCTTTCCAAGTTGCCGGCCTGAAGAAGACTGGTAACTTCACGAACGGCGCCCTCAACGGTGCCCTTTACGGCATCGGCCTCACCCAAGCCGGCAACTTCTTGATCACGGCATGGTCAGCCAGCGCCAACATCGCGGTTCTGAAAATCAATTCCGACTGCACCCTGACCATGGTTGGATCTCCACTTAGCCAGCCGGATAACGTTGCAGACGTCACTTCCACCCCGGACGGCAAAACGTTCGTCGTCTCCTATCCCAACGCCGGCGGAGCGCAAGCCTACTCCGTCAGCAGCACCGGAGCCTTGACCGCGATCGGTCCTGAGCTCGTGTTCGCTAACGTGGTTTCCAGCTGCTCCACAGAGGGCTGCTTCCCCACCGCTCAGGACTTCGCCGGCACCGGCCAGTTCTGGGTTTGGGGCAACGCAACTCTGGCGGGCGCTTCGACGCTCAGCGCAGTGTTGGGAAGCTCGGGCTTCACTAATGCTGCGTTGCAGACATACAACAGCAGCGGTCTGCAGAACGTGGAAACTCCGTTGTTCAGCCCGGCTGGCCGCGCGGGCGTCGGTAACCTCTACCTCGGCGCGTCCGGCTTCGGCACGGGCTACCCGGCAGGCGTCATCGTGACCGCCTTCAACAAAGGGAAGATCACCTACGCCAGCGCAACCCTGAACGCTGCCGCCTTCTATGCCGGCAACGTTCAGACCATCGGCAACTCCGGCACTGGCAGCCCGCTCACTCAGATCTGGAGTGACGGAAATGCCAACAACACCGTGCAAGCCTACACCGTCAGCGGAACAACGCTAACGCCCGCTGGCCACCTGCAGACCAGTTCGACCGGTTCCTTCGCGTTTTCCACCAACGGAGTCGGCCACTAATTCCAGACCGCGTGCCTAAGCTTCGATCTGAAGCGAAGGTACCGGAGTAAATCTACAGGGGGGAACGCATTGAAGGTTCCTCCCTTTTTATTTTCCCCGCTCCTCGTTCAGCGGTTAAACATCGTACAGGCATGCGGCCACCCTTCCGATTTTGAAGGGGAATTTCTGCTGCACCGCAGCCGTTGGCTCTCAACAAGCCTGCCCCTCCGCTGTTTCAATTTCATTCCGCGACTGACAACTCTGCCAGTCGGGCGACGCCTCCGCATACGTTGACATGGCAAGAGACACGCCGAACACACGGCTTGCAAATGAGGGACAATGGCCAGCACCACGCAACCACCACTTAACATTCGTAAGGAATTCCATATTGGCAATCCGTTCACAAGGTTCTTTCTTTGGGCCTCCAAAACCGACTACCGCATCATCGGTCTATGCACAAGCTGGACGCGGAAGACGCACGTCGCCAGAGGGTTCTTTGTTCTTGCCACGTCAATTCTGGCTTTCGTCGCTATGGACTATGCGCTCTCCACGACTGGCCGTACCAGCAGGCTCGCATTGCCCTTGGCCCTTTTGTTCGCAGCGGTAATTTTCATGTTCGATCGCGAATTGGTCGGACATTGGTCACGCCGTTCGCTGTGGATACGCTTTATCCTGTCGGTATTTCTGGGAGCCACGGTTGCGGTTCCCCTCGTCATGTCGCTGATGCAGGAGCGTATTGACCAGCAGATCGAACGCGACTATGTCGCCAACAACAAGGAAGAAATCGGCCGTCTGAAGCAGCGTCAGCAAGAAGCGGACAAACACCAGACCGATCTCCAAAATCAGCTTGCTGAATTGCGTAGCCAGGCGCAAGAAGCTGGTCGGAATCGCGAGGCAGAAGTTGTAGGCCGCGTGATCGCGGGGCAAACGACAGGGATTGTCGGCGAAGGCCCGGCCTACAAAGCCGCGAACGAGCGCCTCGCATTCATCAGCGCACAGGAAAAGGAAATCCAGGAAGAACTCTCCCGCATTTCCGAGGATCGCAACCGCATTGCAGCGGACTACAAGAGCCAGGAGATCAAGCCCGTTTACGATTTTCCCAGCCGCTTCGAAGCGCTCGATCGCGCGACGCACTTTCTCACCCCGATGTGGAAAGTGTATTGGGCAATCACCCTGCTCTTAATCACCTTCGATACCATGCCCGTGCTGATGAAGATGTTGTCGCCGGTCACAGACTACGACCAGCTCCTGGCGGTTCAGGTAAGTGAGAACAACCATCGCGTCGGCAAGATCGCCGAATTCAATGTCGGCGCAATCAGCGAGGACTTCTTAAGCCCAAAGCCTTCTACCTTGGAGCTCTTTGAACGAACCTTTGAGTCACCCGATCCGACATTCTGATCGCTTTCCGAGCGGACGGATGGTGAGTCGCACCGTTTATGCAGTCGGCCTGGTGTAGTGCGTCAAACTGATCGTCATTTTATGGATCGCTTGTTTCCCCTGTGATCCTTTGTGCCCCTTGTGGTTAAAAGCCTTTGGCCTTCTCGCCCAACACATCCGGTTTATCTCTGCAGAAATCCGGCAGACCTTGAGTCAGAGACTCCAGGCGTCTCTGATCGGTGGGGGGAAAATTGAAGTGCTAGTGAGAAGCGTACACAAAACCTTATCGTGCGAAAGGTCCGCTTCATTGAGCGGAGGCCATAGTACGGCGGCATTGATCTTTCCAGTTCCTGGCAACTTCCGGCGTTATGCTGCTTTCACTATCTTCGATCGGAGACGTGTGAATTCATCGTCCGAGATGGACCCGGACTGCTTCAGCCGGTCAAGTTTTACTATTTCGTCCGCTGCACTGAAACCGATCACATTTCTGAGCTCTTCGCGTGCATGTTGAGCCCGCACGACCTTCCGTTCCGCCATGCCACGCCCTTGCGCAATCATGTACACCAGGACGCCCAGATATGGGAACAGAATTACGCCGATTACCCAAAGCGCTTTCCCCCAACCGGACACGTCATGGCGCTGGAACAGGTCGCTGAAAACAGATATTGCCAACCAGAACCAGATCACGAACGCAAATACAGTCAGCACATCCATCAGGAAGTTTGCAAAACTGAAGCCTCCGCCGAAGAGCATGTTCGCCTCCCCAATTCTCTTCCCGAACAATACCGGAGTGTTGACGGGTCGCCCACTGGCATACTTGACAGCGAAACGTCGAGAAACAGAGAGGTCTACGCTGCGATTTGTCATCGAGCAACGACGGCATTTTGAGACCGGTGCGATCCTTCTAGCCTCTGCGAATCAACGGATAAATTCAATTAAATGCCCTTTGGCTACGTTGTCTATAAAGACCTGCGTCTGGTTGTCAGCACCGGACTTAATCGTGTGAGTTGGACTGAGATCAAGGCCTGCCAAGATCAAACCAAGACCGATCCCAACTTTAATTCGGAGTTCGACCAGATTGTAGATTTACGGGCGACAACGAGCTTTGAAATGACAAGTGAGCAGGCTAGAGTACTGGCCCGTCGGATGATCTTCTCCTTCTCGTCGAAACGCGCTTTCGTGTCATCCCATCCCACCATCTTCGGCATTGGGCGAATGTGCGTAGCATATACGGAACTCTCCGACAATCCGTCACAAATTCAGGTCTTCTACGATCTCTCGCTTGCCTTGTAGTGGCTCCCCCTGCAAGCACTGCCCTGACCACAATCTTGGGATCCCTCAACTGTCCTACATTTCGCCAACCGAGATCGGTGATATCGCAAATTCCAAAGGAGCAGCGAATGCGCGTTCGCTGCTCCTGGCTTGTAACCACAGGTACTTTGCCAAACTAAGTTATTGCAACGGAGCGGTTGCTGCCGGGCAGGTGCCTACGGCGATACCGCCACCCGTTACGTAGCGCACCACAGCGTCCTCGAAAGAGCAGAAGGAGCGGACGCCGGTCTGGTTCGCAGTAACTGGATTCGCAGTAACGGCATAACAGTTTGCCGGAGTGGAGGCCGTGCAAGCACCGGCGCCTGTCTGGAATCTATAGCCGCTCTTGGTGGCGGGATTGGCAGCCGACAGAACAGCGTCAATGAAGCAGCCGGTAGTGGACGACGGTGTGCAAGGAGCCGCTCCACCCAGGTTGGTTATGCTGCTCGTGAAGCCCTGCGCCGGATACGAGGCGTTGTAGGAGATCTCGGCGGTGTTGATGGTGCGCACCGAGCCTACGGCAGACGCTTCGTTAGCCGACATACGTGCACGGATCAGGTTCGGAATGGCGATAGCTGCGATGATCAGGATGATGGCGACCACAATCAGCAATTCGATAAGTGAGAAACCCTTCTGTTTCCGCATCTCTATTTTTCCCCTCGTAAGTTTTGCTTTCTGAAATTGATCTGGTCACGGATGACGCAGCCAACGTTGATCTTCCGCAGCTGTCGGGCCAAATTCGTAGTTACCTTTGTACAGATCTGACCCCGAGCAAAAGCTTTGTTTTCAGTACGGAAACAAACTTCCGTCCTCATTGTTTAGAGTTTTTGGGCTAATTTTTCGGCTGAATCGCGGCGTCAGACTGACAATTCGTGTCAGTCTTGCAAGCGAGCCGTCCTACCGTGGCCTGGAAGTGCACGATCAGTACGGCCGGCCCGATTCTGTTCTATGCGGGAATCGCTCCCAACGTCTACTCCGCTATGATCTCAAAGGGAAAGGCTCCGTTCCGCAAAGGCATTGGGTCACAAGGCAAATTTGTGATTAAGCCGATAAAAATCGCGGCCTTGACCCAGCTACAATTTTCCGCGTGACCAAAGAACGTTGGGCTCAGATAGGAATCACGATTAACTTTCTTATCGTCGTCAGAACTTTGGGTGAGGTCTTCCGCCTCAGGCACGTACAAGACACGAGCTTCTCGATTGCAGTGGCTGCGCTCTACGTGGGCGGGGCTTTGATCGCGGCTTGCTCGTGTTGGGCGGGCGTGACCTTCTATTTCTTCCGACGCTATGTGCTGTCCTCCTGGATCACCCTAGGGATCGTGCCTGTTCTCCTCGTGTACAAACTTACGGTGATCGGCTGGTAGCGAGGTGCTATCTGGTTTTTCATCAATTGACAAGCACTTCGGAGTGGCAGGGGACCCAATACACAAAGGCGGCAGTGTCATGATGCTTAAGCAGCCCTCATCGTGAGGTATTCCTTCCCCTCCGCCGCTCACTGGCCTTCATCAGTTCGCCCATGTCTCCCACTGGCCGAATCTCGAAAATGCAGCCGTACTGCAGTACCGGATGCTGCGCAATGAGTTGTACGGCATGGTTCATGTCTCGCGCCTCAAGGATGCCAATACCACCGAGTTGCTCCTTGGTTTCCGCATAGGGACCGTCCGTGGTGGCGACTTTGCCATTCTTCCAGTACAGGGTCAAGGCGGTTTCCGGAGGTTGAAGTGCTTCTGCAACGTGGAAATGCCCGTTGGCGCGAAGATAGTCGTCGTATTCGAAGCACGCGTCGAACATCGCGTTTTTCTCGCCCTCGGTCAAGCTGTCGTGCTTGCCTTTGTCGTAGTATCCCAAACAGATGTATTTCACTCTTCCCTTCCTCTTTTCTTCTCTCTTGGGTCGAAGCCAGTAGCACAGCTGTCGCAGGTTTTCGCTCTCATTGTTTCAAGTATCGCAGTGCAACACTTCCTGATTTAAGAGTCTTTGTGTCAACAAGTTTTACTTGCAGTCTCTGCGGCAGGCTAACGCCTTCCAACAGCCGTCTTCCTGCTCCTGCAACGATTGGCTGAACGACAAAGCGATATTCATCCACCAGACCAAGCTCGATAAGTTGTGAAGGAATATCCACGCCGCCGGCCAAAATATTTTTGCCTCTTTCTTGTTTCAGTTTACGAATTTCGTCGTGAAGGTTCCCACGAACAATTCGCGTATTTCTGTCTTCAGCACGATCTAATGATCGTGAAAAGACAATCTTGTTGATGGCGTCAAACGTCCGAGCAAATTCGATCGACGCTTTTGTCTCCGATGGGTTTTTGGCGACTTCAGGCCAATAAGGAACCATCAATTGGTAGGTTTTCCGCCCGTAGACAAATAGGTCAACATCTTGCATGAGCTGCGTATAGTGTTCGAGTATTTCGTCACCACCAATCATTTTGGTGTGGTCGCAGCAGCCATCCAGGGTAATGTTGATTGCGAAGATTAAGTTCCTCATTTGACTGTCCTGACCCTCTTTTGAACCAGCGCTTGAGAGCTTCTTGTCATTCCGAGCAGCGCAGGAGTCTGATTGCCTGGCCTTGCGCGTTCGTTCGTCCATCCTTTCGATCGCTCATCCTCTCGGCCGTTCATCCTATAGTCGTGACGGACGCAAAAATTCGACAGCCGAGGTGAACTATTTATTCAATTCCTCGAGGGCTGGTGCTCAGCCTTTGAAATGCCGAAACCACCACTACTGAGAACGACCGCACCTCGCCGAGCATCGAGTAGATCAATGACACGTGTTCATCTCCGGGGTCGTGTCCATCAACATCGGCAACCCGAAGCGTGGGAAAGTGTCCGGCGGGAACACTACGATTTCCGTGATCAAGCCTTCCTCGATTCGAAGAACCTCCAGCGCCAGGGCGCGCCAGGTGGAATCGCCGGGCCGGCACACGTAAGCTGCGACCGCCGGTTGCAGGTTGGCGTGGGTCACAACGCAGCGCAGGTCACCAAATTGTTCGGAGCCGAACCCGCCTGCGACCCATAACTTGAACATCTCGTCACGGCCGTCAGCCATGCCGAAGTCGGGCGGCATGCGGAAAGTTGCATCCGCACGGATAATCGATTCGAAAGCCCGAAAATCCGCCGATTCGCTCGCCTCGACGTATTTCTTGAGCAGGTCGCGCTCGGCCGCGCTGGCATCCACGTTGGCGGGCCACGCCGGCTTGCGAGAATGCAACCGCTCGCGGAGCCTGGCCCGGGCACGCTGCAATGCGCTGTTTACGGCAGAAACACTGATGTCGAGCAGGTCGGCGGCGTCTTTGGCGGACCAGTCGAGCACGTCACACAGAATCAAGGCGGCCCGCTGCTGCGGCGTGAGGAGCTGGATTACCGTAAGGAAGGCGATTTCGATGGTTTCGCGCATCAGCGTCATCGTCTCCGGCGTCCTCGCCGGCGGGGTGGGTGGTTCGAGCACTGAGTCCGGAATTGGCTGCAGCCAGACGACATCTTCCGGCGTCCCCACCCAGCCATCGTCCGCCGCAGCCTTGGCCGCGAGGACCGCGCGCCGCTCGTCGCGAGCGATGGCATCGAGGCAAGCGTTCGTCGCTACGCGGTAAAGCCAAGGGCGCAGCGGCGCTCCTTCCTTCAGGCTGTCGCGATACCGCCAGGCGCGAAGCAACGTCTCCTGCACCGCGTCTTCGGCGTCCTGCGATGAGCCGAGCATCCGGTAGCAGTGGACCAACAGCTCGCGGCGATAATGCTCGACGGTACTAGCGAACTCGTTCACGGTGTACCTCCGTTTCAGCGACGCCGGTGGATCTGCGTCGATCCTACTTGTAATACCGGAACGGGATCAAAAACTCATCGCGCAGCAGCATTCCGAGTTTTCCCGAAAGTCCTAGCACACTGGTCGTCGCTAGCTCTCCATGGCAGCTTGTATCATCGGAGTGTAAGAGATTGCATCACTCGCTTTTCAAAAACACAGAGTTATTGAGCAGGGACTTCTTGAGTTCCTCCAGGATGACGGAAAATCCGGAAGTTATTTGCTGTAGTCAGTTGTCGTAAACAGATCGCGTTTTGACAATCAGCAACCGAGGGATGTTCACTCGTTGTGGAGTCGACTTGAAGCTACAGCTGTGTGGCGAGGGGACACCGTTTCCCACTGTGACCCGACTTATCATGTTCTTTGAGCATTGCGATCGCAAACCGTTCGGCTCTCGCAACTGCCTCTCTCTCGTCCGAGGCCAGGGCCTTGTGTGCTGCGAGTTTCCGAATGTCCGATAAATGTTGCTCAAGTTCGTTCTTGGCAAGGCAGTCCATTGCAATCCCCTTACAAAAACTCGGTGTCAGATGAACCCTTTCCTTCCAGCCTAAAGCCAACATCCTTGTGGGACAACCCCCCTTACGTGCCACGACCCACTGTGTTTTTGGTGCTAGAACCTTGGCGTCCCTGTCGGCTTCCCTACCGAAGGCTGACCCCATCCTTCGCGCATTTCGAAGGACGGAAATTCCGACCGCAGCGAGGTCATTGATAGTGAGGTCAAGAAGTGCGTCTCCTCTGACTCGACCGGCTGTCCCTTACTGCCCAATCATCCCAATCGCGCTCAGCCACGTCTCCACCAACTCAGGCCATCCTGTAATCGGAAATTTCGGGCGCCGCAAACCAAACGCATGCCCACCCTGCGCGTACAAGTGCATTTCCACCGGAACTCCGGCCTCTTTCAGCGCGGCGTAATACACCAGCGAATTCTTCACCGAATCAACAGGATCATCCTCTGCCTGGAGCAAAAACGTAGGCGGCGTCTGGCTCGTCACAGGAATATATGGATTCAACTGAAAATCCCTCGTGGTGTTCTCCAGCATATGTCCGGGATAAAGAGCGACCCCGAAATCAGGTCGACAGCTCTCCTTATCAGCGGCATCCACAGCCGGGTACAAGCGCTTTTTGAAGTGTGTGCTGATTGCCGCCACCAGGTGTCCGCCGGCTGAAAACCCCAGCACGCCGATCTTGTGCGGATCGATTCCCCACTCCGCGGCGTGAAAGCGCACCAGCCCCATCGCTCTTTGTGCGTCCTCGAGAGCCACAGGTGATTTCGGATAGGCCCCCGATCGCGGAAACAATCTGTAACCAGGCACGCGATATTTCAACAGCACGCAAGTAATTCCCTTTGACGTCAGCCAGTCACAGACCTCGGTGCCTTCAAGATCGATGGCGAGAATCCAATAGCCTCCGCCTGGAAATACAACCACCGCAGCGCCAGTATTTTTTCCCGATGGCGAATAAACAGTCATCGTGGGCTTCGACACCTTGCCGATGCTTGCCACTGTCTTTCCGGCAATCAGTGAGCCTCTATCCTTGCCGTCGTTGAAAACCTCCGGCCCAGTGACAGGCTGCGCGTCAGGAACAGTACCGGGCCATATCGGCACCTGCGTGTGTCCGGACGACGGCTGCCAGACCGGAACCTGACCAGTCGCCGTGCCCACTAAGACGACAGAGAGAATGAGAATCCGAAGCTCTATCATCGTCCAAGCATTTTGCGCAATCTCTCTCAAACCTGCACGTGGTCTCTATGTACTGAAGAGGTGCACCCTCGCCGAGAGAAGCAATTGAGCAATCGCCAGGCTGCCCCACCCGTTCGCGGTTTTCGTAGGGAACTCGTATTGTCCGGAAGTCAAAGAGAAACCCACAACCTTATTTGCGAGAATTGTGATATCTGACCTTGCGCGCGAAGCTTAGAAAAGAACATCATGCAAGCAAGAGCGGCCAGCAAAAAAGCTGAAAGATCTGCTCTAACTCTTTGCGGCTCAAGATTTTGCCCCTAACTCATTGAACCCAATAGATTACTTTCAGATTTTTCGCTAACTTAATGATTCCAATAGATCACCAGGGGGGAGGGGGTACCCGCATCCGTCAAGGATTCCCAAATTGAACCCGAATTGGAGCTTCGCGAAAACGTCCTGCGCTTTCGGCTAACAACAATAAAAAGGAGTCCCCGTTCAAGTGACTTTTGGTGCAAGAATTTCATCCTTCACCCTTCCTTTTCTTGACCTACCTGTCGAACAATAGAATCTCTAAAGATAGTCATTCTTGATGCCCCCTTCTTCACCAAGTTCCGGAGCGGTTTCCCTGCAAAACGCCGTCGATCACTACTTCCAACTGGCGCTCTATCTGCTTGTTCTGACTGGATTCGCCACGCTCGCCAGCACTGGAGGGCTCGATCTACCGTCTCTGTGTCTCGTCGGAGCCGCGCTGACGATACGCGGCTATTTGCTCGCCAGGCACCGTAACTTCGTGATCTCTGACCGCTGGACCACTCCTCTCTCGCTCGCTTATTTCGCTTTCTTCGCTATCGACTATCTCGCATTCTCACGCAGCTTTCTGCCTGCGACTATTCACCTCGCACTGTTCGGCGTAGTCGTGCGCATGTTCTCGGTACGCCGCGACCGCGATCACATCATGCTGGCGATCCTGGCCTTCCTCATGGTGCTAGTCTCCGCCATTTTGACCGTCGACAGCGTTTTCCTGTTCTCATTTGCCGCCTTCATGTTGATGGCAGTCGTGACATTTATCCTGATGGAAATGCGGCGTTCAGGTTCTGCCGCAAC
>Ga0126378_10002156_pt1 | contig 14553 bp, 9 predicted proteins | sample PanSoiMetPlot_23_FD_92587 | JGI IMG/M metagenome (GOLD analysis project Ga0126378, IMG submission 92587) | Tropical forest soil microbial communities from Panama - MetaG Plot_23 | ecosystem: Environmental > Terrestrial > Soil > Tropical forest > Bulk soil | place: Panama | collected 2016-02-17 | reverse complement strand
GGCCGAACGACTGGGTGGATAGTAGCCCAGAGTTCGCCAGGCAAACCACCGGCCGTGCGAGCAGCACGGCAAGCAGGAGGTACGAGCGCGGATGAGCAGCCAGCGGAGCGGCGTGCTTGAACTTGCCGTGCTCGGGTTGCTGCACGAGACGCCGATGCACGGCTATGAGCTGCGCAAGCGGCTGAACTCGGTGCTCGGCGCTTTTCGCGCATTCGGCTACGGCTCCCTGTACCCGTGCCTGAAGGACCTGACCGTCCGGGGTCTCATCACCGAGGAAGCCGTCCCCGAGGCCGCCAAGCCGCTGGCCGGGCGCCGTTCCAAGATCGTCTACCGGCTGACGGCCGATGGCAAGGAGTACCTGCAGGACCTGCTTTCCCAGACCGGGCCAGCGTCATGGGAGGACGACGGGTTCGGCGTGCGGTTCGCATTCTTCGGCCTGACCACGGCGGACGTCAGGCTACGGATCCTCGAGGGCAGGCGCAGCAGGCTGGAGGAGCGCCTGGAGGCCTTCAGGGCCGGGCTGGCGAGAACCAGGGAGCGTGTCGACCGCTACACCCTGGAACTGCAGCGGCACGGCCTGGAGTCGGTTGAGCGCGAAGTCCGCTGGCTGAATGAGCTGATCGCTTCTGAGCGGCAGGCGGACGCGGAGTCCGCGCGGCGGCGCGGGAGCAGGACACAAAACAGCACTGACTGACGTGGCGGCTGGCTAGGTCAGCCCCTGCTAGCTCGGTTAGGGCTTGCCAAGAGAAAGATAAGGAGCACACCCTCATGGGTTCGGTACGGGTAGCCATTGTGGGCGTCGGGAACTGCGCCAGTTCCCTCGTCCAGGGCGTGGAGTACTACAAGGACGCTGACCCGGCAAGCCGGGTGCCGGGCCTCATGCACGTCCAGTTCGGCCCCTACCACGTCGGCGACATCGAGTTCGTGGCCGCTTTCGACGTGGATGCCAAGAAGGTCGGCAGGGACCTCGCCGAGGCGATCGTTGCAAGCGAGAACAACACCATCACGATCTGCGACGTTCCGCCCACCGGCGTGACGGTACAACGCGGCCCGACTTACGACGGTCTCGGGGAGTATTACCGCGAGATCATCACCGAGTCCGACGATCAGCCTGTCGACGTCGTCGCTGTGCTCAAGGAGACGCGCGCGGACGTCCTGGTCTCCTACCTGCCGGTTGGCTCGGAAGAGGCGGACAGGTTCTACGCCCAGTGCGCGATCGATGCGGGCGTGGCGTTCGTCAATGCCTTGCCTGTCTTCATCGCCTCCGACCCTGAGTGGGCGGCCAAGTTCACCGCGGCAGGCGTGCCGATCGTCGGCGACGACATCAAGTCCCAGGTCGGCGCTACGATCACCCACCGGGTGCTGGCCAGGCTGTTCGAGGACCGTGGCGTCGAGTTGCTGCGCACCTACCAGCTCAACTTCGGCGGCAACATGGACTTCATGAACATGCTGGAGCGCAAGCGTCTCCAGTCCAAGAAGATTTCCAAGACCCAGTCCGTCACCTCGCAGATTCCGCATGAGATGGCCATGGCCGACGTGCACATCGGACCGTCGGACCACGTGCCGTGGCTGGATGACCGCAAATGGGCGTACGTGCGGCTCGAAGGCAAATCTTTCGGCGACACGCCGCTGAACTTGGAGTACAAGCTCGAGGTCTGGGACTCGCCGAACTCCGCTGGCGTCATCATCGACGCGGTCAGGGCGGCGAAGATCGCCAAGGACCGCGGCATCGCGGGACCCGTCCTGTCGCCTTCGTCCTACTTCATGAAGTCGCCACCTGAGCAGTACAGCGACGACGTCGCCCGCGAGTCGGTCGAGAAGTTTATCCGGGGCGAACTCGACCGATAAGGCTCTCCTGTTCAGGCTAGGGCCGGGCGCGGTTCGCCCCAGGCCCTGGCCTGACTCGTCAGCAGGTCAGGCTATAGCCGGGCGCCTTACGCGCCCGCTTTAGCCGGATGCGGTGGGCAGTGCAGGCCGCGGGCGAGCGCCCTTTGGCCCCCGGCCGTAGCCTGGATCACATGGCCGGCTCCCTGATACGTGATCGCGGACGATCGTCTGCCGTATGCGCTGAAAGCTGCCCGCGATCATGGTTGCCGGCGGGCTCGCCGTGATCGCTTCTAATCAGACCGGCGGGGTCAAGTCCTCGTTCATCGGCGACTTGCGGATCGTGCTGGCCGGCAGCGGATTCCGCCGGCTGTTCGCGACTCGGCTGATCTCGCAGGCCGGTGACGGCGTCTTCACCGCTGGGCTCGGCTCTTACGTATTCTTCAACGCAACCACGTACCCCGATCCCGCCTCAGGTGCGGCCGCCTTCGCCGTGCTGTACCTGCCATACTCGCTGGTCGGCCCCTTTGCCGGGGTGTTCATCGACCGGTGGTCGCGCCGCCAGATCCTGGTCTGGTCGGCCCTCGTCCGCGCCGCGTTCGTGGCGCTGGCCGCGACGCTCGTCGGTTCGGGTGTCCGCGGTCTGCCGCTGTATGCCGCCTCGCTCCTGGTGCTGGGGGTCAACAGGTTCTTCCTGGCCTCGCTGTCCGCCTCGCTGCCGCATGTCGTGCCGGAGCATCAGCTGGTCATGGCCAACGGGGTCTCGCCTACGGCCGGTGGCATCATGTCGGCGATCGGCGGCTTCGCCGCACTCGGCGTGCACGTGCTGACCGGTGGCGGCGGGTTCGGGTCCGCGATGACTATGGTGGCGGCCGGCGGCTGTTACCTGCTGGCGGCCGGCGCTGGTGCGACCATGAGCCGCGACCTGCTGGGACCAGCTAAGGGCCCCGCAGGCACAGAGGCGGGCCGCAGAGCCGAGTTCGCCGCGATCGGCGCCGCGATGGCTTCGGTGGCGAGCGGCTTGGTGGCCGGCGCCCGGTACGTTCTGCGGCGGAGATCGCCGACAGCGGCGCTCGCGACGATCGGTGCCAGCAAGCTCTTGTACGGGATCTTGTTCCTGATGGCGATCCTGCTCTATCGCAACTACTTCTACCCCAACAGCGCCGACGTGGCGCTCGGCCACTTCACGTGGATGGTGTTCATCCCGGGCGCGGTGGGCTACGGAATCGCCGGCTTGGTTACGCCGCCGGCAACGGCGCGGATCTCCAAGCAGGCGTGGATCTCGGTCGCGCTCGCCCTGGCGGGGGTAGTCACGGGTGCGCTGGGCTCGACCTTCGCCCAGTTCGGGTTCCTGATCGTTGCCCTGGGCGTCAACTTCGCCTCTCAGAGCGTTGCGATCAGTGCCGTGACCATTCTGCAGGAAGACGTGGAGGACAACTACCGCGGCCGGGTGTTCGCCTTCTACGACATGATGTCCAACATCCCGTTCGTGGTAGGGGCGGCGCTGAGCGCGCTGTTCATGCCGCTGAACGGCAAGTCTTACCCGATCATCGTCGGGATCGCGGCCGGGTACCTTATCGCTTCGGCCTGCTACTGGGCCGTCGTCCGCCGTCCGTCCCCGAGCCAGGCGGGCGCAACAGGCGGGACCGGCGGTCAGGCGACCCCTTCGGCTTCGGCCCAGCGCAGCAACTCCTGAACTGCCCGTTCGCGGCCCAGCGGGCCATGCTCGATCCGCAGCTCGAGCAGGTACGCGTAGGCGCGGCCGACGAGCGGCCCAGGCTCGATGCCGAGCAGCGCCATGATCTCGTTGCCGTCCAGGTCGGGCCGCATCCTCGCCAGTTCCTCCTGCTCGGCAAGCTCGGCGATGCGCCGCTCGAGCGCGTCATAGCTCCGGGCAAGGCGGTCGGCCTTGGCCTTGTTCCGCGTCGTGCAGTCGGCTCTGGTCAGCGCGTGCAGCCTGGGCAGTAGCGGGCCTGCGTCCGTGACGTACCGGCGCACGGCGGAGTCGGTCCACTGACCCGTTCCGAACCCGTGGAACCGCAGGTGCAGCCCGATCAGCTTGGCAACGTCCTCGGTCACGTCGTTCGGCAGGCGGAGCTTGCGGAGCCTGTTGCGAGCCAGCTTCGCCCCGACCGTGTCGTGGTGGTGGAACGCCACCCGGCCGTCAGGCAGCAGCGACCTGGTCTTCGGCTTGCCGATGTCGTGCAGCAGCGCCGCCAGCCTCAGCCGCAGGTCGCGGTCGAGCTCGTACTGCTGTTCGAGCGCGATGGCCTGATCGAGCACGGTCAGCGAGTGCCGGTAGACGTCCTTGTGCCGGTGATGTTCGTCCACCTCGAGCCGCAGCTTCGGCACCTCGGTCAGCACCTGATCGGCGACGCCTGTCCGGACGAGCAGGTCGATGCCCGCAGACGGCCCGCCCGGCCTGCTGGCCCGCAGCAGCTTCTCAAGCTCGACTGCTATCCGTTCGGGCGAGACGATCTGCAGCCGTGGCGCGAGCCTGGCCATCGCCTCGCGAACTTCCTCGACCGGCGTCACTCCCAGCTCGGCGACGAAACGCGCGGCACGCATGATCCGCAGCGGATCGTCGCTGAAGGAATCCTCGGCCCGCCCAGGCGTGCGCAGGCGCCTGTCCCGCAGATCGGCCAGGCCGCCGAACGGATCGACCAGGTCGTGGCGGGGCAGCGTGGCGGCGATCGCGTTGACCGTGAAATCGCGCCTGGCCAGGTCGGTCATGAGGGACGTCTCGTATCGCACGTCGGGTTTGCGCGAAGATTCGTCGTAGCGCTCGCTGCGATAGGTCGTGATCTCGAAGTTGGTCTTGCTTTTACGCAGGCCCACCGTGCCGAACTTGATACCGACCGACCACGTGGCGTCCGCCCAGTCCTTGACAAGCTCCAGCACGCGGTCAGGGGGCGCATCGGTCGCAAGATCTATGTCGCCGTGGGGCCTGCTGAGGAGCGCGTCCCTCACCGGTCCGCCGACCAGCACGAGCTCGTGGCCGTGCCGGGCGAACATGCGGGCAAGTTCATCTGCCAGCCGCAGGCCGCCGGACAGCGACGACTTCAGCAGCGCCTTAGTCGCACGCCGCTGCTCAGGCGTCATGGGAGTGGGATCCTGCACGGGCATCGAGGGTAGGCGCTTTGCCGTCGTTCGCGGAAGTCCGGGTGGTCGGCGCGTTGCCTGCCCGACGGCTTCGGGACTATCTGTCAGCGCGCGAGGAAGGAATATGTAGTGCTTCGTTTCGCGACGTGGGCAGGCCTCCCCGTGATCTGGTTGACAGGTGCCAAACACTGGATGGCCGGATGTGCTCGCCATCCGCAATAACATGTGCGCCATGGCCCGCTCGCTCGCAGCCAGGCAGCGCTCACGCCCGGTACCAGCCAGAACGCGGTCGGTTCGAGCCGCTGCCGCGACGGGCATCGGAACCGCCGCCTTCCTGGCGGTGCTCGCCGCCGCCCCCGCGGCGCCGGCCAACGCGCAGCCGGCAGACCAGCCAGCGAGCGTGCCGCTCACGGTCGCAGTCACCGCGATGAGCCCGGCCTACGCTAAGCAGGGGCAGACGGTGACGATCAGAGGAGAAGTCAGGAATCTCGCCGCGTCGCCGGCCACCGGCTTGTCAGTGCAACTTGTGTCATCGAGGACGCAACTGCATACACGGTCTCAGCTGGAAGCTTTCGCAGCCGGCGATTACCTACCCCGCCCGGTACCTGTCAGGATTGCGCCACTGACACGTCCGCAACTCGGACCCGGATACACCTGGCACTGGACCATCCGCCTGCCAGTCAAAGACCTTGGACTGAGCTGTTTCGGCGTCTACCCGCTTGCGGTTCAGGTCACCGACGCCGCTTTCCAGGCGGCCCGTGACCCAGTGCCGCTGCCGTACTGGCCCGCCAAGGCCAGCGGCTGCGCGGGGCAGCGCCGGCCGCAGCCGTCCGCTGTCTCCTGGATCTGGCCGCTGATCGACACGCCGCACCAGGGCACCTGCGCGGGCCTGATCAACAACAGCCTCGCTGCGAGCATCGCCTCCAGTGGACGGCTGGGCTCGCTCCTTGCGGCCGGCAGCCGCTATGCCGCGCGGGCGAAACTGACCTGGGCGATCGACCCGGCACTCCTGGACAGCGTGCGCGCGATGCGCAACTCGTACGAGGTCGGCGCCTCGGCCAGTTGCCGCGCGGCCCGCGATCACCCAGGCAGCCGGACGGCTAGCCGATGGCTGGCGGGGCTGGTCAAGGCGACAACCGGGCAGCCGGTCTTCCTCACCCCGTATGCGGACGTTGACGTGGCCGCGCTGACCAGGAATGGCAACATCTACGACCTGAATAACGCCTTCGTCGCAGCGGACAAGGTCGGCGAGCAGATCCTGCACAGGAACGCGAATCCGATTTCGACTCCGGCCGGGCCACGCCCGCTCTCCGCGATCGCGTGGCCCGCTGACGGTGTCGCGAGCAACGCGGTGCTCACCACGCTGGCGCAGCACGTCAAGACCGTCATTCTCGCCGCGCCTGCCGTCTCACCGGTCACTTATACACCGAGCGCCGTCAGTAGCAAGCTCACGCGCATCGGCACGACCCTGCATGTCTTGCTTGCCGATAGCAAAATCACTAGCCTTCTCGGCTCCAATGTCAGCGCGTCGCGCCAGCCAGGTTCAGTCTTCGGAACCAGTCAGCTCTACCTCGCCGAGACGGCGATGATCTCTTCGGAGGCGCCGGGGATCCCGCGGCCGATCGTGGTCGCGCCGCCACGGCGCTGGAATCCGTCGGGACAACTCGCGAACGGACTGCTCGCCGATACAGTCCAGGCCCCGTGGCTCAAGCCATCCACTGCCGATCAGCTGGCCACGATGCCGGCTGAGCACGTCTACCCGGCGGTCACCCGGAGCGCGCCCAGCGCCGAGCTTCCAGGCGACCTGCTCCGCAAGGTCTCTAAGCTCGACCACCAGATCGCCCTGCTGCAATCGATCAGGGTGCGGCCCGATCCTGCGCTGGGTCGCGCAGTCTCTGGCATCGAATCGTCGGCCTGGCGCGGCGAGGGCCTCAAGCACGCGCACGCGATGCTGGCTCGCACGACCCGCTATGTGAACAGCCAGCTTCAGGGCATCTCGATCCAGGGCGTCGGCAGGCACGCCACCTATCACGTGACATTCGGCGGCTCCGTCGCACCTGTGAACGTCGTCGTCCATAGCCAGCTGCACTACAGTGTCCAGGTCGGATTGCTCGTTCGAGCGGACAATGCCACGGTCACAGGCCACACTGTGAGCTGCGATCACGGCCGATGTACGGCTGGTCCGATCATCGTTCCCCCCGGGAACTTCTCCTTCGCGGTCAAGCTGACAGTCCATGTCCATTCCCAGCACGGCAAGATCCGGCTCAGCCTCATCGCGCCCCAGGGTTCCCGTCAGCCGCTGCCCGCCTACCCGCTTGTCATCGTCGTCCATCCGACGGACTTCGGCACCATCGCGCTCGGCATCTGCGCGGTTGCTTTGGCGCTGTTTGTCATCGGCTCGGCCTTCCGGGCTATCAAGCTCGGAAAACCGGCGCCACCGGATGCGCCCGACGACCTAGACGATCCGGCCGATGAAGCGGCAACTCCAACCGGGCCGCGAGCCGCCGCAGGGGCAGATCCGGGCCCCGGGTTCGTCCCACCGCACGCGGCACCTGCCAGACCGGTCGGTACGCGGTCGCCATCGGGCTGGGTCGCGCCGCCTGACCATTCAGCGCCGCATGACCGCGGTGCCGGAATCGCGCACGACGGTTTCCCCGATCTAGCTAATCGGCCCGAATATCCAGATAGCGTCGGTAGTGATCGATCCGACCTGGCTTCCGCCGGACCTTCAGTCGTCGACCAGGAGCCGGCCTCGCCTAGCCGCCGAGCCACGGAGGAGCGCTGATGAGCTCGCCGGGATCTGGTTCCGGGCCGAGCGCCGATGACGCCGACCGCGACCAGCGGTACGGCCCTGCCGACGACGAGGGCCGCACCACTCAGAACAGGCGCCGAAGCGGCGGGCGTACGCCCGGTGCGCACCGCGCGGGCAGATCGGAAGGCCTGCTACAAGGCTTTGGCCGGGGCCGGGCCAAGCCTGATCGCGGTGCCAGCAACGATGCGGGAGCACCGCCCGATGCCCAAGCAAGGCCTGATCCCCGAGCCAGACGTGGCTTCCGAGCTGGGCCCCGTGCCGGAGCACGGCCCGGTGCCGGAACACCGCCGAGAAACGGAACCTGGCCCGATCCAGCCAGGCCGCCCGCAAGCTCAGAACCAGAAACCGGCCCCCGGCGGAGGCCTAGCCGCCCTCCCGGGTCCGGTCCGTGGCCGGACCCGGGCCGCCGGCGTGCAGCGGGTCCGGGATCTGACGGCGGAGGCTGGCCTGGGCCCGGTCCCGGTCCTGACCGAAACTGGCCCGGACCAGGCCCTGGCCCGGACCGCGGTGCCTGGCCCGGACCGGACACCCGGCCTGTCCCCCGCCCGGAGGCTGGTTACGGACCCCGCGGGCAGGACTTCCGCCCCGAGCCTGGCGCCAGGCCGCCAGGGCAGAGCGTCAGGCCCGAGGACGTCACCCGGCCGAGCCGGGACCTCCGCGCGCAACAGGACCACTGGAGCGACCGCAACCCTCAGTTGAAGCCCGACTGGCGGGTCGAACGGGATGATCGACTCCATCAAGAGCGCCTGGACCAGCCGGACCGCTGGCCGCCGCGTAACGGCTGGGAAGATCGGGACCCGCGATTCCCGCAGGACTGGCGCGCCCGGCAAGACCGGCGCAATCACGAAGACCGGCCTCCTTCGCAGGATCGGCGCAACGAGCCAGGATGGCGTTCCCCGCAGGACCCCCGGTCCGATCAACCCGGGCGCGCTCAGCGAAATTCGCGCATCTGGCAGCGGTGGCGGGCGCCGCAGAACGGCCGACCTCAGGGGACCAACGGAAGTCTTCGCGACGGCTGGACGGACCGAGGCGGCGGCCGGACCGGGCGTGACGACCTCGCAGGCCGCGGCGGCCACCCTCGTCCCATGCGAGGTGGCTGGCCTGGCGGCGACGACACCAGCGAGCAAGGGCCCTGGCCCGCCGACCTGCCCTCATCCGGGGAGGCTGGCCTGACTGCCGAGGGGTACGGCGTAAGTGCCGAAGGTGAGCTGACCGAGGCAGAGTTCGCTCGTTCCTGGTTCGAGCCTGCGCCGCCGACCCGTGAACCGCATGCGCAGCCGCCGGTGTCTGGACCCACCAAGCCCGGCCGGACCAGGCCGATCGACCCGACGGCAACAGGCCCGGCCGATCCGACGGCCGTCGCGGACCAGGTGGCCGCTCCGGGGCTCGTGCGGTCAAGCGCCGTCATGGCGCTCGGCACGCTGGCGTCGCGCGTGACGGGAATGCTCAGGACGATCGTGCTGGTTCCCGCGCTCGGGGCATACGCGCTGGCGAACGCTTACAACGTCGCGAACACGTTGCCGAACACGGTCTACAACCTGGCGATCGGCGGCATCCTGACTTCGGTGATCGTCCCGCTGCTCGTCAGCGCGTCCAAGCGGTACACCGACCGAGGCGAGAACTACACCCAGCGGATGTTCACGCTTGTGACGGTGATTCTCGCAGCCGTCACGCTCATCGCGACCGCGGCGGCCGATCCGATCGCGACCCTATTCGGCTGTGCCTCCAAGGCCTGCGCAGGCTCGACGGCCGCTGCCGACTACCGGCACGTCCTGATCATCTTCTCGTACTTCTTTATCCCGCAGATCTTCTTCTACGGAGTCAGCTCACTCGCTGGCGCGGTCCTGAATGCCCGTGGCCACTTCGCCGCACCGATGTGGACTCCGGTCATCAACAACATCGTGGTCATCTTCGTGACGGTCACTTTCATGATCATCGCTGGCGTGTTCTCCGGCGGGCACCCTGCGGTCACTACGATCACGCCGCTGGAAGTGCAACTCCTCGGTATCGGCACCACGCTGGGAATCGTGGCCCAGACGGTTGCCTTGATACCGGCGCTGCGCCGGGTCGGTTTTAAGTGGCGACCCCGATTCGACTTCAGGCGTGCGGACGTCTCGGAGATCGGCCGGATGGCCGGCTGGATGTTCGGCTACATCCTTACTACTCAGATCGCGTTCTTCGTGACCATCAAGGTGGCCGACCACGCGAACATCCCTGGCCAGACTCACGGCGTCGGGGCCGGCTACACGGCCTACGCCAGCGCCTGGATGCTGTTCCAGCTTCCTTATGCGATCGTCGCGATCTCCGTGATCACTGCCTTGCTGCCCAGGATGAGCGCGAACGCCGCCGACCACCGCTATGACCTCGTGCGGTCGGACTTCTCAACCGGCGTTCGCCTGGGCTCAGTTATCGTCGCGCCCGCCGCGCTCGTGCTCGCGGCGCTCGGCCCGTCCCTCGCTGCCGTCATGTTCGCCTGGGGCAACACGAACCTCGCGAGCGCTTCGTACTTCGGCACTGTCTTCGCGGTGTTCTCACTCGGCCTCATTCCGTACATGCTGTTCCAGTTGCTGCTGCGAGTCTTTTATTCACTGCATGACAGCAAGACCCCGGCTCTCGTCGGCGTGGCCACGATGATCGCTAATGTGGCTGCGAACCTGATCGCGCTTGCAGTGGTTCCGCGTCACGACGTAGTCGCCGCGCTCGGCATCGGATTCGGGCTGGCGAACCTCGTCGGCACCGTGATCGCATGGCGGATACTGAGCCGCCGCCTAGGTGGCCTTGCCGGGCACGAGATCGGCCGGAGCCTGCTGCGCATGCATGCGGCTGCCGTGCCGGCAGCTCTTTTCGCACTCATCGTCGCCGTGATCGTGCATACGGTTTTTGCGGCCGGCAAGCCCTCTGCGGTAGTGATCCTGGTCGTCGGCGGCGCAGGCGCGTTGGCGCTGTACGTGCTGTTCGCGCGGGTGATGCGCGTATCGGAGGTAACCGACCTGATCGGCATGGTGCGGTCTAGGCTCCGGCGGTGACGGGCATGGTGCCGCCGGGGACGCGCCGGTAGTGTGTGCGGCAGGCGCCGCAGGATCGGGTGCCTGAATGGCGCCTGTGGTCTCCGGCAGGTAACGGTTTACCGAGCAGTAGGGTGGCAGCGGAACACCCGGACAGGTTGTGCCGCATCATTGAATTGTCCAGACCAACCGACGAGCTTCCGGCACCAGGAGGAAGCGTCGAGAAGCCTGACCTGACTCGGCGCGAGTAATCGATGACCACTTATGCGTCTGCGCCAGGCACCAGGCTAGGCGGCCGCTACCGGCTCGAGGACCGGATCGCCGCCGGCGCTGGCTGGGATGCATGGAAGGCAATCGACGAGACGCTAGCCCGGGCGGTCACGGTCTTCACTTTCGCTGCCGGATTCCCGAGGATCGGTGAGGTCGTCAAGGCCGCGCGCGCGGCGAGCAGGCTGACCGACCCCCGGCTGGCCCAGGTTTTTGACGTCGAGGACGACTGGGACCAGGCATATGTCGTCATGGAGTGGGCTGCCGGGGACACGCTGGGCGACCTGCTCTCACAGGGACCGCTTGAGCCATACCGCGCCGCCCAGATGATCGCCGAGGCGGCTGCGGCGCTGTCATCTGCTCATGCCGCGGGCGTCGCTCACATGTGCCTGTCGCCGGGCTCGGTGCGATGGAGCCCGACCGGGGAAATCAAGGTCGTCGGGCTCGGCATCGATGCCGCGCTGTCCGGCATCTTCGCCGACGAGCCGGTCCTGGATGACACGCAGGGACTCGGCAGGCTGCTTTATGCGGCCCTGACGGGATGCTGGCCGGGACCTGAGTATCCTCCGCTGCCCGCTGCGCCCGTCGTGGGCGGTGAGCCCTGCAGCCCGCGTCAGGTCGTTGCCGGCATTCCGCTCGCTCTCTCGGATCTCACCTGCCAGGCGATGGGCCTGAGCTCCACGGCCGACCTGCCGGTGCGGACCCCGGGGGACCTTGCCCGCTCTCTGGTCGCGACCTTGCCGCCGACCCCGTTGCTGGCTCTTGCTGCCGCGCCGTCCAGAACACAGGAGAGAACCGACTGGGAGGACGGCGACTCCGACCCGGCGTGGCCCGGTCCCGCTTATGCCGACACCGACTGGCCCGCAAGGAGCAATGACTATCCGGGCGCGGCACCGGGTCGGCGGCGGCGCGGCACGGGCAATGGCGCCGGACGGCGCAGCAGACTGATGCCACAGGACGGGCTGTCCAAAACCGTTGTAGCCGGCGTCGGCGTGCTGCTCGTCCTCGTGGCTGTCGCCGCGTTCACGCTGTGGCCGAAGGGCGGCGGCGGTCACCCGGGCAAGAGTCCGCACGCCGGCCGTAGCACCCCACTGACCTCTGCGAACGTGCTGCAGCCCGTCCGCGCTTCGGGCTTTGACCCGCTGACCAGTCCATCGGCGGACCCGGGCAATGAGGACAGCCAGACGGCCAAGTACGCGATCGACAACAGCCTGCAATCGAGCTGGACGTCGCAGTGGTATGCGAGCGCGGACTTCGGACGGCTCAAGGCTGGCTCTGGTCTCCTGATCGACATGGGCCAACCGGCCAAGTTCACCACGGTCACGGTTACGTTCAATTCCGAACCCGGCGCCGTAGTCAAGGTCCTGGTCGGCAATTCCGACGCGCGGAGCAAGCAGAATCTCGACTCTATGACCACGATCGCCACGGCGAATAGCCCGACGGGGGCTGTCACGTTCCACATCAAGAGCCAGGCCACGGGGCGATACCTGGTGATCTGGTACTCGAAACTGCCACCGATGCCTGGCAGCAGCGGCAAGTACGAGGCACAGATTTTCAACGTCGCGGCCCGGGGAACTTCGCAGGGACAGTAACAGGACGCGCCCGGTTCATCTTCTGCCATGAGCTATTGCCGATCAGGCGGTCGAACGTTGCATTCTGGTCGGCACTAAGCTACGAACAAGCAGGTTGTGTCTTCCTGGCGCGCCTCCAAGGCGTCACAACCTGCAAGTCGGCGGACATTACCCGCAAGCGCTCATGCCACGAGACGGTCGGGGGCACGCGACGGAACCTCAGCAGCCTGGCAGCACGGGGACGAGCCAGCCCCTGCCCGCGGCGCACGAAGGCTCAGGCGGCGCGGCTGGCGGGGGCCGCTCGGGTCGGGCTCAGCCTCGTTCGGCAATGAGCGATGCTGAGCTGCTCCAGCTGCACGTCGATGGTGACCCTGATGCGTTCGGGGAGCTCTTCCTCCGGCACAGGGACAGGCTGTGGGCTGTCGCGCTCAGGACTCTGGCCGACCCCGAGGACGCGGCCGACGCGCTGCAGGACGCGATGATCTCCGCGTTCCGCCGGGCGGACAGCTTCCGCGGCGAGTCGGCGGTGACGACCTGGCTCCACCGGATCGTCGTGAACGCCTGCCTGGACAGGATGCGCCGCCGCTCGGCGCGTCCGGAGATATCTGGCAGCGACGAGCGCCTGCTCGACCTGGTCGGATCGGCGGATGCACGGCCGGACCACGCTGCTGGGAGCGAGATGTCGATGGACGTGATGGCAGCCCTGCGCCAATTGCCGCACGACCAGCAGGTCGCGATCGTGCTCGTTGACATGCTCGAGTACCCCGTCGCTGACGCGGCGCATATGCTCGGCGTGGCTCAGGGCACGGTCAAGAGCAGGTGCGCTCGCGGCCGGGCCAGGCTCCTGCCCAAGCTCGCGCATCTGCGCCAGTCCGGGGGCGACGGCCTCGATGGCAGTCAGGCTGGCCACGGACCGGCAGGCAGCCGAGTCATGCCGGCCACTACCGCCGGTCCAGCCGGCACAGCCGGGCCGATGACACCAGCTGCACCTGCGCCCGAGCGGGGCCTCGATCACCTCGCAGGTCCGGCACCACCTGCGGGGACAGGTCCGGCGGGTCAGGCCGGGTCTGCGTCGGGAGCCGCGAATCCTTCGGTGGCCCGTGCCACAAGACCTGATCAGCTTGGGGCGGCAGCTCCCTCAGGCGCAGAAGCAGCGGGCCAGCCTGGAGACCGTACTCCAGCCAGACCTCCAGTCGATAAGGAGCCGGGAGGGCGGAACCGAATCCCGCCAGGATCCGTCCTACCTGCAAAGAAGGGTGGTGACAACCAAGAGTGAGGCGTCATCTCAGCGCGGAGACGCTTGCACTGCATCGTGAAGGCGCAGTGAGCGCCTGGGAGGCTGCCAACATCACGACGCACCTGGCTGCGTGCGCGCGATGTTCGGCCATCGACGCCCAACTCGCCGACGTCCGTCGCATGCTCAGAGCCACCAGATCGCCGCAGATGCCGCAGGATATCCAGGTTCGGATTCAGATGGTGATCGCCAGCGAGTCAGCCGCGCGCGGCGCGGCCAGCGTGGCTCGGGAAGCTGGTGCGGCCGGGATTTCAGCTGATGGCACCGTGTCCGATCAGTCCGCGCCTGCTCACATACCTGGTCGTCCGGATCTGCCGAAGCGGAGGCGGAGGCGGAGGCGGTTCCCAGGAGTCCGGATGCCGGACTGGTCATCGCCTCTGGTGCTCCGCGGCCTCGCCGCGACCGCCGCGGTGGTCGTGATAGTCGGGGCGGGCATGCTGCTCGCCAGGAGCCAGACCGCCTCTACCACCTCAGCCAGTGCAGGCGCGCCCTCGCATCGCACCCCCGCTTCGAAGCCGGGCGCCGTCAGCGGCTTCGCGTCCCACCAGCCGCAGGCAGAAACCTCGGTAGGCTACCGGAGCAACGGCCGGTTCGCGACTACCAACGTCCTGGTCACTGACGCCAATTTCACGAAGCAGTCGCTGCCCGGTCACGTGCGCAAGGACGTCGCTAGCTTCC
>Ga0126378_10002153_pt1 | contig 14571 bp, 13 predicted proteins | sample PanSoiMetPlot_23_FD_92587 | JGI IMG/M metagenome (GOLD analysis project Ga0126378, IMG submission 92587) | Tropical forest soil microbial communities from Panama - MetaG Plot_23 | ecosystem: Environmental > Terrestrial > Soil > Tropical forest > Bulk soil | place: Panama | collected 2016-02-17 | reverse complement strand
CCGAGTTTGTGTGGAGTGCGTGGCCACAGCCTATCCTTCTGCTCCGACTCATTACCGGATTCCCTGCTCTTCTCTATTAACCGATTGAGGAGTTGTTTTATCGTCGCAGTCCAAACACCATCCGACTCGTCGACCAGCTTGATGATGTATGGGGCTATCAGGCTGGCCTCTAGTACCACCTCTTGCGCCAAGCGGATATTTCCGCTGTAGGCGTTTATGAATCCGCCCTTTGGGGCGAGTATCGGTTCGGCGGCTGTGCACAATAGGGCAAAGTCGGCCATACGGGGCTTACGATCAAGTTGGGTGGAGGGCAGTTGGCGAATGGCGAGACATACCGCATCTAGCAGTCCGCCCAATATGGCTGGACGTTTGCTCTCGAAGCTTCTCCAAAATTCTGCCTCATCCCGACGGCGGTGTTCGGTAATAGGTTCGAGTGTGATCGTCAATGCACGTTCAGCAAAGTCGCCACGAAAAGCCAAATCCTCGATTGCGTTTATTACTTGTGGCTTCTGCACTTCGATAATGATCTCGTCCTGGTCGGTGTAGAGTTGCCGCTTAGATAGTCCACCACCGGTGGCAATGCGGCACATGGCATCGCTAAGCCACGGCTCCAGCCGGCTCAAGTTATCTAGCGCAATCAGATGCGAATTGCGGGCGGCGATCATCAGATCATCCTCATCATGCGGCGCGGTACGAACTTCCGCCTTGCATGGATCAACAAGAGCGCGAATGATGCGGCAGGTTGTGGTCTTGGCTGTTCCCTGTTGGCCGGCGATATTGCCAATAGGATATGGACCGCGCGGGCACAGCGCAGCCACCAGCAAGGACTTCAACAGTACAAACGCCTCGTCCGTACCCAGGTTGAGGAATTCGCGAAGTCGTCCAGTTTCCCGCCGCGTTCTGGCACGGGTAGCGCACGCATCGAATCGGGACGGCGGAAATAAACTGGTGGATCGGATACTACCTCCCAGCCAGAGGCAGTAAGGCGAACCGCGCTGTGAAGTTCATCTCCGAGGTCTAAAAAGATCTCATCACCCTCGCCGGGCGCAACGCGCACATAGACTTTATGATTAGTCCCGTTGAATAGCGCCTTCGCCTCCAGCAATGCCTTCGCATCGGCGACGGCTTGATTATGCGGAATTTTGGCGGTTAGATCGTAGTAAAGTTTCACTAAAAACAGCCGGAACGCGTGTGAGCAAATCGCCATAACTTCGCGATGGCTACCGTTGTCCACGACGGCATAAGTCTCTTGCGCATCATGGAACAGTTCTACTCCGCCATGGCATTGGACAGCTTCCACAAGCTTGGTGGCGGCCGATGCTCGTTCTTTCTTGCTTCCTGCTTTGGTGTCTGCAGGACCTTGTGCTGCCGGATCGACTTCCGGTTTCGATGTGATCGGGGGTTCGTTGAAGTCGATCTCCGGGCTGCGGTGCTTAGTATCCATAACCGACCTCCAGGTCCGCCATCCGGCAATACCGCTCTTCGGCGTCGCGCAATGCCGGCAACAGTTCCGACATCAAGAACCAATCGTGAGCGGCGATCGCCTCCTTATATAGGGTCTCGGTTGCATGAAGGTGATCCCTGGCGCTGATCCGCTCGATGCGGTCCTTCTCTTTGCGTTCGGACTCCTCCTCCTGATGCCGCCGTCGTTCTTCTTCACAGCGGCGAAGTTCCTGCTGCTGTTCGGGCGTGGTGTCGTCGATCCATGCGCCCAACTTCTTGGCGGCACTCTTGAAATCAACCGTGTCACGCAGCCGGACATAATCAATCAGGTCGCCACCTTTCGCACCGCAGCCGAAGCAGTAGAACCCGCCGCTATCTAGGTTGACGGCGAAGGAAAGACCGCTTTTGGATTTGTGCCAAGGGCACCGTCCGCGCACCCAACCGCGGTACGGGCGGCTCAATTTGCCGAGTTCCCTTGTGTAAAACGCCTCCGCTGGCGGGAACAGAGCACGGTCGAAGTGATGACGGGACGCTCTGCGTATCTTCATGGTTGCACCAGCCACGGAGTCTGCGTACTTTCGTTTTGATCGAACCGCTTGCCTGAAGAGCTTTTGCGTTTTGCCGGTGTTTCGGTCCTGTCTGGCGAGGTTCCGGTTAGCGATTGCTTGCGGCTGCGGATCTCCAGATGTCGAAGCGATGACAGAATGCTCGGCGATTTCGGAAGGGGATTATTTGCGGATTTCTGGCGGGCGTGATGTAATCGTTTTGACTTCACGAGTAAGACCTTTGGGCCCGGCGGGGCCCTTTCTATTTCAGCCAATGCAGCTCTACGAACTGCCTAGCCGCTTGTCGTTCTTAAGCTTTTGCCAATGTCACTGCTCCGTCCGTTTCTAAGAACCGGGTAAGCGCGGTTGCCCGGCTCTCAATCTCGTCACGAAGGAGCCTGCGTATGGCCGCTTCTTCTGCTGGCCGCAATGCGGCATAGCCAGCCTCAACCAGCGAAAGCCTGCTCCGGTCAAGCCCTGCACGCTTCGCCACTTCAAGTTGTGTGAGGCCGGCAATCAATCGCAGTTCGCGAATCGTCATCGAGAAATTTCCTGCAACAGTGTTGTTGCTGACCGAGCTACTGTGTCAGGAGTGGTAGGAGGCGTCTAGAGATGGATGAGTACGAATGATGACGAATGAGAATATTTTTCGTTTCCGGCTAGGTTTCTTCGGATTCCATTAGACGCTTTACTAGGTTGGTGGGTATTCTTCCCTTGGTTCTGGACCATTTCAGCTTACCTTCATTGAGGTAGCGATAAATCGTTGAGTTGGACTTAACAAGCGCACAAGCCGCTTCAGCAACCGTCATAAGTGATGCTGCTTGACTATGGAGCTTCGTTCGAACGCGTTCTTCGAGCGACGCGGCCGTGTGGGGTTTAGCTTCAGAACGCATTTTGTCGCTGGATAGATCGACAGGGAGCGGGCTAGCCGGAGCGTCTTCGGACGCCTTCGGCAGGATAAACTGCTGGAGGAACTCCTCGATTGACAACCCCTCGATCTCCGCGAATGGCTTGCAGGACTCCTCGATCTCCTTAATGATCCGATTCTTCTCGGAGTGGGCTCTTTTGTAACTCTTTTTTAGCGCCTTCGCCTCGAACGCCCGCGATGAAAGCAGTAGGTCCCTGGGCGCTTCCAATTCATTGGCGTCGGGGTAAGGTGCGCTGCGCGCGGGTCCCTCCTCGAGATCTTTCAGTTTCTGCGGAATCTCTCTAAGCAGAACAATACATTTCTCAAGGTCCAAAAGTCGTGGCTTGAGCTCCTCGCGCAGAAGGTTGGATTTCTCCGGGTTGTACTTCTCGTATCGAATCTCTTCTGCTGCCGCTTCAGGCCACAACGTGGCGAAAAAGTCGTTTACTGGAATCTTCCGTGACTTGCCGTCTTTGTCGCAGATCCACACATCCCCGTCACCGGGGATGCGAATCCGTTTCTCCGCCACGGCCTCGCGCAGCTGCTGAATGAATTTTTGGTGAGGGTCGTCCCCGTTGAATTGCAACTGTCACCGTCCCTAGCGACTGTCCCTTTTTCCAGAGAGGCAGGGCCGGGGGGACGCCCGGCCTTTTCGCCAGCAGCATCACACGGCCGTGGAAACTGCCCGCTATCCTTCACAGTCATTTTAGCAAAAACAAGTCATCCGAAAACGAAAGTCATAAGTGGGACTGTTCTATCTCGATAAGTTACTAAGCGCCAGGCGAGTTACCACTCGTCGAGGAAAAAATAGTTTGGGAGATAGTGGACATCGACCGAGATCGGATCAGGCGCTCCTGACTCATCCTGGCGAAGATTTTTGAGCTCAAACAGCCGAAAAGCGAAAATCTTCTTCCATTTCCATCACCCATGATGGTCAAAGAACGCAGAAATCTTATCGGCGACACGTCTTTTCTCGCCGTGCAGCAACACCCACGCGACGAGGCACGCGGAATTTCAGAAGTGAAAGCCCCCACTCAAAATCCGGAAAAAATTTGTAGGCAGGGTTGGGCGGCGCCGCCGCGCTGCGCGATTTTAGGGTGGCGGGGGTTGCAAAGTGGCCCACTTAGTCGGCCTGGCTCTTGTCGCGTTGCACAACTGACCAAGGTATAGATCCCCTCTAGTGCCGATGGAGAACGGCTGCAGGATTTCCCGCTATTGGAGACCACAACGATGGACTCCGATAGCTGGAAAGTTTTCTCGGGATCGAAGAAGGCACACCCAGCAGGGGGCGCAACTTCTAGGGTCAGATGTCCACACCTGGCGTCGCAGATTCCTGGGCATAATGGACGCTGGCACATCTCGAGGAACGTGTCTAAGGCCATTGCGCACTGGCAATTGATTCAACCCCGCTAGTTGAGTCAGATCGCAAGTCAGCAAGATGCGACGATTCCTTCGGCATTATCGCTGTCGACATTGCGGCGAAGTGTTCTCAGATAATGATCGTAAAGAATGTCATGCAAGGCCATTGCACGCGCCACCATTCGCGCAGTCAGAGCAGCTGCTCAAGCCCGCTCCCTCATAGAAGAGTTAATCGAGCAGGCAGAAGAGGGATTCAAACAGCAACAGAAGAATCGTAGGTAATTCCATCAAACGAGTACATCTGGTACAGCGCTGCATCCCACCGCAACCTAGAAGGGTTATTCGAGGGAGCGGATGCCGAAGCTGCCTTCGAGAAGATCAGCAGATGCCAGACTAACCGACTTAACTGAGTCCCCTACAAGCTTCTCATGCAGAACCCACGGGAATTGTTGCCAGGCATGTTGGTCATGCTCGCTGCTCATGGAATGAAAATGCCCTTTCCGCTGCCGCAAATTGCGGGTGCGACATCGGCGCTGTCATGTGAAAAATAGAGAAGATTTCTGCTATTGCGCGGCGAGGGCTTCGAGGACGCCCGCAGGAGGTTCATCGAGAGAGGGCTTGACAGTCGCCGCGCAAACAAAATAGACAGGAACGAAGCGAGACGAAAGTTCAGTTGAGCTGTGTTCTTACCAGGATTCTAACGGCGTCTGACCAAGCCTCGGGGAACCTCGGCTGAAACGGCTAACTACACCATCCATTCGACCATTAAGCACATAAGATACGTCGTACTCCGAAACCGTCTTTTCTCGTGCAACAGGAGACAGCGCACCCAATCACTACGTCGATAGAGCTCGCCCGCCAACCGACCCCCGAGTTACTCCCATGCGAGCGCCGGCACCGAGCTCGCGTGTAAACGTGCTTTCAATGCAGCCGTACAGCTTCTGTGCAATCGCGATTTGTGACACCGCCGTTGCTTATCACTTTGATCACCTTTGATCGTGTAGCCATGCGCTTAGCGAGCGTCAAGGTGGTATACTTCGCGGCTGGTCCGCTGGCGACTCGGTCACCGGGGCCGCTGCAACCTCTCCGCCCAAGAATCGCGGAGCTAACGCTGAAAGTCGAAGTCAGCAGTCGCGCGGCAGGTGGTCCTCGAGATGATGTTCGTTGCTTGCACTACTGTTTATTTACCATTACGTGCATAAAGTACAAGTGTTACCGCCGGTCTTAGAGGATATGACCCAACGCGACAATAGTTATCCGCCACGAGTGGGATCAGTTCGTGTTCCTGCGTCTCGGAGGCAATGATGATTTGTGCCTCAATCGGGACGACTCGTCCTAGATACCCCACATAGTCGTAATCCCGCAAGTACCATGGCAGCGGCCAGTAGTCGCGAGAAGTCACCACGATAGCGGTCTGCCTGCCTGAACCAGACCGCGACGCAATCGCATTGATCCCTTCTAGCAGTGAAATGAGCTCGCGACGGGTCTGCATATAAACGTAGGGCAAACGTGCATCGTCGTAGCGGAAGAAGTTCAGCGTGATCGACTGACTGAGGGAAGCGACTAGGATTAACGCCACGGTTGCCACCATGAGTTGTGCAAAGCGGCCGTTCGCAAGCCGTCGTACCCAATCCCATCCTGCCTGGGCCGCGTATCCGGCTGTGATCGCCATCGGAACGATGTAGTTCAACGTCAGCCATGGAGTCTTATATGGCAAGAGCGAATAGGCACCAAGTAATCCAAAACCCCACAACCCCGCAAACAGAGGAAAGCGATCCCGACGACGCCACAGAGCCAGGATAGTCCCCGCTGTGCCGAGTCCCAGAATAGAGAGTTCAGCTTGGGCCATCCAGCGCAAATATGTGTGCCAAGGTGCGCGGTGCTCCTGGCTACCTGTTTTCACCCAATACCGAAACGTTTCAATGCCACGGCCAATACCGCGGGGATCACCCAGAAACGACGAGTAGAAGAGCACATAGACAAGGGCGAAGACAGTGACAGCCAGAAGCCAAAGGAGCACGGAGCGGCTCAGGCCGTTACCTCCCAGTATAGGCCTACTGCTCTCTACTTTCGATACTTCCGCATTCGTAGCGACCAGAACCGGGCGGCGCGACCACCAGAAGGTCCCAGGCAGCGCAAGCACCAGCACGATTGCCGAAATGGCCGCTGTCTCCTTTGTGGCAAACATCAGAGCGGCAGCGGCGGATGCCAGCATAAGATAGCTGGATTGGAGAGTGTCGCGATAGTGCAGCATAGCGACCGGTACTGCGAGCGTGAAGAACACCAGCAGCGTTTCATGAATGAAATCACGCGAAAAGTAAACGGCCCCCGGGGAGAGAGCGACGAGTGCGGCAGCGGCGAGTGCGCCGATATCACCCAACTGCTTGCGGAGACTGAACAGCAGCGCCACCGTGGCAATGCCGAAAAGCGCTGGGACTAGACGGATAGCAACCGTGGTCAGTCCATTGGGTTGGGAAAAGATCTCAATGATACTCGAGATGAGCAGCGCGAAGTAATAAAGGGTCGGACCGTGGTAGTTGGCCGGATCGTATCGGTAGACGCCCTGGCGGAACAGCCGCTCCAAAAAGTATGCATTCACGCCCTCATCGTGATGCAGTGGCTTCAAGCTGAGATGGTAGAGCCGTAGGACTGCAGCTGCGACAAGAATCAACAGGCAAGCAGCCTGCCAGGTATGCGGCAAGAGCGTACTGGTGTGCGGCCGGCCCACTGTCGCGTCGACGGTTATCGTTCGCACCTGCGGCAGGTACTCGACAGTTTCCGGATTAGTCCGACGAGACCTTGTAAAGATCATAGGCACCGTACTCTGCAACCTTGACATAGCGGGAGAAAAAAGCTTCATTTGCGGACATCGACATGCGTTCGAGCGGGCCAATGATGACGTACTCGATGTGCTCACGTCTCATTAAAACTTCGGCATCGGGATTGCCACTGTAAATCCGTCGGATCTCGTTTTGCCGTTCAGTATAGTCCAGGCCGCGTGACCAAGCCCATCCGGGATAGCCAAGTAATGAGCGCCGTCCCGTCAGGAACACAGGAGAATTGAATGTGGGTGCGGATAAAATCAGAGCGCGTGGAGGCGTATTCTGCCGAATGTCTGCGGCGAGTTGTATCTGGTCGCGATCGAACTCCCTATAAGAGGTTGTCCCCCCGATGGCTCGCCAAATGTCTAGCGCACCAGCCAAGACTAGCACCAGGAATAAAACGCAGGCTGTGGCCCGCCAGACACCATTCTGGCGGTACCAGAACGCAAGCATAAGTGCGACCAAAGGCAGGGAGGCTACGTACCAGTAGATGAGAACCTTGATATTATCCCAGGGCCATGGTGCAAGCTTAACCAGGTTGGGAACGATTAGACACAGAAGAAATGGAAGATAGTAGCGGAGTAAGCGCGGCTGCACCAGGTATTTCTTCCTGTCGCTCCACAGCAGGGCGGCAATGAGCAACGGGATAAACGGACCTGTATTGACAAACCAAAACCACAGGAGATTATGTGTTCCGCTGTCCCAACCGAAGTGCCATTCCAGGAAGCTTTGTGCTTTCACTGAGCCGTGGGCCAGCCACACGAGTTCAGGCGCGGCAATGCTTACTGCAATTACAAAGAACACGGCCCAGGACAGCCACTTTCTGGACAACAGTGCAAGGCAACTTGCGACCGCCATTACCGCCAGGAACGTGTGCGCATGAACCAACGGAAGCAGGCCAGTCATAACACCGGCTGCGATCATTCGATGAGTTGTACACGGGTTCGCTATGGACGCCGAGCCTCTTGGGTGCGTTGCTAGTCGTGCAGTCGCCGCCGGAGTATCCGAAGCGAACGGTGCGTCAGCACTTTGGCCGCCAGAGTTTTCGTCCTCCTGGAGAGCTAGCCACCATTGAGTGAAAACGCAAATTGCTAGCGGTAATCCGAAAAGCAGAGCGCGCTGCGGCACGAGAAGTGTCGTTAAGGGATTCCCCCAGCGCCACAAGTCACTGCTCTTCACCAGTGTATAATCGTGCGGCGGATGGGCCAGAAACCGTAACAAGTTGTTGCTACGCTGAGCAGCGTCCCGGAAGAACAGTACCCAGCCGAATCCGCTACCAAATATCAACAGCAACGGAGCTACTAGGCACGCCGTCTGGTCTTTCGTCAATTCCCAGGTCCAGCGGCGCAACACTATCAGCAAGGCTAGCATTAGAACGATATTCTCCACGAACATCGATTGGCGCAGTGTCGCTCCACATCGCACGAAGATGGCGGCGATAACATCGGAAATGAAGGGGTAAGTAAAACGTGCACCCGCGTATGTGGGGTCTTCGGGTGGGAAGTTGTGACCGTGCACAAAGCTGGAGATCGCCTGCAGGTGGAACGGAAGGTCCCCAAGATTGTTCACGAAGGCTGTGAACACTTCGCCTCTGATTTCAAACATGACACGGTCGAAGACACGCCAGAGCAGCACGACAAGTAAGCCGTAGAAGCTGAAGCAGAGGAGTTTTGTCGAATCAGGCCTGCGACATGCTTTACGGAGTTTGCGTGCACTTACGCGAATTCGTGAAAGCGGTTGAGAACTGATCTTTCGGAAACCCAGGAGGACGAAAGCAAGGATAAAGAAGGTCGTGGTGACTGCGAGTGCACGATCCTGCTGCCAAACCGAGGCAAAAAATGTCTCGACTGTACCGAACAAAGCATACCCGGTACACGCGCCCATTCCCATCCGTGCCGCCAACGATGCTCGAGGATCGTAGAGGTAGGTTAGCAGTGTGCCGCTAACGATCGAAATCAGAGCCAGGGCGATGGTCGCGGGCATTGCAGTTCCGGGTGGGGGCCTTAATTGCTACGTTGAAATGCATAGGGGACCTGCCGGCCGGGCCGGCAGCGGGTGAGCCGCTGCCAGCAAGAGTCGGCAACCTGAACGCCTTCACCTGAGCTTATTACGGCGTTGGCGTCGGTGAGGGAGCTGGTGTTGGAGTTGGAGTAGGTGTTGGAGTTGGAGTAGGTGTTGGAGTTGGCACCGCGCAGGCGAAGTTCGACAGCACGAGCCTCCCAGGCTGGGACCCCGTCGTTGCGGTCACCAGTGTGCAGCCGGCGGGTGTCGATACAAAATACTGGGCATTACTGGTGTTACACGTACTGGCGTTTACGGTGGGCATTATAGTTGTTCCGCTGCAATTGAAAGTTGCAGTCAGTGGCCCACATTGCCCCTGAGTCTGGTTGTTGACGAAGTGAAAGATGCCCGTCCCGCTACACGACTGACCAGAGCCGTTGCTCAAGTCCGCCGCAGAGGCTCGAGTCACAATGCCAGAGGAGCCGGACATTTGCAGCCACTCATGGTGCAGGATCCCTACTAGGGCCAGCAGCACGAGACAAAGCAGGAAGTTTCGAATTCGAGTCATTGCCCTTCTCCTTACTCAATTTCGCACACGGGGTAAAGAGTTTAGCGCTAACACTAACGGTGTCAAGAATGATAGCTTTTGCACAGTATGCAGGTTCTTGCAAAGGCCTATTGCCTGGTCCTAGTGCTGATCTATTTGTGACATTTCTAAATCGGGTGGAGTCACGTTGACCAACTCTGTGAACGGGAGCAGAAGTGCCTGGTCTCTAACATCGCTATCAGACGCTATTGACAACGTTCGTGACTGGCACCGATTATAGGGCAAGCATTAGGAAAAGAAGCTGACACCGACGTGGGCCGGCCAATCGTAGCTTTTGCAGGGGTGTGCAGGTTCTTGCAAAGGGATATCTTTGCCGTTTCTAGTGCCTGGCTACTAAGGCGGTGGTCCTATGCGTGGATGAAAAGAGCGAGATGCGAGATCCAAGCTCTCAACCGCACGCAACCCAACTTGCCCATGAAGAAAGGGCGTTGCGGAACCATGACGCACGATTACAAACGCCATGGGACGACTACCTTGTTTGCCGCCCTGAACGTGCTCGAGGGAACGGTGATTGAGAATGCAAGGCACGCCACCGGCACCAGGAGTTTCTGCAATTTCTCCGCCGACTTGATCGAGAGTTCCCTCCGGCTTTGGACCTTCACCTGATCTGGGGGCTTCTCCTTCTTCTCATAGCGCAACGCGATAAAGCGGTAGCCCTGCCCCAGTCTTCGGGTTGATACCGCAATTCGGCACTGCTCCATCGGCGTCGGTCTTGGGTGAGGGCTTCCAGTCGGCCTGTTGCAGCTCTCGCAGTAAACGAGGAGTCTTGCGGACTACGATAATGAACTCCGCTTTGCCTTTCTCATAGGCTTCGTCCGCGTCCCAACAATAGAAACCGGAATCCGCCCGGCCAAAAATCTTCTGGACGCAAGCGGGTAAGGTGGCGAAGACTGCGGCCAGATGCCGCGCAATTTGTTTTCCGTCCGGCGGTCTCCATTGCGCAACTCGCCCCAGATATATTCAGGCGTCTCGGCCAGAAAGCTGAGAATGGGTTGAATCGCATATGCCATTACTTTCCTTTCTCCAGCCGAATCTGTCTGAATCGCCTGGCTGGCCGAGAAGATGAAACAAGCCGGCATTCGCTTCAGACAAACTGGTAATGCCTTTCGCCAGTGTAGCGACCCAGAGGCTCTGCAAAGGATGGCCGATTCCTTAACTACGGAGGAACTGTTGCGTTGTGGGCACAAATGGCTGAACCGCCTGATTCCTTTCTTTTGTCCCAAAGAACAGCGAGGACATGGCTGCTGGCCACTGCCGTGGTACTTGCGGGACTACACCTCTGTGGGCTACCCAGGACGGATCGTCCCGCTTAACGTAGAAATCATTGTCGCGTCGGAGTCGCAAGAACGTGAACTGATCCCATCCCTGGCGCATAATTATCGACGCATAAGGCTCATACCCACTGAGACCAGCAGTAACACTTGTGCTTTACGAGAGTAATGTAAGTAAACGGTAATGAAAGCGGCAAAGAGACATGGGGATTTCACAACCATGCACATTTGGTTTAATGCCGGCCGCTAATGCGCCTACGAGAACTCATTCCTGTTGCCGCATTGATCCGCTTATTGTGCTAAACAAACTGGGTACTATGATCAGAGCATGGCATACACCTTTCATTGCGTAGCTATTTTTGCTGCTGGTGCGATCGTACTCGCTCGGTCGTTCAGGCGACTTGGCTTGGGTTTGATAGAGACACTTATAGTTGGCGCAGGCGTAGGCTATGTTGCATTTCACGGTGCCCTCCTTAGCGCTGCTCTTTTCTTGCCTTTTCGCACCGCGTTTGCGTTCGTCAGCGCGATTGGCGACGCAATTTTCTTATATGCGCTCGCCCGCTATTTTCGGGCAGACGATCTTTATCGCGCGAGGTCCTGGCTGGTGCTACGATGGCACGATCGTAAAGATATCCTGCGTCCCGGCAAGATAACGGTCTTCGTACTCATGGCAGCACTGGTGGCCTGGTATCTCGCCGTATATTTGAATACGTTCGTAGTGAATAATGGGACGTACACCGGTGCTATCGCTGGGCTTGGAGATGTGCCCTACCATATCGGCCAGATCTCCCACATGGCCGTTGGTCCGCGCCTCTTGCTCGATGACCCAGCATATGCCGGCGTTCCGCTGAGATACCCATTTCTTATCAATTTTATGAGCGCCGTGCTGCTGCGGCTAGGCGCGCCACTTACCGTTGCCTATCACGTGCCGGGTATATTTTTCGGAGCCGGCAGCGTCGTCCTTTTATATATGCTCCTGCTCCGCCTCAGCGGGCAGCGGCGTAGTCTGGCGTTCAGCGGCACGGTGCTGATACTGTTTTCTTCCAATACCCGCTACCTGCTGCTTGCGCACGATAGATATTTCACAGCTTGGCAAGGCGCACAGGAAATTTTTCGGCACCTTGCCCATTTGCCCTTCAGGGTTGCGCATGTATGGGACGCTTCGTTTCCGAATCAGAACGTGGATGCCATTTCGCTTCTGCCTCTGTTTCTGCTACATCAGCGGGCGTCCATTATGGGATTTTGGACGATGCTCGCCATCATTCTTTTGTGGCTGGTGTGGGTGCGAGGCGACGAGCCTGTGACGATCGGCGGCACCGTGCCGCTCGGGATATTGATCGCGATGTTCCCGTTGCTACATACGCATGGGTTCGTTGCGCTTTCGGTGGCTAGCTTTATGTGGGTCTTGCATGCGCTCGCAACTCCGGCTGGACGCGGACGCGCTTTGCTGCTGTCGCTCCTTTGGACGTTGCCGTTTATTTTTTGGCAGCTCTCGTTCCTCCTCGCACAAAACCCTGCGTACACCTTCGCACCGCATTGGCGGCTTGGGTGGATGAGTGACAAGAACGAGATCGGCGGCATCCGGCCGGATCCGTCGGGTGCGGAAGCATTATGGGTCACATGGCTGCGTTTCATGTGGCAAAACTATGGCGTTCTTCTACCAGTCGGCGTGAGTTCGTCGATCATCGCATGGTTCTCGCGGAAGAAAGTGGAAGCGAATGCCTTATGGTTGCTCGTGCCGGGCAGCCTGTTGCTTTTTGCTTTCGCAAATGTGTTCAAATTGCAAGCCTGGGACGTGGATACGAACAAGCTTTTGGCATTCGACATATTTTTCAACGTGGCCATGCTGGTAATGCTGCTGGCGGCATTTGCGAAGGTTCGTCCGCGGACAGTGATTGGCATATCTTACGTGCTGCTGGCTTTCGCTGTGCCGACAGGCATTTTGGATGTGTACGGACGTACACCATTCCTCAACCCCGCCGTGTCCAGTCTGTTCGATGCGGATCGCGTTGCTGTCGGCCGCTGGGCGGATAGTTGCATGCCCTTTGGTGCCGTGGTCGTATCTAGCGACGATCACCTAAATCCCATTAATACCCTAGGCGGACGGAGCGCGATACGGGGTTACGAAGGGTGGCTGTGGACCCACGGCATCACCTATACTGCCAGAGAGGAGCTCATCTCCGATTTCACAGCAGACCCCCGAGCGAAGAGTCGCGCCTTCACGATACTCGGCCCTGCGTACGTGCTTTTAGACCCGAAGTGGCGACACGATTATCCAGAACTGGATGGGAAACTGCACGCAGCATTCGGATTGCCAGCGTTTTCATCTGGCCCATTTGCGGTTTGGAAACTACCGGAATAAACTTCGCGGCAGTTCAAGATTCAATACTGGTGACGTGGATGGTTACGTGGATGTCGGCAACTGAGAAGAGTCCAACTGGCGCGGCGCTGCGCGTCGCAGGAATTTTAGCGTAGGGGGGGAGTTGCCAAGCGGCTCACCGAGTCGGCCTGTTGCCTGACGCATCGCCATCAATTAGCCCCGTGCGGCTTTGCCCAGACTTGCAGCAGCGATGCCAAGACGGGTGTTAGCAGTCGCATGTACTTGCGTCGCTGCACACCTGACTTACGGCACCCAGAGCGGACTGTCTGACACAAACATCTGTTTTTGACACGCAAGAACTTGCCTGAGCGGAAAGATGAGAATCAGTCACTTACAACCGGGGTGCGAGATAGGTTTTTGTCACAGTCGCGGACATAACCTTCGGTTTTTCCAGCCATGTTCACCGCGTTCGCTTCGCCATTGATTGCAGGTTAGAACGTTGCGTAAACGATGCGGCATTTCGGTTCTGTTCGTTCACTGAACGCATTCGCGAACTCGTCCACGGTTAGATGCCCTGAACCCTTCCCCAGCGTCCTAGGGCCTTGAAACGCAATTGCCGCTATCCGTTTGAAACAAATTCTGCGAGGAATGTTTGAGCGATAGGGCAATAAAAATCGGGCTGCCATGGCGACATCCCGGGAGTAAAGGAGATAGGCAAACTTACCATGAGGGTGGCCGGTTCATGACTGTAAACGCCTGATAGCAGCACTTGACCCAGCCATTCCTACGTCTAGAATTCCTCACGAATTTATAGGCTCCCCAGGCTCGTCTTCAGAGGAGGTTCATTGAACTGGAACAAATGGATTAGGCAGACCCACCGCTGGCTGTCCATGGCCTTTACGCTGGCCGTTATCGTCAACATCGTCGCCATAGCACAGAAGAAGTACACGAACTCGATGGGCCTTTTGGCGGTGATCCCGCTCGCATTGCAGTTTTTCACCGGTCTCTACTTGTTCGTGCTGCCGTATGTGGCCAAATGGCGTAGCAGACAATCGCCAAATTGAACGGCAGGCTGGCTATCTGGACCGGTCTTCCCTATCACTCAAAACCACGAATTTTGGCGAATAAAAAGCGCAAAGTTGTGACATCGCCTGATTACGATACTTTCTGTTGAACGTGATTGTCGGACTGTCGATGCGAGATAGGGACCCAAGCATGTATGGTTGTGCCTGTGCCCAGTTTGGAGGTAACGGAGAGTTTTCCGTTCACCAATTTCATTCGCTCCTGCATGCTTGT
>Ga0126378_10002152_pt1 | contig 14576 bp, 10 predicted proteins | sample PanSoiMetPlot_23_FD_92587 | JGI IMG/M metagenome (GOLD analysis project Ga0126378, IMG submission 92587) | Tropical forest soil microbial communities from Panama - MetaG Plot_23 | ecosystem: Environmental > Terrestrial > Soil > Tropical forest > Bulk soil | place: Panama | collected 2016-02-17 | reverse complement strand
TCTAGCGATAACGAATTTACTGTTGTACACGCCTGTGAGAGAAACCGCGCTGCGATGTTAGGGACGGAGCAGCACGAAGCCCGTACGTGTCGTTGCCTTTCGCGTGCTCGTGCAGGTGAAGTCTATCCGCGTGCGCTCGTGACCCGGTCTTCGGGTCGCTGATTGTAGGCAGGGCAACCTCAATGAACACGTTGCGCTTCGAGATTTCGATACACATTACGAGGGCTCGGTGTCTTGGCTGCTCTTCTCGTCCTTTTCCGCGCCTAGACTCAGCTGCCGCACCACGAGGAATAGAGAATGATCGAAACCAACCAGTAACAAAAGGATTCTTCGCAGCTCAGAACTGGACGGGCACGGCGCAATCAGATAAACAGAAATTCCTTGGTTCGCAGGTCTTTGATCTTGTCGCGCAACTTTGCGGCGCGCTCGAACTCGAAACGCCTTGCGGCTTCGCGCATATCGTGCTCGAGCTTTGCGATATACCCATCCAGCTCTTCTTGTGATTTAAATTCTGGCATGCCGTCGGTTTCAGCTGTCAAATCCGTATAGTCGGCTTCGACGATGCTGGCCAGCGACATGGTCAGGGGACGCACGATCGACTCCGGCGTAATCCCGTTGGCTGCGTTGTACGCCTCTTGAATCGCGCGGCGGCGGTTGGTTTCGCCGAGGGCGCGCTCGATCGAATCGGTCAATGTGTCGGCGTAAAGAATTGCGCGGCCATTTAGATTGCGGGCGCAGCGGCCGATGGTTTGAATCAAGGAACCACTGGAGCGGAGAAAGCCCTCCTTGTCGGCATCGAGAATCGCCACCAGTGAGACTTCGGGCAAATCGAGGCCTTCGCGCAGCAGGTTGATGCCGATCAGCACATCAAAATCGCCTTTGCGGAGATCGCGCAGGATCTTTACTCGTTCCAGGGTTTCGATCTCCGAGTGCATATAGCGGCAACGAACGCCGACTTCGGCGTAGTATTCGGCCAGGTCTTCGGACATGCGCTTGGTCAGGGTGGTTACCAGGACTCGTTCGTTGCGGGCAGCGCGCTGGCGGATTTCGTGCAGGAGATCGTCGATCTGGCCTTTGACGGGACGGATCTCGACGTGGGGATCGGTCAATCCTGTAGGGCGAATAATCTGCTCGATGACCACGCCACTGGCTTTCGTCAGCTCATACGGTCCCGGAGTAGCCGAAACGTAGATCGCCTGATTGACGCGAGTCTCGAATTCTTCAAATTGCAGCGGGCGATTGTCCAGAGCCGAGGGAAGACGAAAACCGTACTCGATCAACAAGCTTTTGCGCGAGCGGTCGCCATGCCACATGGCGTGCAGCTGGGGAATGGTTTGGTGCGATTCGTCTATGAACAATAGATAATCGCGAGGCACATAGTCGAGCAGAGTCGGTGGAGGCTCGCCGGGCAGGCGGCCGGTGAAGTGGCGGGAATAATTTTCGATGCCGTGACAGTAACCAACCGAGCGGATCATTTCCAGATCGTACATGGTTCGCTGATGCACGCGCTGGGACTCGACGACCCGGCCTTGCTTCTCCAGTTCCTTTTCCCACCAGGCGAGTTCGGCTTTGATGGAGTCGACGGCGGAACGTCGCGTTTCTTCCTTCATCACATAGTGAGTCTTAGGATAAATCGGAAGACGTACATACTTCTGCTTCACGGTGCCGAAGAGCGGATCGATTTGGCACAGCGATTCGACTTCGTCTCCCCACAGCTCGATCCGGTATGCCATGTCGTCATAAGTGGGGAAGATCTCGATGACGTCGCCGCGAACCCGGAAGGTGCCGCGTCGGAATTCGCCATCGGTGCGCTCGTAGAGAATTTCTACTAACTTGCGGGTGATGTCTTCGCGTTTTATCTTTTGGCCCTTTTCGAGGAACAACAGCATGCCATAGTAGGCTTCGGGAGAACCCAGGCCGTAAATACAGCTGACGGAAGCGACGATCAGGCAGTCGTGGCGCTCGAACAGCGACTTGGTGGCGGAAAGACGAAGCTTATCGAGTTCGTCGTTGATAGTGGCTTCTTTTTCGATGTAGAGGTCGGCGGCAGGAACGTAGGCTTCGGGCTGGTAATAGTCGTAATAAGAGACGAAATATTCCACCGCATTGTGAGGGAAGAAGCTTTTGAATTCATGGTAGAGCTGGGCTGCGAGAGTTTTATTGTGCGCAAGTACCAGGGCGGGGCGGTTGACCGACTCGACAACCTTGGCCATGGTATAGGTCTTGCCCGAGCCGGTAACACCAAGCAGGACCTGATGCTGCTCGCGGTCGTATATTCCCCGGACCAGAGATTCAATGGCTTTGCCCTGGTCTCCTTGGGGCTTGTAATCGCTGACTAATTTGAAGTCCATGTCGCTGGTCGTTGGCTAGCTACTGAGAAACTGGCGGCCGCGGCCGCCGAAGCCAGGCGTTTCGACACCCTACAGAATCAGATCTTGTCTCCTGAGCATCTCTCCATTATAGGAGAAAACCCGATGATTGGCGGTCTTGAGGAGGTCAACTACTGCGGGACTTCACCGACGCCGACGATCTTCGTGTCGGTGCGAAACTTTTTGTAGTCGCGATAGATGGTCTGTTGAGCCAAATTGAAGTTCTTCAGAAGCGCGACTCGCGCATCGACCTTTATGTCCATTTGTTTGGGCAGCCAAACCTCGTCGTTGATACGAGTCTGCTCCAGGACCACTCGCGTGCCCTTGTGAATGCGGGCAAGAACGAGGCCGAAAGAAACGGTGTCTATGCAGACCGCGTCCAGTTTTGCCCACTGCAAGTCTTGCTTGTCGATCCAGGCACGAAAGCGAAATTTGGGCAGAATATTGGCATATTTCATTTTGGGCTGGAATCCAGGACGAGGTTCGGCATCGATGACATAGGTGTCGCGGCCTCCCAGTTTTTCAATTCCCAGAAAATGGAAGTTGTACGCGTCGGCCACTTCCGACACAAACTTTCGTCCGTCTTCTCGATCTTTTTCTTCCCGGGCGATTCGCCGTTTGCGCTCTTTATCGGATTCGTGCTCGCGCTTGTCTATGATCTTCTGAATTTTCTCGTCCTCTTTGGCTGCATCTTTAGCGGAGAGCGGCCGGTCGTTTTTTGAAATGAGCCGTTCCACTTGCTCTCCATAGATCATAAGAATTTCGCTGGTCCGCACCTCGGTCGATTTGGCCCGTCCTTTGCCGTCGAGCTTGTGCTCTTCTTCTCGCTCGATGTAGGTGTAATTACGCTGGCGCTTGTCGTTTTCGATATCGTTGTCCGCGCTTATGCGAAGCACATTCCGCATTTCGTCTTGCGACAACATGCCCGCGGCGTCCGGGATGAAATTGGACGCCGGAAGGGCTGGCGCGTTCGAATTCGCTTTGTCGTCGACGCCAGTCGGTTGAGGAGTTTTGCTATCAGAACTGGAGACCTGCGCCGGGGCGAAGGTTGAGAGCAAGAGGAGGATAAGGACTCGGGCCCTGGACAGCTGCATAATGTGAACCTACGAGAACAATCCCGGAAAAGTTCCGAAAGACACAGTGGAAAACTGGTTAAATTGTCGCACCACGAAAGCAGTCAGGCAATCCGCTTAATCGCGAGTGTTCTTGGTTGCCAGCTGACACCAAGAACCGTTCGGCTACGACCAACCGTCAAGGAGCAGCCATGGTTTGGACCAGCATCATGGCTGAAGCGACCTATTCCGGACTGCCGCCGGACGGACTCGGAGAGGCTTTTTGGCACGGCCGAGGCAGCCAGCGAGGAAGGAGCGGTCATCGAGCCGGTGAAGCCGCTTTTCCATTCCAGGCTTCAACAAGCGAAAATGCGTAATGGTGAAGAGATACTCGGCGATAAACCAGACAGGCTCTTCCGTCGTCATCCAGTCGAGGCGATCGAACCGTGACAAGTTCACGGGGCGGGAAAACGTGCGCAGGGACCGCTCGCGGCGCAGATTGAAATAGCCTTCGAAGTAACTCACTGCCAGCTCGCGCAGGGAGCGGTAAACCGGCTCGCGGTAGCGGCAGCCCGAGTAGTTGGATTTGGCGATCGCGCCCCAGTGATGGTCGATTTTGTAGATCGCGATCACGTGGTCGGTGTCGGCCTCAGCCTCCAGATCGAGTACCAGAGGAGGGTAGCCGTTGGCTCTGAGCGCAGCGGCAGCGAAGATCGCGCCTTCCAGGCAATGGGCAGTCCCCTCCCTTAGCACACGCCGGGGTGACCAGGCGGTATCGGCGAGGTGATAAGGCATGGCGTCAACGAATTGTTGAATTCTGTGCGGGTCTTTCAGGCTGCGGAGTTTGCGCAGTTCCTTCGCTGTGAAATCCAGGTGATCGATATTCATTAGATGAAATCAGTGCCAGTGTAGCGCAAAGACAGGGTCAGGGGGCAGAGCTGATGGGGATCCAGCCCTAACGAGGGCATGGTTGAGCGCGGAGTCGCGTCATCGGGGAAGAGATGCTTTTATGGGAAACCGTTCTCACAAACTCCTTCCCTGGGTTTCTTCGAAGCCGCGAGGAGCAAATAGGTGAACCAGGTCCGCGGGGGTGTCGACCAGCACGTCTGGGGGCGCATCGTCCAGTGTGCGAGGGGCAAAGCCATAGGTCACTCCACAGGTCCATAAATCGGCGTTGCGGCCTGTGATCACGTCAATGGCGGAATCCCCGATTATGATGGCCTCGTCGGATCGAACACCGGTCTCCTCCAGCAGCGTATACACGCCCGTGGGATCCGGTTTTTTCGTGTGGAAACTATTGCCACCGTAAACACGGATGAAGAACTCTCCTAGCCCGAGTGCGTCGACGATGGCGCGTGACGGATTTACCGGCTTGTTAGATAGCACCGCCATACGGCGCTCGGAGCCATTTTGATTGCCAAGACTCTCGAGCGCTTCCTTCACGCCGGGATAGGCATGGGTATGATCGAGCTTGTGCACACGGTAATAGGCGAGGAAATATTCCAGAGCTTCTTCGACAATGCGTTCATCGTCCGGATCTCCCAGAGCGCGACGAACCAGCATAGGGGCGCCGTCGCCGATGTAGCTGGCGATGGCGTCGCCGGGCAGCTCAGGGCGACGGAAATGCTGTAGCATGGCGTTCACCGACTGGATCAGGTCCAGGCGCGAGTCCACAAGGGTACCGTCGAGATCAAAGATCAAAAGCTTGAGCTTACTTCCGTCAAAAGGCCGAGTAAATTTCACCATCGTTCCAAAGAAGGGTCTTACATGGCGTCATCCAGTCCTGATTGTATTCACCCCAGGAACCCGCGATTACCGGATTCGAGCCACAACCTCCAGTCAATCAAGTATATTCGGAACCGGGGGTCCCGTTTTACAATGCAGTTGGCGCAAGAGCCTAGCGTGAGGGGAGATGGCGACTACAAAAATCGAACCCAAGATCGGCCGCTCGGCAGTCGCCGAAACGAGTGAAAAGACATACGAGGGCCTCAGCCGCGACCAGCTGATTGAAGCCTACCGCCTGATGCACCTGTCGCGGCGGCTCGATGACCGCGAGATCCTCCTCAAGCGGCAGCAAAGAATCTATTTTCAAATCTCGGGGGCCGGACATGAGGCAATTGGAGTAGCTGCCTCTCTTGCCCTCAAGCCGGCGTACGACTGGTTTTATCCATATTACCGAGATAGGGCGCTGTGCCTGGGACTGGGCGCGACGCCCTACGAGATGTTGCTACAGGCGGTGGGAGCGGCGGACGACCCTTCGTCAGGCGGACGGCAGATGCCGTCGCATTGGGCTTACAAGCAGCTGAATATAGTGACCCAGTCGTCGCCGACTGGATCGCAGATCCTGCAGGCAGTCGGGTGCGCTGAGGCTACGCCCTATCTGAACCGGCACCCGAAGGCTACGAAGAAGGTGGCGGGCGATTATCGCCAGTTCAAGGATGTTCGGGTTTATCCAGACGAGGTTACCTACGTTTCGCTTGGTGATGGGACGACCAGTGAGGGCGAATTTTGGGAGGCGCTGAATTCGGCTTCCAATCTGCGACTGCCGCTTTTGTTTGTGGTGGAAGATAACGGCTACGCAATCTCGGTTCCGGTTGAGGTACAAACTGCGGGTGGCAATATTTCGCAACTGGTTGCCGGGTTTCCTAACTTCCATTTTGAAGAGGTCGATGGGACTGATGTGATTGCCAGCTATGCGGCTGTCAACCGTGCTGTGTCCCATTGCCGCGCCGGAAACGGGCCTGGTTTTGTTCATGCCCATGTGATCCGGCCCTATTCGCACTCGCTTTCCGATGATGAGCGCCTGTATCGTCCCGAACAGGAGCGCCAGCGGGACGCGGCCCGCGACCCGATCACACGCGCCCGTCAATTCCTCGTGCGCGAGGGCATCCTGGATGAGGAGGGGATCAAGCAGCTCGAAAAAGAGGTGGACCAGGAGATCCAGCAGGCGACGGATAGGGCGCTGGAAACTGGGCCACCGTCACCGGATTCCGTAGAAAAGTTCGTTTACTCGCCCGATGTCGATCCCACTTCGTCAGCCTTTGATACGCAGCCGGTATTCCCGCAGCCTGCGCAAACCAGCGACGGCGGAGAAGCCAAGAAAGCGCCGGCCGCGAAGACCATGGCGGACTTGATCAATGCCACGCTGAAGGACGAGATGCGACGGGACGAGCGCATGATAATTTTCGGCGAGGACGTGGCGGACTGCAGCCGCGAGGAATATCTGCAGCAAAAATTGATCAAGGGCAAAGGCGGCGTCTTCAAGCTCACATCCGGCTTGCAATATGAGTTTGGATCAGACCGGGTTTTTAACTCGCCGCTGGCCGAAGCCACTATCGTGGGGAGGGCCACGGGACTTGCCACCCGCGGTCTGAAGCCCGTTGTCGAGATACAGTTCTTTGATTACATCTGGCCAGCCATGATGCAGTTGCGCGACGAACTGCCTGTTATCCGTTGGCGTTCGAACAACGCCTTTTCCGCACCGACGGTGATCAGAGTGGCGATCGGTGGATATCTCACTGGAGGCGCCATCTATCACTCGCAGTGCGGAGAAAGCATTTTCACGCATATTCCGGGGCTGCGCGTAGTGTTCCCGTCGAACGCGCTCGATGCGGCTGGGCTCTTGCGAACGGCGATCCGTTCGGACGATCCAGTGCTGTTTCTGGAACATAAGCGGCTCTACCGGGAGACGTTTGGGCGGTCGCCTTATCCCGGGCCCGATTACATGATCCCGTTCGGCAAAGCGAAGGTAGTCCATCCAGGCATGCATTTGACCTTCGTCACCTATGGCGCGGTGGTTCCGCGTGCGCTGCAGGCTGCGCAGAAGCTGGAACGAGAAGACCACATCAGCGTGGAAGTGATCGATCTACGTTCGCTTAACCCGTTCGATTGGGAGACAATTGCCGCTTCTGTGAAGAAGACCAATCGCGCCCTGGTGGCCTACGAGGATTCGCTGAGTTGGGGATACGGAGCCGAGATTGCTGCACGGATGGCCGACGAGTTGTTTGAGGATCTCGATGCACCGGTGCGACGGGTCGCAGCTAAAGACACTTTCGTTGCCTACCAACCCTTGTTAGAAAATGCCATCCTTCCGCAAACCGCGGACCTGTTCAAGGCGATGAAGGAATTGGCACAGTACTGAACTCTACTCTCCGAGGACGTGGAAGCACCTCGGGGCTACTGCATCTCTCAGTGAGATATACAGGAAGCACCTTATGGAAAGGCATTCTGATCGGCTGTCATCGTATCTTCCACAGTTAGTGTCGGTTGAAGCCTGCATGAGAGGAGCCCGCATGCAAGCAACGTCACTCACGAGTTACCTGTAAGGAGGAGAGGCTGTGATCTGGACCTTCGTTGCAGGAATGTTGTGCGGGATTGTACTCCTGATTCTTCTGATCCTGATAAGTGATCGAGGCTTTCTCGACCTGTTAATGGGCCGGTTTGCCACCGAGCGGGTGTCGCATCCGCCGGGACCTGAGCCGCCTGGCGAGAGGCCACATACGATGGCTGCGGGCAGAGATTCTTAGAGAATCGCCGAACGGCTGAGCCCTTTTGCGAACCGCGCCGCCTCCCTCTCCCGGCAAAGTGTCGAACCAGAACATCCCACGGCCCTAGCAGTAAGCCAAGTCTCCAGTGAACTGTCCAGATCACCGATGATCATGCGATCCTTGCACGGCAGAGTGCCGGAGCAGCGAAGCCTGTGAAACAGGCCCGCGATCAGCAAGCTCCGGCTAGAAACTCGGCGGCCATGAGGACATTCAAGTGGCTGACGACAGAGACAAGCTGATGAGATCCTCCGAAGACCTTGGACTATCCCTGAGTAATCATGATAGTGCCGGACCGGAGGCGTAGAAAACGCTTGAGCCGCTCAAGAAACGCAGCTGACCTTCTCAAAACAGAACAGATTACTGTGGCACAGGATTAATTGCAAAACAACCCCGGGCCCAAAGGCATTTGATCAGTCGTCGGCGCTGGCTGTGACTTGCGGGGCCGACGTGGACGGGGTCGCTCGAATCTCCTGGTCCTTGTATTGCAGTTGATAGAGCTTGTAATAAATGCCGCGATTGGCGAGCAGTTGCTGGTGGGTACCGATTTCGCGCACTTGGCCTTTGTGCATCACGATGATTTTGTCGGCGCGCTGAATGGTGGATAAGCGATGGGCGATGATCAGCGAAGTGCGGCCTTCGACCATGCGACTAAGAGCCTCGCGGACGCGGAACTCTGTTTCCGTATCAACGCTGGAAGTCGCTTCATCGAGAATCAGGATTTTCGGATCGTGGGCCAGGGCGCGCGCGAAAGAGATCAGCTGCTTTTGACCGGTAGACAGAGTGCTCCCGCGCTCGTGAACCGCTTCTTGGAACCCGTGCGGCAGCGTCCGGATGAAGTCAGCGATGTTCACCTCTTCAGCGGCGTGCTCGACGTCTCCATCTTCTATCCATTCTGTGCCCAACCGGATATTTCCTGCGACAGTGCCGGTGAAGAGGAATGGGTCCTGGAGCACTACTCCAAAGCGGCGACGCAGATCGGATAGATCCATTTCTTTAATGTCAACGCCATCGATCCGGATGGCGCCCTTTTGCACGTCGTATAGTCTCATCAGCAGGGAAATGAGCGTGGTTTTGCCTGCGCCAGTATGGCCGACTACCGCTACTGTCTCGCCGGGATCAAGCGCGAAGCTGACGTCTCGCAAGACCCAATCAGGCTCGCCGACAGCAGGTGTGGACGGTTTTAGACTCCCCGTCGCCGGCACTCCAGCTACATTCGCATAATCGGTCTTCTTATCTTCCTTATCTTCGACCGGCACATTGCGGTAGGCGAACCAGATGTGATCGAACTCGATGCGTCCGACGCCGGTCGCTTTCTTTGTCACTCGGGGGGAAGTGATTTCTACCGGCGTATCGAGTAACTTGAAGATACGTTCGCTGGCGGCCATTGCCGACTGCAGAATGTTGTATTTCTCGCTCAAGTCTTGGATCGGGCGAAAGAAACGTTGCGCATACTGCATAAAAGCAACCAGGACGCCGAGTGTCGTCACATTTTGGAAGAAATGGACGGTAAGGAGACTCTTTCGGGAAAAGCCAATCGTCAAACTGGTAACGGCGGTGTGGCGAAAAATCTCGCTTCCGCCGAACCAAAGGATGGAGGCCACGGCGACCGAAGACAGGACTTCCACCACCGGGTAATAAAGCGCGTAGGCCAGGATTGCATCTTTGAAAGCCTCCATGTGGCTGGCATTGATATCGGAAAATTTGCGGAATGCGCGCTTTTCACCATTGAACAACTGCAGCACGACCATTCCGGAAACGTGTTCTTGTAAATAGGAATTGATTCTGGCGATGGCTACGCGTATCCGGCGGTAGGAATCGCGAACTGCGGTCCTGAAGATCAGCGTTGCCCAGAAGATCAGCGGTAGCACTAAGAAAGTAATCAGAGCCAACTTCCAGTTCATCGTCAACATGATGGCGAGGATAAAGAGAAGGACGAAGACATCCTCGAAGATCGAAACTACGCCGGCCGTAAACATCTCATTAAGTGCGTCGACGTCAGTGGTGACGCGGGTAACGAGCCGCCCGACCGGATTCTTATCGAAAAAGGCGATATGCATGCGCTGGAGGTGGCGGAAAATCTGGCTGCGTAGGTCGAACATGACCTTCTGGCCAGTCCATTGCATGAAGTAGGTCTGAAGAAATTCCAGAAAGAACGAGAAGGCCAGCAGGCCGACGTACAGAAAGGCAATCTGAGCAATGCCCGTCCATGGCTGGGGACTCAGCCAGCGGCCGAACGGGGAGTGGCCGGCCGGCGCCTTGGCCAGGTACTTATCTATAGCCACTTTGGTCAAGTAAGGACCGAGGACGTCGGCCGCGGCTTTCAGGATGATGGCCGTGAGGGCCAGCCCTACCTGCCAGGTGTAGGGGCGTAAGTACTTGAGCAGCCTCTTCATAAGGCGACTGTCGTACGCTTTCCCTAATACCTCTTCTTCCTGCATCGCCATCGTGTGCTACTTAAGGGTACCTCATATGGATGGCAGTCGAAGGGGGGAGGATCGAAAAGGTTGGGGAGAGGAAAGAATTCGACCAGGAGGGGCGTGTGTTGGTCGTATCTACGCGAGTCTCCTTAGAATCAAGGCGGAATTCTTCGAGCCGAAGCCTACGCAATTGCAGACGGCATGTTCGATCTGAGCTCTGCGGCCTATATCGGGGACGTAGTCGAGGTCGCATTCCGGATCAGCTACTTCGAGGTTGATGGTGGGAGGAATCTGGCCGTGCTCCATGGCGACCAGTGTCGCCGCTAGACCTGCGGCTCCGGTTGCGCCTTGGGCATGCCCGATCAGCGATTTAAGGGCGGACATCGGAATTTGCCGGGCCCGCTCGCCAAGCGCCAGCTTCAGTGCGCGGGTTTCTACTCGATCGTTGAGCTCGGTCGATGTTCCGTGAAGATTGACGTATTGAATGTCATCGGGCGAGATCCCGGCTTCTGCCATGGCCTCGCTGACTGCGCGGGCCGGTTCTTCCGCCGATTCGCTCAGGCGCACACGGTGAAAGGCTTCACAAGTGGAGGCGTATCCCGCAATCTCGGCGTAGATGCGGGCGCCACGTGCGCGGGCGTGTTCGTAATCTTCTACCACGAACATCCAGGAGCCTTCGGCCAGCACAAATCCGTCGCGGTCGGCGGAAAACGGGCGCGAAGCGCGCTCGGGAGCGTCGTTCCATGAGGTGGTCAGCGCCCGTAACAGTGTGTAGCCCTTGATGATGCCGGGGGTGATCGTGGAATCAACGCCGCCGACCAGGAACATGCGCTGCATTCCGGCCTGGATGTGCTGGAGGGCATAGCCAATGGCGTCGGTGGAAGAGGTGCATCCGGTGCTGACCACATGACTGTAGCCACGGAAACCAAACCGCATTTGTACTTCGCTGGAGATCGTCCCAGGAGTGCCACTGGGTATGCAGAAAAGGCTGACTTGCTTCACGTTGCCCGTATGCCATAGACGGTAATTGTGCTCGGAATACTCCTGGGCGCCGCCGCCGGAGCCAAGAATGATGCCGATGTCGCGCTTTTCTGCCAGCGTCATGGCATTCGGATCGAGATCGGCATCCTTCAACGCTTCGGCGGATGCGGCGAGACACAGAGGTACCACTCGCGACACGTGCTTGCGTTCTTTTGCGTCGATCCAGGCAAGTTCGTCGAAATCAGAAATTTCGCCAGCGATCTGCACGGGCAGCTCGCTCACATCGTAGCGCGAGATACGTTTTACCCCGCTCTTGCCATCAAGAATCGCGCGGCAGAAGGCCTGGCGACCGAAACCATTGGGGCTCACTACGCCCATGCCGGTAAGCACTACTCTGGTGGTTGGTCTTTTGAGTGTCACGTACTAGTTTCCGACTGGTCGATGAGACATTTCAGGTAGACCTCGATTTTCTGGTTCTCCCGCTGCGGGAGGTGCCGAAGCAATATAAAACCTTTCGTACCGACAACCAACGGTCATTAGCGAATGAACAGTCAGATGCATGTCCCCCTCCCCGAGTCGCCACAAAATGGGATAATGAAGATGCCCATGCCGCTCGGTATTTACGTTTCCGTCCCCTTCTGTCGCACGAAATGCAGCTACTGCAACTTCGCCTCAGACGTCTTCTCCCGGGCCGTTTTCGAGCGTTATGTGGACCGGGTTTGTGCCGAGATTGAAAGATCCCGAGTCACCGCGGAAAGCATGGGCGGTGATATGGAGCACGAAATCGATTCTATCTATTTGGGCGGTGGTACTCCTAGTATTTTAGATTCGCACCAACTGGAGCGCATATTTGTCACCATTCGGCAAAATTTCTGTCTCCAGACAGCGAGTGAAATAACGGTGGAGTGTGCTCCGGGAACGCTGTCGGAACCCATCCTGGACGCGCTCCAACGCACTGGGGTGAACCGCGTCAGTTTAGGAGTGCAGTCGTTTATACACCGCGAATCGGCCGCGGTGGGCCGACCCGAGCAACGAAGCACGATCGTGGACGACATGGCTCGCCTGCGTGCCCGCGATATCACCAACATCAACATTGACCTGATCGCTGGATTGCCCCACCAGACGGCTGAGAGCTGGGAGTCATCCCTGAGCCAAGCCATTGATTCGGGGGCACCGCACGTAAGCGCGTACATGCTTGAAATCGATGAGGACTCGCGCCTGGGTCGCGAATTGATGGCTGGCGGCACCCGCTATCACGCCCACTTTGTTCCGGATGAGGACCTGACGGCCGATCTTTATCTAACCGCTTGTGAACGGCTGAACGCGGCCGGCATTGAGCAGTACGAAATTTCGAATTTTGCGTGCGCCGGTTTTGAATCGCGCCACAACCTGAAATACTGGCTACGTCAACCGTATCTTGGTTTTGGGGTGGATGCGCATTCGATGCTGCGAACTTCGACAGATGCATATAGGTTGGTGAATGCTACCGGGTCGGCGCCCCCCGCCGGGACACAACCGTGCGAGATCTCTTCGTCTGACCTGGATGCTGTGCGGTTTTCTACCGCAGCTTCGCTCGACTGGTATCTTTCCGGCGCGCCCTTATTCCGTACCCCGGTCTCGCGCCGCGGAGCTCTTGAAGAGACATTGTTCTTGGGTCTACGGCTGCAGAGAGGCGTGGATTGGACGCGTGTGGCTGGCGAGTTCGGAGCGGATGCGGTTGCGCGGCTTTCACCCGCGCTAGACGAGTTTATCCAGGGTGGCTTGATGATCGAGGACGGCAAATTGGTGCGCCTGACCGCGAGAGGCAGATTGTTGTCGAACGAAATCTTCCAGCAGTTTCTTACCGCGACTGACTCTGTTTTAGAAGCCAGAACCCAAGGGTGCGAGGTATAATTTTCGACGCTCCAAGGAGGCAAGGTATGGGCCTGTACTCGCACTATGACGGAGCACATAATCATCCGGTCAACCGCGCCCTGCATATGATCGCTATTCCTGTCGGCTTTTCGTCCCTCGTCGTGGTTTGGTTTCACTGGATCATCGGGCTGCTGCTGATTCCTACAGCTTTCGCGCTGGCGTGGCTGGGACATCTGATCGAAGGCAATAAGCCGGCATTCATGACGAATCCGGCACATGTTTTCGTGGCTCCCGTATGGATGGTGCGAAAGATCTTTGGCGCGGGAGCTAAGAAAACCGCATAAGGCGAGCCGATTAGAGGCGCGGTTTTGCTGTTGATTCATTAGCCTGACCGCTCCAGCTCGCTCCAACCAACCGGTCGGTTCGCGCATTTCTTCCAACTTTAATTGTTGTGATGTAATCAAAGATCCTGCTGCGATCGCCGCCGACGCTGTTTGCCGGGCGGCGATGGGAGTTCGCACCAGTAATTCTCGGAGGATTCTTGGATTTTCAATTGAACGACGAGCAGTTACAGCTGAAGAAGACCGTGCGGGAGTTTGCGGAACGAGAGATTGGGCCCCACGTTATGGAGTGGGACGAGGGAGGCCAGTTTCCACTGGAGACCATCAAGCAATTGGGGCAGCTGGGATTGATGGGAACGATTTTTCCTCCGGAGTACGGAGGGGCGGGGATGGGTTATGTCGAGTACGTTACCGCCATAGAGGAGCTTTCTCGCGTCGATGGTTCAGTGGGAATCATCGTGGCTGCGCACACTTCACTCTGCTCCAATCACATTTTTCTCGCCGGAACTGAGGAGCAGAGGAAGAAATACGTGTCGAAGCTAGCCGCCGGGGAGTCTATCGGCGCCTGGGGGCTGACGGAACCTTCCTCGGGATCCGATGCGGGCAGCGCCCGCATGATAGCCGTGCGCCGCGCTAATAACTGGGTGCTGAATGGCACCAAAACCTTTTGTACGAATGGGCACTATGCCGACGTGGTGGTGGTCGTCGCCGTCACCGATCGTGCGGCGCATACGCATGGTCTGTCGGCGTTCATCGTGGAGAAGGGAACGAAAGGCTTTCGCCCAGGCAAGAAAGAAAACAAGCTGGGACTTCGGGCAAGCGACACGGCGGAACTGATTTTCGAAGATTGCGTCATTCCCGGGGAGAATTTGCTGGGAAAATTAGGGGACGGTTTCATTGACGCTATGCAAGTGCTGGACGGCGGCCGCATCTCGATAGCAGCGCTCTCGCTGGGCATGGCACAGGGAGCCTACGAGGCAGCTCTGAACTATTCGAAAGAGCGCAAGCAGTTCGG
>Ga0126378_10002151_pt1 | contig 14580 bp, 13 predicted proteins | sample PanSoiMetPlot_23_FD_92587 | JGI IMG/M metagenome (GOLD analysis project Ga0126378, IMG submission 92587) | Tropical forest soil microbial communities from Panama - MetaG Plot_23 | ecosystem: Environmental > Terrestrial > Soil > Tropical forest > Bulk soil | place: Panama | collected 2016-02-17 | reverse complement strand
GGCCCACACGTAGGAGCCGGACAGGTCCGCCGGTCCGGTCAGGTACGTCCGGGTGAACGTGTTGTTCCGGATCACCCGGTTCGTCCCGTACGGGGCGAGGAAGATCGAGTAGTTGCCGCCGTCGAGGTAGTTGTCCTCGATCACCACGTTGGACGGCTCGCCGTACTGGCCGCCGATCGTGATGCACGAGTCGTCGCTGCGCGGGTTGTCGATCCGGTTGTGGCGGATCGTGAGGTCGGAGCCGCCGGTGGTGGAGATGCCGTCGTGCGCGATCCCACCGACCTGCTGGCCGTTCTGCCGGCCGTTCCAGAAGTCGTGGATCCACGAGTCCTGCACGGTCGCGGCCGCGCCATTGCGGTCATCTACCTGCTGTTGCTCATCGCCTTGTCATTGTTTTTCTTCTCGGTCGGTCCCCGGATCGGTCGAGAGGCTGGTCGCCTTGGTAAAGCGCTTCCCGATCTGCTGAACCGGCTCAGCTCCGGCGAGATCGTGCACGACATCGGCCAGGAACATGGCTGGAGCGTGCAGACCCAGGATCGCTTCCGCGAAGTTCTGAGCAATCATTCCGACGACATCAACAAGTACGCCGAATACTTTGGTCTTCGTGCAGCCAACGTTGCGAAGGAAGCGTGGATCATTCTGCTGGTGCCCCTGCTCGCCATCTTCTTCCTGAAAGATGGCCAGACCTTTAGCAACGTCGCTTTATCCACGATTCAGTCGCGTCCACAAAGAGAATTCCTGCAGGCGGTCTTGACCGACCTGAATCAGATGCTGGCGCAATTCATCCGCGCGCAGTTGATCCTGGCTGCGTTGTCGTTGGTGGTTTACGTCGCATTTATGGGAGCCATCGGCGCACCTTACGCTTTGGTGTTAGGCACTGCCGGCGGCGTTATGGAATTCATTCCAGTCGTCGGACCGCTGGTAGCCGGGCTCATCATCATGGGCGTTGCGCTTTTAACGAGCTTTCGGCACTGGGCCCTGCTTTTGATTTTCCTGATCGTGTGGCGCTTGATCCAGGACTACGTCGTTTCCCCGCGCGTAATGGGCAAGAGCATGGAACTGCATCCTCTCGCCGCGATCTTCGGTGTAATGGCGGGCGGAGAAATCGCCGGAGTCCTCGGTGTCTATCTTTCGATTCCGGTGATGGCCAGCCTCCGCATTGTCTGGCGGCGCACCCGCATCTACATCGAAAAACGACGCTTCGGCCCGTTGAACGAATATGTGTTCGGCAGCGAAGTACATCCAAGGAAGTGACGGACCACCTCGCCACCCGCCCTGCGCTCGCTTGCAAACCTTAGGTCAACTCCCGAAGGCCGCGTTCCCGCCATCACTTTGCCGCAACCGCCATGCCCGCGCCAGTTCCCACCGTCGCGTCGACCTTCACGCTGCATAAGAACTGCGCTGCTGTCTCGGGTAGCATCGTATTGATGAACATGCCGGAACCAAGTTCGAATCCGGCAACGCGGGTCAGCCTCGGAATCACGCTCAGATACCAGTGGAAGTACTTCACCCCCACGCACTCCGCTGGCGCCGTTCGCACGCTTACATTGAAGTCCGGATCTTGCAAGCCGTGATACAGCTTCGCCAGTAGCGTGCGCAGGACTCTGCCCAGATCCGCCATCTCCTGGGCGCTGCTGTCGCCGAAGCTCGCCATATGCCGCCGCGGATAGATGTGCGTGCAAAACGGAGTGGGCGATGCAAACGGCTCGATCGCCACGAAATGTTCGGTCACCAGCACGATACGTTCGTTGAGTTCCAGTTCCTCTTCGATCATCTGGCAGAACATGCACACGCCGAAAACGTCCTGGTGGCGTAATGCCTCGGAAAACCGCTACCGTACCGGATACGAAATCGGGCGCAGCGATCAGCTGTGAATGCGGATGTTCCAGACTCGTCCCCGCATCCACGCCATGATTCTTGAAGATGGTCACATGCGCGATGCGCGGATCCAGACTTAGTTCGTCGTATCGCGTTTTATATGGGCGCAGAATATCCGTGACATGCGCATCGGACATAAGTGCCATCACCTCCGAGTGATCTGTCGTTTCGACGATCACATCAGGAACCCCGAAACCCTGGATCGTTCTTCGCGTGCGATGAATCGTCCGTGCCGGAGGAACCTCGCGCGCCAGGGCGGCAAATTTGTTTGGCACTACGCGGATCTTCCACGCCCCGTCTCCGTTCGGCACCCGCAGGATCTCCGGCGGCGTCAGGTTCTCATTTCCCGGACAGAACGGGCAGTTCTGCACGAACGATTTCAGCTTTCGTGGCGGACGATCCACAATCAATTGTTCCGGCCTTTTCGCCCGTTACGTAGCGATGACCACCCATTCCTTGGTGAAGAAATTCTGACGAAGTTCTGGCATTTCCTTGCTCCTCAAGCGGCTTGCAGCCAACAACGACGAAACAAAACGTCAGCGTGTTCACGTTGCCGGTCACGACCGGTTCGTCGATTCGTCACCGGAACGCGGAGTGGGCTGATGTAAAATTTCAAGCATCCTCATGGCAAACAAACTTCCTGTAGGCATACTGGGCGCGACCGGCATCGTTGGTCAGCGCTTCGTGCAAATGCTCGAGCACCACCCCTGGTTCGAGGTGGCTTGGCTAGCTGCCTCCGATCGCTCCGAAGGCCGCCCGTACGCAGAGGCGGCGCGCTGGAAACTGCGCACACCGATCCCGCCAGCCGTCGCCAAAATGACCGTCTCGCCGGCTGCACCTGACGGCGCGCCCAAGATCATCTTTGCCGCTCTCGACTCCAGCATCGCCGCCGAACTCGAGCCCCGATTCGCCGACGCCGGCTGCGCCGTGGTTTCCAATTCAAGTGCCCTGCGCATGGCTTCGGACGTGCCGCTCGTCATTCCTGAAGTCAACGCCTGCCACGTGAAGCTCATCGAAACGCAGGCATCGCGCCGCAAATCCGGAGGCTTCGTGGTCACCAACCCGAACTGCTCGGCCATCGGACTCGTGCTGGCGCTCGCACCATTGGACCAACGCTTCGGCCTCGAGACGGTGATGGCGGTCACGATGCAAGCGGTCAGTGGTGCGGGCTATCCCGGAGTAGCGTCACTCGACATCCTCGGCAACGTCATCCCCTACATCGCCAAAGAAGAAGAAAAGATGGAAGAGGAGACCCAGAAGCTGCTGGGAACGCTGAACGGATCGAAGATCATCCCCGGTGCTTTTGGGATGAGTGCGCAGTGCAACCGGGTGGCGGTCGAGGACGGTCACACCGAATCCGTCTCGGTGCGCCTGAAGAAGAAAGCCCAGCCGGCCGAGATCATCGAATCCTGGAACTCCTATACGGCGGAGCCCCAGAAGCTCAGACTTCCGAGTGCTCCCGATCAGCCGGTGCTATACCTCGAGGCCAATGATCGCCCACAACCTCGCTTTGACGCAGACCGCGGCGCCGGCATGACCACCACCGTAGGTCGCTTGCGCGCCTGTAAGGTTCTCGACTGGAAGTTCACCGTGCTTTCGCACAATACGATCCGGGGCGCCGCAGGCGCCGCCCTGCTCAACGCAGAGCTTCTGAAAGCTCAGGGGTACCTGGGGTGACCGACGCGCAAGATAGCGGAGCACCATCCCGCCCCATTTCGAGTCAAGCACGCGGCCGCCTGACCTGCTCTCCTGAAAACGCAGCCTCGCGAGATCTCCGTCCATGATCGTCATGAAGTTCGGGGGCACGTCCGTCGAGGACGCCAAAGCCATCGACCGCACCGCCTCTATCGTCAAAGGACGCGTGGAGAAGAAGCCCGTTGTCGTGGTCAGCGCGATGGCCAAAGTCACCGACACCCTTCTCAAGATGGCGCAAGCCGCCGGGTCAGGTGACCGCGATGGCGCTCTGAAACTCTCCCGCAGCCTTCGCGAACGCCACTACAATACGGCCGGCGAACTCCTCGGCACTGGCGTATTCACGCGCTTTCATAGCGAACTCGAAGGCGAGTTTGACGCGCTCGATGCCTTGCTGACCGGCATCGCCGCTGTCGGCGAGCTGACCCCGCGCACCACCGATCACGTCGCCGCCTACGGAGAGCTTCTCTCCAGCAAGATCGTCGCAGAGGCCTTCTCGGCGCGAGGCATTAACGCTTCGCTGGTCGACTCCCGCGAATGTGTGGTCACCGACACCACCTACACTCGCGCCGTACCGATCTTCGACGAAACCAACGAGCGCCTCCATCTGAAAGTCCAGCCGCTCCTAGAAAAGGGTCGCGTCCCGGTGATGGGCGGGTTCATCGGCTCGACTCGCACCGGCGTAACCACCACCATCGGCCGCGGCGGATCGGACTTTTCCGCCGCAATCGTGGGCGCAGGACTCAACGCCGAAGCCATCGAGATCTGGACCGACGTGGATGGCATGCTCACGACTGATCCCAACCTCTGCCCAGATGCTCACCGCATCCGCGTGATCAGCTTCGATGAAGCCGCAGAGCTCGCCTACTTCGGCGCGAAGGTGCTGCACCCGGCAACAGTGTTGCCGGCCATTCAGAAGAACATTCCGGTGTGGGTGCTGAACTCTCGCAACCCGTCCTGCGAGGGAACGAAAATCGCCGCCCGCGCTCCCCATTGCAAGAACATCTTCAAAGCCATCGCAGCAAAGAAGCGCATCACCATCGTGAATGTTGCCGCACCGCGCATGCTGCTAGCCCACGGCTTCCTGAAGGCGATCTTCGAAGCATTCGATCGCCACAAGGTGGCCGTCGATGTAGTCTCAACCTCGGAAGTCAGCGTATCGTTGACGGTAGACTCGAACGAGGCAATCCCGGCCCTGGCCGCCGATCTGGCCAAGCTCGCGGACGTAAAATACGAAGGTCGGAAAGCGATTGTCTGCCTTGTGGGTGAGAGTTTGCGCGAGACGCCGGGCATCGCCGCCAGAGTGTTCGGTGAGTTGTCGGACTTAAAGATTAGGATGATTTCGCAGGGCGCCTCCGAAATCAACCTGACGTTCGTCGTCGAAGAAGAAGACGTACCGGGCGTGATCCGGCGCCTGCATGCTACCTTCTTTTCAGATTTGGATCCGGCAGTATTCGCATAACGCGGAAGATTGCGCAACACGGACGGGGGAAAGGGCAGGGTTCAGCTGGCGACTGGTGACCGAAGACCGGTTTCTATGAGATTACTGATTCTAGGCCGTGGAAAAACAGGATCGCTGGTTGCTGACGTTGCCCGCGAGCGGCATCACAAGGTCCGCGTAGTCGGCGCCGCAGAAAACCAAGGCTGCGGCGCTCTTACCCACGACACTTTGTTGGAAGCCGATGTCGTCATCGACTTCACCAGTCCTACAGCTGTCCTCCCGAACGTCGAGGCCTGCCTCCTCGAAAAAAAGAGCATGGTAGTTGGCACCACCGGATGGCACGCTGATCTCGATCGCATGCGGGCCGCCGTCGCACAAGCCGGGACCGGATTCCTCTACGGCGCCAATTTCTCCGTCGGCATGAACCTGTTCTTCGAGATCGCGCGCACCTCGGCTGCCGCCGCGAGCCGGGGTTATCATGGCCAAATCTTCGAACGGCATCACCATCAGAAGAAAGACGCGCCCTCAGGGACCGCCGTCGTGCTCCGCGACATCATCAAGGATGACTGCGGTACCGAACTAGAAATCACTTCCTTCCGTGAAGGCGAGGTGGTCGGCATGCACGAGATCACCTTCGACTCGACGTCCGACCGCATCTACCTCTGCCACGACGCCAAGTCCCGCCGAGGCTTCGCAGAAGGTGCTGTCCTTGGCGCAGAATGGCTTGGAACTCGTAAGGGTTTCTTTGAGTTCAAAGACATCTGGCGAGAGCTCTAGATTCCAGTTTGCAGACAACCTGTGCCGCAGATCCCCGCATCTCGTCTGACGGGGATCCTCTAGAACTCGTAAAACGATAGACCGGTTTCACACCAACACTCGATCGCGTTATCTTTATCCTATGCAAGTGCGCGGATGTGGCACGGCGCTCGTCACCCCTTTTCAACAGGACGGCTCTGTTGACGACGCCGCCCTGCGCAACCTGGTCGCCTGGCAGGTCGAATCTGGAATCGACTTCCTTGTTCCCTGCGGCACCACGGGCGAGACGCCAACTCTTTCGCACGACGAATGGTTGCACGTCATCGACACGACGATCGAGGTAGGCGCGGGCCGCGTTCCCATCGTCGCCGGAGCCACCTCGAACTCGACCCACGATGCGATCGAAAAAGCGAAGGAGATCGCCGCGCGGCCCGGCGTCGACGCCATCCTGACCGCGTCGCCCTACTACAACAAGCCGACCCAGGAAGGCCAGTACCGGCATTTCAAAGCGATTGCCGAAGCAGCCGAGAAACCGCTGATCCTCTACAACGTTCCCGGCCGAACGGGGGCGAACATTGAGCCAGGAACTCTCGCGCGCCTTTCAGAAATTCCAAACATTCTGGGCGTGAAGGAAGCCAGCGGAAACATCGCCCAGATCGCCGAGGTCTGTCAAGCGGTGCCCGAACACTTCTTGGTCTTCTCCGGCGACGATGCCATCACGCTGCCGGTCATCGCGCTGGGCGGTGTCGGAATCATCTCAGTGGCATCGAACGAAATTCCACATGAGATGACCGAGCTTACGCGCGCCGCCTTGAACAATGACTGGCCCACCGCTCGGGCTCTTCAGAAAAAATATCTGCCGCTGATGCAGGCGAACTTTGTCGAGTCGAATCCACTGCCTGTGAAAGCCGTTCTTGCGATGATGGGGAAGATCGAAGAGGTCTATCGCCTGCCTCTTCTCCCCATGCGGCGCGACACGCGCTCTAAGCTGCAGCGTGTGGTCACCGACGTCGGCCTGGTCGCCAAACCTGCGGCGCCATCGCCCGAGACCGCGGATTTCTTCGTCTACGAAAACTGGTTAGCCGGACCGCACAAGATCGTCGTCCACCGCTCGACCTGCGGCCAATGCAACCACGGCAAGGGACGCCCCGCCGGTCACGACGCCAACCACGCCAAGTGGCACGGCCCCTATGCAACTCTGGCCGAGGCCCGCCAGATCGCCCACGACTTGCCCGGCGTCCTGATCCGCAGCGAGTGCAAATGCATTTAAGACCAGCTCTCAGTTCCCGGTTGTCAGTTCTCAGTTCTAAGTTCCCGGTTCTTAGTTCCGTGTTCCCAGTCCCCACTTCACACCAACTGAAGTACAGGTCGTTTGTGGCTCCAGGTGTCTCGTCGCGTCGCTTCAACGTCTAATACTTCCCAAAATGGGAACCTCCAGGAAATATTTCCGAGTCCCCTGTCCCTTTCCACAGGCAGTGTTCCAGGTGGAACATTCTTAAGAAGCACTCAGCATCACATGACTGCCCGGGCGCGGACGCCCGGCTCGCCATCGACGCCGCGAAGGCACGAAGTTCTCATGGGCCATCCTCTGCGAACTCTCCGGCATTTCTCCGCGATCGCTGCGGTAAAGCTTTTCAAAAACATCGCCACGAAAATCGGGGACGATGTCGCGTAGAAACTCAAGCCTTCAGAACCCCGTGCACGTTTCCTTTATACTTTCCTGCCAATGCAATCCCTGAAAACTTCCATTGAACGGCTCGCCTCAATGGGCGAGGTGGAGCAGAAGCCCGAAGCGCGCAAAGTCTTTCTGGAATTTCGCGACGCGCTCACCCACGGCAAAATCCGCGCCGCCGAGAAGGTCGACGGACGCTGGATCGTGAACGCATGGGTCAAGCAAGGCATCCTGCTTGGATTTCGCCTTGGCGAACTCACCGAGATGGGCGATGCCCGCCTCTCGTTCATCGACAAAGACACCTTCCCCGCCCGGCACTTTGCCGTTGCCGACCGCGTGCGCGTCGTTCCGGGCGGCTCGTCGGTACGCGTCGGTTCTTACGTTGCGCCCTCGGTCATCTGCATGCCGCCAATGTTCATCAACGTTGGCGCCTATGTGGAGGAGGGCACCATGGTCGATTCCCACGCGCTCGTGGGATCATGCGCACAGATCGGCAAGCGCGTTCATCTAAGCGCTGCCGCGCAGGTGGGAGGCGTTCTCGAACCCGTCAACGCTGCTCCCGTGATCATTGAAGACGATGTGCTGGTCGGTGGCAATTGCGGAATCTACGAAGGAACGCTGGTGCGTGCGCGTGCGGTGCTAGGCGCCGGCACAATCCTTACACGCTCGACGCCGCTCTACGACCTTGTGCGCAGCGAAGTCTACCGGGCTACACCCGATAAGCCCCTTGAAGTTCCGGAAAACGCCGTAGTCGTTCCCGGCTCGCGCGCCGTGAAGAAAGGTCCCGCCTGGAATCTTTCGCTGTATACGCCGGTGATCGTCAAGTATCGCGACGAGAAGACCGACCGTGGGATCGAGTTGGAAGACTGGCTGCGCTGATCGGGGGCATCGCGCGGAAGTGGCCCAGACGAGAGCGCGCGATCCGTCACGAGGGTTCGATGGGCATTCAGCACTCAGCACTTGGCATTCAGCCAGCCACGAGCCGTTCAGATTTCAGATGAAAGCAATGGGATGCTGAGTGCTGAATGCTCAACCGAGCGTCACCAGCATCTGGCCGCCCGATCCCGCACCATCCAAACTCACCTTGATGTTCGACAAGCCGGAGACGATCGCGTCGGCCTCGTAAAGTTCTTCTTGAGGATACGTACTCGGCAACGAGACCACCTTCATTCCCGCCGCGCGAGCCGCCTGAATGCCAGCGGGCGCGTCCTCAACAACCACGCACTCGGCGGGCTTCACGCGGAGCAGCTCCGCTCCCTTCAAATACGGCTCGGGATCGGGCTTGCCGTTCTTCACGTCATCGGCCGTGACCATAATCTCGGGAACAGGCACACCGAACTTCCGCATGCGCGTGACCGCGAGAAACCGTGTCCCGGACGTAACCACACACCAGCGGCCCTTGGGGATAGAGCTCAGCAACTCAATTGCTCCTGGCATGCGAACCACTTCATCGGCGGCGGCTTCGCGCTTTTCAATCTTGTGCGTCTCCGCCACGGCATCGAGGTGCGGCGCCACGCGCTGGATCACTTCGATCGTACGCACGCCATGCGCGGCTTTCATGACTTCATCGGGATCGAGTCCGTTTTCGGTCGCCCAACGCCTGTATTGCGCGGCGACCACGCGGGTGGAATCGAGGAGGACGCCGTCGAGGTCGAAGAGGATGGCAGAACAGCAGAAGGAAGACATACAAGAAAAGATACCGCATGCCGGGGTAGAGCCGGCATCTTGCCGGCAGTCGCGAGGGCGTCTCGCCCTCGCGAACGGCGGGCGGGACGGGGCGCTACACGATTACGATCCCGACACCAGCTTCGGCGCAACCACCGCAGGTAGTGCCTCCTCCGCCTGCATCCTCTTCCTCATCTCCAGATGTTTCTGCCGGAAGTGGACTCGCGCGCGCTCGGCCCAGGTCCGCACGAAGTAATAATTCAGGCCCGCGCCGATGATGGAACTGGCCACCGGGATCAGCCGTCCGGCCCACTTCTCTACCACTTCGCTGCTGGCCTTGACCGCGATCCGTTGAATCACCTTCGGCACGAAACGGTTGATGACTTCTTTTTCCAGGAGCTCGCGGCTGATGTCGACGCCTGCGGCACTGGCTGCCGCGATCCAGAGTTCAGCCATCTCTTCTTCCGTGTTGAACTCGAATCCATACACAAGGCTCAGCTTCTGAATGGTACGCATCGTGATAGCCGACAGAACCCCCATGTCGGGCACCAGCGTCATGATGCCGCCAAGCCCAAATCCGGCGCCCTGGATCATCGCGATCTTACGGCTGCTGCGGATCACTGAGTTGGCGACCTCATCGAGATAACCGAGTTCCACACTGTAAACACCGCGGAAACTGGAGATGGGCAGTCCGTACGCGGCCCGCAGTTGCAGCAGAAACCTCGCCGGATCGACCTTCACCGTTTCGTACGCGCGCGTTAAACCGTGAACCAACGCTGTCTCAAGCCGTCCACGAAGCCACGATTTTTGCCGTTCTTCTGCCATGGCAGGCTGGATGCGATTGGCGATGGCCGCAGCCGAATTTCCTTCTTCACGTTATCGCACGAAGTGCGTTAGAGCAAAGGTGGCGTGCCAGGCGAGGGCAAAAGCATTCGGGTGGAAATGCCTGCCATCGTCAAGATTAATGCTCACAAGGCGAGGGGTCCTTCGACTCGCTCGGCTAACGCCTCACGTCGCTCAGGATGACAGTCTTAATGACTCATCCCGATTAATAGACTCATCCTGCAGTTCGGGGCTGGGCCGCCGCCCGCCGCCTAGCGCGTAGCCGGCCCCAACGTCGTGACCAACCTATCCCCGTTCGTTCTCACGATTTCAAGCAGGTAGCCTGTGCTAGCATCAATATCTCGAATGCCTTCCGGAAAGCTTCAAGTCATCCCTCTCGGCGGTCTGGGCGAGTTCGGCATGAACTGCATGGCCGTACGCTGGGGGGATGACATCCTCGTAATCGATGCCGGCCTGATGTTCCCCGAAGCGGAGCTGCTTGGGGTCGACATCGTTGTGCCCGACATCACCTACCTCACCAACAACCGCGACAAGGTTCGCGGTATCGTGCTCACGCACGGGCATGAGGACCACATCGGCGCCCTCCCGTGGATTCTCTCCGAACTAAACGTCCCCGTCTGGGGCACCGAGTTCACGCTTGCCTACGTCGAAGACAAGCTCGACGAGCACGGCCTGCTCGACGACGCCGACCTGCGCGAGATTCGTGCCGGCGACCGCTTCAAGGTGGGAGCTTTCACAATTCACCCGATCCAGGTGACGCATAGTCTTGTCGATTGCGTGGCGCTGGCTGTCCACACACCGCTGGGCGTCATCATTCACACCGGCGACTTCAAAGTCGACCCAACGCCGACCGACAACAAGCTCTTCGACCTTCATGCCTTCGCTGAATATGGAAAAGAAGGCGTGCTCGCGCTATTGCAGGACTCTACCAACGTCGAGCGCAAGGGCTACACGCCTAGTGAGCGCGCGGTGCGCCGCAAGTTTGATGAGGTCTTTGCTCGCACCCAGCGGCGCCTGTTCATCTCGTGTTTCTCGTCGTCGATTCACCGGATCAAGCTCGCGGTAGAACTCGCCTTTGAGCACAACCGCAAGATTGCGTTCATCGGACGCTCCATGAACAGCTCCGCCGAGATCGCCGAAGACCTCGGTTACATCGAGATCCCGCAGGGCCTACTGATCCATCCGGGCGAGATGAAGAACTACGCGCCAGAAAGAGTCTGCGTGATGATCAGCGGCACCCAGGGCGAGCCGATGTCTGCCCTATCGCGAGCGGCGGTGGACAATCACAAGCACGCCAAGATCGAAAAGGGCGACACCGTCGTCCTGTCGTCGCGCATCATTCCCGGCAACGAAAAAGCGATCTACCGGATGATCGATCACCTGTTCCGCCGCGAGGCGCATGTGATCTACGAAGACGGCTCCTCGCCGCCTATACACGTCAGCGGACACGCCAGCCAGGAAGAACTCAAACTCATCATCAACCTTGTGAAGCCGAAATTCTTCATCCCGGTGCACGGCGAATATCGCCAGCTCAAATTGCATGCCGAAATGGCGAGCCATATGCGCAGCTCCGTGGGACAGGTCATTCTGATCGAGAGCGGCGACGTGCTCGAATTCGACGAACTCGGCGCTCGTAAGGTCGGGCGCGTCAACGTCGGCCGGGTTTGCATCGACTCCGGCTCGCGCACTGATGTGGTCGAAGACCTCATCATCAAAGACCGTCGCCACATCAGCGAAGACGGCATCGTGCTGCCGATCATCGCGATCAACAAGCTGACGGGCGAGGTCGAGACCGCTCCCGAGATCGTCACACGCGGTTTCAACATTGGCGAAGACGGGTTGATGGACGGAGCAAAGCAGATCGTTATCCAGACGCTCGACGTTTCGAGTGACGAAGAAAAAGCCGACTACGGCGTGATCAAAGAGAAGATCCGGGCTGACTTGAAACGCTATATTTCGAAGCAGACGCAGAAACGTCCGCTGATCATGCCGGTGATATTAGAAATCTAGCTATGAGCTTCGAGCGGCGAGCTAGGAGCGGACGAACTGCCGACCCTAACCTATGACGAGAGTACGCCCGTCGCTCCATCGAGATGGTTTCGTTCGCTCTCAGCTCGTGCTCGTGGCTGATGGCTGGTAGCGCGCAGCTTCGTTAGGAGCATCGCATCGTAACCCTCGACGACATTCGCCAGGCACATGCACGCCTACAAGGGGTTGCCGTACGCACGCCTCTTCTCGACGCTCAATTCCTGAACGGCGATTCGCCCGACGATCGCCAACTCTTTCTGAAGCTCGAAAACCTGCAGCCGATCGGAGCATTCAAATTACGCGGCGCATACAACAAGATCTCTGCGCTCTCCGACGACGAACGCCGCCGCGGCGTGATTTCCTACTCCAGCGGCAACCACGGACAAGGCGTCGCGTACGCTGCCCGCGCCCTCAACACCAAGGCGATCATCGTCATGCCTGGAAATGCGCCGGCGATCAAGCTCGACGCCACGGCGGCTTTGGGCGCCGAGATCGTCAAAGTTGGCCCCGGCAGTCTGGAGCGGCAACAGAAGGCGGAGGAACTCGCCGCGCAGCACGGCTACGTGATTGTCCCTCCTTACAACGATGAAAAGATCATCGCCGGCCAGGGGACGATGGGACTAGAGATTCTCGAGGATCTACCGTCGGTCGAAACGGTCCTTACGCCGGTTGGTGGCGGAGGGATGATCAGCGGCGTGGCTGCTGCCATCAAGCTCAGCAAGCCGTCTGTGAACGTGATCGGCGTCGAGCCGGAACTCGCGGCGGACGCTCAGGCCAGCCTCCACTCGGAACACGTGGTCGATCTTCCCGCCGAGCAAGTTACGCAAACGATCGCCGACGGATTACGTACGCAGAGCATTGGGCCGATCAACTTTGAGCACATCCGGAAATTTGTCGACGACATCGTGACGGTCTCCGAAGATGAGATCCGGGAAGCGATGCGCCGGTTGGCATCCAACCCAAAGACGCTGGCCGAACCCAGCGGCGCCGTCGCCGTCGCCGGGTTCCTGTTTCATCGGGACCAATTACCTCGTGTCACGACCCATGTGGCGGTGGTGAGCGGGGGCAACATCGACCCTGCGATGCTGCAAGAAATTCGGAAGAAGTAGGCTTTTTCCCCGATGAGTAACAACGTTGCGGAACTTCCCTCTGCCGGACAGCCGAGGGGCGTCTGACTCCACGCAAGTCGTGTAAAATCAACTTCCGCTCTCATTTTTCACCCAGAGGTAAATTCATGCCAGTTTCCGCGAGTACGCGGATCTTCTCCGCGGTCGTGTTCCTGGTTTTCGTCGTTGCTCCCAACATCAATTCAACTTCGACTCGCGCTCTGGCAGCACCCGGTGAGCACGGTGCTCTGATCCGAGTCGCGAACATTTACCTTTCACCGGATCCCGAATCGGCGAAGCTCGCCGAGATCGAACGTGGTCGCGAACTCGTCGTTCTCGAATCATCGCGCGAATGGGTCCATGTCCAAGCGTTTCTGGGCGAGGAGAAAACCGTCTCCGGATGGATCCTCGACAAAGGGTTCGTTCGCACCACCACTCAGGACGGCGACCGGATGTTGTTCGGCGAGGGCGCCGACTCCGAGGACGAAGCCAGCAAGCGTCACGGCCGCCGCGGCGCCGATCAGGACGCGCTCCGACTGTATTACCGCGTCTTCGATCTTTTTCCAGCCTCGCCGTACGCCGCCGAAGCGCTCTACCGCGCCGCCGACATCCGCTGGCAGGTCGAGCGTTATGACATCATGTCACGCCCATCGGCGAAAGAGCGCGACCCGATGATGCGCGGCCAGATGGACGAAGAGTGGATGAAACAGGTCATGAAGAAATACCCCGGCACGAAGTGGGCCGATCTGGCCGCCTTTCGCCTGATCGAGAACAAACTGTGCGGCGACTGGCAGGGAGCGTCAAAGTGTCCTGATAAAGAAGCCGAAATTTATGAGAAGTACGCGAACGAACATCCGCAGTCTCCCGCGGCGCCGCAGGCTCTCTATCTCGCGGCGGTACGCCGCGCGGCACTGGTCGATATCTACAAAACCGAAGAGCAGAAGAAAAAACCGGAAGAATCGAAGGCCAAGGCGATCGCACTGGCAGAGAAAGCGATTCAGCAATATTCACAATCCGACTGGGCGGCTCGTGCGCAGGCACTCATGTTCCTCGTGCAGCAGGACGTGCCGACTTTTGGAAATGCGGTGCAGTAGAACAGGTGTCGGGCGTCGGGTCTCAGGTCTTGGGTGTTAGGTCTTGGGTTCACATCTTGAGTTTCCCGTTCCAGGGAGTTCACCCCTTGAGAAAATGCACTATCGAGGTCGTGCCGTCGAAACGTGAAGAGACAAGAATCAGAGGCCGACTCTAGACAGTCCGGAAACCTGAGACCTAAGACCTAACACCTAACACCTGCTCTCCGGAGGATGCGTGAATCCATACCTGCTCTCCCTGCTACTCGGCATCATTGAAGGACTCACCGAGTTCTTGCCGGTCTCTTCGACCGCGCACCTCCGGATCGCCGAAAGTCTTCTGCACGTCTCGCTCTCCGACGGCTACTGGAAGATGTACTCGATCGTCATCCAGCTGGGTGCGATCCTCTGCCTGCCCGTTTATTTCCG
>Ga0126378_10002150_pt1 | contig 14587 bp, 10 predicted proteins | sample PanSoiMetPlot_23_FD_92587 | JGI IMG/M metagenome (GOLD analysis project Ga0126378, IMG submission 92587) | Tropical forest soil microbial communities from Panama - MetaG Plot_23 | ecosystem: Environmental > Terrestrial > Soil > Tropical forest > Bulk soil | place: Panama | collected 2016-02-17 | reverse complement strand
TTGAGGCATAGGATTTACCGTACCGGGTTAGCAATGATCGACTTACGAGGAGTTCAGCAGAGGCGGGACATGGGAAGGCAAACAGACAGCTTAGGACCCGGACAGAGCCGAACTTGGAGTTCCGACTCCCCAGCACCAAACGCTCAGCTACTCACCTCAATCACTGAACTTCATGGAGAAGTTCAAGAGAATAGGACGCCACCATGTTCTTCGCTCAGGCAGTACATTAACGGAACAGCGCTCACCTAGGTCTTGGATAGGAGGTAGTATGACGGCGGAATAGAATGGCCAAGTACATGCGCTCTTCTAACGCATCAAAATGGGGGAGGAGGAGAACTCTCCTTTGCGAACAGATGCTTGAGGGAGAACTCTCGCATTAGCGTACCGCGCTCATCACATCGTCGTCACGAATCTCACCGATGAGGTCCAAGAAGGGTAAGCTGGATTAGCTGTGAGGTTGTGGGTCACGGTGACATGCTCCTACCAAACTCAACTATGATAAGCCCATGAGTCTTGCTAATAGCGTTTCGTGAGGAAATGTCAATGTGGCACTCGATTCCCAGCCCATATCATGTGAAAAGATCGTCGTGGTCTGTCTCGCCTTGATCCACGCCAGTGCTTGTGCGGTGGAATCGGCCTGGTCGTCATGTTTGCTCTTGGGGAAGGTGGTCAGTTCGTGCAGATACTCGGCCAGCCACGAGGCTTCTTTGGGGAGAGAGACGAATCCGTTCTCAATGATCGCGGTCTGGGCATGCAGGCGCATGACCTTGTTGCCTTCGGGCTCCACCCCCTGGACGATTGACAGTCCTTCGTGCACGAGTTCCTGAATGAGCTGCGTGCCCGACGCTTTATCTTCGATGAGGACGACTGTGGCGCGATGGAGATCCGCTTGCTCCCGCACCGCGCGTTTCAGATCCGGAAAGTTCAGCCGTTTGCGGAGGACATGTAGTAACAAGATTTTCTTCCCTTTGATCCCCCAAGTCGTACAGACGCTATAGTCGCTGAGCTCCGTTTCTTTGCTGGCTGTATCCCAGCTCTGGACAATCTGCTCACAGAGATCGGGTTGCTCCTCAGGCCCATAGGAGAGGAACCACTCTGCCTTCACCATCCCGCCTCCGTGGGGGGCCGGAGCCTGCTGATACTGGCCGGCAAAGTTCCACTCCCCCATGGTTCGGCGAATCTGTGCGAGGGTCGCGTGGGATTCCCGTTCAGGGTGGAGGAGGTCCCCGATCTGCCGGGTCTGCCGACGGGTGCCCCAGGGGGACTGGATCACGAAGGACTCCTCCCGCTCCGCAATCGCGGGAAACGAGACCACGTCCCATTCCTCTTGGACCCTCGCACCAGCCCACTTGCCCCTCTGGGAGAGGAGTTTCGTAGAATCAACACCGGCAATGTCGCGGGAATTGCGGCGATTCTCCGTCACTCGGAGAACCGCAAAAACTCCTCCAGACTCGGTGGCGGTGGAGCCAGTCCGCAGCCAACCCTTCTCTGCTGGGAATTCCTGGGAACAGGGAAAAATACAGGGAATATATGGGCTATCAGGGCTTCTTTGGGCGGTCCAAGTGTCGGGATTGGCCATTCCACGCCAGTTTATACTCGCTCCTTGCGTCGCACCATTCATTAAGAACAGGGAATTAACAGGGAATCTCCCCTATATATAAAAGGATAGACAGGCGAGTACCAGGGGAGGGCGTCAGGCCAAATCCTCAGGTCTCGTCCAGTCTACATTCGCGGGGCGGGTCAGCGGCCCAGACTCTCACATAGGGCCTGGTTTGGTTTAATGGGGGCAGGTCAGTTGCCTTTTCTTTAGGATGTCCCTATACAGTATTTCGCTTCAAGCATTCTGGAGAGGGCTTACAGCCATTTCCAGCATTCCAACTGATCGAAAGCTGAGCCTCGAAACATGGATGAATTCCCTGGATAAAAAGACGAGTCAACAATGAGCAACGACCTGTCCAGAATTAAGCGGGGAAGTACAGTTTCCTGAGGAAAAAAACCATGGCTTTGATCGATGATGTAAAAGCAGTGTGCGACCGCTTGGCCCCTCTCGGTTGGCGAGATTTGCTGCTGAGGGTCACCGGAAATGCGTTGGATATTCGGCAGGCCACTACAGTTGCGTTGCAGAACGCGCTCCTGGCACATTTGAACTCCATCGATCGCAATTTCCAGGGCTTCACCGATTTCGCGATCGACGGAAAACAGGCGATCGTTGCCGGCTTGCCTGCAAGTAGCTTGCTGTATCATGCCTTCGCCTCTCCTGTAGTGACACAGGGAACCAACGGACCGCTGGCGGCATTCCCAACGCTACGCGAGATCGAGTCGGTCGAGAATTTCGTTTTCGGGGTGCAGCCTCCCACCTTGGCCTGACCTGCCCGGGCAAATTCGGTAAAGTGTGAATGGTAGACTGGGCCTCAACCGGGGGGGAGGTCAATGTCATGCCCAAGAAACGGTACACGCCCGAGGGGATCATTCAACATCTGCAGACGGTCGAGCTGGGGACCAGCAAAGGGCTGGCGGTGCTTGACGCCTGTCGGAAGCTTGGGATCACCGAGCACACGTACGACCGCTGAAAGAAAGAGTATGGGGGCTGCGCGTGGATCAAGCCAAGCGGCTGAAGGGGCTCGAGCAGGAGAATCTGCACCTCAAACGGATTGTCGCGGACCAAGCGCTGGATCTGTCCATTTTAAAAGAGGAAAATCGAGTCTGCTTCAATTACTCCTCGACGGATAGATGTTATGGAGAAAGAACCGACAAACGCTCTGCAAGGAATCGATGCCCGGCTGGTGAGTCCTCGTATTGCTGGCACATGCGTTTTTCATCATATTCGAACTGTGTGCACAACCATGTTCGGTATGATTCGATGATGGCCTGCTCCGCGACACCCTTGTATTGACAAGCTGCCACAAGATGGCCACAGAGGATTCCACTCATCAATGCGCGAAGAACACCGTGCGACGACGAAGGATCGAGCGTTGCTGCCGCATCGCCGAGTAGGAAAAACCCGGGACCTGCGCATATCCGCTGATACTGCCAGGTGAGGTTAACTCCCGCAGGAACCACGCCAGTCGAATCGCCGATTCGCAGTTCGACCCAAGCGGTTCGATTGTCGCCCAGAGGTGCCCGCCAGTCCCATCCGTCTTCGCAAAAAACGAACGAGGGTAGATCATCACCGTCCGTGCTATCGTCGTTGCGCCAACCAAACCGTGCTCGCATTGGTGGAGAACGCACTTCCGCGCGGAGTCCCAACTTGTCGGCAAGCCATGCTGAACGGCCAGTAGCGTCAATGGTCCAATGGGCTCGATGCTGATAGCCGGCGACCTCAACTCCAAGCACTCGGCCAGCAGACATGAGCACCTTGCTGGGGCCGGTACCGCGGATCAGCGTCGCCCCAGCGTCGATTGTGGCTCGTTGAAGGATCTGGTGGAAAATCCGTCGATCGACTTGAAACCCTCGCCAGGGTCCGTCTTCATCTTTGCCGTAGGGCGAGACGTAACGCCGGCCGCCGCGTTCAATCCAGATTCCGAGGTGGCGTTGAAATCCGGCCCTGAGAATCTCGTCGAGAACTCCCAACTGCTTGAGTATGGGCTCGATTCCCGGATGAAGAGTTTCGCCGGGCGCCACTTTCGGCTGAGGATTAACATCGAACATCAAGACGCATAGACCCGCCTGTCGGGCGCGGATGGCCGCTGCGCAACCAGCTGGGCCTGCGCCGAGGATCAAGATATCCATATGACGCTGTTTGCTCTTCGCAATGGCAGCCTTCACGGTTCACTTTTCTTTGCACCAAACCGAGGATCGGTCGCTCGCTTGGACAACACCATCAGAGAACTGGGGCTGGCGAAGAATCTGCGATCATCCACCAGCGGCATTCGGTCTGTGCGAGCATTAATTTTCGGTTTAACGACCTCAGCAATGCGGCAAAGCCGAGCAGCATAGACTTTTCCCTGTAGCACAACTCCAGCTTCGGACTGGGCTGCTTGGAAAACGCTATCTCCCGACGAGATCTCCCGGAAGGAGAGCATAAGCCATTTGTTTCTCTCCAGCCTCAAATCACCCAAGTTTGCTAGAACGCTATAGATACGGCATGCAGCGAGCATGCGGGACTCATACTCCTCCGCACTGATGCGGGCGGTAAGGCGGATGCTAAAACGGTTTTGCACGGCCTGTCTCACATAGTCAGCGTTCAAGAATGATGCGAACTCGATAAATGGCTGGCCGTTGACCGTGACTTCCTGCGGACCAGAAATACCGTCCCATGGAAGTGTGCCAGACTGACCGATCTCGTCGTCTGTGAGGGGAGCAACCGTTCCGTTGGTATTTCCTATCGGAGTGACAAAAGTCCGGAACACGTCCGGTGCAACGGCTGGCCAAAAGGTGCTCAGCGCCGCACACAATTTAGCGTCCTCCGGAAAGGGGCTGCCCAAGCCGTAGGCGGCCAAATGGTCCACGCGATTGACTCCGGGTTGAGTGTCTGTGCCAACGTCCCACCCGGGTGCAAACACACCGGCGGCATCATCTGGAAGACAGGATGCTCGCCGTGCATCGGGCTGAACTGGCCAAATGGCGGGAACACCCGTGGGAGCACCCATTCCAACCAATGCAGTGACGGTGTCGTCAGATGATTTGAATGGACTGCCTGCGAGTTGCAAGTTCGCAGGCAGTCTAATTTCACTGAGAGGAGTGGGCAGCAAAGGTGAGGTTTTGGGATTCGTTGGGTTTCGCCAACTCCAAAGACTCTGCCGAAACGATTGGGGGACTTGGTTGCTACGGGACCATTCGGACAATTTGAACTGTCCGCTAGATGGAAAGAAGTCCGGAGCGCTCACCAAGGCATAGGCTGGCAGAATGTTGAGGTTGGATCCGTCAAACCCCTTTAACTCGGCTGATATCCAGCCATCGCCCGTATAGTCGATGTAGTGCAATGCGTCATACGCTTTCTTTTTCATAACCGAGACTACGTCTGGCTGATCGTTAAGATCCTCAAACACGCCGTTCTTCACGCGTGTCCTAGCATGGACATAGTTGGGAAAACCTGGTTTGTCTGGTTCGAAAGAGGCAAAGTCATCCACGTTATTTGGAGATACCTCGAAGGTCAGGGGTGCCCCATTTACAATCGCCGGTTCAACTAGGCTTGCTCGGACCTTTGGAACAAGCCAACCTGGTCCGAAGTCAATGTCTGTCGACAGTGCGCCGATTTCATCATCAACAATGACGTAAGGAAACTCGTTCGGGAGTGGCTTGGTGCCCAGGAACTTGTGAACTCGCTGGATCTTGATATTGAAAAGTTTTGGCACGAAAGTGAGGCTCAACGTAAGCCCGGCCACACATTCCGTTCCCGCGAAGAGCTTGTGAACCGGCACCCAAAAGTCACGGTTTGGCTCATCGCGCATTTGTCCTTCCTCATTGTCCAAGATAGGCGAGACTCGCGTGGTTACGCCTTTCTTTTTCACCGCAAGCCAGGCCGAGAATTTTGCAGGCAGCACACGGATGTTGTGGGGATTGTCCTCGTCTTCCGGCCAGAAGCCTCTCGACTCAGGCACGTATCGTGGCCCGGTCGTGCCTACTCGTGCGATGCCAGTGCGGGAAAACGTAAGGTCTGCATGCCTTCCATCCACTGTATCTGCCGCCGGGCGATATTCTGACGAAAAGACTACTACAGAGACCTTCGTGAGACCGCCGTTCTGCGTGATGAAATGCGGCAGAGCAACGGGTGCCAGGCTAAAAATGAAATTTTCCAGCGCATCCAACTGGGCAGGGGTGGGAAATCCCCCCAAAGGATTTCCTTTGTGGTCACGGGTCACCAGTGGGCTAGCGAGGGCGTGATAAAGCAAGCTAAGTGAGGGCTGACCAGCAGTAACCGCTTTCATTCCTCCTGACGAAAAGTCTTCGAATCCTGGAATGGACCGATCAATGGACGCCAAATTCTTGGTGAGTTCCTGCCGCAAGGTGGCGGGCGTGGGCTTTTGGATGTCCAAAGATTTGTTGGACACCACGAGTAGCAGTTCGCGCCATCCGAGGGGAGAGAGGCGATCGCATAACGCTTTCACGTGGTTGATTAGTGCCATGGATTGGGCCCTTTCCTGAATCTTATAGTGACTTCAAAAAGCTCATGCAAACAGCCGGGCGTGCTTGGCCAGGCTGATTGCGCGGAGGCCGCGAGCTGCGCGCTTCTTCGAAAGACCCTCGCTGACGTCTAAGCTGATCGGCTGCGCCGACTCTCGCGCCCAAGAGTGCGGGGGAGCGCCTGAGCAATCAGTGCGCCGAACGCAAAGTGCTCATAGACGGCGGCGGCTGGGACCGCGGCTTTCCTGGTATCTCCTAATCTTCAACGTACTGACCCTCCTTTCGCTGCGCTTGGTTGCTCAATCCACGCACTCTGTCTTGCGAGATATCTTACTTCTGAGCGATCCCGTTCAAACTTAGCCCTTCTTCCCGATGCCTGAGTGAACTGCCCCTGTGGGTGGCCAGCCCCCAATTGTTCGACCAGCGTTCAAGTTCCCTTATGCTGACTTGGTCGGCTCCCCAATTCTGGGCCATCGCTAGGGAGAGTTTCCAGCGGTGACCAGCCAGGAGTTTTAGTACTACCTACCATGTAGTCCTAAGCCGCAAGCTAGAGGGCTTCGGGAGCGGGTGGTTGGCCCCCGAGACTGCTGTGCGGACGGAGCGTGTTGTCGTGAATCCGCCAGGGTTCCGTCAGAATCTGCGCTTCCTTAAGCCTGTAAAACAGCTCGCCGTTCTAAAACTGCTCTCGCATCTTGCCATTGAGAACATCTACGAAGCGATCGTAATCGGAAGTGACATTGGTGGAGCGATCATGGGATGCCGTGCTTTTTCTCTGCGGATTACATTTTCGCGAGAAACACCTCGCGAAACTCGATCTTTAACGGCGACGCGTGGAAAAATTCCAGCGGAACACAACGTGAGCTGGGCCACGTTCCTTGTGTGTGGCCGAGACAGCTGAGTTATTCGAACTTACGAACTTCCAGTACAAATCCGTCACCGACCTTCTTGAGCGGCCCCGTGACCGCCGCCTTCAGAAAGCCGCCTGCTTTCTTAACTTTCTCCTGGAGTCTCAGATAAGCATCTTGCTCGAGCGGATCCAACGGCTTCCGGGATCCCTTTGTAGCGTCCCATTGAATCTTGTCGGCTGCCTCGATAGGCTGAAGGAGCAATGGGGGACGTATATCATTACCCTGCATGACCAGGGTGTTTCCTTCGCTGGTCTGCAGGACGCCTTCACGCGTGACCTCAACGCCGCGGAAGATATGCGTTCCGTTTGCAATGTTTGCGAACTGGGTGGGCCAGATTTCGAGGTCCGGCAGTCCGTTGTGTTCCAAGTAAACGTAAGCCGTGGAATCCTGAGCGTTCGGAACAGGCCTGACCAACCTGACTCCATGCATATGTTTCAGAGCTTCATATGCGCCTCCCCAGCAGGCGGATATACCGTAAGGGCAGGTCGGCGTGACGCCGACGAGGACAGGGGGTTGCTTCTCCTGCGCCTGAATGGCGGCGTCTAGCTCGAGGGGACTTTTTTGTACAAATAGTTTCAAGGGAGAGGGGGCAGCCAGATGGGCAGTGGCGACCTCTGTCAGCGCCGTTCTGGCGATTTGGGGGGCCGCTTTAGCGGCGATCTGGATAATGGCAGCTATCGAAGGAACCTTGTTCTCGTTCAATAGAAACAACATATAGTGGCCGGGGGGACAGATATTGCTGTTTGCGGGCGCGGTGACGGTTACTTTATTTGAGCCACGTTGGAACTTGAGAAAGTTAATGCGCTGGTTCTGATCGAACGAGTGTGTCACGGATGGCAGCCGGATCCAGCTAACCTGGTTGATTTCATTCGGTGCGGGAGTTTCGACGTCAAATGCCTCTCCGTAGGCGACTTTGGCGGGAGCTTTGGTGATCACCGGACGCGCTCCCTTGAAGAGATAAGGCGGCGAAAAGAGCTGCGCATCAGCGTGGGTGTTTACAGGGGGTTCGACTGGCTGACTCCGACAACCGGAGCATACTCGCCGCCACCACCGCTGAAGAGACGTCCGTCTGGCAAGAGGACCGCTGTGGAATGGTAACAGCGGTCAACCGCCTCCGGAGCCAACGGCGTCCAGGTTCCTTTGGAGGGATCCCAAAGCTCGGGAGTGTGGACGGGTTGCCCGGGGCCGAGGTTGTCGAAATCGCTTCCCTGGGAGCCCCCTGTGACAATCACCGTGCCATCCGGCAGAAGTGTGGCATTGTGCTGACGGCGGCGAAACTTCATGGGGGCGGCGACGGCCCATGCAGGTTTTGGAGCATTCAGATCGATGATCTCCACGATATTGGTGGGTGCCCCTCCTCCAATGAAGATGACTTTGCCAACGTCATACATTACTGATGGTGCGTAGTCACTGTTCCCCGCACTGCGCGTGGCGATGGGAACCCACGTGCCCGGACTGCCGGGTGAAAAATTCTCAAAGAAGTAAGTCGTGGCAAGTGAACCCGACATGAACAAGGAACCGTTCGGGGCGACATGAAGGCGTGGAAAGAGTGGAAGATGGTTGAAATCGGTGACATCATTCCAACTCCCATTCTCGAGAATTTGCGAAATATTATTCAGGTTATTTCCATTAGGTGGTGGCTGAAGGGGACCGGTGGGAAAATTGCCGGAACATACGAATACTCGTCCGTCGGGAAGCGTGACTGCCGTGGGATACCAACGGCCGTTGTTCATCGTCGGCCCGGCAGTCCATTTATCCGTGCTGGGATCGTAAAACGTAGAACAATTGAGCCCTTGACTGTCGAAAAGATGGCCTCCGGTGACTAGAAGACGGCCATCCGCCAGGAAAGTGTGGCCAGAGCAAAACAGATTGATGGGATTGCTGTGGGAATCGGTGGGTTGATTACTGGTGGGTTTCGCGGGAGCGAGCGGATTGGCGGGATCCCAAATGAACGCATGGGTTTCGTGCTGGTTGAGCGAAGGGAAATCAGGAGTTCCCGGGGGATTGCGCCGGCCCCAGAACAAGACCTTCCCGGTGGGCAGGACATGGGTATGAATCGGCACGTTTGCCAAAAGAATTTTCGCGGACCACTGGCCAACCTTGGCAGGATCGGCCGCCGTAAGGGCTACATCGAAGGATTCGGCTGCCTGCGGGGTGAAATTAGCCGGAGCAGTATAGGTGACAGACAGGGTGTACGTCGGATTGGAATTGGCTGCCGGAGCGCCGGTTGTGGTAAGGCGGAGCGTGTGGAAACCCTCCTGGGTGGAAATGGTCTTCAGCGTGGCGCCTGAGGGAGCGCTAAGCCGAAATACGGATGTGGCAAGAATGGAACCATCGGGGGCGAGAACATCGAGAGTGATGCTCGTGTTCGGCGTCCAAGCTGTGACATCCGGATCGAGGGTGAGATTCAGCGGGCTGTTCGCACGGCTCCAGATGCGCGCTAGGTTGAGCGATTCTCCGTTCGTCGCGGCGGGGATGTCTAGGTCTTCGGCACCTTCAAAATCCTGAGTAACCGAGTGGGACACTACCTCAAACGCTGGTCCGCCCAGGCCTTGGCGGCTGTAACAGACGTAGCTGTCGCCATTTTGATTTTTCGGAATGTTAATCGTCACCGCGCCATTACCGTCTGTGACGACGTCGGGGGAATGGCCAGTGTAGTCATGCAGAGCCACGTTGGCGCCGAATCCGGTGGCAACGGTGATCGTTCTTGACTTATTGGGATCGTTACTCAAGCCCACTAGCAGATGCGGCCCGCCCAATCGCTCGTATGCAAAGACGTTGAAGTCCTTCCATCGTTGTTGCGTTGGTCCGGAGGCAAGCTTCTCGTGAATCCAGATCAGATTATCTATGAGGGGTTTGAGCCCGAAGCAATTCTTATCTGTGCTGTAATCACGGTAGTAGACGGAGGGGTAACCTTCGGAGGTCAAAATATATGCATAGCCCAGCATCTTGTTGCTGACAATTTTCTCCCCGTCGTTGAGGTCAGTGTCATGATTCTCGACAAAAGTGACCGCATTGAACGGAGAGAATCCGGATAAGCCCACATGGTCCAGATCAGCCATATTGAACGTGCCGGGATTGCTACACATTGCATTGAGCACGAACTTTAACGGAAAATCAAAGGCGCTGGGACGCCCCTTCATTCCAGTGGGGTTGAAGATCCATCCGTTGACCAGATCACGATTGCCATCAAAGAATTCTCCAACTGCAAATTTTCCTTTCATCGATTTGCTGTTCAAAAATGGAAAAAGAAATTCGGTGGAGAGACCTTTCACGTCGTCGATTCGATAGCCTTGAACGTCTAGAGTGCGAGTCAACCAGTCAGCGGCTGAAATCAGGTTATCGAAGACATAATGGGGTGGTTTGGCGTTAATAGGAGCCAACTCCCGTCCGAACGGAAAATCGTCGCGAACTGGCCCACCGAGAGCGGGGTCTCGCGGGACTTGTGGAACGAAGTTGGACGGGTTCTTAGGAAAGCGCCCCACATTCGGCGTTCCGTCCGCCCCCAGATAGCGAAAGACGAATGGCGTTGTGTCGCCGACCCGTTGGTGCTCAACCATGTCCAGATAAACGTCCAATCCATTGGCTCGCAGAATGGCCACGCAACGCTGCAACTGCTCGCGGCTTCCGAATCTCGTACGGACTGAGCCCTTCTGGTTCTTGGACCCAATGTCGTAATCATCGAAAGGGCCGTAACCGTCGGAACCTCGCTTATCCCCGTCCGACGTCTTCAACACTGGAGGCAGCCAGATTGCCGTGAATCCCGCATGGCGAAATTCGGTTGCCTGTCTCGCAAGGTGATCCCACCACCACGCAATCGTCGAATCGCCATCCGCAGGAGATGGGACAGCCTCGTTTGGTGGCATTTTGAAAAAACCCTGAAGAAGAACACCCACGGCAATCCCTCCTCACGTTACAGCGCGCTACCGCGTCACAAGAGACTGGCCTTGCTTTTATTTCCGAACTCGCCGCTTAGATCCGCGCTTCGATCGGGTCGAAACCGCAGATGGGCGGACCTTCGGACCAGCGGCGCGTTTTCCCGTGGGGACCCTGGACGCAGACGAAGGCGCGGCGGTAACTAATGCACCGACCTTCAGTACGCCAGAAAGCGCCGTGCCGTCGGGAGAACCAAGGCCGCTGGCCGCGTCCCATCCGGGCCCTGCATCGTAGCCAACGTTTTTAAATTGCTGAAAACTTACACGATTGTTCCCCACAGAAATATCGTGAAACGCCCCAGATGTGGTAGGTAGCGAATAAAGCTGAGGATTTACAAAGCCGACCCTTCCCTTAAGTTTCTGATTGATCGTGGCGATTAGCGCAGCCCACAACGGGGCGACGGCGCTCGTACCACCCTCCTGCATCGGTTGGCCATCCACAAGGATGTTGTAGCCGGTGGCGGGGTCACCATCGCCGGATACATCGGGAACGCCACGACCGTTGAACCCCGGTGGATTAAGCGACGAGGGAATGTTCGCATGTTGCTGATATTGCGGCAGCGGGAACGCACCGCTCACGCCGCCACCGCCTGCACCAAATGAGCCGTCGGATCCGGCCGCAGGAGACAGATCGGCTTGGCCCTGGTTCCATACCGACTCGGCCAAGATAGCGCCATTGGCCGTAAGGAGTCGGGTTCCGCCACAAGAAAGCGCAAATGGGCTGGACGATGGAAAATCGACGTGGGCTTTGCCATCCCATCCTCTCGGTCCAACGTCGGCCGCACCATTGTCCCCGGCTGCAACGCATACAGTGATTCCCAACATCGCGGCTGCTTGCAAGGCCTTATCAAACTCTACTTGGAAGTTGGTTGTCGACATGCTCTCCGGGCCACCCCAGCTGATGGAGATCACCGAAGGATTGTTCTCCGTATCGTGAATCGCCTTGGTGAGTGCATCCAAAAAGCCTCTGGAGGTCGCATCGTTTGGAGCAAAATAAACGACGAACTTCGCGCCAGGGGCCGCGGCGCCTGCCACTTGGATGTCGAGGACGACTTCGGCATCATCGCTACCTGCGCTGCTAGGGGTGTTCGTCCCGCCGTCTACCGAGACGGGAATCACGGTAGGCGTGGGGAGTCCAAGACCTGAGAAATACGTGTCAAGATCGGAAGGTCGGTAGCCACCGCCTAATTCGATGATTCCAATCGTCTGGCCGGTGCCGTCGAAACCCCGTGGAAAATTGTAGATTTTGGCGAGTTCCACCCCCGTGAATGCCCGGGCACCATTAGCTGTCGCCTGAGGGGCAGATGAATGCCGTTTAGCGACCGGACGATTGTCGAGGCCAAAAACTCCTTCAATCACGGATTCGAGATCGGCAGGAATCCGTACGCCGCCTGTTCGACCTCGATAGGTTCCACCCGCGTACGAGTAGGTCGTCAGTGTTACTCCAAAAGCCCGATTCATGTCCTGAACCCTACCTGCAAGGATGACAGTCCGACGCGCGGCACTCTCCCGAACCACGTTAAGGTTGTTCTCCTTGGCGAATTTTCTGACTAAAGCGAGATCCTTGGCGTCGGCGCCGTAAAGTCGCTCGAATTGCTCGTGAGTTAGCTGCTTCAACGGGTCATTCGACAGCTTCATGATATCTTGTGCTTTCGGTAAGATATTCTTCGGGCGAATGCGGATTGTCACCTCAAGTCTTTCATCGGAGGGGGCGGGCGCAACGGCCCGCGCATTCCGGTAAGGTTGTTTCTGGCTGCCGGAAATAGTAACCATCTTTTTCGAGGCCATCATCTATCCTCCTCTACCCAAGCAAATCCTATTTGCGTACGCCTTATGACTTTTCAAGTCAGTCTGCGAAGCTCGACCTAGGGATTGCAAAAGCTGATCAGCTCGATGCTACGGGCAATGCCTGCGTAAACCGGTGAGGCGTTCGCCCATCGTTCGGATAGAGGCGGAGGCTACAACTTGTGCGACCTCTTTTCAAGTACATGCACAGACATTTATGTTACAGCCCTTCTCGGGACGTACTCATCTAAATAACGGCAAGGGGATTCTCGGCGCCAGTCCCACTGTTTGGTTTGGCGGAGCATCCGAACCCCGTGAAGTCCGGGGGAAATAACAAATTAACCCCAAAGCCGGGCCTTGGCTGCCAAGCGCAAGTCGGGTTTCACGTGGTCTCCGGTTGAGGCACTCGAGGTCACTGTGTCCGTCTCCTGACTCAGAATATTTTCCAAATGGCTAATTAGGCCCTCGGTAGTGAATTCCATCCTCCCTCGCTTTCGTGCAATACGATTCCCATTGGCACATTCCAAAGCACCTTGCTAATTGCCGAATTATTGGCGTATTGTCATCAGCAATTTATATCTCGATACCAGTTTCATGTTAAAAGGGATGCCCACTTGCGCTTGATTTATTTTCTTGGTCATGCCCGCGGATAGTCCAGTGAGGAGGAGACGGATGAGCGACGAAACGAAGGTTCCATCAAAAAGCCTAAGTTTAGAGGATTTCAGGATAACGCCCGTTTCCGGGGGCATAGCACCGACTGGACCGATTGCAGCACGTGCAGCAATTGCTCCTCAAGATCCGCTGGGTTCCTTGGCAGGGTTGCGCGGCACCTGGAGGGGGACCGGATTCAATCAGATCTGGCGACCGTTCCATGGGTCGCAGGACCGCTTCTTGGAATTGAACGAGACGACGGAGGTCTTACAATTCGTGGAAATACCGGGGGATATCCCCAATCGAGGCCTGCTTCAGGAGGATATCACACTGCATGGGCTCACCTACTTACAGATGATCAATGATGCCAATGTAGTTCAGAACGGCCAGCCAGCTGGCATTCATATTGAGCCCGGTATCTGGTTGAGTATTCCCCTGACCACAAACCCGCAGGATCCGGAAACCGTTGCACGGCTCGCAAACATCCCACATGGGACCTCATTTGTTGCACAGGGAATCGCTATATCCAGCAACGGTACACCGACCTTCCCTCCGGTCAGCATCACTCCATTCACCATTGCGCCACCGAACACCCTTATCCCGTTTCCCGAAACGAATTTAGACACTGCGACAACTTTTCGCACACCCCCAGGGGACATTCCCAATGTCACGCAGGCAATGTTAGATAATCCGAATGTCGTGCTTGCGGCGGGGAGCGCGGGGAAAAATATAAATTCCGTCATCACACTTCAAATCTCAACGACTGACCTTAATCCGCCTACCTCGGGTGGCGGCACGGCAAACATAGCGTTCCTACAGGGAACAGAGGGTGGACCAAATGCTCAATCCGTGCAAGTGGATGCCACTTTCTGGATTGAGGAGTTCCTGGACGACCAGGGAAACACTAAATCACAACTTCAGTATTCTCAACGGGTCCTCTTAAATTTTAACGGCCTTAGCTGGCCCCACGTGTCGGTAGCAACGCTGTTGAAAGACTAAGACACTACCGGCGGCTAACCAAGAACCATCTGGGCCCGCTGGTTCCATCCTGACGGTACCGTGAACAGGGTCCCCGGACCAAACAAACCTGGGCATGGTCGGCCCCGCCTTTTTCGTACCACATGGAGGGAGAGTGTCCGGCATAATCAGCCCCAGGATGGGGAAGGAGGATGCTGTGAAACGGAAGCGCTTCAGTGTTGAACAAATCGTGGCGGTGCTCAAGCAGGCGGAGCTGGGGACCCCCGT
>Ga0126378_10002149_pt1 | contig 14592 bp, 17 predicted proteins | sample PanSoiMetPlot_23_FD_92587 | JGI IMG/M metagenome (GOLD analysis project Ga0126378, IMG submission 92587) | Tropical forest soil microbial communities from Panama - MetaG Plot_23 | ecosystem: Environmental > Terrestrial > Soil > Tropical forest > Bulk soil | place: Panama | collected 2016-02-17 | reverse complement strand
TGGCTGGTGTTTGGTCCCAGTTAGACAGGCGCCAGTAACACCTCATAAAGATCACTGCCCGCAAACCACCACTGTCGTGAATCGTCGTCGACGGCGTTGGCGTCACGCTGACCCTGCGCTTGCGCACGGCTGATGCTCGGTTGCCGCGCGTGGAAGCCGACGATCTGATGGCTCTGGTCGACGAGTGCCAGCAAATCGCCGCCGGAAAGCTGGAAGAGCTCACCGGAGGCATCCTGGATAGTGGGTGGATGGGGCAGCGTCATCAAGGCTTTGAGGATGGGCAGGTTGGCCATCAGTTCAGCCGAGCGCGCCAGTGCTTTTTCACGTTCCGTCTGGAAATTTCGAAAAGTTTCGACAGAATTTGCCAAGTCGAGGCGAAGATTTTGACGAACCTGACGCTCCACCGTCCGCTGCACGATAATCAACGACACGGCAGTCAAGCCGGCCGAGATCAGCAGCATAGCAATCAGGAATTTGGTCCTAAGGCGGATTCGAACCTCCTCGCTGCATTGCGCTAGCGGACGAACTTGTAGCCCGTACCATGCACAGTGCGAAAGTGCACGGGCTCAGCCGGATCCCGCTCCAGCTTTTGCCGCAGCCGCAGAATGTGGGTGTCCACGGTGCGCGTCGTGGGGTAACTATTGTAGCCCCACACCTCGTTCAGAAGCTCGGCGCGCGAGATCACTCGCTCCTCATTATTCAGGAAGAACCGCAGCATCTTGAACTCCTGTGGCGTCAACGGTACCAGCTTGCCGTCCTTCCAGAGCTCCATTTTGGCGAAGTTCACTTCCACATCGTCGAAGGTATACAGTTCGCGCTTTTCCGGAGTCTGGTTGAGCCGGCGGACAGCGGCGCGCACACGTGCGAGCAACTCGCGCGGACTGAAAGGCTTGGTTACGTAATCATCGGCGCCCAGCTCCAGCATTAGCACTTTGTCGACCACATCGCCTGCTGCGCTCAGAACCAGGATCGGAACCGCCGGCGCCTGACGCTTGATCTCACGGCAGATGTCCTGTCCAGAGCGTCCGGGAAGACGAAGGTCTAGTATTACGACGCGCGGAGTGGTCGAGCGGAAGATATCCATAGCCGAGGTCCCATCCGCGGCAACGGTGATGTCAAAACCGGCAGTCTCGAACGTACGCCGTAAAGCTCGTTGCACTGCGGGGTCATCTTCAATCGCAAGCACTCTGTCCATCTCTCACTCCCTGAATGACTGAACGGTAAACTAAGAGTCCTACCGTTCACCAGTCGAGTCAACCGCCTGTTCACAAATCATTGACACACCCTACGAAAATGCACCGAACTTCGAAGGCGTTGACATTTTGTTGACAACTCTTCTACAACCCTCTGACAACCCTTCGAGCCGACGAGGCATACTTTCGGCAGGTCGGAATACTCTGAGGAGGTCGCTCAATGCGAAACCGAAATTGCGCCCTACGAGTATGGGGATTGCCGTTGATGACTCTTATACTCGCCGCAACTCCAACCTTGTTGTACTCAGCACCCGCGCCCAACAGCTTCATCCAACACAATCTCGTCTCTGACATCCCTGGTCTAGCGGCATACACCGACCCTGACTTGGTGAATCCTTGGGGCATCGCCTTTTCGGGCGCTAGCCCATTCTGGGTCGCCGACAACCACACAGGTCTGGCAACGCTGTACAACACCTTTGGCGTGAAGCAGGGCTTAGTTGTAAGTATTCCCCCTGCAGGCGCTTCTGCTCCGACAGGCCAGATCTTCAATCCCTTTGGCTCAGATTTTGGAGGCGGACACTTCATCTTCTCGACAGAAGGCGGAACCATAGCGTCTTGGACAGGTGGGACGAGCGCCTCGCTGTCTTTCACGTCGCCCAACGGCGCTATCTACAAGGGATTGGCCATTGCAACCAACAATGGAAATCACTATCTCTATGCGACCGACTTTCACAATGGCGCCGTCGATGTCTTCGACACAAACTTCAACAAAGTGAGCTTAGGTGGGTCGTTCACGGATCCGAACCTGCCGGCCGGCTACGCTCCATTCGGAATTCAGACTTCGGGCGGTCAGCTTTTCGTATCGTACGCGCTGCAAGATGCCGAGAAGAAAGACGATGTGGCTTGTGCGGGTTGCGGGTTCGTCGACGTATTCGATGCGAACGGCAATCTGATTCAGCGTCTGATCAGCGACGGAGCACTGAATGCGCCTTGGGGAATGGCATGGGCGCCGAACGGATTCGGTCCATTCAGCGGTAAATTGCTGGTCGGCAACTTTGGTGACGGAACCATCAATGTTTACGACCCGGCAACGGGAACCTGGATCGCTCAATTGCTCGGCAAGAACGGAAATCCCATCGAGAATGATGGCCTATGGGACCTCAAGTTCGGCAACGGTGGTAATGGCGGGTTCCAGAATGTTCTGTATTTTTCCGCCGGTATCAATGATGAAGAGAATGGCTTGTTCGGGCAAATCGCCGCGACGCCTGAGCCAGGGACGCTTACCCTCCTCGGAAGTGGACTTATAAGTCTTCTGGGTTATGGCTGGAGTCGCGCCAAGCAGAGGTCCTAAACGTTTTCTCCAAAAGGCCCCGGCAGACTCTAAGGCCAGGGGCTCCTTCCATCACTCTCCTGAGTGCTCGCCTGCGCCGGAGCCTGCCACTCCGGCCTCTTTTTTGTCTTAGCAGGGCCTCATTCGCCGCCAGCGGGCTTGTCGCTTGCCGGCACTTTCTGGAACTCCTGGTTCATCCAGCCTTCGAAGGCATCGAGAGCCTGTGGTCGGCCGAGGAAGCTCTTCACCAGGTCATTAGCCGGCATCGAGCCGGTCTTCTCCAGCACCGTAGAGCGATAGCGCAGTGCCACCTCCGAAGCGAGGAGATTATCGCGGTTGAACTGGCTGAAGAAGTCCTCGGCGATCACCTTGTCCCACAAGTACGTGTAGTAAGCCGACGAGTACCCGGTCAGGTGAGTGAACGAGGCAATCTGGTTGTCGCCTTCGAGTGGCTTGAAAGGAGTGAAGCGCTTCGTGTTGTCCGGAAAAGCCTGCTCTAGCTTGGCCTCCTGCGGCGGCATATTGTGGAGATCGAACGAAACGCTCGTATACACGAGCTGGAAGCGTGCCCATAGTCCGCGACCAAATGCGTCGGCCTTGTTGGCCCGCATCACCAAGTCGGCTGGAATCGGCTCATTGGTCTGATAATTCAGGGCAAAGGTAGTCAGCACTTTTGGATCGTGCATCCATTCTTCGAGCATCTGTGAAGGAGCTTCGACGAAATCGGCTTCCAGGTTGTTGCCGTATCCGGCCCACTGCTGCTGGCCCTGGAAGATCCAGTGCATCAAGTGGCCGAATTCATGGAAGAAAGTAGTGACCTCGCTGTACTCCATCAGGCCTGGATCTCCTGGTTTACCACCGGAGAAATTGCAAACCAGCGCGGCTTCCGGCATTTGCTTACCTTTGACACCGTCGAGCAGTTGATTGGAGCTGAACCACTGGTCCTTCCCCGGACGGGGATGCATGTCGAGGTAGATGCGGCCCAGTTGCCGAGTTCCGTCATAAACGTCGAATGTGCTGACGGAAGGGTCCCACACTGGCGCATCCGGAACCGGCTTGAACGTGACGTGAAACAGCTTGGAAGCAACGTCGAGAATTCCTGCCTGGACGCGATCGTATGGAAAGTAAGGACGTGCCGACTGCGAGTTGAAATCGAACTGGCTGCGACGAAGCTGCTCAAAATAATAGCTGCGGTCTTGAATACCGATTTGCTGCAGCGACGGATCAATTTTCTGGGCAGAAGCCAACAGCATTTTGTACTCGCGATCGGCAGTAGGCTTTGAGGCCTCATCGATGTCGCCGATAAACTTGGCGATATTCTGCGAGTTCACTGCCATCTTGTCGGCTGCGTTCACGTCCGCCCAGTGCTTGTATCCGAGCACTGAAGCCAGTTCTTCGCGCTTCTTTAGCAGGTCGGCAAGCACGGCTACGTTTTGCGGATAGGCCCGGTTGTTGTAAGCCAGATAAATTCTCTTGCGCAGGTCGGCGCTCTTAGCGAACTTCAATACCGGCGTCACATCGGGCGGATCGCTGGTCAGCGTGATGGTGCCGTCAGCCGCTGGTTTGTGTGCCTTGATATAGTCCTCTGGAAGTCCATCGAGCTCCTTGGGATCTTTCACCACAACTTTAAGCTGCGATTCCGCCAAATTGCGGCTGAACTGCGTCGCGTACTTGGTGAGCTCGTCATTTAGGGCCTTGACGCGCGCCCGTGTCGCGTCGTCCTTGTCGACACCGGCAAGTTTGAACTCCAGAAGAGTCCGCTGAACGTAATACCTGGTGGCGGGATCGGCTTTGGAGATATCCATGGCCGCCAAGGCTTTATAAAGTGCCTGATTCAAGGCAAGCTCAGTCGCCGCAGCACTGACTTTCTGCACCATCGCCTGCGCACGGTCGCGAATCGCCGCGTCAGGATTCACAATCTGCATGAAATAGGACTGGTAGGCAGCCGTATCGAGGGCTTCGACCGCCGCGTCATACGGCGCAAGCGTGTTTTCTACGGTGCGCTGGCCTTTAACGGCGAGCAACTGGTCGATGTTCTTCTTCGCGAGGTCCACCTGGTCGTTCACTCGCCTTTCCAGCGTCGCCGGATCAAGAGGCTTGTCCCAAATATGCGGACCAAACGAAGCGTTCTCTGCATCGGCCGAAGCCAATCCCGACAGAAAAACGAACATCCAGGCAAGGCTCAACCACAGTGGAACAACAAACTTCATATCTCTCTCCAAACGTATGGGCGATGAACTACTGGAGACGAAGGCAGAGTTGCTATTCGGTTCAGGAGGACCGCCTTGAGAGCATAACCCTATCCGCGGAAATGTGAAAGGTAGAGAGGGCGAAGCGCAGCCCCCTGGTGACTGAGCAATGCCAAAGTTAGCGCTGCAATGCGCCGCTTTGTAGGTGGTCACGGCTTCGCAATCGCACTGGGGATAAGATCGATTGCCGATCCACCCTCAAAGCTGACGCTGGTCTTTGGCATGGCAGCCAGTTCCGCTGGCGACGACGCTGTCCAGGTCCACACCAGCAACTGCTTGCGATGCCGTGTCACAGCCGTGGCTTGCACCTTGCGAGTTCCCAGGGGTTGTCCTTCCTCACGCTCGCCAAGCACACCGTTGTACTCCGCGAACAGATGCTCGTCCTGATCGACTAGCTTGGTGGAACGCACTTCTCCGAGCACTCCAAGCATCTGCAAATAGGCGCCGAGTTCGTCGCCGCCCACGCGGTCACTTGTGGATGCCGGGGCGGGAAGTCCGAGGCACGTTTGATCCACCGCTCGCAGGCTGATGGTCTGACTGTTTCCTTTTGTGTTCTCCGACTTTGGAGGTGTAAGGCGCAAGAGAAGAAGTGAGCATGCATCGAGTAGATCGTGCGTACGCCTCGTAATTGCTGTATCTAAAGTTGGGGGAGGATCTTCGTGGTCCGCCACCCACAATTGGGGATAACGAAATACCAGCCCAAGCTCCTCGTTGCGATAAGTACCGTCCTTCCACTCGCCGCGCTCGATGAATTCCAGCGCCGGCTTTTCGGATAGGGCCGAATCGACGACCGACGTAGGAATCGTAGGCCCCTGATAGCCTTCTCCGGACGTGGGCACGATCTTTCCCTGCTCATCGATCAATGTTCCGTCTTCTTGCGCGCAGTAAAACTTCACACCACCGACAGCATCTTTGGTCTTACGCAGAAATGAAGCGTCATTCGAGGCCACCTTTACCCGGATCAGATAGTTCTTAATAAATGTCCAGTACTGGACCGTCGTCTGATCGCTGGTGTGTTTCGAGATGTGGTACCAATGGCCGGTCCGAGTCAGCGAATCCGGTGGAGTGATTTGACCCCTGGGCTGCCCTTTCGACCACGCTTGAAATTCCGCCTTGCGCTCCTCATCGGTCATCTCGTGGACAGGATTGGGGGGCTCCGACGCAGTGATCAAGAATGTCCCTGACCGATGCCCTTCCTGAAATCCGAGCGCCAACAAACCATGCTGACCAGGCGCCATCAGCGGCATCATGATGCGATGTCCTACAACTTCGATAGGCAGGTCGATGACGAATCCGAAATAGGCGCTGGCGTACGAGGTATTGGCCAGGTATCCCGATTCCGGTATGCGCGGCTCCCCCGTACGTGTGGATGAAGTCACGGTTGGTAGCGGAGGCGGCAGGTCATCATCAGGATTGCTGACGGGACATTGGGCCGAAGCGGCTTCCGCCATTAGTATCACGCTGCAGGCGACGAGTAGGAGCACACCGCCGAGTCTTCCATTATTGGCTCCGTACTCGCAGTCAAGTCTCATGGTTGCCAGCAAGCACCGATTTGAGAGGGCGATTGCGAAATGATGGCACCGTTGCCACATTTCCAGCAAGTTCCCCAGACTTGGTACTTCTCAACGATCTGTGGCAATTTACTGCAATGGCGCGCGTTGTTTCCTGACGATACACGGCTCGGTTCGACGCGCCAGTCGCGGTTTTTCTCAGTGAGATGCGGATTAACCAAATCTGGGCGATCCACAAATGGATACCCGTTTTGATGGCGATGCCTCCCACGCTGCAGAAACTGGCGAAAGATTCCGGGCAAAAGGATCCGATGGCGCGAAATCATGACAGTCCAATATTGGCGAAGCTTCGATGACCTTGAAACGTTTGCGCGGAGTTCGTCTGATCCTCATCTGCAGGCGTGGAAAGACTACAACCGACGCATAGGTGCGGACGGAATCTTCTTTGTCCGGCATGAGACGTTCCTAGTAAATGCTGGTGGCTTCGAATGCGTTTACAGCAACATGCCGCGGATAGGTTTCGCTGCAGCCGCAGAGCACGTTCCCGCCACGGGCAATCGCGAGACAGCGCGTTTGCGTATCGCTGGATCAAGCCATCCGGCAGTTCCTTCCCCAACCGCTCCGGAATAAGAACTTCCTTTTATACCCAGAGAGAGTCATGGTGCTGCGCGATTTCTTATACAAAGTCTAGGTCACTCGACAGAAGAGTCTCTGCAAGCGGCTCAATCAATCTCTGCTCCTAGCCCATAAGCAATTGCGCAGTATTGAGCGCTGGCAGCCGTTCAATGAGCACCTATGGCGGTCGTCGTTAGCTGAGTGGAACCTGCTAAACAGCACATTAACTGAGGCTCGCGAGACGCTAGACCAGCTGATACAACAACACCGCAACCTTAGATAGTCGTGCCAATGAACGATTCTCAGCAATCAGTACACCGAAGCAACCCTCAATTTTTTCAAACTTACCAACTGTCGGCCCTCTGTGGAGTAAAATCTCCGTTTACCTGACATTCATCAGATTGGCCGCATCTTCCTCGTTTCGCGCATCGCGGCGCTGGAGACTGTAGCATGGGCAAACATAAAGACAAGAAGGGCGAACTGGTTAAGAAAGATAAGAAAGGTAAGAAAAACAAGCACGAAGGTAAGGGAAAACCGCCCGAGAATGTTTCCTCTGCTCCTTTGCCTCTCGTGCCACTTACCGGCGGGCCTACGTATGAAGATGGGGCGCCCCTGGACAACATCACTTACCTCGAAGCAAAGCTCATCCTCAAGCCTGATAACTTCACCGCTGTCGAGTCATTCCGTGACTTCGGCAAGATTGTGATGAAGGTCGCCAAGAAAACGGGGGTTGGATTCATCGCTGATCCCGAGTCGGGTCGGCGGCCTCAGATTCGCGAAATTACGTTCGGCGACACCCCCGATTTTCGCCTGTACAACAACGCTTTCATCCTGCGCCGCCGAATTTCTTATGTAGACGGCTTTCCTGTAGGCGATCCGGAAATTGTCTTTAAGTACCGCCATCCTGATGAGCTGAAAGCTGCGGCAATGGACGTCCGGCCGCACGTCGCAGGCAAATATCGCATCAAGTTCAAGGCCGAAGCCCTGCCGCTGAAAGACGAGGTTGGCGGCTACCGCATTCTCTACTCGCACAACTGTCAATTTGGGCTCAGTCAGATGCACGAGGAGGATCAGACCTCCATGGCGACCCTGGCCAGAGTCTTCCCCGGACTGGCGGCGATCAAAAAATCGGATGACGAGCACATCGTCCTAGTGAACGAAGGAATTGTTGAAGAAGTCCTACTGCCTTTGGGCCAGCTGGATTTCGGCAAGGGGCTGATGGGTAACTGCGATATCTCGCTATGGCGTACACGCGGCGAACACAAGCAACTAGTCGGCGAGTTCGCCTTTCAGGCGCAGTTTGTGCACCGCGAAGACCTCGCCGACAAGCAAAAACAACTGGCCACCCTGTTTTATATTGCGCTGCAAAACGAAGTGAAAGATTGGCTCGCCCTTGGCGTTACCAAGACCGGCATGGTTTACCGCTTGAAGGGCAATGCCCCACAATGCCATGAATAACCCAACCGCAATCACCGCGAATGAAAAGGAACTGGTCGCCGCGGCACGTGCCAAGATCACTGTGTTCGACGTGTTCTTACAGTTTCTCATTATCGGCGCCACCAGCTTTGGCGGCGTGGTGCCCTACCTGCGCAACAGTTTGGTAGCCAAGCTGCACTGGGCGGACGACAAGGAGTTCGTCGAATTGCTCTCTATCAGCCAGAGCCTGCCCGGACTGAATGCGGCCAACATGGCCGTCCTGCTGGGCGATCGTTTAAAATGACGCGTCGTCAGCCGGCTGTGGACGAAGCTGGAGAAGTGGCCGTGGCGCACCTCAATTCAGCAGGGCCTGGCATCAGTTTCCATTGGACTACTGCTGGCCTGAACGTTGAGCATGGCCAAAGGCGCGGTCACGAGTTGGACGACGGGTGGCATCGCTTTAGCCGTGCTTCTACCACGATGTGGCGCAAGGTTAACCCCGCTTTGCTGGTGCTGGGCGGGGCGATCATCGGCGGTATCGTTTTCATGCCCAAGTAGCGGAGGGCTGTCGTCGCGCTTGGCACAGAAGGTGCCGATGAAATGAAGTCCCGTCTGACTTTCCGACGAGTTCTGCGTGCCATCCTTATCTTGGTATTTGTGGCGGCGATACCTTCGTCTCTGCGATATGCCTACCAGCACGGAGGCTTTTACCTTTTCTCCGAAGCTTTCCTGACAGATTTACCCAAGCGGCTGACTGGCCCAGGCCGGTTCCGCTTCATTTTGCAGCCCACGGTGTCTATCTTTTTGGGCATTCGCGCCGGAATTGCGGACGCCCGGGCTGGCCGGCCGCCTTACATATTTGGCCTCATCACGGGCGGTAGTCAGCGTGTGGCGTTGCTGAGAGACGGCTTCGCGCAGCTCTCCACTCTGATCCTCATGGCGATTCTGCTCGACGCCATCTCGCAGTTCCTCATCCTTCGTGCAATCTACCCAGGCGCTGCCCTGGTGGTTGGACCCGTTCTCATCGCGCTTCCCTATTCGCTGAGTCGGGCCTTCGCCAATCGCTGGAGCCGACGTAAGGTCCCTGCACTGGAGCCATAGCTTAGACCTGGTGAGGTACTTCCAGGTATGCCCAACGCTCTACCAGTTGGCGGTGAGCGATGCGCCAGATCACGATGCCCGCGAACTGTAGCCTGCTCCCATCCGCAGGATTAGTCGCGCGCCAGATATTGCGCACCACTACCTTGTCGCCCTCAGCGATCATGTCTTCAATCGTCACATGCAGGTCAGGGAACTTCTGCAATGCTGCGCCGACATACTCCATCGCCCCTTTCGGACCCGGTGGCGTTCCCGGCGGCACGTCAGAGCCATGGTCCACAAACTCGGGCGCAAAGCTCACCTTTCCGTTTGCTATATTCTTCCTGTTGACGAACTCCTCAAAATGATCGCGAACGAACTGCTTCATCTGTTCGTGCGTATAACCGGTTACATTCGCCGTCGTTTCCACTTCGGTCATTCTTTCTGGTCCTACGCCTTCACAGCGGCGGGCAAAAATGGCCCGACATTATCGCGCAGAAACTCATCGAGCTGAATGGGCTCGCGACCTAGCACCGAGCGCAGGTCGCCCGTTACTTTTGCACCAGGTCCGTCGGTGTAGTAAGCCTGCAGATCTGCGAGTGCTTCAACCTGCCAGGCTGGCATCCCTGCGTCACGCAAAGACTGGCGAAGCCGTTCCTGCGTCAAGGCGACGTAGTTCACTTTTCGCCCCAACAACGCCGACAGCTTCTCCGCCACTTGTGTATAGTTGAGCAGCTCCCGACCAGTGAGGGTGTAAGTCTTGCCGGCATGCCCAGCCGAGATCAGAATCTTCGCTGCAACTGCCCCGATATCGCGAACATCAATGAAGGCGATCGGCGCCTGCCCACCTGCAGCATAGAACGCTCCCTGTGAGTTAATGGTCCCGGAAAAGTATGTAACGATGTTCTGCATGAAACTCTCCGGCCGCAAAATTGTCGCGGGTACTCCCGACGCGACCAGTCGCTCTTCTACCTTGCGGTGCCATGCCGGGAACGACTTGTTGTAGTTGTCGGCTCCCAGCGCTGAGCTCAACACAAGATGCTTGATACCGTGTTCCCGGCATGCATCCACCATGTTGCTCTCCAGCTCCACCAGTTGCGGAATCGGCCCACAAACCAGGTATACGCGATCCACGCCTTCCAACACGCGATCCAGGCTGGCGCGATCAGCGAAATCGGCAATCGCCACATCCACCGTTGCGGGCGCTTTCGATGCATCTTCTTGCGAACGGTACATTGCACGCACCGGCGCGCCGCCCACATGCAACAATTCCCGGAGTACGGCTCCACCGGCATTCCCAGATGCTCCCGTTACTAAAATCATGCGAACCTCCACTCACAAAAGATCGATCCGGCCCACCATGGGCCGCATCCTGTATTGCTGTGACTGTACCCCGAGTTGGCGAGGGCCGGAAGTACGCACAATTTTGTAAGCCTGGGGGTGTAATTTGCAGATAACCTACGGATGTCCGGTAAAGGCCACGACCAAAGTGGTGGCCGGCAAGTGGAAGGTGGCAATGGTTTGGCACTTGTCCTTTGGAACAAAGCGGTTTGCTGAGCTGCGCGACTTGTTGCCCGGAGTCAGTGAGAAGGTATTAACCGCACAGCTACGACAACTCGAGAAAGATGGTGTGCTACGCCGTATCGTAACGCCATCTGTTCCACCGCGCGTGGACTATGAACTGACTTCCGCAGGATGGGAACTGATCCCAATCATGCAATCGATGTGCGACTGGGGCTCGAGACACCTGGGCATCTTGCCCACTCTGCCACGCCTGTCAATATCGGCGTAGCAGGTCACATTTGTGGGCACGAACTCGGGGTGCAGTAAGATATCTCCACGAGGTTCCATATGCCCGATCCTAACGAACTCTCGCCGTTCTCTCGACGCTCTTTCCTTCAGATTTCCGGCGCCGCGCTTGCTTGCCAGATGCTAAGCGAGCACGTGCTCGCCCAAGTAGTGCGAGGAGAAATCAACTTCCCCGAAGGGGCCGTTCGAATCAACTCGAACGAGAACCCTCTCGGGCCCTGTGCAGCCGCTCGCGAAGCCGTGGTTTCTATCCTCCCCAAGTCTGGGCGCTATCACTTCAGCCTGACGGAGGAGTTGATTAAGACCTTCATCCAGCAACAGGGCCTTGCTCGTGAAAATGTTCTGATATTCGCAGGGTCGACCCCCGGACTCTACTACACCGTCGCCGCGTTCACCTCGCCCAAAGCCAGCTTCGTGGCCGCTGAACCGGGCTATGAAGCCGGCGCCGGCGCGGCCAAGGCTGTCGGCGCACGTGTAGTCAACGTTCCGCTGACCAAGACGTGGGCGCACGATGTGAAAGGCATGTTAGCCGCCGCACCCGATGCTGGCGTGTTCTACATCTGTACGCCGAACAACCCTACCGGCACGTTCACCAGCCATGAAGACGTCGAGTATCTGGTCGAGCACAAGCCGAAGGGTTCTGTGGCGCTGATTGACGAAGCTTACATTCATTTCAGTGATGCACCCACGTGTATTGACCTCGTGAAGGCGGGCAAAGACGTCGTGGTGCTGCGAACTTTTTCGAAGCTCTACGGCATGGCAGGTTTACGCTGCGGATTTGCCATTGGCAGGCCCGACCTGCTGAAGAAGGTTGAGGCGTATGGCGGACCCGATCCCATGCCCGTAACCGCATGTGCGGCCGCTACCGCCAGTTTGAACGACGCCGGACTTATCGCCGAACGCAAAGCCATTAACACGAAAATACGCGAAGCCACATTCGCGTGGCTCGATCGCAACGGCTACACCTACTCACCATCGGTTTCGAACTGCTTCATGCTGAAGGCGGGCAAGCCGGCGAAAGAAGTGATCGGTGCCCTGGCAAAACAAAACGTCTTCATCGGACGCTCGTGGCCCTCCATGCCCGACTGGGTGCGCATCACAGTTGGAACGCAGGCCGAGATGGAGCAATTCCAGGTGGCCTTCCAGAAGTTGATGAAGGGCACGGTGGTCGGACGCGTATACGACCCGGCGCTGGAGCGGAATTTGGACGGTGTAATGACTCTGGGCTAGGCGGTTGTTCCGCAACGCCGCCGGTACGAACCCGATTTCAATCGGGGAGAACATCATCGAACGTCCGAACTAAATCATGGGCATTCGCCGGCTGGGGATGGTTTCCAGGGCGTTCGCATAGCAGGGTCTGAAGTCTAGCAGCCTCGGCTCCATCCAATTCAGCGACAACATCCGAAATGAAAACGATCTCTGGCGGCGAACACTTCAGCATCGTCCCAATCTTTTCGTAGCTGACAGGGTCGGCCTTTGTGCCAGTTGTTGCATCGAAGTACGCCGATAGAAATCCGGTCAGATCGCCAGCCACTGTATGGGCGAACAGGAGCTTTTGCGCCAAAACACTTCCGGAAGAAAAAATGGCGATTGTCCTATTCTGCCTTCGCCAACGCCTGAATGCAGGCGGCACATCATCAAAGACCTGGCTGCGTAACTCCCCGCTCGCATACCCTTCCGCCCAAATTTTGCCCTGAAGCGATTTCAGCGGAGTCGATTTGCGATCGCGTTCGATCAGCCAGTCAACGTAGGGAGCAAATTCTCCCGCTTGGTTTGGATTTTTCAATGCAGGTGGACTGAGGCCTTGGCGAGTGTCTTCTAAGTGTTCGCGCCGGAGCCCAGATAGATCCTCGCGCACCTCTGATGATGATCCGTGCCGCTCTAGGAAGTCCTCGGCATGCGAACGGGCGTAAGGAAAGAGGACCTTAAAGACGAAGTCGATGGGCGTGGTGGTCCCCTCGATGTCCAGGAGGACCACACGAACCCGTTGGTCGATTAAAGTCACGGTCGAATCGTTGGCTGTGATGGAAGATAAGAAGGCCCCAAGCACACCGGCTGGTAACTGCGATCGATCCCGCTATGCGTGTAGTGGGGTGTCCAACCCGACTGGTCTTGAAACAAGCGAATGGCCCGAATCGTTCGGTCTCCGCAAAGATCGAACCAATGCCAGGTTCCTCGCGGCACACGAATCAGGTCGCCGGACTCTACCTCAATTGCAGTCAGCAGGCCCTGGCGCGGGTGAATGTGAAACAGTCCCCGACCACGAATGATGAAACGCACTTCGTCCTCATCGTGCCAATGTTCGCGGCTGAATTTCGCCAGCATGGTTTCCAAGTTTGGCATTTTGGGAGTTACATCAATCACATCCGCAGTGACGTATCCCCCTCGTTGTTTCAGCTTTTCTATCTGGTCGCCGTAGATTGCCAGAATCTCTTCGGGGGTTGCGTCGTCATTAACTGCTTTTGGCAGTTCCCAGCGCTCGTAGTCGATGCCTATGCTCGCCAGGTAGTCGGTTATCTCTTCTTTCTCGCGCAATGTGCGATTTTGGTCTGGAACTCGGATGATTGCCATAGAACCTTCTTCCGACTCAGGAGCCAACCTAACCGGAAACAGTGGGTGTTCTCCCCACAACTTCCAGCAGGAACTCCAGTATTTCAAGATGACGCTTTGCCTGTTCGAGACTCTCGCCCCAGGTGTAAAGGCCGTGTCGGCGCAACAGAAAACCGTGAACATTCGGGTCTTGGGCCAGCCTTGCTTCGACCACACCGGCCAATCTGGTCATGTCCTGATCGTTCTCTAGAATCGGCAGCCATTCGCGGTGACTGTGCGATTTGACTCCTTCAAGTCCTTTCAACATCTCGTAGCCTTCGATCCAAAGCCCGCCGGCATCAGCATAAACCTCAGAAGCAATGGTGCTCCATACCGAATGTGTGTGCAATACAGCACCCGCCCGCCTGGCATTCGCGAGAAGTAAATGCAGTGCAGTTTCAGCGGAGGGACGGCCCGATCCTTCGATGGTCGCTCCGCTGGCATCGACCCGTACGAAACCCTCCGGAGACAAAGTCCCTTTGTCCAATCCTGTTGCCGTTATCGTCAGAACCAAAGGCTGGCGGCTCACCACCGCGCTGAAATTGCCGCCTGTACCCAATGCCCAACCGCGTGCATAGCACTCCCTTCCGACTTGGGCTAAGAATCTATCTGCATTGGCAGGTTCGAACCGCGAATTTCGCTGAGTAGCTTGTGCCATTCACGAATTCTACTCGTAGGCTCGAGCAAACTGTGCTTTAAGCGGGGAGCAGCGCAACGCTAAAACTCATCTCAACAAGATCGATGCCGGCGAGTTTCAACAGCGCTGGCGCGCCATTAAAATTAAATCCTGCTGGAGTATCGAG
>Ga0126378_10002146_pt1 | contig 14598 bp, 8 predicted proteins | sample PanSoiMetPlot_23_FD_92587 | JGI IMG/M metagenome (GOLD analysis project Ga0126378, IMG submission 92587) | Tropical forest soil microbial communities from Panama - MetaG Plot_23 | ecosystem: Environmental > Terrestrial > Soil > Tropical forest > Bulk soil | place: Panama | collected 2016-02-17 | reverse complement strand
GCGGATCATACTCCCCTTTATCTGTCAGTGAACGAGCGTCAGGCCATCACCTTCTGGAACGCGGCCTGGAACTTCTTCATTTCATCCGAAGTACCCACGGTGACGCGAACGTAGGTCGGCCACACCGGCCACACGCGGCCGATGTAGACCTTTTCCTTGCGCATCGCGGCCACGATCTCGTTGCCCGGACGCTTCGTATCAACCATGAAGCAGTTCGAGACCGAAGGCACGTAGTGGAATTTGTTCTTCTCGAGGAAGTTGAACGTGTCCTCGCGAACGTTGCCGATCAGCTTGCGGCGTTCCGGAACGAGATTCTTCTGCGACAGGCTCGCGCTCGCGGCCGCCATGCCGGTGATCGGCAGCATGCCCGCGCTGAATCCGGCGAGCTTCTCGATCAGATCCGGGCGGGCGATCGCCGCGCCGGCGCGGAGCCCGGCCATCCCGTAGATCTTCGAGAAGGTCCGGAGCACGACCACATCTTTGTCGGCAGCGACGAGATCAGAATTAAACGGCGCTTCCGAGATGTGGGTGTACGCTTCATCGATCAATACGATCGAACCCTTGGGCTTGTTCGCAACGAGCCATTCGATTTCAGATTTCGGCGTCAGCGTACCGGTCGGATTGTTCGGATTGCAGATGTAATAGAGACCCGCGTTTGAGCCGCCCTTTTCGAGCATGGCTTTCACGTCGTGCCGATAGTCGGAGGTGAGAGGAACCTTGACAACCGGCGCGCCGATGAACGCGGCGGCGCGTCCGGCCGCCTCATAGCCAGGATCGCCCATGATGAGCGGCTTCGTCGGCGAGGTGAAAGCCAGGACCGCCTGATGGAGCGGAGCGCTCGAGCCGGGATAGATGCGGATATAGTTCTGTTTAACGCCTTCCTGCTGCGAGAGAAGGACGACCACCTTGTCGGTTTCGCCGTACAGATAGCGCCCGCCCTGCGCCACGATCGCGTGCACGGCGTTGCGGGCCTCTTCGCACGGACCCAGCGGATTCTCGTTGGCGTTGATCATGACCGCGTCCGGCGGCGCGTTATCCACTTTGGAGAGCTGCGCGAGCGCGGACTCGTTGTAAAACGGCAAGGTTGTCCCCGCCGTAATCATGGCTGCGATTTTGCCCAGGTTCCGGCGCGTGAATCCGCGCTTGATGAATTCCTTCTGTTCTTGTGCGGTGAGTGTCACTGAGTCTCCTTGTCGTCCCCAGACTGCCGGCTATTGTGAGCAGGCGAAACGATAGATGTAGTGTACTAATTTCTCCGGACGTGGAGAAGCGCTTCGAGGCGGGCCCGAACCTGAAAACGAATCGGGAACGAGTTTACGGTAACGCAACGACGCTTTAATGTCAACGCAGCGGGAGCGCGAATTCAATCGAAATCAACGAATCAAAAGTGGAATCGAAAATTTGAATCGGCGCTAGCGTCAAATTCTTCTTCAGCAGGGCGCTCGGAGCGTTCTACTATACTTTTAAGTTTTTCCTCGTTGTAAACGCGCCGAGACCGCGCTAGCTTCAAGTCCCCGCCGCCTTTCATTCCCTTGGTCGAATCTCAACAAGAGGAGCGCATTCGTGAAGGCAAAGTCTATTTACAGCGCGGTAATCGCAACGGTTCTCGGGCTCGGCGCAGCCAGCTCTCTGCCTGCCCAGTCCTATCTCGGAGGGGTGCGCGGCATGGTGCAGGATGCGGGGGCCGCCGCCGTGACCAACGCCAAAGTATCCCTAGTCGATGAGCAGAAGCAGACGACGCGCTCGACTGTGACCAATGCTCAAGGCGAGTACGCGTTTTCACAGGTCGACCCTGCCACGTACACCGTGATGGTGGAAGCTCCGGGGTTCAAGAAGACCGAAAAAAAGGGCTTGGTGGTCGCGACGCAGGAGTTCCTGACGATCGACCTGAAGATGGAAGTGGGTGATGTCACGACCAGCATCGAGGTCAAGGAGGACGTGCCGCTGATCGAGACTTCAAACGCGTCCAACGGCCAGGTGCTCGATACGCAGAAGATGACGGACCTGCCGAATCTGGGGCGGAATCCCTTCCTGCTGTCGAAGCTTTCAACGAACGTGGTCCCGGCTGGCGACCCGCGGTTCAACCGGTTTCAGGATCAGAGCGGTTCGTCGCAGATCTCGGTGGCGGGAGGACCGATACGTGGAAACAACTATCTGATTGATGGCGTGCCGATCACGGATTCGACCAATCGTGCGGTGATTATTCCCTCAATTGAAGCGACGTCTGAAATGAAGCTGCAGACCGGGACTTACGATGCGCAGATGGGGCGCACGGGCGGCGGCGTTTTCAATACGCTGCTGAAGTCAGGGACCAATGACTTGCATGGATCGCTGTTCGGGTATACGCGACAGAGCGACTGGCTGGCGAACAATTTCTTCTACAACGCGAGCGGGCGTCCGCGGCCGGAGACGCCGTTCTATACGTGGGGCGCTTCTTTCGGCGGACCGGTGGTGATCCCGAAAGTCTATAACGGCAAGAACAAGACGTTCTTCTGGGTGGCTACGGAAAGTTACCGGCAGCAGTCGCCGCTCTCGGATGGCTATGCTTTGCCGACGACGCTCGAGGCAACGGGTAATTACTCGCAGAGTTCGGCGGTAATTTACAACCCACTGAGCAGCCGCGCGTGCACGGCCGCCGACAATTGCCCCAGCAACGTATCAACCGTGCGAACTGCGTTCGCCGGCAACATCATTCCCGCGAGCATGATCAATCCGGTTGGCCAGGCGATCATGTCGTACATTCCGACGGTGGCGCCGGGCTCGGGTAAGACGGACAGTCTGAACTATACGGGTGTTGACACGCTGCATGACCGCGCGGATGAGTATACGGCCAAAGCGGACCACAGCATCTTCGATTGGTGGCGCGTGAGCGCATCGTACATGCACTACAAGAGCCGCGAACCGGGCGGGAACTCGCTCGGGACGCTGCCGGGCGGAAGCAGTAACGGACCTTACCTGCTCTACCGAAAGGTGGATGCCACGGCGGTCAACAGCATCATGACTTTGAATCCGACGACGGTGCTGACGCTGCGGTACGGGTTCAATCGCTTCCCGAATTTCACTGAGGGCGTCAGCTATGGATTCAATCCGGGGACGCTCGGATTACCGGCGAGCTACGTCAGCGGGATTCAGGCGAACTACTTCCCGACCATCGGGCTGCTGAGCAACACGATCAGTTCCGTTTCGCCGAGCGTTTCGGTGTTCCATTCCAAGAACTTCTCGGCGGCGGTTTCGAAGTACATCGGCCGGCATAATCTGACGGCAGGGTTCGATTACCGGCTGATCCATACGGACTTCACCAGCCTGAGCAATGCGGCGGGGAACTTCAGCTTCAACGGCGTGTTCTCGCGCGAGTATCCGACGGTGACGAATGGGACGGGCGCCGATTTCGCCGATTTGCTGATGGGGTATCCGTCAAGCGGTTCGGTTGTCACGACGACGAAGTTCTATGATTTTGTTCGATATTACTCCGGATACGTTCAGGATGATTTCCGGTTCAACAGCAAGCTGACGCTGAACATCGGGCTTCGATACGAGTACGAAACGGGGCTCGCCGAGTCGAACAATCACCTTGTCACGGCGTTCAATCAGACGGCGCCGAATCCGATCGGCGCCGGTGTGACGGGCGTGGTTCCGGTCGGCGTACTGCAGTATGCGGGCGTCGGCGGCGCTGCGACCTCGTGCTGTGCGCCGTCGAAGACTAAGTTCGGGCCGAGATTCGGATTGGCCTATCAGCTCACCCCGAAGACGACCATCCGCGGCGGATGGGGCATTTTCTATGCGCCGACGATCTTCTCGACGGACGCATCAATCGCTCCCGGATATACGCAGACCACGACGTATGTGGCGAGTAACAACGGCAATTCGACGCCGGCGAACTCCCTGAGCAATCCGTTCCCCGGCGGCGTGCTGCAGCCGATCGGGAATTCACTGGGCGCCCTCACGGCGATCGGATCGACCTTCAACTATCTTGATCAGGGCCGGACGGCGGGAATGGTGCAGCAGTTCTCGTTCGATGTTCAGCGGCAGCTTCCGTTCGGCGTCGCATTCGAGGCGGGTTATATCGGTTCGCGATCGAATCACCTGCAGCCTTCGCCGACGGGCAACGGCAACATGAACATCAATCAGTTGCCGACATCGTATCTCTCGATGGGTTCGGCGCTGGGCGCGGCGGTGGCGAATCCGTTCTTCGGGCACGGAGGCACGGGCGTGATCGGTTCGGCGACCGTGGCCCAGGCGCAGTTGCTGCTGCCTTTCCCGCAGTACAGCACGATTGGCGAGGTGACGAACCCGTCGAAGGCGCAATACGATTCGGTGGTACTGAAGGCTCAGAAGCGGCTGGCGCAAGGATTCACGTTCCTTTCGACGTTTACTTACGCCAAGAGCTTGGACAATGAATGGGGCGCGGGTTCGGGAAATTCGTTCAACGGATTCGCGGGGAGCACGCCGCCTTCGCAGCCGCAGAATTACTACAATCTGGGCGCCGAGTGGGCGCTCTCGTCGGTGGATACGCCGCTACGGTTCACCACGACTTACAGCTACGAGCTGCCGTTCGGAAAGGGCAAGCCGTACCTGAATAACAACAAGTGGCTGAACTACGCGGTGGGCGGATGGCAGACCAATGCGACGATGATTTACCAGACAGGCTTCCCGCTGTTCATCTTCCAGCAGAACCTGAATTCGATTATCGGCACGGGCGAGCAGCGGCCGAACGCAACGGGAACGAGCCCGTCGATGAGCGGCAGCGTGGAGCAGAGACTGAATGCTTATATCAATCCTGCAGCGTTCTCGCTGGCTCCGGCTTACACATTCGGAAATCTGTCGCGAGACATTAATTACCGCGGACCGGGGATGAAGAACTGGGACGCTTCGATCTTCAAGAACTTCACGTTCAAAGAGAAGTACACGGCGCAGTTCCGGGCCGAGGCGCTGAATTTGTTCAACTCGCCGTTGTTTGCGAACCCGAATACGCAGTTCGGCAACGCGGCGTTCGGCAAGATTACGTATCAGGCGAATCTGCCGCGGCAGTTACAGTTGGGGGTGCGGTTCCAATTTTAGCGGAACGTTTCCATTAGACGGTCGAGTTCGGCCGACCCCGGGCACAGCTTTTCGAAGGGCAACTTCGCGAGGGCTGTGGCCGGGGTTTTGTTTCGCTCGTGGATATCGGCGCTGGCTTCTTCCTGATAAAGAATTCCGGTGACGATTTCGCCTTCATGAGCCTTGAGATAGGCCATCGCGGAGAGACGATCGGTCGGATCATACTCGGTTGGGACTTTCGAAAAGCTGAGAGCGCTTCCGTCATGCATCGTGATCTTCGTGGAACCGGAAGGCGAAATCTCGGTGAGGATTTCCTTCGCGGGCGGCACGAAGCCCGCGTGCAGGTGCTGACGCGTATAGAGATAGCTTTTGGTGGAACCTTCGTGGTCGTTGAAGGTCACGCAGGGGGAGATGACGTCCACGATGGCGAAACCCTGGTGGGCGAGGCCTGCTTTCAGGATGGGGACAAGCTGTTGCTTGTCGCCGGAGAACGCGCGGGCGACAAAAGAGGCTCCGAGGCTCAGTGCGAGAACTGCAGGGTCGATCGGCTGGAGCCGGTTCGTGTCACCTTTTTTGCTCTTTGAGCCGGGATCGGAGGACGCCGAGAACTGGCCTTTGGTCAGGCCGTAGACACCGTTGTTCTCAATCACGTACAGCATATTGAGATTGCGGCGGATAGCGTGGCAGAGATGACCGAGTCCGATGGAGAGCGAATCGCCGTCGCCCGAGATGCCGATATAAGTGAGTTCGCGGTTCGCGGCGTTGGCTCCTGTCGCGATGGCTGGCATACGGCCGTGTGCGGAGTTAAATCCATGGGCACCACCGACGAAGTACGTGGGCGTCTTCGACGAGCAGCCGATGCCGCTCATCTTGGCGATCATGTGCGGCGGCGTGGAAAGTTCCCAGAATGCGCGCGTGATCGCCGCGGTGATCGAATCGTGGCCGCACCCGGCACAGAGGGTGGACATCGATCCTTCGTAGTCGCGGATGGTGAGGCCGATTTCGTTCCGGGCCAGACTCGGATGCGCGACGCGGGGCTTAACTATAGATGGCATCGAGTTCCTCCACATTCACCGCGATGGCGTCGAGCACGTTCTTCGCGCTGAGGGGGAAGCCACCATATACCAGGACGGGTTTGATTTTATCTTTGGGCACGTTCGTTTCGAGGGTGAGGAGGGAACAGAGCTGGCCGTCGCGATTCTGTTCGACGACGTAGCAGTAATCGTGATCCGCGAAAAAGCTTTCGACTTCGGCCGGGAACGGGAATGCGCGGACGCGCATGTAGTCCATCGGGCGGCCCATCTGGTCGAGAATGTCGAGCGCTTCGCGGACCGCCGCATCGCACCCTCCGAGAGTGACGATGCCGACGCGCGCGCCATGCCGCTTTTCGATAATGGGCGCGGGCACGTAGCCGGCCGCCTCCTTGTGCTTGCGGAGGAGACGATCCATCACTTCCTGATATTCGTCTGGGATTTCGGTGTATCCGCCGAATTTGTTATGGCCGGAACCGCGGGTGAAAAAGGCGCCATTCGGGTGAACGCCGGGAAGCGTGCGCGCTGCCACCGCGCTGCCGTTCTCCGGGAGATAGCGATGGAAGGCCTTTAACGATTCGATCTGATCGAGGTTCAGAACTTTGCCGCGGTCGGGCCGGTAATTGTCGTCCCACGTGAGCTTCGGAGTGACCCAGTCATTCATCCCGATGTCGAGATCGGAGAGGAGGAACACCGGCGTCTGGAAGCGCTCGGCGAGATCGAAGCAGGCGGGCGCGAATTCGAAGCACTCAGCGGGGTTCGCGGGAAATAAGAGAATGTGCTTCGTGTCGCCGTGCGAGGCGTAGGCGCATTCGAGGATGTCGCCCTGCTGTGTGCGGGTCGGCATGCCGGTGGAGGGGCCGACGCGCTGGACGTCGACGACGACGGCGGGGATCTCGGCGTAGTAGGCGAGCCCGAGAAGTTCGTTCATGAGCGAAATGCCGGGACCGGCGGTGGAGGTGAAGGCGCGGGCTCCGTTCCACGAGGCCCCAATCACCATGCCGATGGCGGCGAGTTCGTCCTCAGCCTGAAGGATGAGGTAATTGTTTTCGCCGGTGGCCTTATCTTTGCGGAGTTTTTCGCAGAAGGCTGTGAAGTTGTCCATCACAGAGGTAGCTGGCGTGATGGGATACCACGCAGCCACCGTGGCTCCCCCGAACACGCAGCCGAGCGCGGTCGCGGTGTTGCCATCGATCAGGATCTTGTCGTTGTTCGCATCCATGCTCTGGAGATGGAACGGCAACGGATATGCGTAGTTCGCCTTGACATAATCGGCGCCGAGGCTGAGCGCTTTGTGGTTCGATTCGCGAAGATTTTTCTTCTTGGCGTACTTCTCTTCCAGAAGCTGTTCGACCACCGCGCCGTCGATGTTGAGCAACTCAATCAGAGCGCCGGCGGTGGCGATGTTCTTCATGAGGATGCGCTCGCGGGGCTCGCGGAAGTTCTCGTTGCAGAGCTGCGCGAGCGGAATCCCGATGTATTCGATATCGTCGCGGCGCAGCGCGGGGTCGAGCGGAAAGGTCGAGTCGTAGATCAGGTAGCCGCCGGAACGCAGTTCGGTAATGTCGCGCTGGTACGTCTGTCCGTTCATCGCGACCATGAGGTCGTAATCGAGCGCGCGAGCCGTATAGCCATCGCGGTTGACGCGGATTTCGTACCAGGTGGGCAGGCCCTGAATATTCGACGGGAAGAGATTCTTGCCGGAGACGGGAACGCCCATCCGGAAGATGGCCTGCATGATGAGGCTGTTGGCGCTGGCGGAGCCGGTCCCGTTAACATTGGCCAGCTTGATCGCAAAATCGTTTACGCGGCTACGCATGATGAGGTGGGTAACTGATCCCCTGCATAAGAAATGAATAACTGGAACTTCTGCATGTCCCACGCGGCAGTGGGACAGCGTTCGGCGCAGAGGCCGCAGTGAACGCAGAGATCTTCATCTTTAAGCATGAGACGGCCGGTCTGCGGCAGCGGCTTCGAGGCGAACAACGCCTGATCGAGGTTGAGAGCGGGCGCTGAGAGGTTTTCCCGCAGCACGTTTTCAGGCGCATCCGGCGCGATGGTGAGACAGGAGAGCGGACAGATATCGATGCAGGCGTCGCATTCGATGCACTTGGGCGCATTGAATGCGGTTTCGACGTCGCAGTTCAGGCAGCGCTGAACCTCACGCGCGGTCTGCTCGGCGCTGAAGCCCAACTCGACTTCCAGGTGCAGGTCTTCGAAGCGCTGCACGAGGTCGACGTGCTTCATCTTCTGGCGATGCGCGGGATGGTAGTCGTTGCTGTAACTCCACTCGCTGATGCCCATCTTCTGGCTGATCAGGTTCATGCCGTACGCCGGGCGCTCGGTGACGGCGATGCTGTGGCAGTGGTTATCGATGGAGATGGCGGCCTGATGCCCGTGCTCGACGGCCCAGATGATGTTCTTGGGTCCCCATGCGGAGTCGCCTCCGAAAAAGACACCGGGGCGAGTGGATTGATAGGTGGTCTGATCGACGTTCGGCATGCCCCACTTGTCGAACTCAATGCCGAGATCGCGCTCGATCCAGGGGAAGGCGTTTTCCTGTCCGATGGCGAGGATGACGTCGTCGCAGGGGATCACGACCGTTTCGAGGACAGTGGAACGTTTCGCTTCGGCATCCCACTCGAGGCGGTCGAACTCCATCCCTGTGAGCTTGCCGTTCTCGACGATGAAACGCTTCGGCGCGTGATTGACGACGATTTCGATGCCTTCTTCCTCGGCATCGTCGAGTTCCCACGGCGAGGCTTTGAAGTAACCACGGGGACGCCGGGCCATGACTTTGACATCCTTGCCGCCAAGGCGACGCGAGGAGCGGCAGCAGTCCATGGCGGTATTGCCGACGCCGATGATCAGGACACGCTCTCCAATGGAGTCGAGATGACCGAAGGCTATGGAACCGAGCCAATCGATGCCGATGTGAATGCGGTCGGTATCGTGACGCCCGGGCAGGTCGAGGTCCTTGCCGCGCGGCGCGCCGCTTCCGACGAAGACTGCATCATAGCCTTCGTCAATCAGCGATCGGAGGCTTTCGACGGGCGAGTTATAGCGGATGTCGACTCCCATATTAAGGATGGCGTCGCATTCGTCGGTGAGGACCTGTTCGGGTAGCCGGAAGGACGGGATGTTGATCCGCATCAGCCCGCCGGGTTTGTCGTATTTTTCGAAAATCGTGACCTCATAGCCGTGCGGCATGAGATCGTTGGCGACGGTGAGAGAAGCCGGACCGGCACCGATGCAGGCGATGCGCTTTCCGTTTTTGGCGGCGGGGGCTTTGGGAAGGCGGCCGGAAATATCGCCGCAGTTATCGGCGGCGACGCGCTTCAGACGGCAGATAGCGACTGGCTTTTCCGTGCTTCCGTTCGCCCCGTTTTCCCCGGCTATCGCGAGGCTGGGCAGTCTGCCGCGGCGGCAGGCGGGTTCGCAGGGGCGGTCGCAGGTGCGCCCGAGGATGGCCGGGAATACGTTCGACTGCCGGTTGAGCATGTAGGCGTCAGCAAAACGGCCCTGCGCGATCAGGCGAATGTATTCGGGGACGTTCGTGTGGGCGGGGCACGCCCACTGGCAATCCACTACTTTGTGGAAGTAGTCGGGATTGCTGGTATCGGAAGGAAGCATGAGGAAAGAGGTACCCCGGATATTTTATATGACGGGCCCGTGAAGGCCGTGCGGTATGGGGTGAGACAGCGCGGATGGGGTGTTTGGGTCGGTTTCGCACGGTTTTCTGGTCTGTGAGCCGGGAAACGCTTGTGCGTAAAAGCCGCGAGCTGCCGGGCAAGTTTGGAGATCGGCCTCGCAAGCGTGCAAACTTTCCGGCGCGCTCTCCGTACCTAAAGTATGTTCTCCGAATTACGCCAGGCGGTTCGCGGTTTGCGCTCACATCCCGGCTTTTCGGTTCCGGCAGTCCTGACGCTCGCTTTGGGAGTCGGAATCGGGACCGCGGTGTTCAGCGTTGTGAACGGAGTTCTCCTGCAACCGCTGCGTTTCCCGGAGCCGGATCGCATCGTCAGCCTGAACACGAAGCTCGATAAACGGCCAACCGGGTTCGCGAAGGTGACCGGTGGAGACTTCGTGGATCTGCGCGCCGCCTCGGACGTTTTTTCCGCCGTCGGACTCTATTTCGGCGGCGATGTGGGCGTGCAGCTTCGCGATCACGCCGAGTTCACTGGAGTGTGGTGGGTTACGCCGGAATTCTTCGCGGTTTTCGGGCAGAATGTACCGGCGCTTTCGGAAGACACCGCAATCGTAAGCGAAGCCTTCGCGCTGAGGAATTTCGGCGGCGCCTCCCGCGCCGTGAATCAGGCCTTGCGCGTCGAGAACCGTTCGTACCGCGTCGCGGGTGTCTTGCCGGGCGCGCGGTTTCCGGCGGAAGCCGAAGTGTGGCTGCCCGCCCCTTACGTTCCCGAGAATCTCAACCGGACGGCCTATAACTACCGGGCCGTCGCCCGAATCAGGCCGGGGGTTTCGCCCGGCGCCGCCCAGGCTCGTCTGGATAACCTCGCGGCGCGCCTCGCCATCGCTTACCCGGATTCCAATCGCGCCAAAACCTTCATTGCGGTTTCGCTGCGAGAGCAACTCACGGGATCTGTACGCTCGACACTCTATGTGTTGTTGGGCGCAGTGCTCCTGGTAATGCTGATTGCGTGCGCCAACGTCTCGAACCTTCTGCTCGCGCGCGCCACCGTCCGCGAAAAGGAAATCGCTGTGCGGGCGGCGCTGGGAGCCTCGCGCTCTCGAATCATCGGGATGCTGCTGACCGAGAGCTTAACGCTCGCGATCGCGGGAGGTCTGCTCGGAGTCGCGTTCGCATGGTGGGGAACGCGGCTACTGATTCGCCTCGCGCCGCCGAACCTGCCGCGCGCTGACGATATTCATGTCGATAGCGCCGTTCTCGTTTTTGCCGTGGCGCTCTCCGTTCTTTCGGCCGTTACTTTCGGCGTGCTGCCCGCGTTTCACGCCGCGCGCACGGGCTTCGCCGCACGCGGAACGATTCATGGCGGATCGCATCCTCTGCGGAATTCGCTCGTCGTAGCGGAGATCGCGCTTTCCTTCGTTCTCGCGACGGGCGCGGGCTTGTTCTTCCGCAGCTTCCTGGCTCTCAACGCTGTCGATCTGGGTTTTCGATCGCAGAATGTTCTCGTAATGTACGCGCATGCGCCAGCAAAAGGGCTTGATGAGCATGTTGGGGCGGGCCGCGCCTTCGTCGACCGGCTGATACCCTCGCTCGGGCAAGTGCCGGGCGTCCAGTCGACAGCCGCTGTTATGGGACTGCCCACGGGCCGCTACGGCTCGAACGGAAGCTATGCGGTCATCGGTAAGCATGTTTTCGCTCCGGGCAGCAAACTGCCGGAGTCCAATTGGTCACTGACCAGCCCGAACTACTTCGCGACACTGCGCATACCTTTATTGCGGGGGCGTGATTTCACCCGGCAAGATACCTACGATGCGCATGGCGTCATCATCATGAGCGACAGCGCGGTCCGGCAGGTCTTCGGCGCTGAGGATCCGCTCGGCAGACAGATCGTCTGCGGGCTCGACGAGTCTTCGATGCGGCCCATGACGATCGTCGGGGTAGTCGGCGACGTGCGCCAGGACTCGCCCGGCGCGCCGCCCGAGCCTACTCTCTACATGCCGCTCGAACAGCACCCGTACCACGCGAACGAACTGCAGGTGATTCTGCGAACCACCAGCAATCCAACGGAACTCGCGCCGGCTGTTCGCAAAATCGCGCACGATCTCAATTCGGACATGGCGGTTCGGTTCACGACGCTCGAGGACATGGTCTCGGATTCGATCGCCGCGCCGCGGTTCCGCGCGTTCCTCGCGACGTCATTCGCCGGATTGGCTCTGTTGCTCGCGATGGCGGGGATATACGCGGTCATGAACTATGTGGTCACGCTACGCACTTCCGAGATGGGGCTCCGCATCGCGCTCGGCGCGAGGACAACGGACGTTATGCGGCTCATCCTGTTTCGCGCCGCCGCGCTCGTGTCAGTCGGGGTCGTCCTCGGAGGCGCGCTTTCGCTGGCCGTTTCGCGATTCGTTTCAGCGCTGCTGTTCGGATTGAAGCCTACCGATCCTTCGACGTATGCCGGCGTGCTTCTCGGCGTAGCTGGAATAGCCATCCTGGCGGCGGCAGGCCCCGCGGTTCGCGCCGCGCGCGTGGATCCGTTATCTGCCTTGCGCGAAGAATAAGAGCCGCCGCGCTAACATGGCGGTTCGATGATCGAATTCGAGTCGCCCTCTCTCACTGCTGCGCCGGGGAGCATCGTCGGCGTGATTGCGGAGAGCGGCGGCGTTCCGCGCGATCGCGGCGGCGCAAGGCACATCGGCCCGGACGAACCTTTGCCCGAACAGCCGGGCGATTTCATACTGCGCTTCCCGTTTTCGAGATCATGCGCGGTCGACCGCGCCAGGGGGATCTCGAGGCTGCTGGACTTGCGGCGCGCGGGCGGGACGTTCGTCCTGATTACTCACGATGAACCGCTGCTCGAAGGCTGCGCCGACGAGATCTGGTGGCTCCGCGACGGCGCCCTCGTCGCCCGAGGTGAGCCCCTTGATGTGCTGGACCGCTATCGCGCGCACATTGCGAAAGCCCTTCGAGCGGCGGGGGCGGACGTTCGCGCGGAGATCGCGCTGCAGCGTCGCGAAGGCGACGGGCGCGCAGTTCTGGAAGGCATCGACTTGCTCGACGAGGCGGGAACGGCGTCGACCGTATTTCGCAGCGGTGAACCAATGTCGATTCGCGCTCGTTTCCGCTACCACGAGAACGTTCCCGCGCCGGTGATCGGAATCATGATCCGCACCCGCATCGGCCTCAATGTGTACGGCACTAATACCGAGTTGGAAAAAATCGACGCCGGGCCCGTTTCCGCGGGCGATTTCCTCATCGCTACGTTCCGATTCGTGTGCGATCTCTGCCCCGGCGACTATACGGTAACGGTCGCCTCGCACGATCCCGATGGCCTCTGGCATGACTGGCGTGAAGACGCCGTGGCGTTCGCGGTCGCAGATGAGCGTTATACGGCCGGCGTAGCCAATCTAAGGGCCCGCGTCACGGTCGAACACCGGCGCTGACATGGCGTCAAATCCAGTCGGCCAGCGCGTACGCCATTACCGCGAACGTCGCGACGCAGCGCCTGAAATCTTCGGGAACGATTTTGTCGAATGTGTCGGCCTGGGTATGGTGGTAGTCCCAGTAATGCTCCATCGTCGTACGTAAACCCAGCACCGGAACACCCGCCGCAAGTAACGGTTCCACATCTGCTTCCGATTCGCCACCCTGCACGCGATCGGCGCCGATGCGCTTCAGCAGCGCGGAGATGGCCTCGGCTCGCGCGCGAACGCCACTCGATGCTGCGGGCGCAGCGCTTGCTGACGCGCCTCCCCGGCGGCGCGGCGTGTCCGCGAAATCGAATCCGATCGGCCGCTCGGCGCCGCCATCCATCTCGATCGCCGCGTAATGGCTCTTTACCTTGTCGCCCAACCACTCGCGATAGGCTCGCCCGCCATTGCCGCTGTTCTCTTCGCTGGTCCAGAACACGACCCGGATCGTGCGGCGAGGCCGCAGCCCCAGTTTCTTCATCAGCGACACGGCTTCAAGCGCGGCCATGATGCCCCCGCCGTCGTCGTGCGCACCCTGCCCCACATCCCAGGAATCGATGTGACCGCCGATTACGACAACCTCTTCTGGCCGTTCCCTCCCCACGATCTCGCCCATCACATCAGCGGAATCGGCGTCGGGTTCGAAGTGCGCTTCCATTTCCAGATGAGCGCGAACGGTTACGCCGGCCTGGGTCAAATGATGAATCCAGATCGCGTCTTCGACCGACACCGCAGCGGCGGGAATTTTCGGATCCTGATCGTTATACCGCAAGGCGCCGGTATGAGGGTCGCGCAGACTACGTGGCGTGACCGAGCGCACGAACGCAGCCACGGCGCCAAGTCGCGCGGCGCGCGACGGGCCTTGGGAACGGTAAGCCACGGTCTCGCCATAACTGACGAACGGCGCGTCGTATAAAACGATCTTTCCCTCTACGCGCGAGCGTCCCAGTTTTTCGAGTTCGTCGAAATTCGATACCGCAACCACATCGGCGGTGATTCCGGCCGCAGGCGTGCCGATGCTGTTACCCAGTCCCAGAATGAACAATGGCTTGCGCTGCGGGGCCAGCATCTCGGCGGATTCTTTTCCGCGGATCCAGTGAGGGACCTTCGCGGGAATCGTGCGCACATTCTCCAGCCCGGCTCTCTTCATTTCGGCGGCCGACCATTCGATTGCGTCATTGAGAGTGCTCGATCCGCTGAGGCGGTTTCCGATTCGATAACAGAGATACTCGAGCCGGTCGAGCGAATGCTCATCCTTCAGCGCCGCGTCGATCAACTTGTCCGCAGTCGCCGAATAATTACTGGCGTTCTCTCCCGCGGCATAAAGCGAGAGTGCCATCGCAGCCCCCAGAAAGATACGTACCACCATATCCTTACATCCTAGCGAGCGAGGAGATATTGACGAAACTGC
>Ga0126378_10002145_pt1 | contig 14603 bp, 8 predicted proteins | sample PanSoiMetPlot_23_FD_92587 | JGI IMG/M metagenome (GOLD analysis project Ga0126378, IMG submission 92587) | Tropical forest soil microbial communities from Panama - MetaG Plot_23 | ecosystem: Environmental > Terrestrial > Soil > Tropical forest > Bulk soil | place: Panama | collected 2016-02-17 | reverse complement strand
CGCGTCCCTTCAACGTTTATCGCTTACCCACCATTTCCATTCCCTGCGGATTCTCATCCACGGGACTGCCCATCGGCCTGCAGATTGCGGGCGCGCCCGGAGCTGAGGGCACGGTTCTGGCCCTGGCTCGCGCCTACGAAAAGCAAACTGATTGGCACAAGAGAAAACCCGCGCTCGGCGAGTAGAACCTCTGTCAAAAATGGTTTCATAGGAGCGATAGTGATACTCCTCGCCACCTACGTTCCTGCGCTACGGGCGACCAAAGTCGATGCCATGATCGCTTTGCGGTAGGAGTAAATGGGCCGCTGATCTTGACAAAGAAATATTCTCAGTGCTATCCAATTTATTTGCGCGTAGTTTCACAAAGACTGCGTTGCAAACCAAATAGATCATGAGATTTGGTAAAGTGCATAGGGGATAGCTGGGCCGGCTGTTTCCTCTTGTTTGGCAAGGAGTGAGCGCAATCTGCATCCTCTCTTGCACAAATCTAATAGTGCTGAGCTGCGAACCTCGATTCCAGTCCGTTCGCAAAAGCTCAAGTCTTGTCGATGGTCAAATAGTCATGATTACTGTCAAAGAGCTAACAAAAAAATATGCCCGCAGTACCGCTGTCGATCACATCTCGTTCGACGTACAAAAGGGGCAGGTCGTCGGTTTTCTCGGACCCAATGGAGCGGGCAAAACCACGACCATGCGTATCCTGACTTGCTTCCTGCCGCCGACAGAAGGCTCAGCGTCTGTAGCCGGCTTCGACGTCCTGGAGCAGCCGCTCGAAGTCAAAAAGAGGATCGGCTATCTTCCGGAGAACCCGCCACTTTACCCGGAGATGGACACGGCTGAGTACTTGAGTTTTGTCGGCAAGCTGAAGGGTCTCTCGGGGAACGGCCTGGAGAAGCGTATTGATTATGTCAGCGAGCGGTGCCAGATTGGCGACGTGAAGAAAAAGCTCCTCGGCAAGTTATCGAAGGGCTATCGCCAGCGCGTGGGGTTGGCCCAAGCCATCATTCACAATCCAGAGGTACTCATTCTGGACGAGCCAACGGCAGGGCTGGATCCAAAGCAAATCAATGAGACTCGTGAGTTGATCCGCAGCCTGGCCGGCGAGCACACGATCGTGCTCAGCACCCACATTCTGCCCGAGGTGGAACAGACGTGCGAGAAGGTCATCATCATCAACAAGGGCAAGCTGATCGCCACCGATTCGGTTGAAAATCTGCAGACTCGCGCCCGTGCCGGCGAGTCGGTGCTGGTGGAAGTCGCAAGCCGCAACGGCAACCTCAATTGCCCTGAGGTGATTGATCGCCTCCAGAAAGTCGCAGGGGTTTCGCGCGTCGTGTCACGAGAGACTCGGGACAATTCCGCGGTGATCGAAGTTGAGGCTCAGCACAATAGGGCGGTTCGCGGAGACCTGGCTCGCGCGATCGTTGAAGCTGGCTGGGACCTGAACCAGTTGCGCCCGTCCGCAGTAAGCCTGGAAGAGATCTTCCTGCAGTTGACCGAAGGTTCGGCCCCTGCAGATCAAGCGAGCGCAGGAGCATGATGATGAGGAATGTCTGGATTATTTTCCGTAAAGAGGTACGCAGCTATTTTGCTTCGCCGATTGCGTACCTGCTGTTGACCATGTTTGCCTTGATCTTTGGCTTCTTTTTCTGGAGCGCGCTTGGGTTTTTCTTGAATCTAGGTGTGGAATCCCAAATGCGCGGGCAATCATTTCCGATGAACATCAACGAACAGATCATCCGGCCGCTGCTGTCTAACGTGAGCGTGATCGGACTGTTCTTCATTCCCATGATTACCATGCGACTTTTTGCCGAAGAGAAGCGCAGCGGCACAATTGAGTTGCTGGCAACCTCCCCCGTGCGCGACTTGGAGATCATTCTTGGAAAATGGCTGGCGGCCCTCAGCCTGTACGCTTGCATTCTGCTGTTTACTGCACTCAATTTTGCGTTCCTGTTTCTCTATGGCAAACCGGACTGGAAACCACTGGCGCTCGGCTACCTTGGCCTGCTGCTTCAGGCGGGCAGTTTGTTAGCAATTGGAACGCTGATCTCGACCATGACGAAGAACCAGATCATAGCCGGCGCGGCAACGTTCGGAGTGTGTTTGCTGCTGTGGGTTATCGGGTGGCCGGGCGAATTTGAGACCGCCACGTGGGCGCAGGCGCTTTCCTATGGGTCGGTGATCAACCACTTCGAGTCGTTTGCCAAAGGCGTCTTAGACACGAAAGACGCAATTTTTTACGCAACTCTGATCTTCCTGGCACTGTTCCTGACAAACCGGTCCATGGAAGCAATGCGCTGGAGGTCGTAAGTGAACGCCCGCATCCTGAAAGCCCGGCAAACCAAATTTGCCGCCTATGCAACGCTTTATATTCTCGTAGTCCTTGCCATCGTGGTGGTTGCGAACGTGCTGGCCAGCCGGTATGACAAGTCATTCGATGCAACCTCAAACAAGCGCTATAGCCTTTCCCCACAAACTGCCAAGATCGTAAACGGCCTGAAGCAGGATGCCGTAATCACGTATTTTGACCAGACGACGCGCTTCAAGCCCGCCAAAGACCTTCTCGATGGGTACGCAAACCTCTCGCGGAAAGTCCGCGTGGAATATGTAGACCCTGATAAGAAACCGCAACTCGCGCGCGAGGCCGGCATCAGAAACTTCGGGACCGCGGTAGTGCAAGTCGGAACCAGGAAGGAACAGGCGAAGTCATTCACCGAAGAAGGCATTACCGGCGCATTCATACGAGATCTCAAGAACAATGCCCGCAACGTCTGCTTCGTAACCGGCAGCGGCGAGCATCAGATTGATGACTCGGGCAGGAACGGTTTCTCGCGCATTAAAGAGTTCCTGGGCAAGGATGAGTACACGGCGAAGTCGGTCAACCTGATCGAGAAGGCTGAGGTTCCCCAAGACTGCACGGTGCTGGTTGTAGGCGGTCCGACGCGGGATTACCAACAGCCGGAAGTCAACGCCATCAAGAATTACGTTGAGAACGGCGGGCGGGCATTGTTCATGTTCGATCCACCTTTGAAACTGGGCAGAGCGGAGATTGCAGACAATGATGCAGTGTCCGGCCTGCTTCAGGGTTGGGGCATCACGCTGGACAAAGACCTGATTCTCGATCTCAATCCCATTGGCCAACTTACTGGATTGGGAGAGCAGGTGGCTTTGGTTACCAAGTACGACTCCCATCCCATCGTGAATGAGATGACCGGCGTGGCTACGGGCTTTCCGCTTTCGCGCTCGCTGGAGGTCAAAAGTACGGAAAAAACAAGTGTCGAGAAGTTGTTCGATTCATCCGGCACCAGCTTTGCCACGACCAAGCTCGATTCACCGGCGGTGAACGTCAATGACCCGAACAACAAGAAGGGACCTCTTGCGATAGCCGCAGCGGGAAGCTACAACACGGGCAAGGAAAATACTCAGGGACGCTTCGTTGTGCTGGGCAGTTCGTCCTGGGCGGCGAACTCGTTTATTAATTTCAACGGCAATGCCGATCTGGCCTTGAATTCGATGAATTGGCTCGCCTCGGACGAAGACCTGATTTCAATCCGGCCCAAAGATCAGGACGACCGGCGAATCACCATGACGCGTGCTCAGTTCAACTGGGTACGGACTGTCAGCCAATTCCTCCTGCCCCTGGGAGTCGTCATCGCCGGCGTCTTTGTCTGGTGGAGAAGGAGATAAGGCTGTGACCGAAATGTGGGCAATCGAATGAAGTTTCGTGGATTATTTCTTGCTCTTGCGGTCCTGGTTCTACTCGTGGGCGGGCTGTACTGGTCAAATCGCGAGTCGGCAGCCAAGACTTCTGCAGCGCCTGTGAGTTCGTCACCTAAGATCCTTGCGTTGAACCAGTCCGAAATCGTCAAACTCCAACTCAAGAGAAAAGATCGAGAAGACGTCAGTCTGAGCAAGGACGGCTCGGGCACATGGCGAATTATCGCCCCAAAGTCGTACGGAGCCGATTCTGCAGCGGTCTCTTCCCTTCTGTCGACAATATCGACGCTCAATTCCGAAAGCGTGGTGGAGGAAAAAGCAACAGATCTGGAAGCATATGGGCTTGCGATACCATCGGTTGACCTGGCAATTACGATGAGCGGAGACAAAGCATACCAACTCCGTCTGGGAGATGACACGCCAACCGGTGGAGCAACTTATGCCGTAGTCGCGAACGATCCTCGGGTCTTTACAGTCGCGTCGTACGTCAAGAACAGCCTGGATAAAGGCCTCAACGATCTTCGAGACAAGCGGCTGCTGACCGTGGAAAGCGACAAGATCAAACGGTTGGATCTCGCGAATAACAAATTGCAGATCGAATTTGATCGCGACCAGAACCACTGGCGGATTGCCATGCCCAAGCCGCTACGGGCCAATGACAGCGAGGTCGATGACCTGGTCCGTCGCCTGACAGACGCGAGGATCGACCTGCAGGAAGACGGATCAACCAGGAAACCTGGCCAAATTGAATCCTCTTTTGCGAAGGCGCCTCTTCTCGGAACGGTCAAGTTGATCTCAGATGCTGGAGTGCAGGAATTGACGGTCCGCAAGGTGGGAAGCGATTATTACGGCAAGTCTACGGTGACTGACGCTCCCCATAAGATCTCTAACGATATAAGCCAGGAGTTTGGCAAAAGTCTCGATGATTTCCGGAATAAGAAACTCTTTGATTTTGGATACAGCGATCCCAGCAAGATTGAATTCCATGATGGCTCCAAGGCGTACTTTTTGACCCGCAGTGGTCGCGAGTGGTGGGCGCCGGATGGAAAGAAGTTGGATGCGGCCGGCGCGGATTCCTTCCTGGATAAGTTGCGGGATTTGACAGCTTCCAAGTTTGTCGAATCAGGATTCGCCAACCCGGCGATCCAGGTGTCTGTAGATGCCGAGAGAGTGCTCATCGCGAAAGCCGGCTCGGAGTACGTCGCCAAGCGAGAGGATGATTCAACGCTGTACCAGATGGACTCCAAGACGGTGGAAGCGCTGCAACACGCAGCGACAGAACTGAAGCCTGTTACTAGCAAGTGAGTTCTCTAGCTCGCCAGCACTACAATTGAACGTTCTTGGACGGTATACGAGGCTGAGGTCACGAGTTCGGCCTGATCTGTGCTCACGATGTCGCGACCACTGGGAAGCGAAGTGTCAATCACGCGGCGCCAGTTCCGCCCTTCTTGAATGGCAAAGTTCAGCGGCTGCCAATATGCATTGATCATGACATACAGATCGTTGTCACCCAGGTCGGCACCGCCAAGAAAGTAGGCAAGCGAGCGGGACTCCGCGGACTGATCGACTCCTCCATTTGTGCCGTACCAGTGAACATGGTCGCGCCACCCGGTGCTTCGGGCCAAAGCTGGATGTGACTTACGGAAAACGATCATCATTTTAAAGAAGCGAAAAATGTCGCTATTCCGGTCTTGCCTGGTCCAATCGATCCAACTAACCGGACTGTCGACATTGTAGGGATTGCCGTTGCCACCCTGGGTCCGCAGAAACTCATCACCCATGCAGAACATGGGAGTACCATTCGCCAGGAACAGCAAGCAACAAAAATTCTTCACCTGCCGTTTTCGCAATTCAAGAACCTGCTGGGGCGCCCCGGTCTCTCCCTCGAATCCGCAACTCCAGCTCCGCTGGCTGTCGTTGGTATACGAGACGAGGTCGTAAAGGCAGAACCCATCATGGGAATCGATATAGTTCACGCTTTGCGCCGGTCGAAAGGCATTCGCAAAATCATCCGGAAACAAATCTGTGCTTCCGTAAAGCCTTATCATCAAGTCCGGAACCAATCCGGGATCGCCCTTGACAAAAGAGCGGGCACAATCGCGAAAATGATCGTTCCACTGACGCCATGTCTTTCCGGGAAACACGCGGCCTATCAGGTAGCCGCCGCCGTATTCCCCCTGCCAGGGTTCAGCGATCAGGCGTATGTTTGCCAGGTCTGAATCACTGCTCATCTCGGAAATCAGCGGCGGGTCCTCCTGGTCCAGTTCACCGCTTTCGGTTCGCGCGAGAATTGAGGCAAGATCGAACCTGAAGCCATCGACTCCCATGTCGTTGGCCCAAAAGCGAAGACTGTCCATCACCAGCCGCCGCACAACCGCGTGCGCGGTTCTGAGATCGTTTCCGCTGGCGCTAAAATTGACATACTGATCATAGTTTGGCGGGGCCAGGACGTAGTAGGTGAGGTTGTCGATACCGCGGTAACAGTAAGTAGGGCCGCCCCGGCCGCCTTCAGTGGTGTGGTTGTAAACTACATCTAAGAACACCTCGATACCTGCTGCGTGCAGCGCGTCGACCATGCTTCGAAATTCCTCCGCCACGGCCTGCGCTTCAGGCTGCGCACCATATTGGAGATGTGGGGAGAAGAAAGATAGCGTCATGTAGCCCCAATAGTTGCCCTCCGCCGGGTCAAATTGGTGGACTGGCATGAGTTCTACGGCGGTGATGCCGAGATCTTTGAGATAAGGAATCTTGTCCACGATGCCGGAAAACGAACCACGATGAGCGGCGACCAGGCCGGAGCTCTCGTGAATTGTGAATCCGCGCACATGCATCTCGTAAATAATGAGGTCGTGTCCGTGCCGTGGCGCAGGGACGCGCTGCGCGGGAAGAGTTGTGGGCTGCGGCAGAAGGCCCAGGGGCGCCTTGCCGGCATTGGATCCTGGCCTGCAAGCTGCCAGGCGGTCGTGCCCAGGCGGAAAGAAGACGCCTTTGGCATACGGGTCCAGGAGAATCTTCTCGGAATCAAACCCGTCCACCGGCCCTGCGTTCGAAGGATAAACTCGATAGGCGTAATATCGGGCGCCTTGCGCGTCAGCCTTCTTTACCTGCGTGTGCCAATAGCGGCTGGTTTTGTTCTTAGGGAACTCAAAAGGGACCGTCCGAACCGGATTGACAAGGTCGTCCTCCCGGTAAAGAAGCAATACGACTCCACCGGCATTCTTGGAATACAGAACAAACTGGTAGCTCTGCTCGATCTCCTCCCACGTGGCGCCGAGTGGTGCAATTCCACCTTCGGCGATCTCCCATTCATTCAAACGGCTTGCCACGCTTAGCTCCGCCGCCACGTAGACTTTGAGGGACGAGTACGCTTGCAGGATGCCCACCGGGTTCGCAAAAAGGGAGACTACAACAAACAGCCGCGCGATGCAATCGCTGTGATAGTCGTGCTGCTTGACGATGCCGAACTATCATTCGATCAGCGCCGCTACGATGCCATCGATTTCATCCACGGCGTTTGAATCGCTGGCAAATGCTTTCTTTTGCCGTCTCAGGTTTTCGCTGGTAGTCTCGTGCAACCAGCCTTCTACTTCTATTGCAAGCAAGTCCTCGAGATGCTGATGAGCAGCGGGCCAGTCGCGATCGGCGGTTGCCAATTCCAGCTTGGTCGCCGTCTGCCAATACTGCTCCTCATTGTTTTTTGGCGTTGGCGCAGCCGAAACCGCGTACCGCACAACCGGCATTAACGTCTTAAGAGCTGTGAGGTCTTCCGGCCTGCCGCGAAGCAGGCGCAAGGTAACCGCGTTGACGCCAGGATAGTAGTCGCGAAGGTCCACTCGAAATCCTTGTTCATATGTATCGATGGCCTTTTGCAGCATCGCGGCAGCACGCGGATTGTGATCGGATGAACTGGCGCGGATGGCATCGTTCCATCCCTTATAAATGCGTCCACGAATACCATAAGTTTCGCTGGTTACTGCGCCGGCAGGGATTTTGTCCAGCACCATTATGGCACGCGAGCGCAGCTCGTCAGCTTCGTCGCGCTTCCCCGCTTTCGCGGAAAGTTCAGCCAGGCGGTTCAGGGCGAGCGCGTACTGCTCGCACGCCACAGCTGTTTTTTTAAGCTCGCTGGGAAATCTTTCAAACAGGGAGATCATTCGTTCGTACGCCTTCTTTTCCCGATATCCCAGAAAAAGGCCAATCAGCGCAGTGTGAATCTGAGCCACCTCTTGGGGCAAATCAGTAATCTCCTTTTCGATCTCAGTCAGTTGACTTAGAGCTTGATCCTGGTTCTTGATCAACAATGCGGCCTGGATACGCTCGCCGAGTTCACATGTAAATTGAAGCCTTTGCAGGAACACGTCAGTCTTCGAGTGTTCGATTGAACCTGAAGGTTTCCATGCGGATATTTGCATGATCGGATTATCGGCCGGGAGTTGTCCCTTGCGCGCCGCCTGCAACCGTTCGCGAATAAAGCCGGCCAGCTCATTTCCCGCGTCGTCGCTCAGAGATCCATCCGAACCAAGAGCGTAAGGGACCGTGCGCAGAGGTTTAAAGTCGAAGGGCAGTTTACTCACAAAAGGCGTTGCACAGAGCAGCAAGGTGGCAAGCGCGCTCGACCCATGGCGAACCCCCACTTCGTACATGACGTTGGGATTGGCCAGCGTAATATCGGCAACCACGTACTCGGCGACGAGCAGCCTCTCCAGCATTGCCTTATGAATAAAGCCTCCAGAAAGCTCAAAGTCCGCCCGTATGGCTTCACATCCGGCATCCTCGGTTCCTTGGCGGATATACTGATGCACTCGGTCGAAGTTAATCGTCATGCTGCCCTCAGCCGGGCGAGTCCCGAAAGGCATGGCGATGAAACACATCGGGCGAAGCACATCGGTCATATACAGAGTGATCCCCAGGAGTGAGACACGGCAATTCCCTTAGATTGCAAGAAAGGGATGCGGTGAAAGAAGAACTGATGAGCTGCTCGTTTGCTGCCGCCAAGACTGCGCCAGCCAAACGCAATCTTGTCCTTTGCAAAGGGGCCGCGCACGCGGCCAAGCTCATCACTAAATTGCCACCTTAACGGGTGCTAGCTTGGTCGGATACCGAGTGACCGGGGTGACCGAATGTCGGAGTGAGAAACGGAGGGAGGATAGGCAAGAATAAACGCTCGTGGCAACAAATATTTTTCCGTCAGAATTCTAACGAATGCCAAGCAAGGCCACCCTCTAAAGCGATTCCTGAGAAACAATATCGCAAGATGTTGATAAATAACATATTATATGTAAGCATTTTGGCCTTGACGGAAAGCTATTGCAGCAAATATTACCAAGCTCAAAGAGAAAGTGGTTTAGTCTTCAGCAGCCGGTCGTAATTCTGAGCGCTCCTCGCATATTGCAGGACCAGGCGCGGTTCATGTTATTCTCTGCTCTTGTAGCTGCCCAGGACTTCCAGCGAAGTCACTTCTCGCACTCAGCTCAGGCACACTGAAATCGACAAGGGATGACGAAGACATACTACTCCACATTCATTCCTGGCCTCCTGGAGCCGGTACAACATGCGCTAACAACAGATCTCCTTCAATCAAGAATGGTGACTGCTCTCGACGGCCTTGTCGTCTATGAGTCCAATGCGCCCGCTGCCGTAATTCGAAACCTTCCCTTCGTCACCAATACTTTTTACGTACTGAAGGCTTTCACCGGTGACAAAGCCCAGTCTGTGGAATCGATCGCCCGCGATGTGCTTCGCGACCGCGTGCTGGACTGCTCCCTGCCGTTCCCCGTTAAACCAGGCCACAGTTTTCGTGTTGTCGTTTCCCGGGCCAGCGAACTTGTCGCAATCAAAAATGACTTAATGGCTCAAATGGAACAGTGGATTAGATCTCGTACGGGGCTCGTGCTGAATCGAAGCAAACCCGACATTCAATTCTGGGTATTGCAGCGCACGGAAGGACATGGGTTTTTTTCTGTACGGATAACCAGGCACAAGTCATACGACAAGATCCTCCGCAAGGGCGAACTCAGGCCGGAGTTGGCAAACATCTTGTGCAGGCTCTCCGAACCGAGCATCGACGAACTTTTCCTGGATCCCTTTTGTGGATCAGGATCGATACCCATCCAGAGGGCAAAGTATTTTCCGCAAGGTCTGGTTATAGCCAGCGACAACGACAAAGGAATCGTTAACAGCCTCAGAGATCGCGTAAAAGAACTGCGCTTGCAAAAGCGAATTGTCGTGCGATATGACGACGCATTGCATTTAAATCGTTACAATGATGCTTCAATCCACAAGATTGTGACTGATCCCCCTTGGGGCCACTTCGTGGAACTCAAGATGCCGCTTGAAGTCTTCTATCGCCAAATGATGTCCGAGTTTGTGCGAGTACTGCGAGAGAACGGCCGCCTTGTGCTATTGACCGCCCAGACTTCCCTTACAGATGAGATTCTTGAGGGTTGTGGGAAGTTGAAGCTGTCAAGAAAACACAACATTCTGCTTTCCGGCAAAAAAGCTTCTGTCTATGTCCTGGTTAGAGGCTAAAAATGTCAGAGGCTAAAAATCTGAAGGATCCAGGCAGCGATCAATCGTCTCGCATTACTCAACACTGTCTGGCTGCTCCAAGCGAAGAAAGTGGACCCGGCCCAAGACATCGCCGGCGACTATGATCTGTCCATCGGAGGTCACCGCGCAGTTCTGCAAGCTACTGTCCGCGCTGAAGGTGGCTAGCGTTCTCCCCGTGAGCAACTCCCAGACTTTGAGCGTTTTATCGTGAGAAGCCGAGACGGCATGCGTGCCATCGCCGATGATGGCCACTGCCAGGACTCCTTCGCTGTGCCCTTGCAGCGTGCGTAGCAGCTCGCCCGTCTTCAGCTCCCAAACTTTGAGTGTTTTGTCATCCGAAGCTGAAATCGCCTGCTCGCCATCGGCCGTCATAGCCACCGCCCGGATGCCAAGACTGTGTCCTTTGAGCGTGTGCAAGAGCTTGCCCGTCTTCAACTCCCAAACTTTGAGCGTTCTCCCCAGGGAAGCTGAGACCGCCATTTCACCATCCGGGCTGATGGCCAGGGCCTTGACGCCGCCGCTGTGGGCTTTAAGCGTGTGCAAGAGCTTGCCCGTCTTCAACTCCCAGACTTTGAGTGTCTTGTCCTGAGAGGCCGAGACCGCTCGCCTGTCGTCGTAAAGAATGACCGCCAGGACGCCTCCGCTGTGGCCTTCCAGCGTATGTAGGAGCTTGCCCGTTTTCAGCTCCCAAACTTTGAGCGTGGTGTCATCAGAAGCCGAGACGCATTGCGTGCCATCGCTCGTGACGGCCACGGCGCGGATACCGGCGCTATGACCTTTGAGCGTGTGCAAGAGCTTGCCTGTCTTCAACTCCCATACTCTGAGCGTCTTATCCAAAGAAGCCGACACCGCCTGTTCACCGTCTCGCGTGACGGCCACGGCCCAGATGCCGCGGTTGTGACCCTCAAAAGTCTGCAGGAGCTTGCCGGTTTTCAGCTGCCAGATTTTGAGCGAATTGTCATCTGAAGCCGAAATTGCTTGCTCACCATCGCTCGTGATCGCCACGGCTCGTACCACGCCGCCATGACCTTCCGGCGTTTGCAGCGTACCCGTCTTCAACTCCCACACTTTGAGCGTCCTGTCCCGTGAGGCCGAGACCGCCTGCGTGCCATCACCCGTCATGGCCACGGCCTGGACTTCACCACTATGCCCCTCGAAGGTCTGCAGGAGCTTGCCGGTTTTCAGCTCCCACACTTTGAGTGTCTTGTCCCAGGAAGCTGAGACGGCGCGCGCTCCATCGCTCGTGATCGCCACGGCCTGGACCTCACGGTTGTGACCTTCCAGCGTGTGCAGGAGCTTGCCTGTCTTCAACTCCCAGACTTTGAGCGTTCTGTCATACGAAGCCGAAACTGCCTGCTTGCCGTCGCCAGTGATGGCCACGGCCTGGACCTCACGGCTGTGACCTTCCAGTGCGTGCAGGAGCTTGCCCGTCTTCAACTCCCAGATTCTGAGCGTGGCGTCATCCGAGGCCGAGACTGCTTGGGTGCCCATGGCCGTGATGGCCACGGCCTGAACTCCGCCGCTGTGTCCTTCGAGTGTGTGCAAGAGCTTGCCCGTGTTGAGATCCCAGACTTTGAGCGTCTTATCGCGGGAAGCTGAAACCACTTGCGCACCGTCGCCGCTAATAGCGGCGGCTCGGACCCCGCGGCTGTGTCCTTTGAGCGTGTGCAAGAGATCGCCCGTGTTCAAGTCCCAAACCTTGAGCGTGGCGTCACCTGAACCCGAGACCCCGCGCGCTCCATCGCCCGCGATGGCCACGGCCCGCACCCCACGGCTGTGTCCTTTGAGCGTATGCAGGAGTTTGCCCGTCTTCAGCTCCCAGACTTTCAGTGTCTGGTCCCAAGAAGCTGAGACGGCGCGCGCTCCATCATCGGCGATGGCCACCGCTTGTACCTCGCGGCTGTGATCGTTCAGCGTGTGCAGAAGCTTCCCTGTCCGGAGCTCCCATATTCTGAGCGTCTTGTCGTCGGAAGCCGAGATGGCTTGCACGCCGTCGCTGGTAACGGCTATTGCCCGTACTCCAAAGCGGTGCCCCTCCAGGGTCCGTAGCAGAGGACCACCAGGCGCGATCAAGCTACGGCTGAGGGGACAAAGGCGCCATGTCCCCTGATCTGGTTGCGCCCGGCCCAACAAGTCCCTGATTGCGGCTATGTCGGTTCCGAGCAGGCGGCCTGACATTTGCGATCGAAATTGCGCCGGGTCTCTGAGTATCACATGCGAGGACAGCCGTACTGCCCCATGGATGAGCCGCAGTGCCTCCTGGTCCTGATATTGGGACCGGATGTAATCGAGCTGCAGGTCGTGCAAACGGATACTTTCCCCATCGACATCGCGTTGCGCTAAAGACAAATCAATGAGTTTTTCTGCTGTTTCTGCCGCTTCGGTGGCCGAGATGCCCCACAAAGCCTGCTGGACCGCGCGCGCAGCCGGCATTTCCTCCAACAGAACGGCAAGTGCCCTATAGCGTTGTTGCTCTGCCGGCTCCAAGGCTTTAACGCTTGCCTCGATCGCCACAAGAAGACTTGGGTGCGGATAGCCGGGAAATTGCGCCCTGATCTTCGCCAGGTCGGCGCTCTTGAAGAGCTCCAACCTCCTCTTCCACAAATCTTGCGGTTTTCCGCGCAGCATGGCGCCAGCCATGGCCAAAGCCAATGGCAGCTGCCGGCACTCGCGGATGATTTCTTCCCCTTCACCCAAGAGCCTGTCGCTGGGCACGCCCGACCACCGCGCGAACACCTCGCGCGCCTGGCTTTCGCTTAAAAACTCCGCCCAATGCTCTTGGGCGCCTACCGCCGCGGCAATCGACGCGTCGCGCGTGGTGAACAAAAGACGGGAACGCCGAGACTCAGCCCGCAAGGGTTCCACCTGCGATGGCGTCCACACGTCATCGATCACGATTAACGCAGCCTTGCTTCGGATGGTGGAGCGATACTGGTTCTTGCAACCCAGTTCGTTGTCGTAGCGCGTCAAGTCGTCATTCAAAGCTTTTCCGACTTCGCGAAAGCGTTCTACCGCGCTAAAAGCAGGGTCCCTGCCCATCGTCACCCATATCACGCCGTCAGGGAAAGCCTCCTGCACGACCTGGTCGTGACAGAGCGCTTGTGCCAGGACCGTCTTGCCGATTCCCCCCATACCTTGTACGGCCATCAGAGCAATGCTGCGATCGGAGCCATCGTCTCGAATCAGAGCATCACGCAAACTCGCCAGGGCCTCCGGCCTCTGCACGAAGTTTGCCGGCAGCGGAGGCGCGGTCACGTATGTCTGCCGATACCCCTCATTCAGCCTGGCGCTGTCGCCTTCAGCGATGGAGTTTAGAAGCTCTCCAAACTCGTTCGCATAGTTCTGAGGTGTGCTGAAATCGAGGTAGTGCCGGGCCTCCAGATACAGCGGCCTTTCGGCATTAGCCTGGCCCAGCAGCGGAACAACTTGCTTGCTCTTTCTCAGTGAACGAAGCTGTTCCGCGCGGCAAATCTCGGAGCAGTACGATCCCTCGGTGAGAAGGGCCAGGACAATGTCGGCTTCGTCTATAGCCGTCGCGCTCGCCTTGCTCCAACTCGATCCACCCTTGATGTGTTCCTGGTCGAACCACGGCTCATGCCCGCGGGCGAATAGGTCCGTATACAGGCGTTGTGCTATCTCAGTGCCGTCTTTCCGAGCATAAGAGATGAAGATCTTTTTTCTTCCTGGGGTAACCATTGGGAGGAACTGGCCTTGGAAACGCGCGCTCTCATCGCCACCGGTAATAGACTCTACATCATGGCAGTCCTCCGCTCACCTGTGGCAGACCATCTCCTAGTACCAAAGAACATTTCTTTCGCCGGCCTCTCCGACGCCTGCCACAACTTCACAGTCTCAAAGAGAATGGCGGTCGCGTAGGTCACCGCAATCCACACGGATACCGCCTCAATCGGCAATCCCGACCAGGCGCCTACGTAAAGGCCCATCATCTGCTTTGGTTGGTACGCCCACCACCGGTAGGGGATCGCCAGGGTCGCCTCCCAAAGAAGGCTCACCAGGACGATGAGGAATAATGTCAGGCTGAAAGCGCGCCAATTGATGAACAGCCGCGCGGTGGGGAAAAAGCTGACTGCGGGAATCATGCCTCCAACCACGAGCACGGTGAAGTAACCAGGAAAGCCAATGTGATCCTCTGCAAAGAAGTTCTTATACGCGATTGCACTGGCTATCAGAACCAGCCCTATTACCAATGAAGTCGGATGAAACTGCAATAAACGTCGAAGTTTTTTGGCCTCTCCCGGGTAATCGGGCACGTTATAGGCCGCCAGCCAGAATTCGTCCAACCAGACATAAATAAGAAGGATGGCGATGAAGCCGGT
>Ga0126378_10002144_pt1 | contig 14603 bp, 11 predicted proteins | sample PanSoiMetPlot_23_FD_92587 | JGI IMG/M metagenome (GOLD analysis project Ga0126378, IMG submission 92587) | Tropical forest soil microbial communities from Panama - MetaG Plot_23 | ecosystem: Environmental > Terrestrial > Soil > Tropical forest > Bulk soil | place: Panama | collected 2016-02-17 | reverse complement strand
GCCGAGAATGCCGGTGAAGACGGCTCGGTGGTTATCGGCAAGCTTGTCGAGAAAGGCGATGTCAACCACGGCTTCGACGCGCAAAAAGGTAGCTATGTCGACATGGTGAAGGCCGGCATCATCGACCCGACCAAGGTGGTGCGCCTCGCACTGCAGGGTGCTGCGTCCGTCGCGGCGCTCCTTGTTACCACGGAGGCGATGGTTGCCGAGCGGCCGGAGAAGAAGGCAATGCCAGCCATGCCCGGCGGTGGTGGCATGGGCGGGATGGGTGGCATGGGGGATATGGACTACTAGCCACGTCGCCGGCACTCGCGGGTTGCCGCCGGTCTCGCATTCGGGGTGGCCGGAGGCTTTTTGGCAGTCGCGGTTTCAATGCCCGTGGGCGGACGCTGTCGCTCCTACGGTCGCGGGCTGTATGATGGCCAGCGCCTCTACAATTCCAGGAACGAGGCGATACATCCCAACGAACACCAAACGGTCGAGAGTCCTGAAGGCAAATATTTTCGGGGAGGTGCGCCACAACACGTTGACCTGCTGCCGCAGAATCAGGATCTCCGCTTCAAGCGGCGCTCTTGAGCTAAACAAGCTGTTCAGCGCAGACCACAGCAACGTGAAAACATCGATCATCCAGCCCGCGCATCACCCGATTCGCCCGAGATAGCCAACCGCACAGAGTTTCCAACAAGGACACCCAGCATGCTCGCGAATGGTTCGCTAACTCAGGCGTCATCTCTGGCTGAATCAGCTTTTCGGCAGCCTTAGCGGTCGCCATGCCGGTCGATCCCCGGCGCATGCAGGCGTCGCCTCACGACATGGCCATAGGCGCCGTCTCGATCTCGCACCAGATATCTTGGCGCTGAGCCCCATGGGAACGCTTCGGTCATCTGCCGCGCAATCCTCTCGGCCGTTGGATCCGCCGTTACGGCGTGGTGAACGAACTCTCTCCGGCCGTGTGCAAGAAGCACCAGGCAGTAGACCAGCTTGAAGCCGATCGTCGGCACGACGAACAGGTCCATGGCGGCAATGCCCGCAGCATGGTTGCGCAGGAAGGTCGTCCAGCTCTGCCCGGTCGTCCGGGGGCTTGATTATGTACTTGCCAACAGTGGACTGAGCGACCTCTATGCCGAGCTTGAGCATCCGGGGCGCGCCCCACAACCCGTTGGCACGGCTCATCTCCCGGACCTCTCGAGGGATCGCGCCATGTCTAAGCGAGATAGAGCTCCGCCACACGCGGATCTGCAAGCAGTTGGCGTCCCGGGCCCTCGAAACAATTGCGGCCCAGGTCCAGCACATAGCCGCGATGCGACAGGGCCAGAGCCGCCCGCGCGTTCTGTTCGACCATCAAGATCGACACCCCGGCAGCATTGATCCGGGCGATTTGCTCGAACATGGCTTGGACGAACAGGGGCGCTAGGCCAGCCGAGGGCTCGTCCAGCAGCAGGATGTCGGGTTTCGGCATCAGGGCCCGGGCCATAGCGACCATCTGCCGCTCACCGCCGGACATTGTTCCCACCGCCTGCTTGCGGCGCGGCGCCAGCTGCGGAAACAGCTGCAGCAGTTCCTCGATTCGGGCGGCGATGGTTCTGCGCGAACCGACACCAGCACCAAGTTCCAAATTCTCCACTGTGCTCATGTTCTCGAATACGTTCTCGCGCTGCGGAACATAGCCCAGGCCCATTCGGATAATTTCGTGCGGCCGGCGTCCGGCGATATCGGCGCCGCGAAGCAGGACGCGGCCGGCCCGGGGCACTACCAGCCCAATCACGGATTTCATCAAAGTGGATTTCCCGGCACCGTTCGGTCCAACTACGGTGATGATCTCGCAGTCCGCTATCGCGATCGAAATTCCGTTCAAAATGTCGACTTCCGCGCTATAGCCGGCCACGATGTCGCGCATCTCCAGGACGGCGGGCTGGCGGGTATCGGCGCTGGCCTCGTCGCTCATACCGATGCCCGCCCCAGATAGGCGTCGATCACGCGCGGATCAGCGCGCACGACATCTGGCGTGCCCTCGGCGATGACCGCACCTTCGGCCATGACCACCACCTGATCGGCGCGAGTCATCACCACATCCATGTCGTGCTCGACGAATAGAAAGGTCATGCCCTGCGCCCGGCGAAGTTCCTCGACATAATCGAGAAGCCGGGCACCCAGAACGCGGTTGACCCCGGCCATGGGCTCATCGAGCAGCACGAGACGGGGCTCAACCATGAGCGCGCGGGCAAGCTCAAGCAGCTTGCGCTGGCCGCCGGACAACGAGCCGGCATACTGATCCGCCATGTCTTGCAGGTTGAAGCGGCCGAGCAACGCCAACGCGCTCTCCCGCAGTCTCGCCTCAACGCGCCGGCTGCTGCTGGCGGCCCGAAACATGCGGAGCAGCGATTCCCCTGGCTGCCCCATGGGCGCCAGCATCATGTTTTCCAGCACTGTCATGGCGGAGAAGATGCGGGTTAGCTGAAAGGTGCGAACCAGGCCTAGCCGCGCGATGCGATGGGGCGGAAGGCCCGCAATCGTCCGGCTCTCGAACCGGATCGCGCCCTGGTCCGGGTCTGTGAAGCCGGTCACCAGGTCGAACAGGGTGGTCTTGCCGGCGCCATTCGGGCCGATCAGCGCGGTGAGCGATCCGCGCCGCACCGAAAAACTTGCCCCGGCGACGGCCTGCAGGCCGCCATAGCTTTTTCGCAGGCCAACGATCTCCAGGATCGGCTGGGCCAGAACCCCGGACGCGATCATTGGCTGAATTGCATTTCGGCTTTGCGCCCCAGCAGACCCTGGGGTCTCAGCATGCCGAGCAGTATCAGGACGAGCCCGATGAGCACGAAGCGCAGCGCCCCCATCTGGCCATCGCTCAGCGGTAGATGCAGGAAGCGCAATCCTTCGATCACGGCCCACAGGAGGATCGCGCCAACGGCAACCCCACCGTAGCTGGCAAATCCGCCGAGGACGAGGATGGCATAGCCGAGGAAGGTAAAGGTTGGGTCGAACTCGCTGGGATAGAGATAGGTAACGTTCAACGACAGGAAGAAGCCCGCGAGCGCCGCCAGCGCCGCGGCGATTCCCAGCGACTGCAGCTTATAGACCAGCACGTTCTTGCCCAGTGCCGCCGCCGCCGTCTCATCCTCCCGGATCGCCCGCAGGACGCGGCCCCAGGGGCTTGCCTGCAGTAGCTTGAGACCGGCAAGGCAGAGGCCGAAAGCGACCCAAACGGCGACGAACAGCGGCAGCTGCGTATACCCACCGAGGCCGAACCGGTCGAGCCAATTCAACAACCCATCGGCAACGTCCCGCCACGCCTGATCGAAGCCGATGATGCCCTGGTTGCCGCCGGCAAAGTTCGCGTTCTGCAGCGTGTAACGGACGATTTCAGCGAACGCGATCGTGGCGATCGCAAAATAGTCTGAGCGAAGCCGCAGCGAGGGAAGCCCGACCAACAGTCCGGCGCCGATCGCGACCAGCACCGCCACCGGCATCGCCGCCCAGATCGACCACCCGGCGTCGGTCACCAGCATGCCCATGGCGTAGGCGCCAATCCCCATGAATCCCGCCTGGCCTAGGTTGAGCAGCCCGGTGAAGCCGACATTGATCTGCAAGCCGAGGACAAAAATCGCATAAACGCCAGCGGTGACCCCGACGCCGAGCCAGAAATCCGCGCTCATGCGCGGGCTTTCCCGCGACCCATAATCCCGCGCGGCAGGAGCAGCAGCGTGAGAATCAGGATCGCGAAGCCCACAGCCGGCTTCCAGCGCGGGTTGAAGAACAGGGTCGACCATTCCTGGGCCAGGCCGATGACGATGCCGCCCGCAAGCGCCCCATAGGCGTTACCGATACCGCCCAATATCGCCGCGGCAAATAGGCTGAGCAGGATGGTGAAGCCGAAGTTCGGATTGATGCTGCCGATCGCCGCGGCATAGAGGATGCCGGCGAGGCCAGCGAGGCCCCCGGCCGCGAGCCAGGTGATGCGGATAGTGCGCCTGGTATCAATCCCGCTGACCTCGGCAAGGGCGATGTTGTCCGATACCGCGCGCATTTCCTTGCCCAGGCGTGTGTAGCGCAGTCCGAGGCCTGCCAGCACGATGGTGACCAGCCCGATCAGCATGACCGCAAGTTGCAGCGTTCCCAGATGCCACGGGCCGATGTCAACGGAACTCGTTGTATCAAGCCCGACGCTTCTGACCTGGCCTGTAGCGAAGAACTGCACTCCGTAGCGTAGAACGATCGCAAGGCCGGTCGCCGCCAGAAAAAGCTGCAATGTGCTAGTCCGGGCCCGGCGCAACGGCTCCCAGATCAACCGGTCGAGCAGAACGGCGAGCACAGCCGTCGCGACCACGCCAACCGCCGCCGCCGGCCAGAAGGGCAGGCCAAGCGCGGTGACCCCCAAGGTGACGTAGGTGCCAAAAGTCAACATGTCGCCGTGGGCGAAATTGACCAGCCGAAGCACTCCGAAGACCAGGGTCAAGCCGACAGCGCCAAGCGCGAAATAACCCGCGGCGACAAGGCCGTTCAGCGTCGCCTGGCCAGCGGCAACGGGGCCTACTACCGCCGCCAATACCAGGGCGGTCAACGACAAGGCTGTGGCAAGCCAGACGACGGGCGAGGCCTCTCGCCATCGCGCACGTGATGCTGCCGAAGAACGCCCGTCGTCCGATCCCTCGTTGCTCAGTCGTCCTACTCCGTCACCCGGGCCGCATCGATCTGTTTAATCACCACGAGCTTGCCCTTCTGATACTCAAAGATGTCAAACAGGCTTATGGTCGGATCGCCGTTGTCGGCGAAATCGAAGGCGCCGACGACGCCGATGTAGTCGATCTTCTGGCCCGAGTCGACGGCCTTCAGCGCGTCGGCTAGGTTCGTCAGATAGAACTTGGGTGCACCCGGCGTGGTCACGGACCGGATATGGTCCGTGATCGCTCCAGGATCGGAGGATTTTGCTTGCGCTGCGGCGAGGAAGCACAGGGTTGCAGCATCGAAGCTGTTGGCGTCCAGTGAATAGTGCTCCGCTCCGCCCGCCTTCTGCCAAAGGGAATCGAAGATCTTGTAAGCGTCGGTTCCCGTCGGCGTCCCACCCTCCGTGCCCCGCATGCCCTCAATGGCCTGGGGCGGGATGTTGTTGGGCACGGTCGAGAGAGCGAGAGCATCGGCGACGAAGCCCTTGGTCGGGTCGAACTTGCCGGTGCGCACCAGGGCCGCACCCAGCTTGGCATATGTGTCGGGATAGTCGATGATGATGTAGGCGTCGGGATTGTTCGCGACGACCTGGCCCGCCTCGGAATCGAATGTCGCTTGCGCCGGATCAAAGACGATCGGTCCCTGGATCTTCCCGCCCTTTGCCTGCCACGCCGAAGAGAAGTTCTTAGCCAGGCCTTCGCCATAGGGCTCGTTGCGATAGATGACGGAGACGAGCTTGCCGCTGGCACCGCCCAGTTTGTCTTCGGCGGCGGCGACCAGGGCGAGCGCCTGCAGGCTGTCCGGCGGTACCGTGCGGAAGATGGTTCCTTCATCCTTGATGGTGCGAAGCCGCATGCTGGTGCCGGTCGGCCAGATGGTGACCCGCTTGCGGATGGTGACGCCGTTGGCGATGGCGATTGATTCCGGCGTGATGGAGGGACCGATCAGGCAGGAAGCACCCTGGTCGACCAGGCTGCGGGCCGCCGACAGGGCCGCCTGGGGGTCGCCCTGCACGTCGGCGCCGATGTCCTTGGCCGTGATCTGCACGCCAGCCTTGGCCGCCTGCTCGTTGGCAAATTGGACGGCGAGCTTCACCGCCTTGTCTTGCGAGGGCCCTGTATCCGAGAGCGGGCCGGTAACCTCGAGCAGTTTGCCGATTGTCAGGTTTACCGGATCCGCTTGCGCGCCCGCCGTCCAGGAAGCGACTGCCAGACCAGCCGCAAGCATAGCAGCGACGAACTTATTTCCGATCATCGTCCATCCTCCCTGTCAAGTTCATTGCCACTGTGAATTCTCACGCGGGCTTGGTCAGTCGGCCATTTTGCACGATCGGCTCGCCGCCTGCGCGAACATCGGCATCCTGGAACATCAACCAGCGATGCAAGCTCGAGCGGTTGCGGCCGCCGGACTCGATGTTTTCCCCGATCGTGAGCCGGAGAACCGCGTCGCCGAAACCATGATAGGGCGAAAATCTCAGACCGTCGACCCGCTGCAGAAGGGGGTTGCAGCCAAGGACGAACTCGCCCAACCGGTCCTTGTCGCCCGTCTCAGCGGCCCATGCGCGATCGAGGGCCTTCTGATCGCCGTCGGTTTCCACCCGCCGGACGCGGCCGGCTTCGAAATGAAAGCGCAGGCCCTGGTCCAGCCAGCGGTCGACATCAAGCCCGTAACCCATCGTGGGGTAGCCGAATCCGTGCTTGAGCATGATCACACCTTGGGCTGAATCCGGCATGGGTATCGTGCGAAGCGCGCCGCACGGAATCTCTTCCTCGCGGTCGCGGGGCGAGCAGGCGGACGCTGCCTTAGCCCGAGAGGCGTCGCCGTCGTTGACATGAAACCGTCCCGTCGTACGCAGGCGTAGATCCGTTCCGGCGGGGTTGGTAATGCGCAGCTCCCGATCCGCCATGCTCGCAACCAGCTGGCGCATCCGTCGGGCGAGGCCAGCGTAGTCCAGGTTCAAGACGGCATCCTGATAGACTAGGTCCAGCGCCTTGTTGGACGGATGGTCGGGGTCCGGGTTCCCGGGATCGTGGAACCAGTGGAAATGCAGGCCGCGACCAGGCCAGGTCTCCAGAATCCGCTCGCTCTGGCCGATCGACATCGTCGAGCGGGCGGAGCGCCAATCATTCTGCAGCCAAACAAACACATCGGCGATGGCGAAGAGCTTTTTCATCGCCTCGTCTTCGAGCCGGGCGTCGGCGGCATCCGCCTTGCAGCCGTCAGCACCCCGGAGGGCCGTCAGGGTCGGTGTCCAGTGAAGCAGTGTCGCCAGCTCGATTGCCCCGGACCGCTGAATCTCCGCCCTGACCGAGTCCAGCATCGCACCGCCGCAATAGGGATCGGCCGATAGAATGACTCGCTCGCCGCGCTCCAGCCGAAGCACATCCCGCACGATCTTCCGGGCCATCGCCTCCCAATCCAACCGATGGGTGGGCTCCAGTCCTTGATGGTGTGTGGGGAATGGATCGGTCAGCCGCATCACCGCGACCGCTTTGAAGCCCATCTTGCCTGCGCCAAGCTGTCATGGGCAGGTGCCATCGCCACGGTACAAAGCAGCCGAAGGCTTGCTTTCATCGTGATCCCCTGGGCTCGATTGGATTGTACCCCAGAGCTCGAGAAACGATCAACCAATTGATCCAGCGGGGGTAGCAGTGGAAGATTCTCCCTCGCCGCCCGGTTACTAAGAGAAATTCTTTCTCGTCAAACTGGTCGCCGCTTCGTCTCTTGACGGCGCAGGTATGCCTCTCAGGCCTCAGCTTGGAACTCAATAAACGCGCCGCAGGCCTGGCCGGGGCCGACCATGAGGGAGCCGTTGGAGCGGCGACTTGGAACGCCGTTCTTCTTCAGCAGACTGGAGGTTTTCGCTAGATCGGCGACCTGAAGCGTGAGTCCGGCAATATAGGGAAACGCCGGCGTCGGCTTGGAAGCATGTGCGGCGACCCAACCGCCATCGACAATCCGGACTTGGCCCGCGGATAACATCAGCGTGAACCCATTCCCGGCGACAGGCGTTGCGGACAGCGCGTGCCCGAGCCGGTGAGCAAAATCGCCGGGATCGGCAACGGCGACCGTGAGGGATGTCAGCTTGAGCGCGCCGTTGGGGTGCGACATGAGTGCCGGTCTCCACAGCAGTTCCGGCGTGGCGTGACGGATCGCAAAGAAATGTCCCTCGGGCAATATCTGGTCCGGGATATTGACGATCTCAAAGCGGGCAACGGCGGTCTCCCCTTGAGTCTCGATCGGCCGTTCCAGTATCTGCGGGCTTGCGGCCCCAAGGCCGGCAGCAGCAAACGCACGCGCCACAGCTGCGCTGTCATCGACGCCGAACGCAACAATGTGGATGCCCTGATAGCGCGCGATGTCGGCTTTGAGACGGCCTCGATAAGTCGGATCGGTCACGCCGATTAATTCGAGATAGCCGCGCCGGAGCATGGCGCAGTGATTGCCCGTGCCAACCAGAGGGCGTTCAGCTCCCGGCTTCGGAGGCGGCAGCGTATGGTAGCCGCGGTCGGTCAATTGGAAGCCGAGGCGGCGATACTGCGCAGCCGCATCATCGAGGTTGGCGACGGCGATGCCGAGGTGGTCCAGCGCAAACCCGGTCATCGCAGGCTGTCGCCACCGAGCGGCTCGTCCCCGATCGTCGATCGTACCAGCTCCCGGACAGCGATGCGATCCGTCTTGGCGGCACCATTCAACGGCAGGGCGTCGACGAAAAGCACCCGGCGCGGATGGGCATAGGCAGGCCCCTTTCCCAGCGCATAGTCGCGGACCTCGCGCTCGCCGATCGAGGACCCCTTGCGCCGCACCACCACAGCCACCGGGACTTCGCCTTTGACGGCATGGGGAACCGGAACGACCGACACGTCAGCAATGTCGGGATGCGTCAACAGCAATCCCTCCACCTCCAGCGGATAGATGTTCTCGCCGCCGCTGTTGAACATGTCATCGGTGCGCCCCCGGAAAAAGAAGAATCCTTCCGCGTCGCGGCTGAACAGGTCGCCGGTGCGCAGCCATCCGTTGACGATGCGCTGCCGGTTGACCGAGGGCAGGTTGTGGTAGCCCGGAGTCACGCCCGGGTTGCGCACCCAAAGCTCGCCGTAGCTCAGGCTCTCGGCTTCGTCGGGGCCGACAAGCTTGACCTCGCCCTCGGGCCAGGCCACGCCGCAGCTTCCCTTCGGAACCGGGCGGCCATCGGTCGGCGGGCCGATCATCACTGGACCGCCTTCGGTCAGGCCGTAGCTCTCTCCGACCTGCGCCTTGAACGCAGCCTGCACCGCCTCTTGCAGCTCGCGCGCCGTGGGTGCCGAGCCGATGGTGAGCGACTTGAGGGCGGAGAAGTCCAGGCTCTCCAACAGATCGCGCTGCTGCAGCAGCAAGGTGAAAACCGCCGGAACGCCTCCGGTGTGAGTGCAGCGATAGCGCGCAAGCGTTTCCAGGAAACGGCGCGGCTCGAAATTGGGCAGGATCACCGTCGATGCACCGGCATGCAGCACCGGCTTGATGGCGCCCGCCATGGCGTTCTTGTGATACAGGGGCACAGCAGTCAGCACCCGGTCGCTCTCCACATGCGGCCAATAGCGATGGCATGCCAGGATCCACCACATCTGGCCGGCGTGGGTGAGGATCACGCCTTTCGGCCGTCCGGTCGATCCGGAGGTATAGGGCTGGAACGAGGGGTGATGACCCGAAAGACGCGGTGGGTCGAATTTCGCCGGTGTTGCCTGCAATTCGCGCTCGTAGTCGAGCCAGCCCGTCGGCACCGAGCTGAGGCTGAGGCGAACTTTCAGGCCGGTGCGATTGACCACATTGACGGCGGCGGGGTTAGCAGCCGGATCGACGGCCGTGGCAACGCATGCCGCATCCTTCACAATGTATTCCAGCGTGTCCTCGCCAAGCCGAGTATTCAGCGGTACCGGGACGACGCCCGCACGCATGGCGCCGTACATGATTTCGATGAATTCATAGCGGTTGCCGATCGACATTGCCATCCGATCGCCGGGCACAAGTCCGAGGCGAGTGGTGAGGTGGGCGAATCGGTCAAGCCGCTCGTCCAGCCTGCCGTAGGTTATTTCAACGGGCGCTGCTGACGACAGATCGATCAGCGCAGTCTTTCCGGGCAACCGTTTCGCCGCGCCCCAAGAAAAATAGCCGAGATTGCCGTAGCGCGGATCATCGAGGGCTAGCTCGCTCATGGTCATTGACTCGCGAAATCAGGGGCGGGCGCGTTCCAGCTAGCCCGCGCCGGCGATATGATGCATCCTCGCCGAGGTTTGTCCGCGGACCTTACTGAACGGAAATGGGAAATGAAAGCGGCGATTTTTCATCAGCACGGTACCCTCGACAATCTCGGCTACGAGGACTATCCGGATCCGCGTCCGGGTCCCAGCGATGTCGTGCTGCGGGTGCGTGCGGTCGCTCTCAACGGCTTCGATCCCATGGTCCTGCGGGGAATCCCAGGCTTGAAAACGCCCCTCCCCATGATTCCCGGCGCTGATATCGCAGGCGAGATCGTTGAGCTTGGTTCGGCAGTAGCACCCGACCGGTGGAAAATCGGCGACCGGGTCATGGTCATCCCCAATCAGCCGGACGGCATGATGGGCGAGACAAAACGCGGTGGAGCCTCGGAGCTTGTCAGTGTCGGCGAAGCCTTCCTGCTTCGACTTCCGGACGAGGTCTCGTTTGTCAAGGCTGCCTGCCTGCCGGTCGCCTACGGCACGGCGCTGCGCATGATCGAAACCCGCGGCAAGCTGCAGCCTGGGGAAAAAGTGCTGATCCTTGGCGCCAGCGGCGGCGTGGGCACCTGTTGCGTGCAGCTCGCAAAATCTATCGGCTGCGAGGTGATCGCCTGCGCCAGTTCGGACTGGAAGATTTGCCGCCTGAAAGAGCTTGGCGCCGATCATCTGATCAACACGGGTAGTCAGAACTATGTAGCGGAGGTCCATCGCCTTTACGGCAAACCGCGCACCCGCGGCGGCGGCGGCGTCGACGTCGTTATCAACTATACCGGCGGCGATTCCTGGGCCGAATGCTTCCGGACCCTGAAGCTGAACGGCCGGCTCCTGACCTGCGGGGCTACCACCGGCTACGATCCGAGGACCGACATCCGATACATCTGGTCCTTCGAATTCAACATCATCGGCTCGAACGGCTGGACCGATGACGACCTTGGCGAGCTACTGCGCCGCGTCGTCGATGGCCGCGTGAAGCCCATCGTGCATTGCGAGCGGCCGCTGGCGGAGATCAAAGAACCGTTCCGCCAGCTGATGCAGCGCGAGGTGTTCGGCAAGGCGGTCCTGCTGCCATGACTGAGGCCGGCCGCGACGTCACACTTGCCAACATGCAGGCAATGCTGGACGGCTCGCCCTTCATCCATCTGCTGAAGATGCGCGCGGTCTCCATCGACCGCGAGCGCCAGCAGGTGGTCCTGGAAATGCCGCTCGCGCCCGAGTTCGAGCGCCATCCCGAAACCAGGCAGTTCCACGGCGGTGTCATCTCGAGCCTGATTGACGTGGCGGGCGATTTCGCGCTGGTGATCCTGCTGGGCGAGGGCGTGCCGACCATCAATCTGCGCATCGACTATCTTCGACCCGCGGTCGGTGGCCCTCTGACGGCGATCGCCTCGGTCCGGCGGGCAGGCCGGACGATCGGGGTGGTAGATGTCGATGTCGCCGATGGCTCGAACCGGCTCGTAGCCATCGGGCGCGGCTGCTATTCGATGACGGTCGGATAGGGCGGCTTGTGCCCTCTCTGGGCATCGCCAGCCTCCTGCACCTGAGCTGCGACAACTGCCGCGGCGACGCTAAGCGCAGCCGAGATGATTAGAGTTCGTGTCACGGTCAATTCCAGGAGTCGTCAAGCTTAGACCACAGATCATACCTAGGGGGAGAGGCAAGAGTTGGCGGGAGATCCGATGCCAAGGGAAACAGAAGTCCCCTGTCAACCTTTTCAGCTGCTGACAGCAGCCGGGGAGCCGCCGTCGCACCAAGCCGGCGGTGGCTCCCTGGGCGCCGCGGACGCAACTCAGGCGAGGGCCAGGTCATCAGGACGGGCGCTTCGTCAAGCGTAGAAGTGGTTGGCGCTCGCCTTCTTTCTACCCTGGCGACTCGCATTTCGATGGCAACTTTGCCGCTTTTTTGCCGTATGTCCGCAGCTTTCTCTTCGGATCCTTGCCTAACTGATTGATTTCTTTGGCGTCCCCTTGGGGACTCGGACCTATTACCGCCGTGAAAGAGCGATGAGCGAGCGGAATTCGCGAAACAAGGGCCTGCAAGTAATGTTGGTTGCGCTCACTTACGGCCATCGAACGGCGGTTCGGTAAAGGTGGTTGCGTGCCCTGGATTTGACCTTCGCTCGTCTACTGGCAGCTCGTTGAGGGTCCCGCGGAAAGGAGCAAATCAAGATGGTTGCGGACCCCCGCAACCACCGACAGTTGACTCCCGACCGCCCCCGCGGCCGGGAGTTTTTGCTTCTCGGGGTCGCTCAGCGCCAGCACGGCCGCGAGGTCGCCATAGAGCTCGGCGTCGATGCCATCCGGCGCGTCGGCCGCCGGCGTCAGAACGACCCGGTCGATCAGCGAGCGCAGGATCTCGCCGGCCTCCGCCTTGATGCTGTCATCGTTGAGCGCCAGCTCGAGGTCGGCCACCTTGCGGCGGTAGATCTCGGCCGCGTTGGGGTGCAAGCGGACGACAGAAGGGCTCAGGGCGCTCGCCAGAAGCGCCTGGATCTCTGCCTTGCGGATCTCCAGGACCTTCATCCGCTCCTTCAGTGCCGGGGTGTACATCCCATCCTCGATCGCCGTCATGATGCCGGCGATCTTATGCTCGACTGCTTCGGCCTCGCGCTTGAGCTCCTCGCCGCGGGCGGCGGCCGTCCTGGCGGCCGCATTCATCTCTTCCTGGAACGCGCGGACGAACTCCGCGACTAGCTCCGGCGCCATCAGCTTGTCCTTGAGCCCGCCCAGCACGCGCGCCTCAATCCGCTGCCGGGTGACGGTCTTGTCATTGCTGCAGGTGCCCTTGGCACGCCGGGTGGCGCAGCCGTACCGGTCCTTGCCGACGACCGTGTACCGGCCGCCGCACTCTCCGCAAACCAGGAGCTCGCTCAGGAGGAACTTGCACCGGTGCGCTTGATTGAGAGCATTGCCGGCGTCGTCCTTGCCCATCTCGATCCGGGCGTCCTTCTGGCGGGCTTTGACCCTCTGCCACAGGCCATCGTCGATGATCCGAAGCTCCGGCACCTCGACAACCTCGCGCGCCTCCTGCTTGTTGATCCGGGCGACCTTCTTCCCCGTCCGGGGGTTCTTCACATAGGCGGTGCGGTTCCACTCCAGCCGGCCGATGTAAATGGTATTGTTCAGGAGACCCGTGCCGCGGTCGGCCTGGCCGCGAATGGTGGTATCGCGCCATTCCCGGCCCGAGGGCCCAGAGACCCCTTCGTCGTTCAGCCGCCTGGCGATGGTCCGAGGGCTGACGCCAGCCGCATAGTCCTGGAAGATGCGGCCGACGACGGCCGCTTCGGTCTCGTCGATCTGCCGGCGCCCGCCACCGGAGGCGTCACGCTCGGCAATGACCTTGTAGCCATAGGCCAGACCACCGGGAATGCGGCCCTTGCGGGCGCGGCCGAGCTGTCCGCGCCAGACCTTCTCGCGCAGGTCCGACAGGTAGAGCTGGGCCATGGTGCCCAGCATTCCAATGTGGAGCTGGGTGACCGGGCCCGTGGCCACGGTATGAATCTTGATGCTGCAGAAGCTGAGGCGGTCGTGCAGGTCGGCGATGTCGGCGAGCTTGCGGCCCAGGCGGTCGAGCGCCTCGCAGATGACCACATCGAACTGCTTCAGCTCGGCGTCGGCGATCATCTGCTGGTACTGCGGCCGGAACCGGCTGGCCCCGCTCAGCGCCCTGTCGGCGTAGACCTTGGCCACGGTCCAGCCCTGGCGCTCGGCCTCGCGCCGGCAGACTTCGACCTGGTCCTCGATGCTCTCCTGGCGCTGCAGGTCGCTGGAAAAGCGGCAGTAGATGGCGCAACGCATGGAATCCTCCTATGACACGCCGAGCCGCCGCTTCAAGTCGGTGACGATCCTGACATGCCGGCGGCTGGCATCGAGGCTGTTGGCCTGATTGTAGTGCGTCTCCGAGGTGGTGAGCCTCGCGTGACCGAGGATCGGCATGATGGCGCGCACATGCTGGGGCCCCTCGGTCGCGATCGCGGTGGCGGCGCTGTCCCGGAATAGATGCGGCGAGACGGCGACGCTGAAGGCGGCCTTGGTGTGCCTGCGGAAGCGTTTGTGGATCGAGATCACCGCCATGGGGGTCGCCGTCTCCGATACCCAGAGGGCGTCGGTCTCGGCCGGCAGCCGCCGATTGCCCCCGGTGAGCAGGACGACGCGGTGGTGGTCCAGGTATCGCACGAGGCCGGGCAGGACGGCAGCCGGGATAGGGGCTTGGAGAGGCCGACGCGTCTTCGTCTCGTCGGCCTCGAAGCGCAGCCAGTACCTGGTCCCCTGCTGAACCAGCTGGCGGCCAATGGCGATGCCGGCGAAGTTGGAGATACGAACTGGCCGATAGGCGAGGAGGGTGATCATCAGGCCGTCGCGGAACAGCACGGCGCACTGCAAGGGCGTCAGATCGGCGGCCGACTCTGCCCGCGCCATCAGCTTCAACCCAAGCTCGGCGAGGAGATCGGGAGGCAGGACCCGGCCGACCTTGCTCTTGGCAGGCTGCGTGCGCGAGCGGACGGCCGAGCCGATCCGGCGCAGCCACGCCCAATCCCGATCAGGCGCCATGACCCGCATCGCGTCGTAGAGCTCCTGGACCCGGCCGAGCACCGTGTAGCCGCGGTTCACGGCGAGAAGGTGGTCGACATAGGCGGCCACGAGTTCCTTCGTGACCCGATCCGCGGGCGGGCAGGGGGGATCCAGCCGGCCCCTGGCCTGCAGCCAG
>Ga0126378_10002143_pt1 | contig 14606 bp, 12 predicted proteins | sample PanSoiMetPlot_23_FD_92587 | JGI IMG/M metagenome (GOLD analysis project Ga0126378, IMG submission 92587) | Tropical forest soil microbial communities from Panama - MetaG Plot_23 | ecosystem: Environmental > Terrestrial > Soil > Tropical forest > Bulk soil | place: Panama | collected 2016-02-17 | reverse complement strand
GATCGATCAGGTCACCGTCGCATTTCATGACTTCAAACCGGAATTCGAGTTGACCGCCAAGGTCAAGGCCGCTCTCAACCGTCTGATAGGTCTGGGTTGGTTGCCGATCGTGTTTTCGCGAAGAGATAACTCCGACGTATTGCTTATCAATCAAAAAAACCTGGAGCTGAATTCGTTACAATTCGCTTACCTCAAATACGCGGCTCGATACGTGGATGGCTTCCTACGCGTTGTCGGAAGGAAACGCCCCGGTGGGCGACGGACTCAACCCCATTCGAAGCGGCGGGCGCCTCCCGTAGCCTTGGGGCGGTTTCGGGGAGAAATGGATGAACACAATTTGGCGCCAATTGCTGAGACCGCGGGTTCATTCGCTCCGGGTGGGCAAGAAGTCATTGACACCCTCAGGGCGAGCCAAGTCGCTCGGCCTCATGGTTGTTAGGGGTCAGGCCGGCTCACGACGGATGCTCGACCCGGACCGCACGCTCGAGATTCACTGCGGGAATTGTCGAGCGAAGTTCCGACCCTGGTACGGTGCGAACGATTCCGGCCTACAGACAATTCAGGTGAATAGATGCGGCCTGTGCGAAGGCGACCCCTTGATGAAACTCATGTACGAGAAGTTGTGGGTTGCAGCTGGTTGCGTGTGTAACCGCCCGTGGAAATCGCAAGACCATCAGTCCGTTGCTTTGAAATCCCGTGTCCTCCAGTAGCTAACGGATCGACTCCGTAAAATAGGCCTCACGCTGCCCCCAATCTTCTCCGCCCGACGCTACTCGAATCGATTTCACGTGAGAGCGATACGATTGGGGTCTGACTCCTTGCAGCTCCAGATTGCTCTCCTCAGGAATTCGGCTTGGCGCGGGGCAGCTTTACTACACCCGTTTTTAGTGAACTGCCTTTATTCCGCGAGGTCGTCGGCCAATCCCCAAACCGGCCTATCGGGTCGGCATACAAAGATTGAGAACTATTCGTCCACCCACGCCGGATAAACCGCCCCGTCTTTGTTGGGGGAGACGTTCGACCTCGGTGAAGTTCGCGGGTGCGCTCGCGCTCATGACAGACTGGACGCTGCTTGCGCGCGGCTTGCAAAATCCACGGCGCACCGCAGCACTATGGCTGAGACGAAACTGCCAGCCGCCCGAGTCAGAGACGGTCAACGCTCGCGTTGGGCTCGACCCCATGGAAACGAACCAGGGAAGACATTCTACCCACTGCTTGAGCTAGTTCTTCCACAACTGCCGGGTGGCGATGCGCGCGCCCTCGGCCATCGCCTGGAACTTCGCCCACGCAATTTTGGGATGGCCCACCCTGGTGCCGAGTCCACAGTCAGTGCCGGCCATAAGGTTCTCACGCCCCACCAGTGGTGCGTAGCGGAGCAGGCGCTCAGCGACCAGCTGCGGATGTTCGACAAAATCACTCGCGTGCCCAACCACCCCCGGCATCAGTGATTTACCCTCCGGCAGCTTCACTTCCTCCCAGACCCGCCACTCGTGCTCGTGGCACGGATTGGAAGCCTCGATTGAGTAGCATTCGGCATTCACCTTGAGAATCAGGTCGACGATGTCTCTGAGCGCGATGTCATATTTGTGCGGACCGTGATAGCTCCCCCAGCACATGTGGAAACGAACCCGCTCTGCGGGGATTCCTCGGAGCGCGTGGTTCAGTGCTTCGATGCGCAACGCTGCAAACTTCCGGTAAGCGGTGACATCCATCTCCGGATGGAGTTGCCACGCGTCGGCAAGGTCGGGATCGTCAATCTGAAGAATCAGGCCTGCCCCCGTGATAGCGGTGTACTCTTCGTGCATGGCCTCGGCGATCGCTGAGAGGTAGGCTTCGTCGCTCGGGTAGTACTCATTTCCCAGCCAGTGCTCGATCGTTCCCGGTGCCACCGCGGGCAGGAACGCCTCCTCGACCTTCACCTCTTTCAGCGCGTCTTTGAAGTTCTCGATGTCGGCCCGCACCGCGTCCTGCCCCGTATACTTCAGCGGGCCGTTGCACACCGCTCCACCGATGCCGAAGTTGATTTTGGCGAAGTATTCTGAGAATTCCGCCTCGTCTCGCCCCCAAATCTTGAATGCAGGTTGACCGGAATCGTTGCGTCGTTGCGAGATGCCGCTCAGACGCTCGCGAGCGTAGCTGGTAAAATTGACCTTCGAGAGCTCACCATCATTAACTATATCGATCCCTGCGGCGGTCTGAGCGCGCACGACTTCCGCCACTGAACTCCGCACCTTCTGCTGCAAAGCATCCGGGTCATCCGATCGTCCGGCCTGCTTGGCTGCCAGCATCGTGCGCAGGTCTTCGGGCCGGGGCAGGCTGCCTGCGTGCGAAACCAGGATGCGGTTGATGCTTCGCTTCATGGCCGGACTCCTTACGGTTAGGTCGATGCTCGCAGACCCTGCTGCTCGCCGAGCAGCCTTCCGTGCTGACTGCTGAAGAGTGATTTGACTTTGAACGGTCCTTTTTGCAGATTCGATTCAACCTCACGCGCCAGGGTAAGTCGAATGAAGAGATTGTTCTACTCGCCGGGCGCGGGCGTCGAAGCCGGATAGCAAATCGCAGTTCAGGAGGAAACCGTCAATGTTGAAGCCGGTCCTCTCCGCCGATTCCCACGTAACTGAACCGCCCGACGCTTATGTGTCTCGCATTGACCGTCGCTTCAAGGACCGGGCGCCCCACATGCAACGCGACAGCCAGCGCGGCGACATCTATGTTATCGACGGTATCGACCGCCCGATCTCAGTGACCTTGCTTTCGGCCGCGGGCGTAGAGCCGGTTGCGATCGCGAATCTCGAACACGTTAACCACGGGTGGTTGCAGCGTGGGGGATGGGATCCTGCGGTACGCCTTGCCGACCAGGATCGCGATGGTATCAGCGCCGAAATCCTGTATCCGAGCGTCGGCATGCTACTGTGCAAGCATCTCGACTACGACTATCGAAAAGCGTGCATGGACGCGTACAACCTGTGGCTGGCTGAGTTCTGTGCCGCCCAGCCGGAGCGCCTGCTCGGCGTAGGCCAGGTCTCGTTGCGAACCGTGGACGATTCGATTGCGGAGGCACGCAAGATAAAGGAGCTCGGACTGCGTGGCGTGATGCTCCCCGGGTGGCCGAGCGAGGAGGATTACGACAGCAGGCTTTACGACTCCTTCTGGGATGCGTGCGTCGACCTCGGATTGCCGGTGACGTTTCATCATCTGGCCGGTCGTCGCAACCCGAATGAGGCTACCGACAGCCCCTACTCGGACGGCAACCGCGGGGTGAATACCAAGTTGAACGGCTGGATGAACCTGGTCCGTGGCAACCAGGATCTACTGGCAATGTTCGTGTTCGGTGGCGTCTTTGAGCGCCACCCTGCGCTCAAGCTAATTTGCGCCGAAGCGGATGCCGGGTGGGTGCCACATTTTACCTACCGGATGGACTACGCCTACGATCACCATCGTCATCACATCAAGACCGAACCCCTGTCCAAAGCTCCCAGCGAGTACTTCCGTCACAACGTCTATCTCACCTTCCAGGATGACCTGATGGCCTTCAAGCTCCGCCACCTGTGTAACGTGCGTCGCCTGATGTGGGCCAACGATTTCCCGCATTTCGATTCAACCTGGCCGCGCTCACGCGAGGTGATTCAACAGCATACCGCTGAGCTCGACGAGGAGGAGCGAAACCTGGTCCTACACGACAACCTGGTCGAGTGCTACGACCTCAAGTTGCCTGCCTAGTAAGGGACGGGAGAGGCTACGAGTTCGAGCCAGAGCTCTCGAGCTTTGGCGCAGGGGTGCCAGGAGCGGAACTGAAGCCATCTGGCAAGTCGCGTACCGGCGTTATGACTATCGCGAGCCGGTCGCCGCTCTTGAAGCGCTCGGCCGAGGGACCTACCCCTAGTACGCGATTCTCCCAGTATTTCGCGTGCATGTCGGTCAGGATTTTCTGCTGCACGCCAGCATCCGGGGTGATTTCCGCTTTGCCGATGAATGCCGGCCCTCCAGCCGTGCCGATCCACACCAGCACCGGACTGCCACGTTTGATACGTTTGACCTTCCAGGTCTGCGGGCCAGTCTGGATCAATATCCCCCGGTTATCGGCGCTTAGCGTGAACCACACTGGCGCCGCCTTACTTTGATTGCCGTCTTTCCGGACCGTCGCGATATAGATCAACTTGGCGTCCGCGAGCGCGCGCCCATCGCGTGCGGAAATCTCGGCGCTGGCCGCTTGCGGCCCCACCAGGGCTACCGCCAACAGCGCTAATAGAAGAATTGATGCACACTGTGTCTTTGCGCGCATAGCCAATCTCGTAGCGCCTCGCTCGGATTGCGGTCAAGCCGCCTTAAGAAGGGGTTCCGGTTGTAGCGCGGCCGAGTACTGGCAGGTCTCCAGAAGTGTTGCTTACCTTGGGCCGGCGTTGGGGCTGGCCGGTCGCTGGCGAATAGCCATGCCGCAAAATGCGGCCTTACTCGCTCTTCCAGTCGAAGGTCACTGCCATGAAGCGGGAGCGGTCGGCTAACAGGTTGGAATAAACTTCCGCAGCATCGAAGTAAGAAAAACCATTCCGTACCAGCGATGACACCTCAAGGCGCTTTTCGGCGATCAGATCGAAGAACAGCTCGAAGTGGCGCCGATGGGTCCAGGGGTTTTCCAGCGTCTCGGCCGCAGGATGAGTCATTTCATGCGCGCCGACAATCGCGAAGCCGGGGAAATTGCAAAGGTCGTGGAAGTCTATCGTGGTCGGTCCGCGCGGACTACTCAGCACGACCAAGCGGCCCTCGCGGCGCAGTATCTCGAATTGGGCAGGAATCAGCGTCGGGTCACCCGTCACCTCAAATGCGACATCGGCGAGCCGGCCGTGATTGCGCTCCTTCACAGTCTTTACCAGGTCGTCGGTGCGCGGATTGAGGCCGACGACCGCGGGCGATTTCGCGAGCAGCTCCAGGCGCGAGTCGGCCACGTCGATGCCGAAGACTTGGCTCGCGCCGGCCAATTCGCCCAAGCGGACCGCGAGTTGACCCAGAATGCCGAGACCAAACACCACTACGGTCTCCCCCCAGACCACCTTCCCGCGGCGTATTCCGTTCATCACAATCGCAGCAATTGCAAAAAGTGCGGCATCCGTGTCGCTCACGGCGGGCGGGACGCCCATTGCAGCGCGGGCGGGAGCGGTTACCCACCGGGCATGCGGTGTGCGTGTCGCGACCCGCTTACCGATCCAATCCTTGTCGAGCCCTGCGCCGACCTCGGCCACTCGCCCGATGTTCGAGTAGCCGGGTAAGAACGGAAAACGCCCGTAATTCGCCCAGGCCGAACCCTCGGGAAACTGGCCGGAGAGAATGGTCAGCTCGGTCCCCATACTGATCAGAGTTACATCGGTCTTGATCAGCAGTTCACCCTCGTGGGGACGGGGCCGTTCGCGATTCTCGATCGTAACCTGCCGCGGACGCGGGAATACTACCGTTGGATTGTCCATCACGGTTACTTCCGGGTGTAGACGGTGTCAGCCCGCCGTGGTTTGCCGGCGGTCGGAATGTTTGCCGTGGGTGTCACACGTGGGTCTGACGTTCCGATTTCCTGACTTTTGCCAGACGGAGGAAGTTTCGTACCGGTCTGGAAGGCTTGAGCCTGCTGCCGAGGATGGTGTGGGACACTTCCGCGACCAGGATGTCGCCCTCTGGAGTGACTGCAATCCCGTGCGGAGCGACCAGCTGACCGCGACCGTCACCCTGACCATTGTCACACAGGCGCGCCTGCAGTCTTCCGTCGAGCGAGTAGATGCTCACGCGTGGACCCATGCCTGGTCGGTTCCATGCTTCCCAGAAATCCGCCAGCCCCTGAGTCCACCAAACCGAGCTGAGCTCCCCTATGTAACAGAGCTGCTCGGCACTGCGCGTGTCGATACACAGGCCGCACGGCATCGCCATCCCGCTCCAGACATGTTCGAGCTTGCCGTTAGGTGTGAACACTTGCACGCGATTGTTGTGCCGGTCGGCGACATAGACGTAGCCGTCGCGGTCGGTAGCGATGTTGTGCGGCAAATTGAACTGGCCCGGATCGTTGCCCGGCTGGCCCCACGAGTAGAGCAGACGGCCGTCGGGAGAATACTTGTGGACCTTGGGGTTGAGATAACCGTCGGAGACGAAAAGGTCGCCGGTGTGCGGATTAATGGCGACATGAGTGCACTGGTTGAAAGGCTCGCCGCTCATCGCTCTGGCGGGTCGGCCGCTCACGCCGATCGTCATCAGGACCTTCCCGTCGCTCGTGCATTTTCGCACCGTATGGTCGAAAACATCGGTGAGCCAGACGCTATCCTCCGGGCCGATCGTAATACCGTGGGCGCGCGGGAACATCTTCTTGTCGCCCCAGCTCTGAAGGAACTTTCCGTTGCTATCGAGGACCACGATCGGGCTGTCGCCGCGATTGAACATATAGACGCGGCTCTTGGAGTCGATGGCGACTCCGGCGATGTCGTAGGTCCACTTGTTGGGCATTTCGCCCCATTCTTCGATGACTTCGTAGAGGTGGTCGCCGCCGCCGGTCAGTAATGGCATTGTTTTCCTCCGTGTCGGTTTTCGATCCGCTTTCCACCCGACGGAGATCCTTACTTAGCACCTGGGCATCGCGCGCCGTCAATGTCGTGACAGCGAAAGACTTCGGTTGCGGGCGCTGGTAATTCGATGTGGAACCGATCTACAGAAGTGCTGACACGGTGCCACGGTGGCGCCGCGCAGCGGGGGGCATCTGAGTCACAACCATCCGGAGGTGCTGTACAATGGCACTGCTACCATATCTCGAGGACAAAGACGCTTCTCCAGAAGTTCTCAAGATTCTCAAATCCGGACGGATTGTGCTCAATGTCCAGAGGATGACCGCCAACGCCCAGGGCATATTTCGTCAACGCAGCCGCTTGAGTAATGCGCTCTTTACGCAGATCGCGATCGATTCAAAGCTCCGCGAGATCGCGATTCTTCGCACCGCCAAAGACTGTCACTCGGTCTACGAATGGACGCAGCACGTGCCGGCGGCAAAGCACGTTGGGGTGACCGACGAGCAGATAGCGGCGATCGAAAATTGGCAATCTGCTCCCTGCTTCAGCGAAGTCGAACGCCTGGTGCTGCAATTTACCGACGAGGTGAACGCCAATGTCAAAGCCTCGCGGCCGACGCTCGAAGCCCTCAAGCGGCACCTGAGCGCGCAAGAAATTATCGAGTTGCTGATCATAATCGGCCACTGGCGGCAAACCGCCAGCATCCTCGAGACGACCGAAGTCGAGCTCGAGGACTTCGCCGGCAAGGTCGACATTCTCGAGGGAATGACACCGCGAAAATAGTCGCCGCAACGATCCTCATCGGCTGGGAAAGTACCACGCAACCACCGAGACTCCGAAGACCCCAGGAGACAATGCCAGTTCTGCCGCAGGCTCTTCCTGGTGCTCGTGCGTCCCGGTGGCCTCCCCGCTTAGCGAGGAGGTCCACCCAAAGCGGTCGGTGCGGTCAGAACTGATTGATGACGCTGATGCCGACGTTTTCGAATTTGGACATCTGCTCGAGTACGCTGAATGCCTTCTCCAGTGGAATCGTCTCGGTGATCAATTTCCTCGGCTGCAGGAGCCCGCGCTCGACCATGCTCAGCATCGCGGGATAACGGAACGACTGGATCGCGAGCGAGCCAGTGAACTGGATTTCTTTGAACACAATCTGATCCACGGGCAGTGCAACTTCGCCATTCTCGCTCTGCGTGGTGAGCCCGACCTGAACGTGACGACCGCGCTTGCGGAGGCTTAGGACCGCGTTGCGGCAGGTGACGGCGATACCAAGCGCATCCACGCTGACGTCGGCCCCCCCGCCAGTCAGCTCGATAACGGCCTTGACCGGGTCGGTCTTCTTGCCGTTGACCACATCATTGGCACCGACCTGCTTGGCAAGTTCCAGCTTACGATCATCGAGATCGACGGCGACCACTCGCGCGCCCAGCGCCGAAGTGATCTGGATCGCCGACAGGCCCACGCCGCCGCATCCGTACACCACCACCGTTTCGTCCGCCTTGACCTGCCCCTGATCGAGAATTGCGTGAAACGCGGTAACGTAACGACAGCCCATTGCCGAGGCTTCCACGAAATTTACTTTGTCGGGGAGCGGCGCGTAGTTGTAGTCGGCGTGACTGAGGACGCCGTAGCGTGCATAGCCCCCCATACCCGCGCCCATGCAGTGATTGGAATGGCCGGTGCGGCAGTCGTCGCATACGCCGCAGCCTTGCGCGAGCGGAACCACCACTCGCGCACCGGTCTTGAGTGTCTTTACGTCCTTGCCGACCTCTTCGATCGTCCCGGCGAATTCGTGTCCGAGGATGGTGGGCATTCGGGGCTTGAATCCGATCCAACCCCAATCACCCTGCCATAGATGCCAGTCCGAACGGCAGATGCCGCTCCCTTCCACGCGAACGATCGCTCCGTCGGGAGGGCACTTGGGCTCCGGCCACTCCTTGACCACCATGGGCTTTCCGATTTCTTCCATCACCATCGCTTTCATGGTCTGTGCACCTCGCTTGAATTTGAACTTATGGCAGCGGTCAAACCGCGGCCGCATCCATGCACTCGTCAAAGAATCGGATCATATCCAGGGTTGCTTCTCGGGCTTCCGGAAGCTGCGCCATGATGTTGAAGCCGTGGGACATCGCCTCAAACACATGAAGCTCCGCTTTGATTCCAGCGCGATGGACCGCGCGATGAAGCAGGACAGTCGAAGAGAGAAGAAAGTCGCGGGTCCCGGCCAGGAAGTAGGTCGGACAGAAGCCTTTGCCGAAGTCCGCATAGATCGGCGAAATGAGCGGGTCCTTCGGATCGTGGTTGCCGATAAACAGCGCGCTCGGTCCGGTGCCCTCGCGGGGGCGGGCTCCCGATAACGCGCTGTCGATTCCGTCGTTGGTAAACGTCGTGTCGCCGCCGTTTCCGCTCAGGTCACAGGCCGGCGTGAGTATTCCCGCGGCCGCAGGCAAAGGGAGGTTAAGCTGGCGAAGCTTGAGGATCGTGGTCGCCGTGTAGGTCCCACCCGCCGAGGTGCCGAAGATTGCGATGGAACCGGGACGATGGCTCTCGAGCAGCGCGCGATAGACGGCGGTGGTGTCTTCCAGGTTGGCGGGAAAGCAATGGTCCGGTGGAACCCGGTAATCCGCCGCAATCACCTTGATCTCTCCCAGATGGGCGGCGACCGCGGCCTCCACGATCATTCCTTCACCATATACAAACGCGCCGCCATGGATATTCATCAGCACCCGATTCTGATGCCGTGATGCGAGGCTTTTGGGAGTTACCACTGCAACCCGTGCCCCGTTCATGGTGGTGCGTTCAACCTTGACCGGGCAGAGTGGGAGAACCATGTCCTCCATCATCTTCATCATCCCGTTCACGTCGGCGATATTTTTGCGCCACCCTTCCTTGTCTTGTGGGGCTGGATACTTGTCGGCTGACAGCAAGTTGAGTCGCGGCATCGCGATGTATTGCTGCGCCTCGGGACTGACATGGCTAGGCATTGGGATCGTCCGGGGTCCCACTTCGAGAGCTGCAAAAGGAGGGGCCGCGGCCTGCGATGCTCGTTCCATGCGGGTTCTCCTGGACCGGGACTAGTCCCGGTCCCCTTTCCCTGTCAATCGCGGTGAAACGGCATCCTTGCCGTTAACGCCGTGAGGTGCAATACATCGCATTAGACGAGTGCCGCAAGACCAACAGCCTTCACTAAAAATTCAGGAGGGACTCCAATGACAATGCGGGTGATTTCCGCCGACTCTCACATGATGGAGCCGGCCGATTTATGGGAGAAGGGCCTCGATAACAAATTCCGCGATCGGGCGCCCAAGGTCGTCAAAAGCGAAAGCGGCAAGGGCTACCTTTTCATCGCGCCCGGGGTTCGGCCCTTTCCAGTGGCCGGCGGTTTCGGGATCGGCAAGAGCGGCGAAGAGCTGAAAGAGCATTTGAAGAAAGGCTACGAGGCGGCTCGGCCGAGCGGATGGGACCCGGCCGAACGGATCAAGGATCAGGACATCGACGGCGTGCAGGCCGAGGTGATCTATACGACGCTCGGGATGCCGCTGTTCGGGCTCGATGACGATGAGCTACGCCGCGCGTGTTTCTCTGTCTACAACGACTGGGTGGGGCAATTCCGCTCGTACAGCCCAAAGCGGCTGCATCCGGTCGCGCTCATCTCGCTCGACGATATACCTCTGGCGGTCCGGGAACTGGAGCGCTGCGCGAAGCTGGGACTAAAGGGTGCGATGATCTGGGGAGTGCCGCCGGAGGACAAGCCCTATTACGCAGAGCTGTACGATCCGTTCTGGGCGGCGGCGCAAGAAATGAAGATGCCACTGTCGCTGCACGTGATCACACAGCGCGACCAGAAAGGGCGCAATCGGGACGACAAACGGGAAAACCGCGAGGAAAGCAATGTCCTGCTCGGCGGTGTCAGGATGCTGATCGGAACGATGCAGCCCGTGTATCAGGTGCAGCGCACCCTCTCGAGTTTCATTTTCGGCAAGGTGTTCGAGCGCTTTCCAGGGCTTCGCATCGTGTCGGCCGAGAACGACACGGGCTGGATCGCTCACTTCATGTATCGCAGCGACCATATGTACGGGAAATTCGGCACCATGCGCGAGGATACCAAGCTCGAGATGCAACCCTCCGAGTACGTGCGCCGAAACGTCTGGGCAACCTTCCAGGACGACGCGATTGGGCCGATGACATACCGGTTCTTCGGTGAGGACAACTACATGTGGGCGTCGGACTTCCCGCATACCGATTCGACCTGGCCAAATTCGCTCAAGGTCATCCAGCAGGATTTCCAAGGGGTGCCGGAAGAGGTGACGCGCAAGATCGTGTGCGACAACGCGGCTAAGCTCTATAACATCGAGCTCAACTAAGAGGAGTCACGCACCGACCCAAGTGCGATTTTGACCGATCGAAGGGCCGCGCGCGGCGAGACTGCGGCCCTTCGTTTCATAAGGCTGGAGAACTATTTTGATCAGCTCCTGGACAAACGTGTCCTCACGTCGAGAAACTCATCGCTTGAGAAATCTCGATCCTTAATCTCCTCTGCTTCAGGCGGAAGGCCATCTTTCCCAAGGAGAACCTCATGAAAGGAATTTCGCATGTCGCAATCGGGGTCAGCGACATGACGCGCTCGCTTCCGTTCTACCGCGATCTTCTCGGACTTGAGGTGATGCTCGACACCGAGGAAAAGGTCGGGTCGGGCTCTCGTCACGCGGTTTACCTGCGCTGGGGGAAGGACGGGGGATTTCTCGTCCTGTCGCAAACCCTGGGTCGGGGGCCTTCAGGCAAACCGCTGCGGCTTCATCAGGTCGGGCTTCATCACTTTGCCTTCGGGGTGCACGACCTCGAGAAGAGGGTGGAGAAGCTCAAGAGCGCGGGGGTCAAGATCCTTATGCCCCCGTGTGCCGCCGATTCGATCGCGTACGGTGAACAAGGAGGCGGAAAGGTGCTGACCTGTTTGTTCGAGGATCCCGACGGAACGATTCTGCAATTCGATCAACGGCAGCGTTGAGTCGCCGTTTGAACGTCCTCTAGGTTTGTCGATCCGGATCAACCTCGCCGGTTCCACCGGGGGTGGCTCTTGCACTCGGCGGCCAGAAAAAGCGAGTCTCTCCCGAACGACCTCCGGCAGCCTTGGGCGCGATCACCGGGCCAGGGAGAGCCAAGGCACAGCGGAAAATTCGTGGGGAGCTAGACTCGTATGGATCCAGACGCGGGAGTGCTTGCCGGCCTGAAGGTCATCGACTGCGCCACCTATGTCGCCGGGCCGGCGGCCGCTACGATTCTCTCGGACTTTGGCGCCGACGTGGTCAAAATCGAGCGGCCGCCGGATGGTGACCTGTGGCGCACGTTTTCCTCGGTTCCGGGATATCCGAGCACCGACTTCCACTACACCTGGCTTCTGACCAGCCGCAACAAACGCAGCATCGTGCTCGACTTGACCAGGACTGCTGGCCGCGCGGCGCTCCTGAAGCTGGTGGCCGGCGCGGACGTCTTCGTGACGAACTTCCAGCCCTCGCTGCTTGCAAAGTTCCAGCTGACCTGGGAAGACCTTCAGCTCGTCAATCCGCGCCTGGTCTACGCCCTCATCACCGGATACGGCGAGAAGGGGGAGGATGCGGACGTGCCTGCCTACGATGGCCTCGCATACTGGGCCCGTTCCGGTCTGATGACGAGCGTCACCGGCGCGGATGGGAGCCCTGCCGGTGCGCGGCCGGCAATAGGCGACCATCCGACGGCAGCAACCCTGTTCGGCGCGATCATGCTCGGGCTGTACAGGCGCGAGCGCAGCGGCAAGGGTTCCAAGGTGAGCACCTCACTGATGGCGGCCGGTGCGTGGGCCAACAGTGTCGATATCCAGGCCAAGCTGTGTGCGGCCAAGTTTCCAGAGCGCAAGCCCGGCGCTCGTCCGATGAATCCCCTAATTGCCGCCTATCCCAGCAGCGATCAGCACGCGATGATTATCGCCCTGCTCGATCCCGAGCGCGAGTACGCGCGGCTGTGCGATGCCCTGGGCGAACCCGATCTCGCCACGAGCCCGCTGTTCGTGACCGCTCAGGCGCGCAAGGAGAACGCCGCCGAGCTGCACGCGATCCTGCTGTCGCAGTTCGAATCGAAACCGTTAAGCCATTGGCGCGAGAAATTTCGCCTCCACGACATCAAATGGTCACCGCTGCCGACCCTCGACGAAGCGGTGCGCGATCCGCAGATGCGCGAATGTGGCGCGATCGTGAGTTGCGAATATCCGGGCCATGGCGTTGTTGAAACCGTGAACAGCCCGATCTTCGTCGCCGAGAGCGAGAAACAGAAACCGCGTGTGCCACCCGAATACGGAGCGCACACCCGCGCAATTCTTAAGGAAGCCGGATATGGCGCGGCGGAGATCGACCGGCTGATTCAGTCCGGCGCCGCGGTCGCATGCGACCAGGAATAAAACTTCAAGACAGGACCGGAGGACGAGTGCTGCCCTCGACACGCCAGCGAGGTCCGTTCGGCGCTCCCATAGAAAGCTGTCATCGCTTAGCGCGCGATGATCGGAAGCACGACGTGCGACTGATAGCGCTCGGAGTGTAACACGCTTTGACGCGCTGACTTGAGTTCGCGGTCGGTTAAGAGGTCATTTCCGGTATTGGCGTTGCGGTCGTAGCGCGGGAAGTTGCTCGAGGATACCTCGAGTCTAAGCCGATGCCCCGCCTTGAAGACGTGGCTCGTCGACCACAAATCGATCGCATAGTCGTATACGGTCCCCGGGGTAATCAGGGTCGGAGCCGACGCTGAATCACGAAAACGTGCGCGAACCACACCTTCCACGATATTCTGCGCGTAGCCATCCGCGCGCACGTCGACCAGCCTCGCGACAAAGTCAGTATCGGGCGCCGACGAGGCGGCGCACAGTCGCATCGAGACGGGCCCGGTCACTTCGAGATCCCTCGCCAGCGGCTCGCCGGTATAAACGAGGACGTCCTCTCGTTGCTCGTTTTGGGATTGATCGTAGACACCCGGCGGCAGTCCCAGGGTGGTGCCGCCGCGCGTGGGAACCGGATCGTTCGGGTCATAAAGATATTCGTCTATCGGCTCGTCGCGCGGGATCTCGAAGGACAGCGCTCCGTCACCCCGGGTCGAGTTGGCGTGGCCGCGGCTGTGCAAAAAGAGCTTGGTGTAGTTGGTGCGCGCGAGTGGCCATTCGCGCTCGTCGCGCCACCGGTTCTCGCCCATCACGAAAATCCTGACCGGTGGTTCATCCAGGATTTAGCGTTCGGTTCCTCCCAGCCAATGACGAAGAAACCGCTCCTGATCGGCGAGCAGTTCAACTTTGGCCTCGGGGCCGAAATCGATATCGCCGGTGCCGCGCGAGGTCGGCACCGAATAGGGCAGAAGATGTGCCCAGGGTCCCATGATCAGGCGCTGGCCGCGTCGCGCTTTTTCGCTGCGCGCATCGCTGCGCATCTGCGTGTACATGGCGAGAGTGTCGAACTGGAACGCGTCGTACCAGGAGCCGATATGCATTGCCGGCGCCGTTACGTTCTTGCATAGGGCCCGCAAGTCGGTCTCACCCCAATACGATCCCGCTTTCCAGTTCTTGAGCATGTCGGCCAGGTAGGGGGCGCCCTCGCGCAGGCGTTCGGCCCAATCCGTCACCGGCAGATGGCGGTAAACCTCGTGCTTGAGCGCGCTGAGCGGAATATCCGGCCGTGCGAGATAACTGTCCAGGCGCTCCCGGTGGCCATCGTAAATGCCCTTGCGCAGGAGGCTGTTGCGCGCCATGAAGGTGAAGTAACAAAGCACCCAGCCCAGTTCGAACACGCCGCGGCGGTAGAGGCAGTTCTCGAAATAGGTCACCGGTCCAGAGACCGGACAGGTGGCCAGCAGGTGCGGCGGCGCCTTGGTCGCTGCATAGTACTGCACCAGCGCCAGATACGATTGTCCCACCATCCCAACCTTGCCATTCGACCACGGCAGTCCCGCTGCCCATTCGATCGAGTCGTAGCCATCTGCCGCCTCATGGACGAAGGGATAGAACTCGCCTTCCGAGCTGAAACGTCCGCGGGTGTCCTGCACCAGTAGAACGTAGCCGCGCGGGGG
>Ga0126378_10002139_pt1 | contig 14621 bp, 10 predicted proteins | sample PanSoiMetPlot_23_FD_92587 | JGI IMG/M metagenome (GOLD analysis project Ga0126378, IMG submission 92587) | Tropical forest soil microbial communities from Panama - MetaG Plot_23 | ecosystem: Environmental > Terrestrial > Soil > Tropical forest > Bulk soil | place: Panama | collected 2016-02-17 | reverse complement strand
GGATGCCCCCCGCGGCGCTCGCGCGATCGTTCGCACCAGCGCCATGACAGCCGCGTTCCCGTATGGTGGTGTCGCTGCCGCGGCGACCGCGCCAGAGCTTAGGCAGGCGCTCGTATCGCTTGGATCTGTGTGGTCTGCGCGACGAGCGAGCCATCGGTGCTGTGCATGCTCGTCTGCACCGTCACCGTGGTGCGGCCGCGGTGCAGCGGCACCGCGACAGCTCGGACCCGTCCCGCAGTCACCGGTCGGAACATCTGGGTTGTCGACGTGATGGTGGCAGTTGTAGCACCGTCGGGGAGACCGAGGAAAGCCACCAGCGCTCCAGCACTATCGGCCAGTGTCATGAGCGCGCCGCCGTGCATGATCCCGCCGCCGGTGCACAGCCGAGGTGCCCACGACATCGCGGCAACCACGCGGTCCGGGCTTGCTTCCTCCAGGCTGATCCCGAGATCGGCAGCGAACGGCATCAGCGCGACGAGAGCATCCAGATCGGCGGCCACTGGCCCAGTCTGCCAGCCGACGGCACGGGAACCGATGCCGTCCTCGCCGGCTACGCCGGCAGGTTGGCCTCGATGGCGGCAATGAGCTCCGGCGCTTCAGGCGTCGTCAGCGGGCGGAACCGTGCGATCACTGCGCCGTCTGCGCCGACTAGGAACTTCTCGAAGTTCCACTGGATGTCTCCGGCCTTGCCGTCGGCATCGGCGGTCGCGGTCAGCTCGTCGTAGATCGGGTGCCGGCCTGGACCGTTGACCTCGATCTTCTCGAACATGGGAAAGCTGACCCCGTATGTCGTCGAACAGAATTCGGCGATCTCCTCAGCGCTACCCGGTTCTTGCCCGCCGAACTGATTGCACGGGAAGCCGACGACCGAAAAGCCGCGGCCAGCGTACCGCTCATGCAGTTCCTCGAGACCCGTATATTGCGGGGTCAGGCCGCACTGTGAGGCAACGTTGACGACCAGCAGCGTCTTGCCGTCCAAGTCAGCAAGGGATGACGGCTGGCCGGCGAGGGTGTTGACGGGGATGTCGCGCACGGTCACTAGTGGATTCCTCACGCTCGAAGTGTCGCTGCGCACTCGACCAAGGCAGCTGTGGTTGTCAACACCACGGTATGCCGGGATATGCCGGCGCACTGGCGCTAACGCTACGTCGCGGACGAGTCCAACCGGCGCGGCAACCCGAGGATAGCTAGCTGGCGACCGCCTGCACCGCGTGCGTCCACACCGGCTGACCGGCGTAGCCGCGGGCAACTTGAGTCACGAACTGGTAGACCGCATCCTCATCCGGTGCCAGCGGGCCCGGCAGCGCGTGTGCAGAACTCAAGCCCCGCTGCACGGACTCGCACGCACTCCAGTCCTGCCGATTAGTGATGTCCCAGAACTCAACCGCATAGCCCGGGTCGAAGCTCGGCTTCGCCAACCCCTCGGGCGCGAACGCCCACGTGCACTCGATCAGCGTGCGATTGGCGGCGAGCGGCGTGAGCCGGTGTGTCATCACGTAGTCCGGGTGCAGGCTGAGGAGCACGTTCGGGAAGACGTTGATGTAAATAACGGTGCGCAAGCCGGTCGCGTCTAGGCCGCGCAGCGGCACGCCCAGGCTCGTCCCGTCGAGCGACATCGTGTCCATGCCCGGCCGCAGGTCCATCCAGCCGCCGACCCACGGCCCGCTCGGCTCGTAGTTCTTGCCGCTCTTCGGCGGGCTTACCTGGCACAGCTCCGGGTGGATCATCGGGCAGTGCAGGCACTCGTGGTAGTTCTCGGTCAGGATCTTCCAGTTGGCGGCCGCGTCATAGGAGTGGCGGCCGGCGATGACGAGCCGCTTTGGCTCGTACGGCGCCACCAGCTCGTCAAGGTCAGCGAGCGCCGGCTCCATCGGATCGGCCGTGGCGGACCCGTCGACAAAGATCAGGCCGTGCCAGTCGGTTACCGGCAGCTCGATGAGACCCCACTGGCTGTCATCGAAACCGGGCGTGCCCTTGAAGCCCTTGGCGGCTTTGAGGTCACCATCCAGGTTGAAGGTCCAGGAATGGTACGGGCAGACGATCGACTTGCCCTGCGCCGATCCGCCACAGGGCAGCAGCTCGTGGCCGCGGTGCCGGCACGTGTTCGCGAAGGCGTGCAGGCCGCCGTCCTCGTCGCGACTCAGCAGCACACTGCCCTGGCCAAGGGCCACGGCGCGATGGTCACCAGGGTTCGCCAGCTCGGCGGCGAACCCTACGCAAGTCCAGCCGCCATCAAAGAAGTGCTTCTGCTCCCAGTCAAAAACTGCCGGACTAACGTAGGCCGCCGGTGGCAGCATCCGACTCTCCCCGAAGGGGCGAAGCGAGTCGGCCACAGCAGCCTGGTCAAGCGGCGCGAGCGGAAACCTGGACTGACTGACCATACAGTCAATCCTAGATGGTGGTATTTGGGGTGTCCAGATGCTGTCGCCACGAACGGACGTCCACAGATATCAACTTAGGGATGCATGTACCGAAAGGGCGGAAATCTAGCGTCTGCTCAGCCCTAACGGTACATGCGTTCGACACTGCGGGCTTGCGGCGGCTTGAGCTAGCGAGGCAACGCTGGATCTGAGGTCTGATTATTAACAAATCTGGCGCTAGGTCCCATAATTTAGATTCTGTGATGGTGAAGCCGACCTGATGCGTCCGTCGCTCTCAAGCGCGGCGACCAAGGTCCTCGCCATACTGGTGGTCGTTGCAGTCATCGCTGTCGGCGCCGTGGTGATCGGGAATCTGGTCTCGGGTAACACGACCCCCAACACCGCCACGTCGCTTGGTCAGGTCAAGCAGGCCGACAGCGGCCTGGCAAGGAGCCTCGGGAACTTCCAGCCGGCCGTCAAGAAGTGCGGTGGCCAGCTCGGCTGCGTCACCGGCCTCGTACGTACCGAGGCCAAGCACCTAGAGACGTTCAACAGCCAGATCCACCGCATCAGCCTGACTGGCAAAGCAGCGGCCGACGCAGCCGCGCTTGTCGCAGCTGACAACGCCATGTTGCAGGACTTGGACAAACTCGGCGCCGCCACGAGCAATGTCCAGTACCTGAACGTCGCCAAGACAGCCAGCCTCCAGCAGGACGTGGCCACCGCTGGAGCCGCCTTCGCAAAGCTCGTCAAGGATCTGGGTGGCACGATCCCCTAGCCGGAAAAGGCACGCCAATAAGAGCAGAGCGGGCGCCCGACGTGCGTCGGGCGCCCGCTCTGCTCGGCTCGTGGAGGTGGCGGGAATCGAACCCGCGTCCTTCAGTACATCACCAGGGCTTCTCCGGGTGCAGCCTGCTGTGCTTTTCTCAGCCCCGGCAGTCACGCAGGCAAGCTGCCGACGGGCTCAGTCGCTGTTAGATGTCCCAGCTAGCTCCGCGACCGGGCTAACAGGTGGATCCTCCTCGCTGATGCCAGGTCCTGGGCCGGAGGCGCTCCCAGGCTGACAGCGTCGTGTGCGCTAGCTCAGCTGTTATTAGGCAGCGAGAGCGAAAGCGTTGACGCTAGTGCGCATTGGCTTGGCACTTATTGGTTTGCGGTCACAGTGTTAACGAGGTTATGTCCGCCGTCCTCGACCCGCTTCCCCTGGATCAACTACCAAAGTCGAAGCCAGTCACCCCCTCTTGAGTTGTACCGCTCAACGCTACCCGTTCAACGCACACCAAGCCAGAGAAATTGCCTGGCCCCAGAGAGCCCGAAGCAACTCTGAGGAAGCGCGAAAAGGACGAAAAGTGCAGAATGCCCGACAGGCGATCCGCAGAGCGCGGCCCCCATCGGGCATCCACCGGAAGGTGATGAGATGCCCCCGCGGACGCTGGCGGTGGCCGAATGTGCGTCCACGGGGGCGATGACCGGCAGGGTCGGGGCCGGTCTCAAAGGCCGGGCCTCCCCCGAGATGAGGCCCGGATCTCATCACGACGACTGGGCGCGCAACCCCCCAAGCGGCACCCCAGTCACTAAGAAAGACGCTTGTACAGCGTGCACTGGTTGCCCAGAGTTACCAAAAGATCATTAATGAACTGGTCAGGATCCACCCTGGAGGTAATGCAGGAAGCTGCCAGCCAGCGGCGCGGCCGAGTCAGATGCGGACGAGCCCAGCAGTGCTACAGCAAACGCCACATTGCCCCGATAGCCGACGAACCAGTTGATGTGCAAGCCGTGCCCGGACCCGAACGGTGCGCTGCCTGCCTGGCCATACACCGTGCCGCCGACGTTCGCGACCTTGTTCGGTGCCGTCGACATTGCGTCCCGCATCAGTCCGCGCAGCGAGGCCAGCACTGGCGGGCTTACTGGCGCGCGTGCGGCCGACCGCGGGTCGGCCAGTCCACTGACCAGGGACGGCGGCTGCCAGCGGCCAGAGTCGACGACCGAGGCTACGAGCGCCATGTCAAGCGGACTGACCCGCACGTCGCCGCTGCCGATCATGTCGGCCGCGATCTCGCCCTGACTAGACGGCGTCCCGAGATCCCCGGCGAAGGAGCCGCTCACCGGCAGCTGCCAGCCGCCGAGCCCGAAGTCATGGCTCGCCCGGCCGAGTTGCGTGGCGTTCAAGGACAGCGACAGCCCGCCGGCGAAGGCCGTCACGCACGCATGCGCGAAGTCGGTCCGGAAGGACGGCGCAGTGCCCAGGTAGGGCTCCGGCGGATCGTTGGTGAAGACCTGTCCATCCACCGTATTGCTACTCGGACACGGAACGGGGTCGGTTGGCGCCAGTCGCCCGCTGCTCAGGATCGCGGCCGACGAAACGATTGTGAAAGCCTGGCCCGGCTGGTACGCCCCGGATAGCGGATCAAGCGACGGCTGACCTGGCGCCGTCTGACTTGCGACGGCGAGGATCTTGCCGGTACCGGACTGAACGGCGACGATCGCTGCCGAGGACGGCAGGTTCGCCAGCGCCTTATCGGCGGCGACCTGGATTGGTGCACTGAGCGTGGTACGGACCGGAGTGCCCGCAGCGCCCGGCCAGGTGTGGATGCTGACGGCCGCGTGGCCGGACTGCTGCAGCGCGACAACGGTGCGCGGCGTCCCGGTGAGCTGCCGCTGGAATGTCTGCTGAAGCCCAGACAGGCCCACGGTCGTCCCTGGCCGGTACTCGACCCCGTTGGTCCGCAGAACGGCTGCCGTCTCGTTCCCTACGGTGCCCACCACGTCCGGCGCGATGCTGTCGAAGAGCCGCTCAGTGCGCTCCCGGACTTGCAGGCCGGGCACGGTGGCGAGGCTCGTGTGCACTTTGGCGTACTCGGCCGGGGTGTAGGTGATCAGCTTGAGGAAGTCGCCCTGGAGCGTCTGCTCGATCTGCGCTTGAATCTGGTCTTCGGGTATCTGGGTGACAGCGGCCAGCGTGCTGGCAGTGCGGGCCGGGTTGGTCAGCAGGTCGGGAATGACCCCGACCTCGTACACCTTCGACGGAACGCCCAGTGGCCGCCCGGCCGAGTCGAGCAGCTGCGACCGCGGGTAGAAGCCGCTGTAGACGGCGAGCTGCTCTTTGTCCGTCATACCCGGCACGATGACCGATGGGCTCCAGACAACGCGCCAGCCTGAGCCGCCGTCCCGCAGCACGAAGCCACCCTGGTAGGTCCAGATCAGGCCGGTGCCGCCCAGGTCGATCGAGGCGTCGAACTGCGCGTTCGCGGTCTGGCCCTGCTGCGTGATGCCGTGGATCGACAGCGTCACGTTGCTGGCGTCCAGGCGGAGATAGGCCCTTGCTAGCGAGGCCGCGACCTGCTGAGGCGGTCCGGTAGTCAGCTCAGCGGCCTGCAGGTAGTGCTGTGATTCCCAGGCGAGCAGGAATTGCGACACAGTTGGCTCGGGTGACGGCACGCCAGGCCGGGCCAGGCCGACCCCGACGAGGCCAGCGACAACGACGATGGCCGAGATCCGGATGAGCTTCGACCGCGACCGAAGCGCGCCACGGAGTCCGGCTGCCGGGTCGCGCTTACGCTGCGGCGACCTGGCAGCCTGGAAAGCGCGCGCCGACCCGGACGCGCGCGGGGCCCGATGCGCTCCGGCCCGCGTGGAGCGGCCGCCAGCGCGAGTGTCGTTGCTCACTGGAGTTATCTCCGCCGCCGGAGTTCGCGCTCGACTTCCCTGGCAGCGTCCCGCTTGGCGAGGTCGTGGCGCTTGTCGTACGTCCGCTTGCCGCGAGCCACACCCAGCTCGATCTTGACTTTGCCGTCTTTGAAGTACAACGAGAGCGGGACGAGTGTCAGGCCCCGTTCGCGGATCGAACTAGCAAGCCTGTCGATCTCACGGCGGTGCAGCAGCAGCTTACGGGTTCGCCTCGGCTCGTGGTTCGTCCAGGTGCCCTGCGTGTACTCCGGGATATGAACGCCATGCAGCCAGGCCTCGCTGTCAGTGATCTGCCCGAACCCGTCGGTTAGCGTCGCCCGGCCCGCCCGGAGTGATTTCACCTCCGTGCCGGTCAGCACGAGCCCGGCCTCGACCGTGTCCTCGATGGTGTACTCGTGCCGAGCCCGCCGATTGCTGGCAATGATCTTCTTGCCTTGCTCTGCTGCCACCGCAGGCTTATTCCAGCCTCACACGCGCAGGTAACGCCTGAGCGTGAGGAACGACGTGGCTCCGCAGATGAGCAAGGCGGTGATCATCGCGACGATGATCACCTCAACGAGGTCAGCCGTGGTCAGCGTCACCCCAGTCGGGAAGATGTTGTGCAGGTTGCTGAGCAGGACGGACTTCACCAGGACCAGCAGGCCAGCCGCGACCAGCCAGCCGATGAGCCCAGCGATCATGCCTTCCACCAGGAACGGCAGCTGCACGTAGAAGTTCGAGGCGCCGACTAGGCGCATGATGCTGGTCTCCCGGCGCCGGTTGAACGCCGACAGCCGGATGGTGTTCGCGACCAGCAAGATGGCTGCGACGAGCAGGAAGATAGCGATGATGACGACGGCGTTCCTGGCGCCGTCCAGCAGTCGGTAGAAGCCGCCGAGGATCGACGAGTCGTCAACCACGGAGGCCACGCCCGGATATCCGTCGACCACCTGACTCACCGGTAGCGCGTCAGCCTCGGTGTTCTTCAGCCGGATCTCAAAGGAGCTGGGGATCTGGTTGGCCGCCGTGTACTTGACGATCGGCTGGTTGTCGTGGAACTCCGACCTGAACTGCTGGTAGGCCTCGGCTTGGGTGACGAACTTCGCGCTGACGATGTCCCTGTTGCTGTTCAGCTCCTGCTGGATGGTCGCGATCTCCTGCTGGGTGACCGGCCCGTTCTTCTGGCAGGTCCCGCCTAGCGTGCCCGGGGAGCACAGGTAGACCGAGAGCTGAACCCGGCTCTGCCAGTACGTTCTGGTGTTGTCGACCTGCTTGACGAACATGAGTCCGGTTCCGAGCAGCGACAGGCTGATGGCGACGACGACGATCAGGGCGACGGTCATCGTCAAGTTCCGGCGCAGGCCGATCCAGACCTCGGAGAAAACAAACTGGGCACGCATGTCGCTGAAATCCTCTGGGTTTCGTCGCGGGGGCGGTCAGTAGGCCTGACCGTAGACCCCACGCGACTGGTCGCGTACGACCTTGCCGTACTCCAGCTCGATCACTCGCTTACGCATGGAGTCGACGATCGCCGCATCGTGAGTGGCCATCACGACTGTGGTTCCGGTCCTGTTGATGCGGTCAAGCACCTTCATGATGCCGATCGAGGTCGCCGGGTCGATGTTTCCTGTCGGCTCGTCTGCCAACAAGATCATCGGACGATTGACGAAGGCCCTGGCCATGGCCACCCGCTGTTGCTCGCCACCGGATAGCTCATCGGGCATCCGGTCTCGCTTGCCCTCCAGCCCGACCAAGTCGATGACCTCCGGCACGACCTTCCGGATGAACCGGCGGGGCTTGCCGATGACCTCGAGCGCGAAGGCGATGTTCTGATAGACGTTCTTGTTCGGCAGCAGCCGGAAGTCCTGGAAGACGCAGCCGATGCGCCGACGGAGGTGGGGCACCTTCCAGTTCGTGAGCCTGGCAAGATCCTTGCCTGCCACGTGGATCCGGCCTGACGTCGGCCGCTCCTCCTTGAGGACCAGCCGCAGGAAGGTCGACTTACCTGACCCAGATGGTCCGACCAAGAAGACGAACTCGCCCTTCTCGACATCCAGGTTCACATTTTCCAAGGCCGGTCGGCCCTGGTTCGCGTACGTCTTCGTGACGTTATCGAAGTGGATCACTGGCCCATCGCACTTGGTAGACGAGATAATGACTCGGGTTGGCCGGGCAGAAAATCGCGCCCGGGTTTGGTCTCGGGCCAGTCTAGGGGGGAAACTGGTCTGGAACGTCCAACATCGTCGAACTGGCCCGACGGGCGGTTTGTCGGGTAGGAGCCAGATGAGCTGCGAGCACCTGATCTGCGCCCGGTGCGCTGGGCCAGTAGCGGAGGGTCGCTGCCCGACCTGCCGCGAGGCCCGCGCGCACGTCCACCACCACGGCCACGGCATGAGCGTGCAGCTAGTCGCTGCTACCCTGCTTGTGCTGGCGCTCCTCACGGTGGCCGCCATGCACCTGGGGCACTAGGTCGCAGGCCCCCCGCTACCGGCCCCGGCTACAGGCCCTGGGTCCGTAGCCAGCGGATCTCGGCCTCGATGAAGTCGTCGATCTCGCCGTCCATGACCGCGGCCGTGTTGCCGGTCTCGTAGCCGGTCCGCAAGTCCTTGATGTTCTGGTACGGATGCAGCACGTAGTTGCGGATCTGGGTGCCCCAGCTACGGCCGCCGTCCCCGCGTAGCTCGTTCATCCGGGCGGCCTGCTCCTCGCGCTTGCGCTCCAGCAGCTTGGACTGCAAAACGGCCAGGGCGGTGGCCTTGTTTTGGATCTGGCTGCGCTCGTTCTGGCAGGACACCACGATGCCGGTCGGCAGGTGCGTGATCCGCACCGCGGAGTCAGTCGTGTTCACGCCCTGGCCACCGGGCCCGCTCGACCGGAAGACGTCGATGCGTATCTCGTCTTCGGGGATGTCGATGTGGTCGACCTGCTGAACCACCGGGAGGACATCGACCATGGCGAAGGAGGTTTGCCGGCGGCCCTGATTGTCGTACTTGGAGATCCGCACCATCCGGTGGGTGCCGTGCTCGCCGCGCAACGTTCCATAGGCGTACGGGGCCTTGATCGCGAACGTGGTCGACTTGATCCCCGCCTCTTCGGCGTAGGAGGTGTCATAAACCTCGGTCGGGTAGCCGTGCCGCTCAGCCCACCGCAGGTAGATCCGCTGGAGGCCTTCGGTCCAGTCCGCCGCGTCCGCGCCGCCGGCCCCCGCGTTGATGCTGATCAGCGCCTCGCGGGCGTCGTATTCACCGTTGAGCAGGGTCCTGATCTCTAGCTGGTCGATCTCCTTACGCAAAGCGGCTAGCTCGCGCTCAGCTTCGGCCCGCGTCGGCTCGTCGTGCTCGCTCTCGGCCAGTTCGAACATGACGGCGGTATCGTCCAGCCGGGTATGCAGCGCCTCCAGCCGAGCCAGCTCGGCGTCCAGGTAGGACAGCCGGCGGGTCACTTCTTGCGCCTTCTCCTGATCCTCCCAGAGGGCGGGATCCATCGAGCGCTCGCGCAAGCTCTCAGCCTCATGGCGCATCGCGTCGGGGTCGAGGACAGCCTCCACGCTTGCGAGCGTCGCACGCAGTTCCGAGATCTCGCTCGTGTGATCGGTTGCCATGCTTGCAGCCTACGCGAGCGTGGCGACAGGCTGATTCCGACACTGACTGACGCCAGACAAGGCTGCGCGGGGAACCCAGACGATCTGTGCCGACGCCCTCGCCATGATCCCGGAGCGACGCTAGGGCGTCCCGATAGGCACTGCCCCGCCGTCAGGGAGCTTATCGGTCAGGTGGGCAGCGTGGCGTTCGTGACGAGTGTGCGCACGGCCCGGACCGCGACCGACAGGGTCGCGACAGTGAACGCGTTGCTTTCCCAGATCTCGGTCAGGGTCTGCGTGGCCCGCCGCACGGCCGAGTCATTCCGCTGCACCCACGCAGCGAGCCGCTGCTCGGGGCTGGCGGGCTCGGTCACGGTCAGCACGTCCCTGGCCAGGGCCGCGTGGGCGGTATACAGGTCGTCGCGGATCGCGCCGCGGGCCATCGTGTTCCACCTGTCGTCGCGCGGCAGCGCGGTGATCATGTCCCGGAGCCTGGCGATCTGGAGCCGGTCGGCCAGGTCGAAGTAAACCTCCGTGGTCTCCTCGACCGATCGCCCGGTGCCGCGCGCGATGTCGACGATGTCGAAAGCGGAGTAGGCGGGCACCATAGCGGCGATGCGGTCGGCCAGGTCGGCCGGCACGCCCCGGCTCACGTAGATCTCGCGGCGCTCGCCGAACCCGGCCAGATCCCGCCCGGCCAGCATCGCCGGCAAGCTGGTCGCGACCGTCAGCACCCCGGTGGCGAAGAATTCGATCGTCGACTGCACATCGAAGGGTGGCCGCCGGAAGGCGATCAGCCACCGTGCGGCCCGCTCGGTCAGCTTCCGGCCTTCGAGCAGCGCCAGGATCTGCACGCCGGTATCGACCTTGCCGTCGAGGGCCTCGAGCTGAGCCCAGAACCCGGGCATGTCGAACACCGCCCGCGCGACCAACCACGCCGCGGTGATCTCCGGCACCGACGCGCCCGTCTCCTCGTTCAGCCGGAACGCGAACGTGATCCCCGACCTGTCCACCATGTCGTTGACGACCGCGGTCGTGATGATCTCCCGGTGCAGCCGGTGCTCGCCCATCTCGGCCGCGAACTTCTCCCGCAGCGGCGTGGGGAAGTAGTCGACGAGCACATGCCGCAGGTACCTGTCATCGGGCAGCGCCGACCCCAGCACATCCTGCGCAGTCGCGATCTTCGTCTGCGCCAGCAGCACCGAAAACTCGGGGATCACCAGCCCGGTGCCAGCCGACCGACGCTCAGCGATCTCGCGGTCATTGGGCAGGACGTCAAGGCGACGCCGGATCAATCCGTCTCGCTCCAGCTTGCGGATGTACCGGGTGTGCACGTGCAGCAACTGCGCGGACTGCGCGTAGGCAGCCGCGAGCGCCCGGTTCTGCTCGTAGTTGTGCTCGAGTACCTGCCGCGCGACTTCGTTGGTCATCTGCTGGAGTAGCGCGTTCCGGCCGTCCTCGGTCAGCTGCCCGCCTCTTACCTCGCGGTCGAGCAGGATCTTGATGTTGACCTCGTGGTCGGAAGTATCGACGCCGGCTGAGTTGTCGATGAAGTCTGTGCATACCAGGCCGCCGGCGAGTGCGAACTCGATCCGGGCTCCCTGGGTCAATCCCAGGTTTCCGCCTTCGCCGACGACCTTGGCCCGAAGCTGTGCCGCGTCTACGCGCACGGCGTCGTTCGACCTGTCGCCGACATCGACGTTGGACTGACTGCTCGCCTTGACATAGGTGCCGATGCCGCCGTTCCACAGCAGGTCGACCGGAGCTGTCAAGATCGCCGAGATCAGCCGGTCAGGCGACAGGGCCGTCTCGGAACCGGTCAAGCCGAGTGCTGTCCGAGCCTGCGGCGACAACGTGATCGACTTGGCCGTACGTGGCCACACGCCACCACCAGCCGAGATCAGCGCCTTGTCGTAGTCGGCCCAGGACGACCCGGGCATGCGAAACATGCGTTCCCGCTCCGCGAAGCTCTTCGCCAAGTCGGGGTCGGGGTCCAGGAAAACGTGCCGGTGATCGAACGCGGCCACGAGCTTGATGTGCCGCGAGAGCAGCATTCCGTTGCCGAACACGTCACCGGACATGTCGCCGATCCCGACCACGGTGAAGTCGTCGGCGTCCACGTCCACGCCGCGGGTACGGAAGTGGAACTTGACCGACTCCCAGGCGCCACGGGCGGTGATGCCCATCTTCTTGTGGTCGTAGCCTTCCGAGCCACCGGAGGCGAACGCGTCACCAAGCCAGAAGCCACGTCTCATCGCGATCTCGTTGGCGGTGTCGGAGAACGTCGCCGTGCCCTTGTCCGCGGCCACAACTAGGTACGGGTCGTCCCCGTCATGTCGCACCACGTCGTCGGGCGGGTTGACCTGGCCGGATTCGAGGTTGTCAGTGACGTCCAGCATCGCCGAGATGAACATGCGGTAGCAGGCCAGCACCTCGCCCCGATACGCCGCCAGGTCAGCCGCATCGGGCAGTTGCTTGCACACGAAGCCGCCCTTGGCCCCGGACGGCACGATGACGGAGTTCTTGACCTCCTGCGCCTTGGCCAGACCGAGGATCTCGGTGCGGAAGTCCTCACGACGGTCGGACCAGCGCAGCCCGCCGCGCGCGACGCGGGCGAACCGCAGATGCACGCCCTCGAATCGAGGCGAGTACACAAACATCTCGAACTGCGGGCGCGGTGCCGGCAGGTCCGGCGCCTGCTGGGCGTCCAGCTTGAAGACCAGGAAGGGAACGGGGCCGAAGGCCGTGCTGAAATAGTTGGTGCGCAGTGTCGCCATGATGAGCTGCAGATACGTCCGCAGGATGCGGTCTTCATCGAGGCTGGCTACGTTGTCGAGCGCGCCAGCGATCTCCTCGGTGAGCGCGTCGCTCCGCTCCGCCTCGCCTGCTTGCTTCGTCGGGTCGAATCGCGACTCGAACAACATGATCAAGAGCCTGGCGACTGAGGCGTTGGACCGCAGCACGCCCTCGATGTAGTCCTGGCTGAAGGTGACGTTGGCTTGGCGCAGGTACTTGGCGTACGCGCGAAGCACGACGACCTGACGCCAGGTGAGCTGCGCGTCCAGTACCAGCGCGCTGAACCCGTCGTCCTCGATCAGGCCGTCCCACAGCGCGGCCATGGCGCCTTCGACCTGCTCGCGGACCCGGTGATGGGCGATCAGGTCACCCTGCTGCGAGCTGTCACCGGCATCCGTGACCGGCCGCCGACGCAAGCCGAAGTCGTAGATCCAGAATGGCTCAGGGGCCGCGAACTCGTATGGATGCTCGTCGACGACGTCGACGCCCATGTGCTGGAGGCGCGGCAGGACGTCGGTGAGGGTGATGGGCCCGGCGGTCCGGTAGATCGTGAGCCGCCACACCCGTTTGACGGTGTCGGGCACGTGCTCGTCCGCTTCGATCGGCACGCCGCCGACGTACGTCTCCGACTCCCACAGTTCGAAGTCGATGGTGCGGTCGGAGTCGCGCAGCTCCAGGATCCTGGCGAAGTCGGTGATGGCCGCCGACGGCGGCACGTCGGTCTTGTAGTTCTCCGGGATGGCCGGGCCTACCTGGGTCATCAGCTCCCTGGCCCGCTCCGGACCGAACGCAGTGACCATCTCATCGGTCATGTCGTCGTCCCAGGATCGGACCGCATCAGCGACGGCCCGTTCGAGCTCGGCCGGGTCGGCGTCGGGCAGTTGGCGACCGCGGTCGGCCCGGACGACCATGTGCAGCCTCGCTACCGGCGATTCCCCGACCAGGACGCTGTAGTCGACCTGGGATGCGCCGAAGGCACGCTGCAAAATCTCCTGAGCCCGCAGCCGCACCTTCGTGGTGTAGCGGTCTCTCGGCAGGTAGATCAGGCACGACACGTACCGGCCATAGAGGTCCTTCCGCAGGAACAGCCGGGTCTGGCGGCGCTCGCGGAGCACGTGCACGCCGGCGGTGATCTCGGCGAGGTCGCTCGCCGACGTCATGAACAGCTCTTCGCGCGGGTAGAAGTCGAGCACCTCGGCGACTTCCTTGCCGTCATGGCTATCGGCGGCCATCCCGGACAGCTCGAGCACCTCGGCCAGCCTGCGCCGCAGCACCGGAATGCCCTTGATGCTCTCGGAGAACGCGGCGTGCGTGTACAGCCCGAGGAATCGGTACTCTCCGACGATCTCGCCAGCAGGTGAGAGCCGCTTAACGGCGACATAGTCCAGGTAGCTCGGCCGGTGCACGGTGGAGCGCGAGTTGGCCTTGGTGACGATCAGCCGCTGCGGCTCGAGGGCGCGCGCCTTCACTTCCTCCGGCAGCGTCGCGAACGAGCCAGGGCCAACGCGGTCATGGCGCAAGATGCCGAGGCCGCTACCGGGGACCGCGCTGAGTGCCATCCCGGCAGGACTGACCAGCAGGTCATATTCGCGGTAGCCGAGGAACGTGAAGTGGCCGTCAGCCAGCCAGCGCAAAAGCTCGGCGATCTCGGCCGGCGCGTCGGCACCGCCGGAGTCAGCACCGATCAAGCCCGCCCCGGTTGGCCCCTCGGCCTCACGCGACAGGACATCGTCAGCGAGCGCGAGCGCGCGGGCGTGCATCCGGCCGTAGTCCTCGACCGCGACCCGTACGTCGCCGAGTACCCGGCGCAGGTCGGCCGCGAGCGTTTCGCCCTCGCCGGCGGCCAGCGGCGGGATCTCGATGTGCGTCCACGACTCTGCCAGCTCGTCGTGGCCGGACTGGTCGTGCTTGAGCTGCCCGGCGCTCGCCTGACCCACGATCTCCAGGAGGGCGCCCGTCACGTCCCGGCGAACGCGGAGTTGCGGGTGCACGACCAGCTTGGCCGCGAGGCCGTGCTGAGCCAGCTCCATCGTCACCGAGTCGACGAGGAACGGCATGTCGTCGGTGACGATGTCGATGACGTCGGCCGGCGGGTCAAGCGCTGCGTCACCACCGCGTCGCACCTGGACAAGGGCCGTGCCCTGCGGACGGTGCGCGGCTAGCTGTGCGTGCCTGGCGGTGACGGCGGCCAGGCGGTCCGGGCCGGCAGCCGTCAGGTC
>Ga0126378_10002138_pt1 | contig 14625 bp, 17 predicted proteins | sample PanSoiMetPlot_23_FD_92587 | JGI IMG/M metagenome (GOLD analysis project Ga0126378, IMG submission 92587) | Tropical forest soil microbial communities from Panama - MetaG Plot_23 | ecosystem: Environmental > Terrestrial > Soil > Tropical forest > Bulk soil | place: Panama | collected 2016-02-17 | reverse complement strand
GGGAGCAGGTAGAACTGGGTCGCGAACACTGGTTTTGCTGCAATGAGCACGGTCGCGGCAAGAGCCATGCTGATCTTGTCCGGCTGCTCGATTGAAGCAATCAAGCTGCAGACGACGGCGGCCACCACCACTGCGGTCGGTCCATTCGGCCAAGCCGTCGCGAACCAGAAGGCCGATATGACAGCGATTGCCAGCGCGGAACGGAGCCCGGTCAGGGCCGCCGAGACCGGGTCCGACCACAGCCGGCAGGCGATGTTCGGGTGAGGCAACTCCTCACCCCGGTCCAAGGCTCCCATGCGGTCCCGAAGCCGGGCACGCGCAAGGGCGAGATCGCGCTCATCGGCTGCGCGTACCAGCGCAGACACGATCGGGCCGTCTCCAGCGGGGGACTCGTGCGCATGGGAGATCCCGTTGTCGAGCGATGTGTCTCTGTCCACGCGTGGCGGCGAATCGACACGATGGCTCGCGGCTGCTTCTGCCATGGCGCAAAGCTCCACCGCGGCCTGGGTCAACCTGCGCAGCGGCTGGTCGAGAACACGCTCCTCGCCGCTCTCGAAATACGGCGAACGCTGCCCGGCCTGGACGTCGAGATAAGCCTCGGCGAACTCGGCCCGTTCGGCAGCGACCCGCTCGCGGTCGGCATCGGGATCGAGCAGGACCGTTGCGAGGCCGTCGGCGCGGCGAGCGAGAGCGCGCACGGGCTCGTCCAGCTTTGGTGAGAGCTCGCGCACCAGGATCAAACGGCTGACGAGCGCCGCACAGATGATCCCAAGCGAGATTTCCGTAAACCGGGCCACGATCAAGTCGTAGGCTCCACTCGGCGCGAGTGCGGCCGGGATGCCGACGATGGCGACCGTGTAGCCTGCGAGCTGGAAGCCGTATGATCCGAAATTGCGCGCCGCGCGGGCGGCAAAGTTGCACAAACCGATCCATACGGCGAGCGCGGCCACGAACAGTTCGCCGTATTGGGCGAGACCAAATACCAGCGCGATCGTGACAATGACCCCGGCGATGGTGCCGAGGATGCGATAGAAGCTCTTGGCGAGAACGAGTCCGCTGTCCGGCTGCGACACTATGAAAACGGTGAGAAACGACCAGCGTGGATCGTCGAGGCCCGCCCAGAATGCGATGTAGAGCGCGAGCATGGATGCGGCAAATGTCTTGACTGCAAACGTCAGTCCGACTGCCGTCTGACGGTCGAGCCAATCCGGCTTTTTGAAGAGCCAGTTGCGCAACGGCACGCTGACGACGGCGGTTTTCATCAGTAGCCGGGCTCCTCGCCGCCCTCGTTCGTTGCGCACTCGTTGGAACGGATCGTTCCGAATGGCTCCACGTGCGAACCGCCGTCTCGCGCAGGAACAATGCGTCTTGAGGCGGATACTGAACCGGTGCCGGTGGTCGCAAAGTCGCGGCCAGGCTGCGGACAGATTCGGGTCGACGAAGACGCTGCGTTCAGAACCAGGGAGGCTGCCAATAGCGCCGCCAGGGATACTCCGAATATCCTGGCGTGGGGATCGGCAGATGTATTGCTCGACAGGTTCTTCGCGGCCGAAAAGCGTGAGCCGTTGCCGGGCCCGTCAGCCCCGAGCCGAGCGCGTGTTCCGAGCCCAGGCTGTATTGTGACTGCCGGGCGACAATCAAATCTTGGTCGATCGGCTCTCATTGCACCGCCGCGCTCTTCCTCGGGTACACGACCCCCACGCCGCTTGAGCTCCAGCTCAATCGGTTGAGTCACATTTAGCTTGGTTGGACGATCAAACCGAATGAACGGTGGCAAATTTCAGCAAATTTTGCCGAAGCGGCTGAGACTCGCGGACCAGATAGGGCGAGATCAGCGGTGTGCGGCGGAAACCAAGCGGAACGTCTACTGAAGTGGAGCGAGGCGGCCGTCAGGAGTCGGGAAATTTTGGCTTGGCGAAACGCGCCGCGACCATATTGACTTTTCTGTACCTGGGATCGGCGGTCACCTCTTTCCCGATCCAAGCAGGAAGTGTCAATTTCTGGTCTGCATCCGTTAGCTCAATTTCCGCCAAAACAACACCTTCCAAAGGTCCCTCATAGACGTCGATCTGCCAAGTGTTGCCGGCGTATGATACGAAATGTCGAACCTTATCGAGGACATTGCCGCCACACATCGTGCGCAGCATTTCCTCGGCGTCAGAGTAGGGAATAGCGTACTCGAACTCAGTGCGAGCAGGGCCGCGCCTCCGACTTTTGATTGCAATCGTTGCTGCACCGTTTGCGATACGCACTCTGACCTTTTGCCCGTTGTTATTCGCTATCAGCCCATCGCGAATTCGAACGCTTCGGGTGATGGAGTTTTTCCAACCGTGATCGGCAACCAAAAACTTTCGCTCAATTTCTACTGCCATTGCCGAGGCACATCGTTATTGCGCTGCGCGACCCCTTCGAAAGGCGTGATAAATTCGTGCTGTCTCATTCGATCACCTCGTTGGCACGGGCGAGCAGCATTGCGGTTCCTGTGATCGGTCCTCACGGCCACATGCGATGAAGATTTGCGCCAGCAGGTTAGCTTCACGACCTGGAAATTCCAGGTCAACTTTTACTTGAGCTTCGGGCGTCGAGCGAATAAGCGCCGCCGCCGAAAGCAACAAACGCCAGCGAACCGCCGACGATCGCCATATTCTTCATGAAGTGCTGGAATTGATTCAAATCGTTAAGGTGCGAGTGCCCGATGAACGCTGAAACTACGACGTAGATCGCGAGTCCCAGGCAGACGAGTCTCGTTTTATATCCCACCAACACCAGCAAGCCAGCGCCGATCTCAATGAGGATGGCAAACACAGTGAATAGCGCAGGTGCCGGAAGCCCCAGTGAGCCCATGTAGCTCACAGTACCTGCATAGTCTGTCAGCTTGCCGTAGCCGAACAGAAGAAACATCGATGAAAAGAAGAGACGGCCTATGAGCGCTGCGGTGTCGCTGTGCTTGTCAAGGCTGATCATGGGGAAGACCTGTCGCCCGGGAGGTCGTTGTTCGTCTGGATACTCATGTCGTAAGACCTCCGCTGCCGAGCCAATGGCTCTCTCGCGGCCTGACGCGATCCCGGAAGACCCTCGCCGCTATCGCGACGACCCCGACAGTGATGACGAACGGTAGCACAGGAGCGTAGACCGGCGCATGAATAAGGAGAATCGCGCCGGCTGTGGCGCCAATGACCAGAGCGACAAGCACACCGCGCAATCGGCTGTGCTCTTCGCTGGTTAGGGGTCTATTATTGGCCCAATCGCCGGCCAGGAAGATGAATGTAGCGGTGGCAGCGGTCGTGAATATGCCCCCAACGTTAAGTTGGCGAACAGCGGCGCTTTGGTTTCCCATCGGCAGCGCCCAGACGGCAAGGAGAACGGGAATAAGGTTGTCACCGGGCCGGCCGCCGGTCGCAAGCCAGATAACTACGAAACAGAGATGCGGCAGCAGCGAGATGGCGAGCGCGAATGTCGTCTGGCGCGGCCACACGAGGCCAGCCGGTTGCTCGCCCGCATGCGCCGCGGATTGGCTCGAACGCTTAATAATCTTCGTGCCGACGTAGACGCCGCCCGCGAAACCGGCCATCGCCGCCAGGACCGATACGATCCGTGGCGCGCCGGGGTGGCCCGCCAGTCCCATCCCCAGAAAGGCGACGTTCCCGGTCATGAACGCCGTGAAGATCTTTCCCAAGGCAAGGAAACTGATCGCGTCCACCGCGCCCGATGAAACCGTAAGTGCGGCGAGTAGCCAGTTACGCACTCTGATGTCGGTGACTTGGCGGCCAACGCTTCCGACAGGCGTTGTCACGGATGCTGTGCTCATAGGATGAATTTCTTTCAGGTTCGGCAGATCTTGCCCGAGGTAGAATTCCTTGCGCACACATGTAGCGGCAATCGACCGCGGCGCCGAATAAAGCCTGGCAAATTTCAACTAATCGCGCCGAATGCGAGCTCGATTCGCTGACGATTGATGAGCCGGTGTCCAAACTCGAGCAAAACCGAACGGACGGATAATCAACGAGCGCTGCTAGCGCGGTTTCGCAGCTCGCGCGCCAATTCAGTCGCAGCGACCGCAGCGCCGAAATCGCCCACAGCCAAAGCTCGTTTGCTCTACTGCGTAAAAAGAAAAGGGACGGGCAACCTCGTATGGCGCCCACCCCGGGACTGCTAAAATGCCGAGCGTAAGGAGTCAGCGCACGACCGGCCGGAACTCCCGCCGCAGGGCTTTCATCGCGGTATCGCCGAGGTCCAACGTTCCGCGCACCAGATCGGGCGGCGTCAATGCCATCCACTGGTTCAATGAAAGATCGGAGTAACGCGGTGAGTTGAACACGTTTATGACCTGCATCGGCTCCGTACCGGTATTCTCGATATAGTGTGCGAGCGTTTTCGGAACATAGCCGACATCGCCGGCGCGATAGTTGAACGTGCGGGCATTGGCGGTCGCGTCGAACACCGTCATCCGGGCTTCGCCTTTGATGTAATATTGCAACTCATCGGCGTCCGGATGCCAATGGATTTCGCGCAGCCCGCCCGGCTCGAGATTGATGATCAATGCGGACAGCGACGTCTCCGGAAACTGCCGGTGGTCGATCACCTGCGTCGAACCGCCGTCGAACTTGTTCGGAGCGACCTTCGATGCGTGAAACACGTAGGGCAGCGGCGGAGGATCGTTCGGCAACTGCTTGCGTACCGTGTCAAGCGCGGCAGGGACAGGCAGGCGGAAGATGTATTTCTCCTCCTTTGGGAGATTTTTGAATGCCGCTTCCGGAACGCCGAAGTTCTTGGCGACGACGCTGCGCGGCAGGTGCGCCATCACCTCGGTGATCAGCAGGGTCTGGTTCTCCGAGAAGTTTCCGTCGTCGAAGACGAGGACAAACTCCGTTCCCTCCTCGAGGCCCTGGATCGAATGCGGCACGCCCGAAGGGACGAGCCAGACGTCGCCCACATCGAGATCGTCGACGTACACATGCCGGTCGGCATCGACGACCGTGAGCCGTGCCTTACCGGCCGTGATGTAGGCCCACTCGGCCTCTTTATGCCAATGCAGCTCGCGCACGACGCCCGGACCGAGGCGCATGTTCACGATCGCCAACTCCTTCATCGCCGGCATTTCGCGCACTGTCACTTCGCGGGCCCAGCCGCCGTCCTCCAGGCGGTTGTGGGCAAACGCGAAGGGAAAATGCAGGTTCGGAATCGAGCCGTGGTCGGTCAGTGGCGCCGCGAAAATGTCCGGCACCTGCGCCTCGAGGGGGATGTTGCGCGGCCCGGCGACAGTGGCGCCTCGCCTGCCGTTGATGGGTTGCGCTACGGTCATGTCGTTCATTTGATGCTCCTTGCCTGGTGAAAGTGACTATCAACTTGGCCGGGCCGGGCGGCGGGCCCTGTGCCTCGGAAGGCCATGATGTGCGTGAACATCGCTGGCGACCGCCAGTAAGGCGTGCCAAACCGGCGCTAAATCCTGCAAAGCAGGCAAAGTGGCATGGCGCTCATCGGCGAGCGTTACCGGCTCGCTGCAATTTGCAAAGCTTTGCTCAATTTATCTCACGCCTTGCGGTGGCGGCCTCTAAACCACGATGCATCCAGGCTGGTTTTCGTTGCGTAGTGACCTCAAGGGGCGCTGGGGGCGGCCAGGGTTACAGGAGGTGCCATGCCCTCGGCGTACCACGTGCATCCGGAATTCGGATATTTTTGTCCCATGCCGCACCGGCGCCGCGAGCTGCGTGTCGCTCTCGTCTCCGTCCTAGTCGGAGCGATCATCGGCGGAAGCATTGCGACGCTGAGGGCGGGCCACGATCGCAAGCTCGATGGCGCCCCGCCGGCGGCGCACGTCGACGTCTCGAATTCTGAGAGGGTGCTGGTGGCCGCCGCGGAAGCCACGCCTGCGGCGCCGAACGACGCCGACACGAAGGTCGAGGCAAACGAGTCCATCAAGCCCTTTCCGATGCGGCGCGTGCGCGTGCGTCCAGCCGCGCCTAACCCACCCATCCCGGCAACGGATGCCACAGCCCCCACACCGGCTGCAGTTGTCGCGTCAGCCTCACCGCTGGTGGAGCCTTCGGAGAGCGCACAAGGCTCGGGACCGCCAGGCGCTTCATCTCGCGCGACGAAGTCGGCGGCAACGCAGCGGCCTTCCACCGCGGTCAAGAAGCGGCAAAGGATCGCGCACGCTCAAAGCCGTCGCCGCGATGATGTGAGAGCCGATTATTCATGGCACGACAATCGTGCGAACTATTGGGCTGGCCGCACCTATGTCGATGCTTACTATTCGCGCGCCCGATAACCTTTGCGGCGCGGGAGGTTTCTACAATGACCGTCCCATTGAAACTCAACCCCTCGACTCAGCCTGGGGAGCGCGCCACGGGCTCCACGATCGGTCCCGGCCACTCGATGTAGAGCGTGCCGTTCTTCTTGTCGTAGTCGAGCGACGCGCCGGCTGGCGACTGCTCCTCGGCGGGTGCTGCGTTGGAAAGCACGAAAGGCAGCGCGAGCGCGACAACTGCAACCGCCGCGGCAAGCCAGGCGCCACCCGCGAAGCCGAATAAACGGGGGATAGCCCAACCCGACAGGGTGTGGTGATTTTCGCGGAGGTAGGCGTTCTTGCACGTCCGCTTGCAGAACTTGTTGCCCCACCAACGATGCGTCACCATGCCGAATCGTCTGCCACAATGGTCGCAGACTTGATGCTTGCGGACTTGCGGCCGTTTCATCACGCTCTCGCAAGACAGTTCGATGGGATCTCGTTGAGGTAGCAGCCAGCCGAACAGAAGAAGACGATCGAACATTTGTCGGCGACAACTGCTTCGACGGCGAATCCGTTCGCCAGTGCGAAAGAGTTCTGACACTTTGTCCCCGCGCAGCCGACCATCCACGACGGATCGAGACCCATTTGCGGCAGGTACTTCAAAGCGTCGGCGGTTATCATGACGCCCTCGCACGCTTTTGGGGCGCTGGGGTGGCAATCTTGCAGTGAGCGACGTAGCACCTGTGATCGCAGTAGGAGAGCTGAGTTGTCAGTTCTCGCAGATAGCTCTTCCCGATCGGTTGACAGCACAACGCACAGCGAGTCTGCTCTCGGGGCGTCCTACCATTCACGATGACGAATTTCATGTGCCGCGCCCCAACGTGACCGGCGCAACAAAGCAATAGCCGCGCCCAGGGATATTGATAATGAACCGATTCCCATCACGCCCGTCGCGCAGCGCGCGGCGCAATGCAGAAATATGCACGGTCAGATTAGCCGGCTCGACAAATAGGTTCGGCCAAACGCGAGCCATCAAGTCTTGCTTACTGACCAACTCGCCCGGTCGTTCAAGCAAGACGATGAGGATATGCATGGCGCGACTCCCGAGAGGCACTGGTTTGTCGCCTTCCAGCAGAAGAAACTGTGCCGGGAGTAAGCGGAACGGTCCGAATGAAACCTCGCTCGTCGTCGCGCCGGCAGGTTCGGTTGGTTTCAGCGGGTTGGTATGCGGACTTTGAACGCGGCGTCTTACACCAAAGCCTGAGTCAGAGTTAAATCGATCCAGCACTGGCGCGTCCGCCAACTGCAGGCGTTCGGAAGGCGTCCTCGATCCCACAAAAGGTGAAACCTTACGATCTCTCGAGTCGGGCGCCTTTGTTTCGGGAATGAAGGTGGCAAGTTTCAAAGCGGGCGTCACTGAACTGCTCCTCTGCGTTAAACGCGGATCGCAATCGTGGTGAGGCGCAATTTGATGATTTGGAATGCCGCGATCTATTGCACGCTGGTTGTGTGAGATACCGTCATGGTTTCGCTGCGCTTAACCTTGGTTTAGGCGCGATGGGCGCATGGGGCCTTTCGCAGGCTGGGCTGGTTTCAAAAAACGAGCCTCCACCCCGAACAAGTCCGCGACATGTTTTCTCGAGATCGCGTTCTAGGACGAGGGGAGCGGACCAGGGAGGAGGAAGGACGGTATGACCAACCCGGCGGACCGCCGGCACGCCGCCCGCGAGCGGCTAAGCCGCGAAACGTAAGGAAGACTGGTAGTCGGTTCAGGAGTGTTGCGGCTCCTCCGCTACCAGTTTGAGCTTATCCGCCATTCGGCTCAGCTCGGGAAGCGAACGCGCCTTCATCTTGTGCATCAGACGGCTGCGATGCACCTTCACCGTGGCTTCCGCAATGCCGATATCGGCCGCAATTTGCTTGCTAAGACGGCCGTGCGCGACCTGAATCATGATCTCGCGCTCCCTGGGGCTCAGCGACTCGAAGCGTTCCTTGAGGGCGGCCAGAGCTTTTTCATTCTCCCGCCGAGCGCGATCGCGAGCGAGGCCGAGCTGAATGGCCTCGACGAGCTCCTGATCACGGAACGGCTTCGTAAGGAACTCAATGGCCCCACCCTTCATCGCTTGCACCGACATCGGGATGTCGCCGTGCCCTGTGATGAAGATGATTGGGATTTCCCTGTTCTCCGCGGCGAGCTCGCGCTGAAGATCAAGACCGCTTCGCCCCGGCAGCCTGACGTCGAGGACCAGGCAGGTGGGGCCATCCGGCGGATCGGACTTGAGAAAGTCGGAAATGGACGCAAATAGTCGGGCATCCAGGCCGAGCGATCGCAACAGACGCCCAACCGATGCGCGAAGATGCGGATCGTCATCAATGACCAAGACGGTGGAGTTTGCGTCGGGCATCGCTCCTACGCACGATTAAAGGACAAAAGGAAATGAGCCTTTGTCTCGGTTCGCAAGTTCTAGCGTAGCCGTACGGTCCGCAGGCTAGTGTCAATCCGGCGACATGAACAGTCCCATCCTGCGCAATAGGACGCCTGCATCATAGACCAAGGTTTACGCGCGATGACGTTGCTCGGCGGGACTCTCGCCGTGCAGCTTACTTAATTCGGCTCCGGGCATAAGCCAAAGTTTACGGGCGACTGGCATCGCACCAGTGGCATTCTTTGCGCAGGTCGTGGAACTCGCATGCGGACGCGACCACATGAGTCGCACGCCGCCCGCATGGCCGGTTTGAGCGAACTGCTGGAAGCCTATGCCGAAAGCATCATTGATCTCGGTCGTTGAGGACGATCGGTACTTTCGCGAGTCCATGCGAAGGCTCATGCGGTCGCTGGGCTACAATGTCGAGGCTTTCTCATCGGCAGCGGATTTCCTCGCTTCCCCTCGTCTCATCGAAACGACCTGCTTGATCGCTGACGTCCATATGCCCGCGATGACCGGTGTCGAGCTGCACAGGCATCTCATCGAGGCGGGTTACGCGATTCCGACGATCCTTGTGACTGCCTACCCCGACGACGTTGACCGCGCCCGCGCCCTGAATGATCGGGTCGTTTGTTACCTTCGTAAGCCGGTTGATGAGCAGCATCTGATTCGGTGTCTTCGTGCGGCGCTCGGGTCAGGCGAGCCGGGCGAGGAGAACTCGTGAGCTCCTTGTCCGCGCCGGGCAAGGTGAACTGAAATACGGCGCCGCGAGGCTCATTCGCTTCCGCCCACAGCCGGCCGCCGTGGGCATCGATGATGGACCGGCAGATCGACAGTCCCATCCCTACTCCGCTCGACTTCGTGGTGTAGAAAGCCTCGAAAACGCGATCGACATGGTCCGGCTCAATGCCCGGCCCGGAATCGCGCATGGACACGAGAGCGCCCCCGGTTTGGGTTTGCTCGGTGCTGATCGACAACTCTCGTGGCCCGGCCTCGACCGTGCTCATGGCTTCGATGGCGTTTAGGATCAAGTTCAGCACGACTTGTTGCAGTTGAACACGATCCCCTTGGACGGGAACCAGCGCTTCCGCAAGGCGAGTTCGTACCGAGACTCCATTCGTGGTAATTGCGCTTTCCGCCAGTGCGATCACGTCGCTGATGGCCTTGTTCAGATCGAAATGATCCTTTCGCGGAGGCGCTTTCTTGATGTGGTCACGGATCCGGTCGACGATATCTCCGGCTCGATCGGCATCGGCCACGATACATTCGAGGGCTTCCCCGACCTCGTCCAGATCCGGCGGGTTTCTGTCCAAGAAACGGATGGCCGCACGGGCATTGTTGCGCGCGGTGGCGATCGGTTGGGTGATCTCGTGAGCCAGAGAGGCGGCCAGTTCCCCCATCATGGTCAGGCGGTTCATGTGGGCGAGATCTGACTCCAGCTGCCGCAACCTCTCATGCTCCTCCTGGGCGCGCATGAGTGCTGTCACATCGGCGCCGGTGCCGCGATAGCCACGGAATTCACCGTTGGCGTCAAACACTGGCTTGCCGCTGGCCTTCACGTACATGGGAGTACCGTCACCGCGAGCGGAGCGATATACGAGGTCACGGAAAGGTCTACGGGCCTCGAGAGTTGCTCGAACAATCCGCCATTTCTCCGGTTCAGTTTCAAGGTCGAGGGCGTGATCCCAGCACGCCGTGCCAATTCGAGCCGCCGGATCTGAACCAAACGCATTCTCGGTCAGCAGCGTGAATTTGTAGTCCGGACCGATTTCCCAAAACCAGTCGGAGGCGGTCTCGGCGTAGTCGCGGAACTTCGTCTCGCTCTCGCGCAATGCTTGCTCGGCGCGCTTGCGCTCCGTCACATCGACGTGTGTTCCGACAACCTCGAAGCGCTCTCCGTCGTCGGACGACAAGAAGCGGGCAGTCGCTTCGAGATATCTGGCTGATCCATCGGGTAGTAGGATTCTGAACTCGACTGCGTAGTCCCTTTTCTGGCGCCTGGCGTCCCGGGCCCCTTGGCGCACCCAGTCTCGATCATCTGGATGGACCCGTTGCCACATAGCTTCCCGGCTTGGGAGGCCCTGCAGCGGATCAAACCCCCAGAGTCGGTAGCCCTCCTCCGACCAATAGAGCGTCGTTGTCTCATTGAAGGCCCACGTACCGGTGTGGCTCAGCCTCTGTGCTTCGGCCAGATAGGCTTCGCTGCGGCGTAGAGCCTCCGCGCGTTGCGTCTCGGCTTCGAACAGGCGCACATTTTCGATCGCGATCGCCGCCTGGTCGGCGAAGGTCTCGAGCAACGCGATCTGTCTGTCGTAGAACGGTCGGACCTCCACTCGCCGTATCAGGATTACTCCAATGGGGGTGCCCTCGCGCAGCAACGGCGTCGCAAGCGTGGTGCGGTGGCCCTCGCGCTTTGCGTCCCTGCTGCCTACGGGGTACTCGCTGTCCTGTGCGGCGAGATCATGGACATGAATCGTCCGACGATCACATGTGGCCCGTCCAATCACGGTCTCTCGGTTTGCGGGAACTGCCTCGCGGGCATGGCTGGTCGCCGGAATTTTCCCGTAGGCAGCGACCGGCCGAAGAAGATCGTCGTCCAGGCGAAAGATCACCGCATTGTCCGCGTCGCATAGGCGAGCGGCATTTTCGGCTACGGCGTCCAGCACCGACTGAATCGGTGAGTTCGAGATGATGCGCAGCATCTCAGAGGTGGCGTTTTGTTGCTTCATCGCCTCGACAAGGCGCTCACGCGCGTGGGCGATCTCCCGTCTGCATGCTTTGAGCTGCTGTTCGAGATCGGCGCGGGTCTTGCGGGCTCGACCAAGGCGCGCTTTCGCTCCGGTCAAACGAAGTTTGCGACCTCGCGTTCGGCTCTTCGCCCGTTTGCGAGACAAGATCACCTCCATCGGCGGATCAGCCCCGAATCCTCGCCGTCACAGCGGGTGATGGGGCCTGCGAGGAGAATAGCACGCAGCCCACAGCGCGCGTCAGCACATTGACCGCTAATGGAGTGGTCCGGCCGGGCTCCGGCCCCGCCAGCAAGCGACGCTTGCAGGGGGCATCAAAGACAAGAAGCAGGCGATCTCACAGAAATTCAGGGAGGGTCCGTGGCCGAAAACAAGGGACAGAGAGTGCAAAGCTCACTGTATTCGACAAGACAGCGTTAGGGGGTGTGTACCTTCAAGCCATGGCCTCGCTTTTTTGAGCTTCGTATCGGCTTGAATTTGCGTTCTCTCGCACGAGCCAAGATTCGAGCGCTGCGCGCTCAGCCTCATCCACGGCAGCTATCGCGAGGTCGATGCACGCGGCAGCATATCGGTCAGCCTCAGCCGCCCATTCTAGCTTGCTGTTTCTGTCTTCGAGGATTTCTCCATTCCGAAACAGGGCATCCTTCGCCTTGTCCTTGATCCAATGTTCCACCTGCGCCCTGGCCGCAGCAACTTTGGGTTGGTTGCAAGCAATGCGTTGCATTACTTTTTCAAGTCGGCTGCGTACCTCAGGCGCCGCGTGGCAGGCCTTGTCTCGAATCGTGATTTTCAAATATCGAAGCTCTTCGTCGATGTCGACGAGCCTGAGACAAATCTCTCCACAGAATGCATCTATAAGAGGACGCATGGTAAACCCTCGCTGGCATACATCCGAAGCCGCCAGCATTGTTATGCCGCACGCCGCCGCATCGAGAGCCTTCACGCTATTCCTGCTGGCCGTGTTCCGTCATGCAGGCCCGGTACGTGTAGATCTCGACATCGCCCCAGGTGTGCTCGATGTACTTCCGAGCCCTGGCATTGCACTCTTGAAGGGCCTTTATCCGCGCGTTGTCGGTTGGCGGAGCCGCGTTGGCCAGCTCGACGAACAGCGGCGAGCCAAACAGGATCGCGAGGGTGAGAGCGGCAATGAGCATCTTCATGATGTCTCTCCATGCTGAATCACATCTGCATGGGAGGAGATTTATATCGCACGACGGTGCGAGCCGAGTGAAGCGCGCCAAATCTCCGCTAATTGGTGCTAAGCGATCCGCCAGCCACAGATGCGCGACCACGGTCCGGCGCACCTGCAGGGGCACCGACCGTTCCGGCCCGTACGGCGCCATGCGGAATGGCGCAATGCGCTTCGCGGATTGCGCCCTACGAGGGCCGTGTCCCGGTTATCGCGTCGGCTGGATGCCGAGCGCCTTGGCGATGGTGGCGATCTGGGCGCGCTGACGCTCGATCGAGGCGGCGAACTCCTTTGCTCCGCCGCGACTCGGCGTCTGCGCGGTCGCGTTGAGCTTGTCGTCGATGGCCTTGTCGTTGGACACCGCGACGACGTCGGCGCCGATGCGCTCACGCAATTCCGCCGACAGGGCCCTGCTTCCGAACAGGCCGACATTGCCGTCCATTTCGAGTTCGGGGAAACCGGCTTCGATGCCGGTCGGAATGTCGGGCAGGCTCGGTGCCCCTCGCGCCCCATCTGCGCCAGCACCGTGATCCTGCCGGCCTCGCGTTGCGGGCGCAGGATGGCGTACGAGGCCGAATAGACCTGCAGGCGATCCTCGGCGAGGTCGTTCACGGCCTGCACGATGTCCTTATACGGAACCTTGGTCGTCGTGATCTTGGCATTGTGCGCGAAGTAGTCGAACGCGAGTTCGGTGATGCCCGGAACCGCGGCCGAATTGAACTTGCCGGGTTCGGCGCGCGCGCGTTTGACGAAATCGGCAAGCGTGGCGATCTTCATCGACGCCGGCACGCCGACGCCGAGAATGGTGCTGGAGTAGCGCGCCACCGGCACGAGATCGGCCGGGTCGTAGGGCAGCTTCTTGTACTGATAGGGATGGACGATGAAGCTCCCGCTCGGCCCCCACAGGAACGTGTGATCGTCGTTGGCGGATATGACGGCCTGGATCGCGATCATGCTGTCGCCGCCCGGACGGTTCTCGATCACCACCGGCTTGCCCCAGCGTGCTTGCAGGCGGTCCTGAATAAGGCGCGCGCCGATGTCGGCGCCGGCGCCCGGACCGAACGGAATGATGAAGCGGACCGGCTGCTGCGGCCAAGCTTGCGCCTGTGCCGGTGCTGGCGGCGTCGACAGGGCGAGAATTGCAACGAGAGCGAGGAGGGCGGCACCGAGCTTCGACATATCTCACAATCCTGATGCGCGGAACGATGGGCGGAAGTTAGAGCGCCTTCACAATGAGCGTCGACGACCAAGCCTGCCGGTCGTCCATGACCCAGCATCGTGATCCAATCACAGTGAAACTGCTCTAATCGCTCCGTCGGGGGAGCGCAACGTTCACCCCTGCGGCTTGTTGAAGCCGGAAAAGCGGACATTGACGGCGCCTATGGGGTCGACCTCGAAGGCGATGACATCCTCGCCGGGCTCGATCGTGAGCGGCGGCACCACCGACCCGGTGATGATGATTTCTCCGCTGCGCAGCCGCTCGCCAAAGGCCGCGAGCACATCGGCGACGTGGCGCACGATGCCGACCCACTCCCCGGTATTGGCCTGCGGATCGCTGGTGCGCGCGAACTCGCTTCCGCGCCGAATGACGCGGCAAGTGAGGCCGTCCGAGGCGCTGCCGGCGCGCGCCGGTCCGCCGCCACCCAGCACCACGTGGCGCTGATAGATGTTGCCGCCGAGAACGCGCTCCGGATCCTCCGGCGGCGCGGTGAGATCGACGATCTCGATCGCCGGCGAGATGCCGGCGATCGCGGCCCTGGCGGTCTCATGGTCGGCGCCGGCGGAAACGTCGCGGCCGATGTGCACGGCGATTTCAGGCTCGGCCACGGGCTTGACCCAGCCGGCAAGCGATACGCTTCCTCCCGACTGAACGCGGGCATTGCGGGTCAAAAATCCCAACAGCGGTCCGGTGATGCCGAGGCGCTGGAGCATCGCCGGCGCGGCGAAGCCCACCTTCCAGCCCAACGGCGCGTCGCCGGCGTTAAGACGCTTGCGCCGCAGCTCGAGCTGCGCCCGCATGCCGCGCACGACGCG
>Ga0126378_10002137_pt1 | contig 14626 bp, 17 predicted proteins | sample PanSoiMetPlot_23_FD_92587 | JGI IMG/M metagenome (GOLD analysis project Ga0126378, IMG submission 92587) | Tropical forest soil microbial communities from Panama - MetaG Plot_23 | ecosystem: Environmental > Terrestrial > Soil > Tropical forest > Bulk soil | place: Panama | collected 2016-02-17 | reverse complement strand
GGCCGGCTCGACCGCCGCCCAGGAGCTGGCGTTCACGCTGGCCGACGGGTTCGCGTACGTCGACGCCTGCCTCGAGCGCGGCCTGAAGGTGGACGAGTTCGCGCCCCGGCTGTCGTTCTTCTTCGACGCCCACGTCGACTTCTTCGAGGAGATCGCCAAGTTCCGCGCCGCCCGCCGCATCTGGGCACGTCACCTGCGGGAGCGCTACGGGGCCCGCGACGAGCGGTCCTGCAAGCTGCGCTTCCACACACAGACGGCGGGCGTGTCGCTTACCGCGCAGCAGCCCGAGCTGAACATCGCCCGGACGGCGGTCGAGGCGCTCGCCGCTGTCCTCGGCGGCACCCAGTCGCTTCACACCAACGCCATGGACGAGGTGCTGGCGCTGCCCACGGACAGGGCCGCCCGCATCGCCCTCCGCACGCAGCAGATGGTCGCCTACGAGACCGGGGTCGCCAACACGGTCGACCCCCTGGGCGGCTCCTACTTCGTCGAGCGGCTGACCGACCGCATGGAGGAAGAGGCGGAGGCCTACTTCGAGCGGATCGACTCCTACGGCGGCGTCATCCCCGCCATCGAGGCCGGCTTCATGCAGAAGGAGATCGCGGACGCCGCGTTCCGCCACCAGCAGGAGCTGGAGCAGCGCCGCCGGATCATGGTGGGCGTGAACGAGTTCACGACGGAGGAGGACGACCACCTCGAGATCCTGCGCATCCCGGCCAGCCTGGAGGCGGAGCAGGCCGAGCGCGTGCGTGAGGTCCGGAAGCGGCGCGACGCGGCCCGCGCCGGCCGCGCGCTGGAGCAGGTCCGCAGGGCGGCGGCCAGGTCCGACGAGAACCTGATGCCGCACATCCTGGAGGCGGTCCGTGCCTTCTGCACCGAGGGCGAGATCATGGGCGCGATGGCGGACGTGTTCGGCCTCTACACCGAGAAGGCGGTCATCTAACCGCATGGGATCCCCGGCCAGGCCGCTGCGCATCGTCATGGCCAAGGTGGGCCTGGACGGGCACGACCGGGGCGTCAAGGTCGTCGCGCGCGCCCTGCGCGACGCCGGCTACGAGGTCATCTACACCGGCCTGCGCCAGACGCCCGAGATGGTGGTCGACGCCGCGCTTCAGGAGGACGCGCAGGTCATTGGCCTGTCGCTCCACTCGGGCGCCCACATGACGCTGTTCCCGGCGGTGGTCGAAGAGCTGCGCAGGCGCGACGCGACCGACATCCTGGTGTTCGGCGGCGGCATCATCCCCGACGAGGACGTCGTCGAGCTCAAGAAGATGGGCGTCGCCGAGCTTTTCACGCCGGGCACACCGCTCCAGGACATCGTCGAATGGCTGCGCCGGCGCTTCCCGGACGGGGCCCGTCCGGTGCCCGGCGAGCTGGCGGCCGGACAGCCCTGACCGAGGCCCGACCGTGGCCGAGGGCGCTCGGGGCCCTCGAGTTGCTATCGTGTAGCGCGTTTCGCACGCATACCGCACGGTTTCGCGCGCCGGCAGCGGGCGGCCGGAGCGACCGAGCACCTGAGGGCCCGATGCAACTGAACGCAACCCGGAGAGAGACCAAGGGCAAGGCGACCCGCAAGCTGCGGCACCTGGGCCGGCTGCCCGCTGTCGTGTACGGCCAGCGTCAGTCGGGAGCCAGCCTCGAGCTGGACGCGCACGAGTTCGAGCGTGTCTATGCGCGCACCGGCCGGACCCAGCTGATCGACCTCGTGGTCGACGGGGCGCGCCCGCGCAAGGTGCTGGTCAAGGAGGTGCAGGTGTCGCCTCGTCACAACACCCTGCTGCACGTGGACCTCCACCAGGTCAGCCTGCGCGAGCGGCTCCAGGTGGAGGTGCCCGTGATCGTGACCGGCGACGCCGAGCCGGTGCGCGCGGGCGAGGCCGACGTCCTCCAGGTCCTGCACGCGCTGAAGGTGGAGTGCGTGCCGACCAGGATCCCGGAGATGATCGAGGTGGACGTCTCGGGCCTGGACGCGGTCGACGCGGCCGTGCGCGTCTCCGACCTGCGGCTGCCCGAGGGCGTGACGGCGGTGGCCGACCCCGAGGACGTGGTGGTCAAGCTGGCGGGGCGTCGCGTGCCCGAGCTGGCGGAGGTCGCCCCCGCCGCGGCCGCTGAGGCGCCGGCCGCAGGCCCCGAGGAAGAAGCCGCCTCTCAGGAGAGCTGAACCGCATCGTCGACCAGGTGGCGGCCGTTTTCGGCCAACCCCTCGCCCTGACGCGAGACGATATCGCCGCCGCCTGGCAGGCCACACGCAACGTCGTCCAGCCGTTCGGCGAGGGCCTCCTCGTCTTCCTGCTCTTCGTCCTCGCTGCCCGGCTGCTCCGCAACCTGGTCAGCCGCGTGCTGGCAGGCCGCTCCCTCCGGAGCGACGCGGCCCTCCTGGCCACCCGGTCCATCTACATCGGGGTCCTCAGCCTGGGCGCGGTGATGTTCGTGGCGGTCGCGCTGGGCAGCACCGTCATCGGCTTCACCGGCATCCTGGTCGCTGCCGCGGTGACCAGCCTGGGCCTCCAGGACCTGGTGAAGAACTACGTCTCCGGCTTCTACGTCCTGATGGAGAAGAACGTGCGCATCGGCGACCTGGTCGAGACGGGCGGCTACCGCGGCGTGGTGACCGACATGCGGATGCGCGTCACCTACCTGCGAGGCGCGAGCGGCGAGATGATCGTGGTGCCGAACGGTGAGCTGTTCGGCAGGACGCTGGTCATCTCGCAGGCGCCTCCCGGCTGGGGATCAGGAGCGAAAGGCGTTGAGCACGACCCGGACCAGAGCGTCGAAGTCTCCGCTCGGTAGGTCGCTCTCCTCCCGCAGCAGCTTCCTGATCGCCTGGGCGGCCAGGTCCGCGTGCACGCCCGCTCCGTACTGAGCCGCAAGCGAGCGCAGGTGGAACGTGTGGTCGGGAAGCGGCTGCCCGCCCTCTCCGGCGGCGTCCAGCATGTCCAGCGCCACGTGCCGTCCCCACAGCTCGATCTCCCGGGCCCCGGACGCGGGCGAGTCCGAGAGGTGGAGGACGTTCACGCCGCCGCCGATGCCGAACCGCTCCCGGAGCGAGCCGGGGCGCGCCTCGTGGATGCGCGTCTCGCCCAGCTCGTACCGCATCCGCTCCAGTCCGTCGGACCCTGCCGAGACCCTGCCCACCAGGACCGGCAGGGCGCTCATGAAGTCGACCAGCCAGGGGAAGAAGGGGCGGTCGCGGAGGAAGTCGTAGTGGGTGTCGATGAGCTCCGGCGAGGGCCGGAACCAGGTCAGGCCGGCCAGCTTCCAGTCCCGCTCGGAGCGGAGCCACCCCAGGAGCGCCCGCCGGACTGCGACGCGGTGCGCGCCGTCGGGCTTGAAGATCACCAGTGCGTCGGTCACGGGCGACAATGGTAGCCGCGGCACCCTTGAGCGGGCCCCGGGTCACCGATCGCGGGGGTTCGGCTCGTAGAAGCGGCGGCCGACCAGATCGTCGGGCAGGTGCTGCTGCTCCACGACGCCCTCCGCGTAGTCGTGTGCATAGCGGTAGTCCCGCCCGTATCCCATCGAACGCATCAGGCCCGTGACGGCATTCCGGAGGTGCAGCGGCACCGGCAGGTTGCCGCTCTGCCTGACCGCCTCGCTGGCCGCCCGATAAGCGCGCAGCGCCGAGTTCGACTTGGGCGCACGCGCCAGGTACAGCGCCGCCTCGGTCAGCGGGAACAGCGCCTCGGGCATGCCGATGAAGTGCGCCGCCTGCTGCGCCGCCACCGCGACCGGCAGCGCCATGGGGTCCGCCAGCCCGACGTCCTCAGCGGCCAGGATCACCAGCCGGCGCGCAACGAAGTTGGGGTCCTCGCCCGCCTCGAGCATGCGGGCCAGCCAGTACACGGCGGCGTCGGGGTCGCTTCCCCTGACGCTCTTGATCAGGGCCGAAGCGATGTCGTAGTGCATGTCGCCGGCGCGGTCGTAGCGGAGGGTGCGGTCCTGCATCGCCCGCTCCACCGCGGCCAGGTCGACGGCCGCGGCGCCGTCGGCGGCGGCCAGCGCCGAAGCCGCCTCCAGCGCGTTGAGCGCGACCCGAGCGTCGCCGCGGGCCGCCTCCAGGAGCCCGGCCATGGCGTCGTCGTCGATCGCGGTCCCCAGCTCGTCGAGCCCGCGGCGGACGACCCGCTCCAGGTCGTCGCGCTCCAGCGCCTCCAGACGGAACACCCGGCTGCGGGACAGCAGCGGGGAGATCACCTCGAAGGAGGGGTTCTCGGTGGTGGCGCCGATCAGCGTGAGCGTGCCGTCCTCCACGTGGGGCAGGATGGCGTCCTGCTGGGCCTTGTTGAAGCGGTGCAGCTCGTCGATGAACAGGATGGTGCGGCGGCCCGACCTGCGCAGCTCTCGCGCCTCGGCGACCGCCCGCCGCAGGTCGGCGACCCCGGCGCTGACCGCGCTCATGGTGACGAACCGGGAGCCCGTCGCCTCGGCGAGGATGGCCGCCAGCGTGGTCTTGCCCGAGCCGGGCGGCCCCCAGAGCACCACGCTCGGCAGGTGGCCAGACTCGGCCAGGCTGCGCAGGGTGTCGACCACCGCCGACTGGCCCACCAGGTCCTCGAACCGGCGGGGGCGCACGCGGCTGGCCAGCGGGGCGTCGGGCCGGCGGGCGGCCTCGAGCTCCGGCTGCGGCGACGGGGCGGCGCGCTGCCTGGCCGGCCGGGGCGGGGACCGGTCCGCCGCCTCCCCGAAGAGGTCGATCTGGTCGCCCACAGGCCAAAGATAGGTCCCAGACCCGGGCACCCGCTACCTTTTAGGAACGGCCTCATGACCCGCATCTACCTCCTCCGCCACGCCGATGTCGAGAACCCCCGGCGGCTGCTCTACGGACACCTGCCCGGTTTCCCGCTGAGCGAGCGGGGACGGGCGCAGGCCTCCGAGGTCGGCCGCTGGCTGCGGGCGCGCGGGGTCCGGCGCATCGTGCACAGCCCCCTGGAGCGGGCGGCGGAGACCGCCCGTCTCATCGGCGAGCAGCTGTCCGAGCCGGTGCCGCTCGTGCCCGAGCCTGAGCTGCGCGAGGCGGAGTTCAGCCGGTACCTGCAGGGCATCCCCTACTGGCAGATCCCCGTCCGGCGGCCGCTCTGGGTCGTGCACAAGGCACGGCGCGGCCTGCTCCCCGGCGACGAAGCGATCGAGCAGCTGGGCGGTCGCATCCTGGGCGTCGCGTTCCGGACCGCACGCGAGCACCCGGAGGGGGTCTCGGTGCTGGTCAGCCACGCCGACCCCCTGCAGGCCGCGTGGGTGCTGCTGGACGACCGTCCCCGGACCGAACGGGAGCTGTACCGCAAGCAGGTGGGCCGGGCCGGAGCGCTCGAGATCGACGTCCAGGACGGCCGGGCGGTTACGGTGGGCTACGTGCCGCCGCCGCCGGCGCAGCCCGCTCCTGCCGCCATCCGCGAGGAGGGCCTGGTGCCGCCGGCCGGCCCGCCCTAGGGGGTGCGGCCGGGCAACGTGCCCCACGCCGGGCGGCCTTCGCAAACCGCCTAAACTGGCCCGTTGTGAAGCTCGGGCTCACGATCCCGTACACCGACGACGTGCCGCCGGAGGTGACCCGCACCTACATCCAGACCGCGGACCGACTCGGATACGACACGGTCTGGATCGCCGAGGCGTACGGGTGGGACGCCTTCACCATCCTGACCGACATCGCCTGTCACACCGAGCGGATCAAGCTCGGCACCGGCATCGTCAACGTGTTCAGCCGCACCCCGGCGCTGCTCGCCCAGACCGCGGCCTCGCTGGACCGGCTGAGCGGGGGCCGCTTCGTGCTGGGCCTGGGCACGTCGGGCCACCAGGTCATCGAGGGCTGGCACGGCGTGAGGTTCGACCGCGGCGTCCGGCGCATACGGGAGACGATGGAGATCGTCCGGACGGTGCTGCGCCGGGAACGGCTCGTGTACGAAGGCGAGCTGTTCCATCTCGACATGGGCCTGCGCCTGATCACGCATCCTTTGCGCGACCGCATCCCGATCTACCTGGCCGCGCTGACGCCGTCAGGCGTTGCGCTCGCCGGCGAGATGGCCGACGGCTGGCTGCCCGTGCTCTTCTCGCCGCGCCACTTCGACTCGGAGATCCGGCCCCAGCTGGAGAAGGGGGCCGCCCGGGCGGGCCGCTCCCTCGCCGAGCTGTCGATCTGCGTGTCCCAGCCGGTCGTGGTGACCGACGACCTCGAGGTGGGCCGCGACGCGGTGCGCGCCCACCTGGCGCTCTATGTCGGCGGGATGGGGTCGCGGGAGCGGAACTACTACAACCAGGTCTTCTGTCGCTACGGCTTCGAGGCCGAGGCGCGACGGGTCCAGGACCTCTACCTGTCGCGCCGCCGGGAGGAGGCGATGGCCGCGCTGACCGACGAGATGATCGATCTGGTCACGATCATCGGACCGGTCGACGAGTGCCGGCGGCGCCTCGCGGAGCTCGAGCGCGTCGGCGTCCAGGAGGCGGCGATCGGCCTCCAGGTGCCGGGCGGCAGCCCCGACCAGATCCTGGAGGCGCTGGAGGCGCTGGCCCCCGTGGGCTCCGCCGCCGCATGACGACCCGCCGAGCCGCCTGGCTGGCCGCTGCGGCGGGTGCGGCGGTGCTCCTGGGAGCGCTGGGCTGGGGCCTGCTCCACCCGGCGAACGCGCCCGGCGACGCGGTGCTCGGGCGGCCGGCCCCGGACCTGGTCGTCCAGCGGCTCGACGGGGGGCAGGTGCGCCTGTCCGCGTTCCGCGGCCGGCCGGTGGTGCTGAACTTCTGGGCCTCGTGGTGCTCGACGTGCCGCCAGGAGGCCGGCGCGCTGTCGGCGGCCGCGGAGCACTGGGACGGCAGGGTCGCCTTCCTCGGCGTCGACATCCAGGACACGCCGGCCGCCGCCAGGGCGTTCGAGAGCCAGGTCCAGGCCCCGTATCCGGTGGGCCAGGCCGTGCCCGGGGTGCCGGCGGCGTACGGGGTCACCGGCCCGCCAGAGACCTTCTTCATCGACAGCCGGGGCGTCGTGACGGCTCGCTTTCTGGGCCCGCTCGACGCGGGCCTGATCAGCCGCTATCTGCAGCTGGTGGGGGTGCAGTGAGGAGCCCCCGGCTGGCGGGCCTGAAGTGGATCGGCCTGGGGGCGGTCGTCGCCGCCTGCGTGGGATACCTCGTGGTGTCAGCGACGGGCACGAGCGCGCAGTACTACGAGACCATCCCGGAGCTGCGCAGCCACGCCTCCATCGGCGACGTCCGCGTGCTGGGAACCGTCCAGGACGACGTGGTGCGCTCGGACGGGGGTCTGCACGTCCGCTTCTCCGTGGCCGACGGCGGCCAGGCCATGCCCGTCGACTACACGGGCACGGTGCCCGACATCTTCAGGCCGGGCATCCAGGTGGTGGCGCAGGGAAGCCTGGGCGCGGACGGCGTCTTCCACGCGAGCGCGCTGCAGGCGAAGTGCCCGTCCAGGTTCACGGCGGCCAGCCCGGCGCCGGGTCCCTGAGCCCGGGGTGATGTCGCTCGCCGACCTCGGCAGCGGGTTCCTCCTCGCCGCCCTGGCGCTCGCAATGGCCAGCGGCGGGCTGGCCGTGACGGCCGGCCAGCGCGACGACCCCGTGCTGGCCCGGGTGGCCAGGCGGGCCTTCGGGACCGCCGCCCTCTGCGCCGCCGGCGCCTCGGCCACGCTGCTGGCGGCTCTGGTGGGCCGCGACTTCTCGATCTCCTACGTGGCCGAGCACACCGACCGGGCTCTCTCCCTGCCGCTGACGGTGGCCGCGTTCTATGGGGGCCAGGAGGGGTCGCTGCTCTACTGGGCGCTGCTCCTGATGGCGGGCGGCACACTGGCGCTGGCGGCATCGGTCGGGGCGGGCGCCCGCCTGACCGCGTTCGCCAACGCCGTGCTGGCCGCGATCGCGACGTTCTTCCTGATCGTGCTGGTGTTCGTGGCCAGCCCGTTCGACCTGGCGCCGGGCGTCCTGACCGACGGCCTGGGCCTGAACCCGAGCCTGCGCGACGGAGGGATGCTCGTCCATCCCCCGCTGCTCCTGGCCGGGTACAGCTCGTTCGCCGTGCCGTTCGCGTTCGCGCTGGCGGCGCTGCTCGCCGGCCGCGAGGACGCGACCTGGATCGCGCTGACCCGGCGCTTCGCGCTCGTCGCGTGGGCGCTGCAGAGCGTGGGTCTGACGCTGGGCATGTGGTGGGCGTACCACGTGCTGGGCTGGGGCGGGTACTGGGGGTGGGACCCGGTCGAGAACGCCGCCCTGATGCCCTGGCTCGCCACCACCGCCTACCTCCACTCTGCGCAGGTGCAGGAGCATCGCGGCACGCTGCGCGCCTGGAACTTCGGCCTTGTGATCGCAGCCTTCCTGCTGTCGGTGCTGGGCACGTTCATCGTGCGCAGCGGCGTCCTGCCATCGGTCCATTCGTTCGCGGTGAGCCCGCTCGGGCCGTGGTTCCTCGGCTTCCTCGCCGTCTCGGTCGCCGTCGCCGGCGGCATCATGGCGTCGCGCTCGGGACGGCTCCGGCCCGCGCAGCCCGTGGAGACGACCGTGTCCCGGGAGGGCGCGTTTCTCCTCCAGAACGTCCTGATTGTGGCGCTGGTCGCAGCGGTCCTCTGGGGCACCATGCTGCCGCTCCTGAGCGGGATGCTCGGCCGCGAGCTCGTTGTCGGCCCCGCCTACTACGAGCGGGTCGGGGCGCCGCTGTTCCTCGCGCTGCTGGCGCTCCTCGCGGTGGGGCTGCTGCTGCCCTGGCGCCGGGTGGGGCACGGCCGGCTGCGCCTGCTGCGCTGGCCGTTGGCCGCCGCCGGCCTGGCGCTGGCGGCGCTGCTGGCCGCGGGCGTCCGCCAGCCGGGCGCGCTCGTGGCCCTGCCGCTGGCCGTGGCCGGCCTCGCCACGTCCGCGGCTGAGTACGCGCGCGGGGGCGCGCAGGCCCTTCGCTCTGCCGGCCCTCGGGCCGCGGCGGCGGCCAGGGTCGTGGCGCGCAACCGCCGCCGGTACGGAGCCTACCTGGCCCACGTCGGCATCCTGATGGTGGCCGTGGGGCTGATCGGGTCTCACGTCTGGCAGCAGTCGCGGCAGGTCCTGCTGCAGCCAGGACAGTCGGTGACGGTCGGCTGGCACACCCTCACCTACGAAGGCGTATCCCGGCAGGCCCAGGGCGACCACACCGCCGAGGTGGCGCGGCTCAGCATGGGCCAGGAGACGCTGGAGCCAGCTCGCCTCACGTACGCCAGCCTGGGCGGTCAGGCCGTGACGCGGGTGGCGATTCGCAGCACGCCGCTCGACGACGTCTACGTCGTGGTGGCCGGGCCGCCCGACGGCGACGCGGTCGCCTTCACGGTGTTCGACAACCCGCTCGTCACCTGGATCTGGGCGGGAGCGGTGCTGCTGATCGCCGGTGTGCTGGTCGGCAACCTGGCCGCGGTCCGCAGGGAGCCGGAGCGAGTCCCGCTTCGCCATACCGCTGCCGTCCAGGCTGGCACTGGAGAATGAGCTGGCTCTACGCGGCCGCGTTCCTGGTCGTGGCCGCGCCGTTCGTGCTCTGGCCGCTCCGCGGGGGGCGGCGCCGAGCGCCGTGACCGCGGCGGCCGCGGTGCGGGCCGAGGGCCTGGTCCAGCGCTTCGGCACCCACGTGGCGCTGGGGCCGCTCGACCTCCACCTGGAGTGCCGCGCGCGCCTTGCCGTGCTGGGCGCCAACGGCGCCGGCAAGACGACGCTCCTTCGCATGCTGGCCACCGCGGCCCACCCGGCCGCAGGCCGCCTGGAGCTGCTGGGCCTGGATGCGACGCGGCACCGCCGCGCTCTCCGGGCCCGGCTGGGCTACGTCGGGCACCGGACGGCCGTCTACCCGGAGCTCACCGTCCTCGAGAACCTCGGGCTGTTCGCGACGCTGCATGGCCTCGGCCGGAACGAGGTCGACGCCGCACTGGCGCTGGTCGGGCTGGCGGCGGCCGGCGTCTGGCGCGCCGGTCGGCTCTCGCGGGGCCAGCAGCAGCGCCTGGCGCTGGCCAGGGCGGTGGTCCACCGGCCGGAGCTGCTGGTGCTGGACGAGCCGGACGCCAGCCTGGACGAGGCGGGCCGAGGCCTCCTCGACGACCTGCTGGCGGGTCGGACGGCGGTCCTGGCCACCCACGACGCCGGCCTGGCCCGGGAGCTGTGCGACCGGACGCTCGTGCTGCGGGACGGCCGGCAGGTCCGGGGGCGCGGCCCGGCGGATGGCGAGGACGTGCCGCCGCCGCCGGTCCTGGCGACTGTCGGGCGGGGCTGATGCTGCGGGTCGTCGTCGCGGTCGCGGTCAAGGATCTCCGCGCCGAGCTGCGAGGGCGGGAGCTGCTGCCGGCCCTAGCCCAGTTCGTCGTGCTCGCGCTCGTCATCGCGGAGTTCGCCTTCGACGTGGACGGCTCCACGGCACCCCGGCTCGCGCCCGGCATCCTGTGGCTCGTGCTGGTCTTCGCCGGGCTGGTGGCGTTCGGCAGGGCGTTCGCGGCCGAGAAGGAAAGCGGCTCGCTGGAGGCCCTGCTGCTCACGCCCGCCGGGGCCGGCGCGATCTTCGCGGGCAAGACGCTGGCGGCGGCGGCGACCCTGGTGGCCTGCGAGCTCGTCCTGCTGCCGGCCATGGCGGTCTTCCTCGGCAGCCCGATCTCGGTGGAGGTGGTGGCCACCGTGCTGGTCGCCACTGTCGGCATGGCCGCCCTCGGCTGCCTGCTGGCGGCGCTGGCCGCCCAGACGAGGGCGCGGGAGCTGCTGCTGCCGGTGCTCGCCCTGCCGATCTGGATACCATTCGTCGTCGTGGGCGGCCGAGCGGTGCAGGCGGCGATGAGTGGGCAGTCGCTGGCCGCCATGCCCCTGGCCGGGCAGCCGCTCCTGGTGCTGGCCGACCTCGACGTCCTCTTTCTCGTGGTGGCCTCCCTGGCCGCTCGGGTGGTGCTGGATGACTGAGAACCGCGGCCTCTACGCCCTGGCGGCCGTCGCCGTCGCCGCGATGCTGGTGGCCGCCTGGACGATCTTCCTGTACGCGCCGCAGGACGCGCTGCAGGGCCCCGTGCAGCGGATCTTCTACCTCCACGTCAGCTCGGCGATCGCGGCGTTCGGCTGCTTCGCCCTCGTCGTCGCCGGAAGCGTGGTCTACCTCTGGCGGGGAAGCCTCCGCGGCGACCGGCTGGGCCGGGCGGGCGCCGTGGTGGGCCTCGTGTTCACCACGAACACGATCGTGATGGGCATGATCTACGCCAAGCCCATCTGGAACTGGGACCCCACCCAGACCTGGGACGCGACGCTGACCTCGACCGTGGTGCTCTGGTGCATGTACGCCGGCTATCTCCTGGTCCGGCGCTTCGCCACGCCTGGCCGGCCCGCGATGCGCTTCGCGGCGATCGTGGGCATCCTCGGCTTCGTGGACGTCCCGGTCATCTACTTCAGCGTGCAGTGGTGGCGGACGCTGCATCCGGGTCACGTGCTGCTGACGGCCCGGGGGCCCCAGCTGCCGCCCCAGATGCTGCTGGCCTTCCTGGTCACGATGGTGGCGACGCTCTACCTGGCCGGCGTGCTGGTGGCGGTCCGCTACCGGCTCGAGGCGTGGCGAGACGCGCGCGAGGACCGGGAGGTGGCCGCCCAGCTCGAGCTGGCGTCCTCGGCGGGAGCGCGGTGAGCTACCTGGTCGCGGGCTACGCGTTCGCCACGCTGCTCCTGGGCGGCTTCGTCGTCTACTCGCTGGCGCAGCTCCGCCATCGCCCGTAACGCACCCCTGGTCATCGCCGGCGGGGGCGTGGCCGCCCACGGCGCGGTGACCGGGCTGCGGCAGGCCGGCTTCGCCGGCGCGATCGTGGTGGTCGGCCGCGAGCCGCACCCTCCGTACGAACGGCCCCACCTGTCGAAGCGGTACCTGCTGCACGAGGTGCCGCGCGAGCAGCTCTTCCTGCCTCCGCTGGACGCGACGCTCCGGGCCGGCGAGGAGGTGGTCGAGCTCGACCCGGACCGCCACACGGTGCGCCTGGCCGGCGGACACCGCCTGGAGTACTCCCGGCTCCTCCTGGCCACCGGGGCCCGCCCGCGTCTGCTCGCCGGCCACGAGGACGGTATGTACCTGCGAGAGCTCGACCAGGCGGAACGGCTGCGGCGCGCGCTCGACGCCGGCGGTGCCCTGGAGGTGGTCGGCGCCGGCTTCATCGGCTGCGAGGTCGCCGCCGTCGCGCGCCTCCGTGGCCTGCCCGTCACCGTGTACGAGGCGCTGGAGCATCCCCTGCTGCGGGTCCTCGGGCCCGACCTCGGCAGGTGGCTGGGCGAGGTGCATCGGGCAAGGGGGGTGGATCTCCGCACGGGCGTCCGTGACCTGCCCGAGCTGGGTCCGGGCGCCCTGGTGGGCGTGGGCATGGTGCCCAACGTCGAGCTTGCACTGGCCGCGGGCATCCGCTGCGATGGCGGCATCGTGGTCGACGCGGTCGGCCGGACGGACGTCGAGGACGTGTACGCGGCCGGAGACTGCGCCCGCTTCTGGAGCCCGCTGTTCGAGGCTGCCGTCCGGGTGGAGCACTATCAGACGGCCCACCGCCACGGGGCCGCGGTCGGGCGCTCCATGGCTGGCGACGCGATGCCCTTCGCGGAGGCGCCCTGGTTCTGGTCCGACCAGTACGACCTGAGCCTGCAGTACGTCGGGGCCGGCCTTCCGTGGGACGTCTTCGTCACCCGCGGTCCGTTCGGGGAGCCCCCGTTCACCGTCTTCTTCCTCTCGGCCGGTCGCCTCGTGGGGGCGCTTGGCGTGGACGACGGCCGGACGATCAGCCAGGTCCGCCGCCTCCTCGAGCGCCGCGCCGCCCCCACGCCGGACCAGCTGGCCGACCCGGCGGTGGACCTCAAGCGCCTGTGTGATTGAGTGCGCGGGGTGCGCCCGCCCGGCCTCGCAGCTACCTGCTATGAGGCAAGTGCCGCGTCGACCAGCGGCAGCAGGCCGTCGAGCAGCCGGGCCGTCAGGCCCCAGATGACCGCGTCGCCGACCGGCAGGTTCCGACCCGGCCACGGCTGGCCGTCCCGCCAGGCCGAGCGGTCCAGCAGCCGCGCGAGCGGCACCTCCAGGACGGCGTCCAGCTCGCGTGTGTCCGCCCGGAACCGGGGCTCCGGAACGCGCAGCCAGGCCATGAAGGGCACGACCGAGTAGTTGGTCACCGCCGCATAGACCGGCTCGCCGGCGCCGAGTGGGACCAGGTCCGCCGCGGCCACCCCGATCTCCTCCTCGGCCTCGCGGGCCGCGGCCTGCCAGGCGCCCTCACCGGACCTCACCCGGCCGCCGGGCAGGCCGATCTGTCCAGGATGACTGGGAAAATCTTCGCGCCTAGCGACGAACGGCATGTACAATTCCCCTTCCCGCCGGTAGATGAGCGCCACCACTGCGGCCGCCCTCGCCCCCATGCGGAACGTTCCCCAGTCTTCCAACGATTGAAGAAGAGTGGAAAGACGGCCGAGGAAGGGACTGGGGAGCTGGTCGTCTGCATCGGGCATTGCTCTTATCCGACTGGAAAGGTAGGTGTAGATTGATCGACGAGACGAATTTAGCGATCGAGGAGCTGGAGGAGGAGATCCGGCGCGAGAACGAGCGCCGTTACGCCTTTTACCGGATGCTCAATGCTACCGATCGGGTTCTCTGGCGGCTGGAGGAGCTCAACCGCGACGGGGTGAAGACGATCCCCGGGGACATGCGACTGCGGATGCGCGACTCGCTTACCGAGCTGCCGAATGCTTGCCTGGAGGTCTACCGGGACAGCGACCACGTCCAGGAGGTCCTGGATTCCATCTTCGAGGTCCAGGAACGCCTGTTCCGCTGGCGCGACCCGCAGCGCACGCCCGACGAAGAGGAGGAGGTCGAGCGGCTGGCCGTCTAGCGGGCCAGCCTCGTACTTGTCGACCGCTCGGCGGCCGCCTGCTGGCCGCCGGCACCTGAGCCGCACCGCTCGACGGCGCGGCTGACGAGATCCTGGAGAAGCCGCCTCCGGCTGGCCTGCCGACGGCACGTTTGCCGGGGCCGGTGCGGCCGGTGGCGGGGGAGAGGGGAACTTCGGAGCACCACAGCGGTGCAGAGCAGCCCGCCCAGCGGGCCGCCGTCAGCCCGCCTCCGGTCCCCGGTCGCGGATCCGCCCGTGCGCTGGAGCGCGATCCAGATGCTCACCGGTCCATTGTTTCGCGTCGGATGTGGTTCGGCTCTTCCGAACCGCCCATGATTACCTGGGACATGCGCACCATCAGCGGGCCGGGCACAGGCGTGGGGCGGCCGCCGACAGAGGTCGTCTCACGATACCTGGAGGCGGTCTACTACATGGAGACGGAGGGCGAGCCGGTCAGGAGCGCCCGTCTCGCGGACTGGCTCGGCGTCAGCCGGCCGACCGTGACCGTGGCCCTGCGGCGGATGACCCGGGACGGCATGGTGCGCCTCACGGGCCGGAAGGAGATCGAGCTGACGGATCCCGGCCGTCAGGCGGCCGCCGCGATCGTTCGGCGGCACCGGATCATGGAGCGCTGGCTGACCGACGCCCTCGGCCTGGACTGGGTCACTGCGGACGAGGAGGCCGCGCGCCTGGAGCACGCGGTCTCGGGCCTCGTCGAGCAGCGGCTCTGGGAGGCGCTGGGCCGGCCCACCTCGTGCCCACATGGCAACCCCATCCCGGGCCACGCAGACCTCCGGCCGGACGAGGTGAGGCT
>Ga0126378_10002136_pt1 | contig 14628 bp, 15 predicted proteins | sample PanSoiMetPlot_23_FD_92587 | JGI IMG/M metagenome (GOLD analysis project Ga0126378, IMG submission 92587) | Tropical forest soil microbial communities from Panama - MetaG Plot_23 | ecosystem: Environmental > Terrestrial > Soil > Tropical forest > Bulk soil | place: Panama | collected 2016-02-17 | reverse complement strand
TGCTGCGGCCGCGCCGCCCTCGGCGAGATGCCGCGGCAGTCACACTGGCAGTGGGACGGGAGGGTCAGAGGCTGACCCAGGCGGCAGCGAGCTCACTCGGCTGGGCTGGACGATTCGGCCCGCGGCCGGCCCGGCCGACGCATCGGCCGGGTCCTGGTCGGCAGCCGCCCGGCGTCGGCGAGTGCTCGCCGTAGCAGGAACTCGATCTGGGCGTTCGTGCTCCGAAGCTCGTCCGACGCCCACCGGGCCAGCGCGTCGTGCACAGCCGGGTCGAGACGAAGCAAGATGCCCTTGCGCTCGCTCACGGTCGTGGCCCGCTCCTCATCACCGCTGCGTGGCTTACTGGTAGAGCGAGCCCGTGTTGACTACTTGCTGGGTAGCCTGCTCGCTGCACAGGACGACAAGCAGGTTGGACACCATCGCGGCCTTCCGCTCCTCGTCCAGCTCGACGACGCCCTCGTCCTCGAGTCGCTCGAGGGCCAGCTTCACCATGCCGACAGCGCCTTCCACGATGCGCTGCCGGGCCCCGACAACGGCACTGGCCTGCTGCTGACGAAGCATGGCCTGGGCGATCTCTGGGGCATAGGAGAGCCGGGTGAGGCGCGACTCGATGATCTGCACACCAGCTGGCCTGACCCGGTCGGCCAGTTCGGCCGACAGCCTGCCGGTGATCTCGTCCGCGTTGTCCCGCAGCGACATCCGCTCGGTGCCGCGGTTGTCATAGGGGTAGCTGTTGGCGATGTGCCGCACCGCGGTCTCGATCTGGATGGTGACGAAGTCCTGGTACTTGTTCACCGAGTAGGTGGCGTTCGCGGTGTCCCGGATCTGCCAGACCACGACCGCTGCGATCTCGATCGGGTTGCCGTCAGCGTCGTTGACCTTGAGCTGTGCCGATTCCTGGTTGCGAAGCCGAGTGGAGACCTCGATCCGGTCGGTGAGTGGGTTCACCCACTTCAGACCGGACTCACGGATGGTACCGCGGTACCGGCCAAACAGCTGGATCACCCGAGCCTGGCCAGGCACCACCGCCACCAGGCCGCGCAGCACCAGAGGGCCGGCAGTCACCAGTACGACGCCCAGCCAGATCAGGCCGGTGCGGGTGCCGCCACTGTTCCGGGTGGCCAGCCAGAACGAGGCTGCTGTCGCGGCAAGGATGACCAAGCCGGCGAAGAGCATGGGAATGCCGGGCAGGGACCAGCCGGCACGCTCGGTGACGGGCTGACTTGGTTGCTGAGCCGCGTCCGCGCTAAGAACCTGGGTCGCCACAGGACCCACCTCCAACTCGACCTCTTCTTCTGATAGCATACTTGAAGCATAGTGATATCAGATTAGATCGGCAAGGCCTCGGGACCTGCCATTATCTTGCCCGACCGACGGCCAGAAACGTGGATGGCGCTCTGGTAGACATGACTGCATGGCTGGCAACGACGAGACAGGGTCGGGCGCAGCTCGGCCGAAGGCGCGCGAGCTGAACGAGCTGATCCGGTACACCATGTGGTCGGTATTCCGGGTTGACGCGCCGGGCGGGCTGGATACCGTCGCTATGCAGGCCAAGAACGGGCGGGCGGGCCTCGCCGCCGAGGTGACCGAGCTGTGCCAGCAGGCGGCCGGCAAGGGAGTCGTCACCCGCGGTTGCTACGACGTTCAGGGACTGCGGGCAGACGCCGACTACATGTTCTGGTGGGTGGCGCCGACTTCGGACGACCTGCAGGAGACGTACGCCAGGTTCCGGCGCAGCAGGCTCGGCCGGGCCAGCGCACCGGTCTGGTCGGCCATGGCCCTGCACCGGCCCGCCGAGTTCAACAAGAGTCACGTTCCCGCGTTCCTGGCCGGCGAGGAGCCGAAGGATTACGTCAGCGTCTACCCGTTCGTCCGGTCCTACGAGTGGTATCTGCTCGACGACCCTGAGCGCCGCGAACTGCTCGCCGAGCACGGCCTGATGGCCCGCGAGTACCCCGACGTGCGGGCCAACACCGTGGCGTGTTTCTCGCTCAACGACTACGAGTGGATTCTGGCGTTCGAGGCGGACGAGTTGCACAGGGTCGTGGACCTGATGCGGCACCTGCGCGGGGCGCGAGCCCGCCGGCACACCCGCGTCGAGATCCCGTTCTACACCGGGCGCCGCAAGCCAGTCGACGAGCTCGTGGCAGCTCTGCCCTGACGCTGCCCGCCGGAGTTGCCGCGGCCGTTAAACCGCCCATTCGGTTACACACAGTCGCGCCTTGTGTCGAAACTGTAGCGGTCATGGCTGTTGCGTGCTTGGCTGACTGTAAGGGCCGGCGCGGGAAATCGGCGGCCCGGACGCTTGGTGTCATGAGGGGCAGGAATCCATGGCTGTTGGCACGAGCGCACGCGGGATGCTCCGGCTGTGGGGGCATGACAAGGGAACGCCGGTGTGCAGGAAGTGCCCGGAGTGCGGCGGGCCGATCAGGGACCGGGAGGCTGCCCGGCTGGGCTTCTGCGACCGGTGCAGCGATTTCACCGGCATGTGCGGGGCCGGCCGCAGGATTGTCTCGCCGGACGTCATGAGGACGAGCTCGTGGCACATGCCGTGCACGCGGCTGGGTACAGCGGCGTGGGAGGTCACCATCACCATGGACGCCCGCCGGACGGTGCTGTGCGAGACGCACGACGCGCAGATGAGGTCCGGCCGAATCCCCTGGGTGAGGTTAGCGATCCCAGTGCGCGCGTAGCTGGTCGCGCCTGTGCGGGCGCGTGGCTCGCCCGAGCGAACCACGTTCCCAGGGCACGGTACGTCGGCGGAACGTTGCCGACCTCGCCGGCTGTCGCCCGCCGCTGTTGGTCGCGGCGTCCGCCCTAGCGGCCCTTGCGCAGGAACCCCGTCAGCCGGGCCAGCGGCCAGGTGGTGATGACGTCGTTGGCGGTCAGCCAGCCGCGCTGGGCGGTGGCCACGCCGTACTGCATGTTGTCGAGTTCGGCAACCGCGTGCGCGTCGCTGTCGATCGCGAACTTCACGCCGGCGTCGCGAGCCGCCCGCAAATACGCTGACGGCAGGTCGAGCCGCGCGGGGTGCGAGTTGATCTCCAGCGCGGTGCCGGTCCTGGCGCACGCTCGGAACAGCTCGTCGGTGTCCACATCGACCGGCGGCCGGCGGCCGATCTTGCGGGTGAGCGGGTGCCCGATGACGTTGACGTGCGGATTCTCGCACGCGGCGACAAAGCGTCTCGTCATCTCCCGGCGTGGCAGATCGAAGTGCGAGTGCACGGAGGCGACGCAGAGGTCGAACCCGGCCAGAAAGTCAGCGGGCCAGTCGACGCTACCGTCAGGGGCGATGTTCAGCTCGGTGCCGTGCAGCAGCGCCATCGGCGGCCGGTCGCCGGTAAGCGTGGTGGCGGCCTGCTGGCTGAGCCGGCGCACCTGCTCGCGCTGGGTCAGGATTTTCTCGTCCGTCATCCGCTGCATGACGAGGTCCGGCGCGTGGTCGGTGATCGCATAGTACTCGTAGCCGCGGACGCGGGCGGCCGCGATCATGTCCGCCAGCGTGGCGGCGCCGTCGGTGAGGTTTGTGTGACTGTGCAGGTCGCCGCGGATGTCCTGGTCGGTCACCAGGTGGGGTAGCGCGCCGAGTCGGGCGGCCTCGATCTCACCGCTGTCCTCGCGGAGCATCGGCGGGATCCACGCCAGGCCGAGGCGCTCGTACACCTCTTCCTCGGTACGGGACACGATGAGCTCGCCGGACTCGGCGTCGAACAGCCCATACTCCGACAGCTTGAGCTGCTGTCGCACCGCCATCTCGCGAATCCGGACGTTGTGCTGCTGCGAGCCGGTGAAGTACTGGAGCGCCGCCCCCCAGCTGTCCAGTGGCACAACCCGCAGATCGACCTGTAGCCCGGCGGCAGTCCTGATGGACGTCTTCGTGGGACCGGACGCGATGACCTCGGCTGCCTCCGGCATGGCTGTCAGCGCCGCCATCAGGGGCCCGGAGTCGGCCGCGGCGGCCAGCACGTCGACATCGCCGACGGACTCAGCCGCGCGGCGCAGTGATCCGGCCGGGGCCGTTCGCAGGCACCCGGCCGCTGCGCTGACCGCGTCGATAACGGCCGCAGCGGTCCTCGCGGCCACGTTCAGCAGCACCCGCCCGCCCGCGGTTTCCAGCAGGTCCAGGCCCCGGAGCAGCTTGTCCGCGCTCTTCGGACCGAATCCGCGCAGACCGTTGAGCTGGCCCGCCTCGATGGCAACCCGGAGCTCGGCGGGCGAGCTGACCTGCAGCTCGCGGTAGAGCTGCAGCGCCCGCCTCGGCCCGAGCGCCGGGATCTGGGTGAGCTGCCTGACCCCGGCCGGGATGTCGGCGCGCAGGTCCTCCAGTTCGGCAAAGCTGCCGCTGGCCGCGATCTCAGCGAGCTTGGCCGCGATGGACTTGCCGACACCGGGGATCTGCTGCAGGGCTGCCGCCGGGAACCCGGACACGTCCTGCGGATACGCGGCGACGGCCTTTGCCGCCCTGGTGTACACCCTGGCGCGGAACGGGTCACCGCCGGTCATCGTCGTCAGCTCGGCGTACTCGTCGAGCAGCGCGGCTGCGCGGTCGTTGGCCTCCGGCATGGCAGCATTCTGCCGCGCGGCGGAGTCGGCCTGAGCCGGTAGCCGCTGTCAGGCCCCGGGCCGCACCGCCCAGTCGGCGACGACCGACGCCAGCGGCCTGGGCTGGCCATTGTCATCGAGCAGCAGATTCCACCCGTGCACGCCGGGCAGCTGGCTCTCGACGACGAGCCGCTTCACCGGCGCAGGGATCTGCGCATAGATGGACTGCATCACCGCAATCGAGCAGTAGGGGTCGTCGGGCGCCACGACCAACAGGGCCGGGATCGTCACTCGCTGCGCGAGCACGTTGTTGTCGGCGTTGGTATCAGTGACGTCTCCGGAGAGGTCGACCACGGCGGAGACGCCGGGGACCAGCGCTGCCGCCTGGATGGCGTCGCCGCCGCCACCCGAGGCGCCCACGAGGGTGACGGAGCGAGCACCGTTACCGCGAGCCCAGGAAACCGCCGGGCCGGTCTCAGCCCGGATGTCGAAGGTGTCGGCCGGGCGGGCGCAATCCGACGCCCCGTAGCCGCAGCGATTCACCAGCACGACCTGAACCTGATAATGCTGGATCAGCCACGCGGCGTACGCCGCGAACCCGCACATCCCGGCTCTGCCGATCTCGTGCAGGAACACGACCGCCGCAGGGCCCGAGCCGGCCGTGTTGGCCTCAAGCCGGCCTCCATCGGCCATCGGCAGCCACCTCGCCTGCGCGCCTGGCAGGCCGCTGCAGGCCTGGGGGACGGCTACCGGCGTTGGCGTCACGGAGGCGGCGGGCGAGGACGTCGGGTGTGCCGCCGGCTGTGCGGCGGGAGCCGACCCGCCGCAGGCGGTGACCAGCGCAGCGCACAGGACACTGAGCGCAAACGGCACGCGGTAGCGGTCAGCCGTCATGACTGGCCAGAAAGTCGATGACTGCCTCGCGCACCACCGGATCGGACAGTAGCTCGGTGCCGTGCTCGATGCCGGGGCGGACGAGCAGCTGCTTGGTGGCGGCTGGCGCGGAGCGGTAGTAGGCGGCGCTTGCCGGTTCGGCGCCGTACGGATCATCCTGTGCGGTGACGAACAGGGTTGCCGATCGCAGCTTCCCTGCGTACGGCGCCACGAGCGTCCCCTGCAGCACCTCCTCGGCAGACAAGCTCACGACAGCGTCCGGCGGCGGGCTCAGCCCGGCCGCGACCACGATGGAGGTTTTGGCGCCCTCTGACGCCCCGACCAGGGCGATCGTGCGCGCTCCCGTTCCGCGCACATAGGCGACGATCGAGGTCAGGTTCGTCCGCGGATCGCCGGTGTAGTCGTAGAGGATTACCCGGTAGCCGCGGGCTGCGAGCGTCGTGGCCAGCGACAGCCATGAGCACGCGTTCTCGTCGCTCTCGTCGGACAGGACTACCGCGCGCTGACTAGAGCCGAGGATCGCGACCGGCAGTGCCGCCGGGACGGTAGCGAGGACCGGGCGCGCAGAGGCGAGGCATTTCCACCCGGCTCTCGCGAGCGGAGCCGGGACCGCGGCGCGCCGTGGGGTGTGGGCAGCTGCAGCGGTGCCGGGCGCGGCGCCATGCCCATCGCCGCGACCAGCACCGGCCCCCGAGCACGCCACAAGGAGGCAGACCAGGAGCACCGGGACTAGGCGGCGCGCGACGGCGGCCCGCGTCCCGGTGGCAGGTGGCCCGCTGCGGTAGGTCCCGCCGCCCTGCACCATGCCGCTATATGTCGAACCCGACATAGTCGCTACCATAGCGCAATGCCGTCCACGCTGGGATATGCGTTGCTGGGTTTGCTGGCTCGCAAGCCCCGGACCGGATATGAGCTCGCTCAGGCACTGCGCGTTCCTGTCGGGTACTTCTGGAGTGCGAGCCATAGCCAGATCTACCCCGAGCTGGCCCGGCTGGAGGGAGAGTCCCTCGTCCACAGCCGCGTCGTGCCGGGTCCCGGCCCGCGCGACACGAAGCGGTATACGGTCAGCGCAGCTGGACGCCGCGCTCTCGCCGCCTGGGTGGTCCGGCCGGCCGAGCTCGAGGAGTCGCGTAGCGAGGAGTTGCTGAAGACCTACTCACTCTGGCTCGCTGATCCGGCCGGCGCTCGCGAGATGATCTCCGGGCTGCGCGACAGCCACCGCGAGCTGCTGGCCCGGTACGAGCAGATCGCCGCGGAGATCGAGCAGGATGGGCCGCTTGACCCCGCGACTCCGCGTTTCTTCGACTACGCGACGCTGCGTCGCGGCCTGTCGTTCGAGCGCCATGCGATTGCCTGGTGCGACTGGCTGCTGGACGCCCTTGGCTAGCCTCGGGCGGCCGCGCCCGCTGAGGGCTGCCGTGACAGCATGATGACGCACGGCCGCGCAGGTGGGGGCCGCCACGACCAGGACGGTGGAAGTGGGCCAGCAGCTCGAGAGCTACCAGGACGAGATCTACCTCACTGGGCTCACCGGCGTAGTGCCGGACCTGCCGTCCGACCTGCACCAGCTCGAGGAGTCGGCCCGGGCGGCCATGGAGCCGCGCGCATTCGGCTACGTCGCAGGGGCCGCAGGCTCGGGCGACACGGCGAGGGAGAACCTGCTGGCCTTCAGCCGCTGGCGGATCGTGCCCAGGATGCTGACCGACGTCAGCACGCCGTCCTACTCCGCCCGGCTGCTCGGCACCGACCTGAACGTACCTTTCCTGCTCGCCCCCATCGGCGTGCTGCAAATCGCGCATGCCGAGGGCGAGCGTGCGGTGGCCAGAGCCGCCGCCGCCGCTGGCGTGCCGATGATCCTCAGCACCGCGGCTTCGGCCTCCCTGGAGGACGTCGCCGTGGCGAACGGAGCCGGGCAGCGCTGGTACCAGCTGTACTGGCCCAAGGACCGGGCGGTGGCGGCGAGCATGCTAGGCCGGGCCGAGGCGGCCGGCTATCGCGTCCTCGTAGTCACGCTAGACACCCGTGCGCTCGCCTGGCGGCCTCGTGACCTGGACCACGGCTACCTGCCGTTCCTCGAGGGCATCGGGATCCAGAACTACCTGTCCGACCCGGAGTTTCAGGCCGGCCAGCTGACCTCCGTCGACGACGACCGGCAGACGGCCATCCTGCGCTATACCCAGATGTTCGGGGATCTGTCCCTGACCTGGGAGGACATCCCTTTCCTTCAAGAACACTGGCACGGGCCGATCGTGCTCAAGGGGATCCTGTCCGTCGGTGACGCCCAGCGCGCCAGCCAGGCGGGCGTGGCGGGCATCGTCGTGTCCAACCACGGCGGACGTCAGGTGGACGGGGCCGTGGCCGCCCTGGACGCGCTGCCGGCCATCGTCCAGGCGGTCGGCTCCAAGCTGGCCGTGCTGTTCGACAGCGGAATCCGCGGCGGCGCCGACATGATCAAGGCACTGGCGCTCGGGGCGCAGGCGGTCCTGGTCGGCCGCCCATATGTGTATGGGCTCGCGCTCGGCGGGGAGGCGGGCGTCCGGCACGTGCTGCGCGCGCTGCGCAACGACTTCGAGCTGACCATGCGGCTCGCCGGACTGGCCACCCTGTCGGAGCTTGGACCGGACTGCCTGCAGCGCCGACCATAGCCGCGCCGTGCGAAGCGCGCGGTTCGGCAGTTAAACGCCCGGTCAGTGCGCCGCACACAGCGGCTGGTAGTGCGCCGTGTCGGTGGAGTAGGGCCGGCCGGTGTGCGGATCGCGCTGCTCCCTCGGGTCGAGCCCGTCGTAGCTGCGGCGGGTGGCTGGCTCGCCGCATACAACACAGGGCGTGATCAGCACGCTCGAGCCCTTGGTGCCCTCGACCTCGTTCCGCCGGACCCGGATCACGATCATGACCGCGAATGCGGCGACGTGAATCAGGGTGACGAGAACGATCAGGGTAGTCAGGCTGCCGCTCACGTGATTCGCCTCCTGCCTGGTACAAGCAGCGCCTGTGAGGATTTCGTCCGGCTCGGAGGCGCGATCTCCATCACATGCCGCTCAGCAGCGCGGGCAGCAGCCCCGAAATCGATTCTCGCTAGAGGGAGTCCACGTTGACGACGATCGCCTCTTGCGTAGACCGGGCCAGCACGATCACGGCGGTCTCGTCCGGTGAAGGGTTTTCCTCCCGGTGCGGTACCCATGGCGGCACCCATACGTAATCGCCCGGCTTCGCCTCGAGCCGGGTGTCGGCCCCGGTGACGGGGTCCCTGAAGACGAACACCGGCGTACCCGCGACCACGTAGATCCCCGTCTCGGACTCGCCGTGGTGATGATCGCCGGAATTCACGCCCGGCGGCAGCTCGGTGCGCCCCATCCACAACGACGTCGCGCCGGTCAGCTCGCCGGAAATCGCGGCCGACCTGATCATGCCGCTGGTCTGCGCGGTGGCGCCGGATAGCTCATGGAGCCTGATCAGCCGCAGTGCATCGGGGCGGGAGGTGCTCACTCCTCCTCGAGGGTCAGCGACACCGAGTTGATGCACCAGCGCTGGTCGGTGGGCACGTTGTAGCCCTCACCCTCGAAGACGTGCCCGAGATGGCCGTTGCAGGCCGCGCACCGGACCTCGGTCCGAGCCCGGCCCAGCGAGCGGTCCTCCAGCAGGATCACCGCGTCGTCCTCAGTGGGCTGGTAGAAGCTTGGCCAGCCACAGCCTGAGTGGAACTTTGTGCTCGAGGAGAAGAGCTCGGCACCGCAGGCCCGGCAGCGGTAGACGCCCTTGGTCTCGGTGTCGGTGTACTCGCCGGTGAATGGGGCCTCGGTGCCCGCTTCGCGCAGTACGTGGTACTCCTCGGGCGACAGCCTGGCCCGCCACTCGTCTTCTGACAGCTGCACCTTGTCCATGCTGGCGAGACTACCCGGCAGCCCGCCCGGCGTCGCTAGCCGGTCGCGTCGTCTTCGGGGCCGAGCTCCACGCAGAAAACATTGCCCTCGGGGTCATGCAGCGTCGTGTGGCTGTTGAACCGCGCGGCCACGGTGGCGCCCAGGGCCGTCAGCCGTTCGACCTCCGCGTGCATGGTCCGCGGCGACCGCAGGTCGAAGTGCATCCGGTTCTTCGCCGCGCGTGGCGGCTCAGGGACCCGGATGAACCACATGTTCGGGCCGCCCCAGCCCGCCGCCTCGACGTAGGCGCGGTCGCTCGTCGCTTCCTCGTCCACGTCGGTGCCGAGGACCGCGGCCCAGAACCGGGCCAGCGCTAACGCATCGGCGCAGTCGAAGCTCACTGTCTTGATGATGGATGGCATGCAGGCACCGTACGCGGCGCGACACAGCCGCGCTACGACAATTCGACCTCGTAGCGGGGCCGGGCGGCGTCGGGCGCTGGCTGCAGCCGGAGATCAGCGACCTTGCCCGCGGACCGAACGTCACCGCTGGCTGCGGCGAGGGCGGCACGATCTGACTGACCGGCGGTGACGACCAGTGCGGCGACGGTCTCACGCATCGGGAGGCCGGCCGCAGATTTCGCCTTCCTGATTGCCGCGATCGCGGTCGACGCCGCGCTGAGCACCATGTCGTCGCCGGCACCCGCCAGGCTGCGCAACTCCGGCGCGTCGGGCCAGGGCGACCGGTGGATTGAGCCGTCCTGCCACCACGACCACACCTCCTCGGTCACGAACGGCAGGACCGGCGCGAATAGCCGCAGCAGGACCGACAGGCCAAGGCGCAGCGCCGCTTGTGCCGAGGCAGCCGCGGCGTCGCCGAACTCACCGTAGGCGCGCGCCTTCACCAGCTCGAGGTAGTCGTCGCAGAAGAACCAGAAGAACCGCTCGGCCTGGTCGAGGGCGGACGCGTGGTCGTAGCCCTCCAGCGCCGTCGTGCAGCGCTCGACAACGCCGGCGAGCCGGCGGAGCAAAGCCAGGTCTATGGGCTCGGCGATGTCGCTGTCATGGGTGCCGATCTGGTGGTGCTCTGACCCCACTAGATCGGCACCCATCGGCGGCTGCAGACCCAGCCCCAGCACGAACCGAGCGGCGTTGAGGATCTTGATAGCCAGGCGGCGGCCGACCTTGATCTGCCCGATGTCGAACGCGGTGTCGACGCCGAGCCGCGCGCTCGCAGCCCAGTAGCGAACCGCGTCGCTCCCGTGCTCGCGCAGCAGGTCCATGGGGGTCACGGCGTTGCCCTTGGACTTGGACATCTTCTTCCGGTCCGGGTCGAGGATCCAGCCGGAGATGGCCGCATGCCGCCACGGCAGCACGCCGGCCTCATCCTGCGCGCGGAGCATCGTGTAGAACAGCCAGGTCCTGATGATCTCGTGGGCCTGCGGCCGCAGGTCCATGGGGAACACGCGCCGCATCAGGTCATCGTCGCCTGGCCATCCGCCGGCGAGCTGCGGGGTCAGCGAGGAGGTCGCCCACGTGTCCATCACATCCGGGTCGGCGGCGAAGCCGCCGGGCTGGCCGCGCTGCTCGGGGCGGTAGCCGGGCGGCGCGTCGGTCGCCGGGTCGACCGGCAGGTCGGCGATGGCGGGCACGATCGGGCTGCCCTCGTCGGGCTGGCCGGCCTGATCCAGCGGATACCACACGGGGATGGGCACGCCGTTGTAGCGCTGCCGGCTGAGCAGCCAGTCGCCGGTGAGCCCCTCGACCCAGTGCTCGTACCGGGAGCGCATATGCGCGGGGTGCCACTGAAGCTCGCGCCCGCGTTCGAGGAGGAGGCTCGCCAGCTCGGGGGACCGGCTGCCGTTGCGGATGTACCACTGCCGGGTCGGGATGATCTCCAGCGGCGCCTGCCCGTACTCGTAGAACTTCACCGCGTGCCGGACCGATTCGGGCTCGCCGCGCAGCGCACCGGCCTCACGGAGCAGCTCGGTTGCCCTCTTCCTGGCCGCCCGAGCCGGCTGGCCGGCCAGCTGCTCGTAGGCTGCCATCCCGTCCTGGCTGGTGATCCACTCCGGCGCGGCGGGCACCAGCGAGCCGTCCGCGCTGATGATCGGCCTCGTTCCGAGCTGAAGGTCTCGCCACCAGGTCACGTCAGCGATATCGCCGAACGTGCACACCATGACCAGCCCCGTGCCCTTTGCCGGGTCGGCCAGCCGGTGCGTCAGGATCGGCACATGCACGCCGAACACGGGCGTCACCGCTGTCGTGCCGGCTAGCGCGGCATAGCGCGCGTCGTCGGGGTGGGCGACCAGGGCCACGCAGGCCGGCAGGAGTTCGGGCCGGGTCGTCGCGACGACGGCCTCGCCGGCGCCGCCGCGGCTGGTCAGCCCGAACGCCATCCGGATGAACGTGCCACCGATCTCGCGATCCTCGATCTCGGCCTGGGCCACCGCGGTGCGGAAGGTGACGTCCCACAGCGCGGGCGCGTCGGCTCGGTAGGCCTCGCCACGCTCGATGTTGCGCAGGAACGCCAGCTGGGCGATCGCCTGCGCACGCTCCTCGATGGTCCGGTAGCTCATCTCCCAGTCGACCGACAGGCCGAGACGCTGCCACGCCTGCGCGAAGGAGCGCTCGTCGCGCTCGGTGAGCTCGCGGCACAGCTCGACGAAATTGCGCCGGCTGACCGGCACCTGCTCGGCCGGGGTCAGGGCCCTGCCGTCGATGCTGGCCGGCGGCGTGAGCCCAGGCTGGTAGGGCAGCGCGGGATCGCACCGCACGCCGTAGTAGTTCTGCACGCGGCGCTCGGTAGCCAGACCGTTGTCGTCCCAGCCGACCGGGTAGAAGACCTCCTTGCCGCGCATGCGCCAGAAACGCGCGACGACGTCGGTCTGGCTGTACGAGAAGGCGTGTCCGAGATGCAGGGAGCCGCTGGCAGTCAGCGGGGGCGTGTCGATCGAGTAGACGTCGCCGCGGCCCCGGGAGCGGTCAAACCTGTACTACACGCTCCTTAGCCCACCGCTGCGTCCACTTGTCCTCGAGGCCATCCAGCGAGGGCCTGGCCGGGATACTGGGCATCTGCGTGGTCATGGCCGTAAGGATAGCCGCCGGCTGAGTGGGGCGCACGCGCGTATCAGCGCACCTGCCTTTCGCCCGCTCCCATGAGGCGGATGGGTCCTGCGAAGTCAAGCGCGTGTCCACCGGATGGTGGACAGCAGGTGCCGTCGTCCGGTCGCTGCGCCGCACGCACGCGGCCCGCAGCCTGGATGTCATGACCGACGACACAGTTATTCAGGTGCGCGGACTGCGCAAGAGCTACGGGCATACCACCGCGATCGACGGCGTCGACCTGGCCGTACGTCGCGGCGAGGTGTTCGCGCTACTCGGCCCCAACGGGGCAGGCAAGACGACGACTGTCGAGATTCTCGAGGGCTATCGGCGCCGGGACGGTGGCACGGCGACGGTGCTGGGCGAGGATCCGGCCGACGCGGGCCGCAACAGGCGCTGGCGAGCGAGGATTGGCGTCGTCTTGCAGCTAACCACCGAGCCCGAGCTGACCGTGGCAGAGATGGTCGGCCAGTTCGCCAGCTACTACCCGCGGCCGAGGGATCCCGGCGAGGTGATCGAACTGGTCGGCCTCACAGGCCTGGAAGGCCGTCGGGCTCATCAGCTGTCCGGGGGCCAGCAGCGCAGGCTCGACGTCGCGCTGGGAATAGTGGGCCGGCCCGAGGTCCTGTTCCTCGACGAGCCGACCACAGGATTCGACCCCGAGGCACGACGGCAATTCTGGGACCTGATCCGGCGACTCGCCGACGACGGAACGACGATCCTGCTGACGACGCACTACCTGGAAGAGGCCGAGGCGCTCGCCCACCGGGTCGCCGTTCTCGCGGCCGGGCAGCTGGTGGCGCTCGGCGAGCCAGCCACCCTGGGCGGCCGGGCCGCATCAGACGCGCAGGTCAGCTGGGACACGCCGGGCGGACGGCGCGCCGTGAGCACGACCGAGCCCACCAGAGTGGTCGTCGAGCTGGCGGCCGAGTACGGCGATCTGCCCGGCCTGACCGTCACCCGGCCGAGCCTTGAAGATGTGTACCTGCAGCTGATCGGGGCAAGCCGATGACAACAAGTTCTCTTTCGCAGGAGATCAGCCCGGCTACGAGAGAGCCGCGGCTGCCGGGCGCGTGGCGAACCGGGCTGGCCCGGGGACGGCTCGAGGTCGCCGCGTTCTTCCGGGAGCGGCAGACTGTGGTCTTCGTCTTCGCGCTGCCTGCTGTGCTGCTGGTCCTGCTCGGCTCTATCTTCGGTCACGAGAAGCTGAGCTACGGCGTCTCGGTTGGCCAGCTATTCACGGCAGGCATGATCGCCGGCGGTATCGGGTCCACCAGCTTCCAGAATCTGGGACTGAGCATCGCGGCTGAGCGCGAGCGCGGCGCGCTGAAGCGGCTGCGGGGCACGCCGATGTCGCCCGCCGCCTACTTCATCGGCAAGATCGTGCTGGTATTCGTCTGCACGGTCGCCGAGGTGCTGGTGCTGGTCGCGGTCGGGATGGCGTTCTACAAGTTGCGCCTGCCAGACAGCGCGGCCCAGTGGTGGACCCTCGCCTGGGTCTTCACCCTCGGAACCGTGGCCTGCTCGCTGATCGGCATCGCGATCAGCAGCCTTTCGAGGTCCGCGACGAACTCGTTCCCGGTGATCGGGCTGCCGTTCATCGTCCTGCAGTTCATTTCCGGTGTCTACGTGCCGTTCACCAACGTGCCGCGGTGGCTGCAGCAGGTCGCCTCGCTGTTCCCGCTGAAGTGGATGAGCCAGGGCCTTCGGTCGGCGTTCCTTCCGGCCCGCGCCGCTGTTCTCGAGCCAGCTCATTCCTGGCAGCACGGCGAAACGGCGCTGGTGCTGCTCGTCTGGGTGGCGGCAGGATTGGTGCTGTGCCTGAGGACGTTCCGCTGGCAGAAGAACCAGGACGGCTGACCGTGCCGGAACCCGGTGCCACCAGCCATGCCTGGGACACCGGCATGCGGCGCTGGGACGTGCTGTACGGGATCGTCTGGCTCGTCGGCTTGCAGGTGACCGCCGCGACTGCAGCCCCGAACGCTGGCCGGGTGGTGGCCACCGTGGCCGTGGCGGCAATGGCGCCCTTGTACCTGCTGGTTGGCCGCCCGCACATGCGGTCACATTCAGGCACGATCACGCGGCGTGCTGTGGCGTACATGACCGGCATCGTGCTGCTCTTCGCGGTCGCGGACGTGCAGACACCGAATGCCTGGTTCATGGCCATCGCGATTCTGCCGCAGTGCTACCACGTGCTGCCGTCGCGACGCGCACTGATCCCGGTGATC
>Ga0126378_10002135_pt1 | contig 14630 bp, 8 predicted proteins | sample PanSoiMetPlot_23_FD_92587 | JGI IMG/M metagenome (GOLD analysis project Ga0126378, IMG submission 92587) | Tropical forest soil microbial communities from Panama - MetaG Plot_23 | ecosystem: Environmental > Terrestrial > Soil > Tropical forest > Bulk soil | place: Panama | collected 2016-02-17 | reverse complement strand
GCATGAGCTCGAGCGCGTTGCTCTTGGCGATAATGCCTTCGCGCAGTCGGTAATCGAAAGCCATTTTCCCGTCTTTGACCTGATCTTCGAAGTGCAGGTTGCGGACCAGACCGTTGCTGGCGGTGGTAATTTCCGTAAGAGCCAGATCATGAGTTGTGACGACGCCAATCGCGCGCCGCTGCAGCAGGGCTTTCAATAAGCCTTCTGCGCCCATCCTGCGGTCCTTGCTGTTCGTTCCTTCCAACAACTCGTCGAAAAGGAACAACAGAGCCGTCGAATCCTCTGCAAGTTGAAATACCCGGCGAATCTGCAGAATCTCCGTGTAAAAGCCCGAGCGGCCCTCTTGCAGAGAGTCTATTCTCCGAATGCTTGTGCCGATTCTCACTGGAGAGAGGCGAAGTGATTTTCCCCGTATGGGAGCCCCGGCCATCGCCAGAACCGCATTCACTCCCATGGTGCGAAGCAAGGTGCTCTTTCCCGACATATTCGAGCCACTCACGAGCATCACCCGCGTTTCGTCATCCAGCCGCACGCTGTTTCGGACACACCGCGCGTCCGGAACGAGAGGATGGCCGAGTTCTTCGCCGATGAAGGCCCCCGAAGCATCATCGGCAAACTCGGGAAAAGGGTCGGCAGGATGTTCGAACGAATACGCCGCGATCGAGAGCAACGCCTCCATCTCCGCGGCAATGTCGACCCATTTGCGCATGCTCGAGCCCCAGCGACGACGCCAACCTTCGGCGGCAAATGCAACCTGAAGCGTATAAAGGAGAGGGAGGTCCACGAGCTGCGCCAGCAGGTTATCTCGCGCGTCCATCCAGTAAACGATTCGCGCCAATTTCCGGATCACGCGCGACGCCGGTAGGGGGCCTTTCTTGAGTGGTGCACACAGCTCCTGCGACTGGGATGAGGCGAACGGCTCTTTTTCGAGGAGTTCGAGAATGTCGGAAAAAAGGTCCATTCCTTCCGCATTCGCCGAGACACCGTCGATCACGGCTCTGGTCTTTTTTCGCCATCGCCAACGAAGGGATGCTTCAACGGCCAGCACCAGCGTGAGCGGCCAAACGATCGAGGTCTGATAGTAAAGGATGCCCGTCACGATCGCTAGGACCGGCAATGCCAGGGCCACGCCCCGCCAAAGATTCCCCGGGAGGTCGCGTGGACCTTCAGCCCAGCCTACCAAGGCTTCCGGATCTAAGCGCGGACGCAAAGCTTCGCCCGTGATAGCCAGCCTTTCGCGAAGGTCGAGCTTTTGGCGGAATTCGGAGATCAATTCCTGACGGGCTAGAACCGCAGGTTTGGGCGACGGACGGCAGAGCCATGCTGCCAAAAGGTTTTCTCCCATCGGAAGCCGCGCTGTCGAAAGCAATTCGAACAAACTTCCCTGGCCAAAAAGATCAAGGTCTTCGGCGTAAACATGATCCCCGGTTCGAAATCGATCGCCAGCCTGCCCCTGCCCCGCCCAGCGGTCCTCGATGCGCGCGATTCCCCTGCGGTAATAATCTGCAGCGGTCATGGCCCCAGCCTTTGCCCGAAGGATGCGCTCATGCCAGGCAGCCAGGGCCAAATAAACAGCCACAAGAACCATCAGCCACGATCGAGGAAATAAGTTCCTGGAAAAAGATAAATACGCAAACAAAATCCCAGCGACAACCACCGCCAACTTTGCATTTCCAATGTTCTGGTCCAGACGATCCTTGGCCCCCAGCGTTTTCCGGTGCGACTCCAGCCTGTTCGAGTATTCAAGACGCGGGTCGAGCACGCTGCGCCCCCTCGGAGAAACCCCTCTTAGAGAGAAACAAGAAAAGTTTACCCGTTCTTGCCGGTCGGGCGTGGCTCAAGAAAAAAGCGGAAGGTTGACGGAAGCACCTTCGAGCGAAAGCAGCTTGGCCTTGGTCGCGGGGCCGCCCGGAGCAGAAAAACCCCCAAGCTTTCCTCCAGCGGCAGAAACGCGATGGCAGGGAACCAGGATGGGAACGGGATTGTTGGCCATGGCCTGGCCCACCTCCCGCGCAGCTGCGGGCTGTCCGGCGGCCTTCGCTATTTCGCCGTAGGTCCGCGTTTGTCCCGGAGGAATTTCGCGCGTGACTTCATAGACCTGCCGGAAAAACGGAGTAACGCCTTCCAAGTCCACCGCGATGCCCCGAAAGTCCTGCGTTTCTCCTTCTAGATGAAGGCGAATTTTCTCGATGACCGCGGCTATCTCCGGCGGAGGCGCGCTGGCCCGTTCTGAATCGGCTTTGCGCGCGATGCGAGACCCGGTTGCTTGCGCTGTCGCCTCTGGCAGCTGAACGGCAGTCACAACCGCTTGCGAATCAGATTCCGCAGTTTTTCGCCAGGCGATTCCGCACGCGCCAATCGGCGTCTCAAAAAGACAGTAGCCACCATTCTTCATAGGATGAACTCGATCTGGAAGCGCATCATATATAACGATGCCGCCGCCGCGCTATCCGTTATTTGCCGTCAAAGCGGAGCCCAGCAAATCCCCAAGAATCCAAATCAAAGACCATCTCCTAAAAATCGCTATCTTGACAGCAAGAATTTCGCGTTGTTAACTCTGCCTCCGCAAGGAGGTCCCCCATGACAACCAAAGCGCATTTGAATATCACGCTGGCCGCAACTGCCCCTCTAGCTGCAGCTATTGTGGCATTGGCCGTTGCCTCTGCTCCGCGAGCGCAGACCCAAGACGCTTCGCGCAAGCTCGCGGCGATGGACGAATTTCAGATCCAAACGCCCACCGATCCGCAGATTTCACCCGACGGGAAGAAAATTGTCTACGTGCGGCGGTTTGCTGACGAAGCGACCGACAAGCGCTATTCGAACCTGTGGATCATTAACGCGGACGGTTCGGATCATCGCCCGCTGACCACGGGCAACCGTGGCGACTCCTCTCCGCGATGGTCGCCGGATGGAACGCGCCTCGCCTATCTCTCCGACGCCGACGGCAAGCAGCAGATTTACATCCGGTGGATGGACAGCGGCCAGACCGCGCGCATCACCAATCTCGAGGATTCGCCGGAGGCCCTGAACTGGTCGCCGGACGGAAAACTGCTTTCCTTTTCCGCGCTGGTCTCCGGCAACGGCCCTCACCTCGCCAACCTGCCTGCCCCGCCGGCGGGGGCGAAGTGGGCAGATCCCCCCAAGGTCTACGATCGCCTGGTTTATCGCTTCAACGGAGTCGGTTACCTCAAGCCCGGCTTCATGCAAATATTTGTGGTAAGCGCGGACGGCGGCGCGCCCCGCCAAGTCACCAACGGCAATTTCGCAAATGGCGGCAATGAATGGAGCCCCACGCGCGCAGAGTGGTCACCCGACGGCAAGTTCCTGATCGTTTCCGCAAACCGGCATCCGGAGTCCGACCACGCCTACTTTGACACGGAAGTTTACGAGTTTAGCGTCGCCGATGGCGCCTTGCGCGCCCTCACGAATCGCAAGGGGCCGGACAATTCGCCGGCGGTCTCGCCCAATGGGAAGCTGATCGCCTACACCGGCTTCGACGACCGCCTTCAGGGCCACCAAACGACCAAGCTCTACTTGATGAACCGCGACGGGTCTGGTTCGCACTCCCTGTCCGACAAACTCGACCGCGACATTCAGAGCCCCCAATGGGCGCCCGACATGGGCGGCGTCTATTTCCAATACAACGAGCAAGGCGATACCAAAATCGGTTTCTGCTCGCCCGACGGGAATTGCAAGAAAATCACCGACCACGTTGCCTCCGCCACCAGCGCTTACGGCGGCGGCTCGTTTTCCATTGCGCGCACGGGCCTCATCGCTATGACCTACGGCCGCACCGACGATCCCGGCAACGTCGCCATCGTCACGGGCGGCGCGATGAAAGTGCTCACCTCGCTCAACGAAGAGTTGCTCGCCCAGAAAAAGCCCGGCCACGTGGAAGAATTCTGGTATGAGTCCTCCAAAGACAAGCGCAAGATCCAGGGCTGGATCGTTCATCCTCCCGATTTCGACGCTTCGAAAAAATATCCCCTCATCCTCGAGATTCACGGCGGGCCGTTTGGCGATTATGGCGACCGCTTCGACTTTGAAAAACAGGTGTGGGCCTCGATGGGCTACGTGGTGCTGTATACGAATCCGCGCGGCAGCACGAGCTACGGCGAGGAATTCGCCAACCTGATTCACCACGCGTATCCCGGCGACGATTTCGACGACTTGAACAGCGGCGTAGATGCAGTCGTGTCGAAGGGCTACATCGACACGAACAATCTCTTCGTCACCGGCGGCAGTGGCGGCGGGGTGCTGACCTGCTGGACCATTGAGCACACCGAGCGCTTCCGCGCGGCCGCTTCGCTTTATCCCGTCATCAACTGGTACAGCTTCGTCCTGACCTCAGACATTCCCTGGGTCGCGCAATACTGGTTTCCAGGCAACCCCTGGGACCACACCGAACATTACATGCAGCGCTCACTCACGAATCTGGTCGCAAAAATCAAAACGCCAACGCTGGTGATGACCGGCGAAGCCGACTATCGCACGCCCATTTCCGAAGCCGAGCAGTTTTACGAAGCTTTGAAGCTGCTGAATATTGACACCGTGCTCGTGCGCGTTCCCGAAGAGCCGCACGGCATCGGCCGGCGGCCGAGCCACCACATCGCAAAAATGCTCTACGTCGCCGGCTGGTTCGAACAGCACAAGGCGAAGTAGTTGGAGGGCTGCCGAGACTTGTTCTCCGGGAGACTTAAGCTAGCGGAATGGCCCGCCCCGGTCTCCGCCATTTATGCTGCGTTTAGGTTCCGGAGCTTAGAAATGTTGTGGCTTCGCAGCCTGAGACAAGGACTGCCAACGGAAAGAGGATCACTATGCGCAACAAACCGCTTTTCATCGGACTAACAAGTTTGGCTTCGGCGGCATTGTGTGTGTGTGGCGTGTCGCACTCGCTTTCCGCAGCGCCCGCCCCCGGCGCCTCAGGCTACAAAGTCATCAAAACGGTGCCGGTTGGCGGCGAAGGAGGTTTCTGGGACTACGTTTACGTAGACAGCGGCGCCCGCCGTGTCTACATTTCCCACGGGACGCATACGGTGGTCATGGACGCGGACACTTACGCCGTGGTCGGCGACATTGCGGACACCCAAGGGGTGCACGGGATCGCCATCGCCTCGGACCTGGGCCGCGGCTTCACCAGCAACGGCCGCACCGATGACGTGACGATTTTCGATCTGAAGACATTGAAGCCCATCGGCCGTGTCAAGACCGACGGTAATCCCGACGCCATCGTCTATGAACCGGTGAGCAAGCGCGTCTTCACCTTCAACGGACGCGGGAAGAATTCGACCGCCATCAATGCTGCCGATGGAACCGTCGCCGGAACCATTCCTCTTGGCGGCAAACCGGAATTTGCCGCCGTGGACGGAAAAGGCAGCATCTACGTGAACAATGAAGACACCTCCGAGCTTCATCACCTCGACGCCCAAAACCTCAAGGAACTTCACAAGTGGCCCCTGGCGCCCTGCAAATCGCCCTCCGGGCTCTCGATGGACACCAAGAACCGCCGGCTTTACGCCGTTTGCGATGACAAAGTTTCCGTAGTCGTGAACGCGGACACCGGCAAAGTCGTGGCCACGCCAGAAATCGGCAACGGCCCGGACGCATCGGCCTTCGATCCCGGAACAAACGACTTCTTCGCTTCGTGCGGTCAAGACGGTGTTCTCACCGTTGTGCATGAGGACTCGCCCGACAAATTCACGGTGGTGGAAAATGTTCCCACCAAACGCAGCGCCCGCACCATGGGCCTCGACACCAAGACCCACAACATCTTTATGCCCGCCGCGGACTTCGACCCGCCGGCTCCCGGCGAGCGCCGCGGCAAGATGAAGCCCGATTCCTTCGCGATCGTGGTGGTGGGAAAATAAGCGAGGAACCAGCTCGGGTTAGGCGATGAAGGCGCCCCGGTTTCCAGGGCGCCTTCCTTCTTTCAACTCCGGAATCCTCAGCCTACGCAAAGGATTATAGGTGATGCGGCACTCTTTTGGCGTTGGCGCTCGCCGGGGGAACGGCGTGCCGGTGAGGTGCTGTCAGGGTCGTGCCCTGGACATTGGTGAAGGGCGCGCTCGGTGCGAACGTCGGGAGGTTGTGCGCGCGCACTTGCGTCGCCGCCTCGAACCCGGACGCCAGCTTGACCAGGGTGGGCTCGCTAAACGCCGTTCCGAAGAAGCTGATTCCCAGGGGAACACCGAACTGCGTGCAGTTCGTCGGTTGCGTCGGTGATGCGCAGAGCTTGGGGAAAGCCGCGGGCACCTGAATGATCGGGTATCCCGGCCCAGCCGCCAAACCGGATGAACCGAAGATGAAGTGGTCACCATAGAGGAGATCGGTGACCCAGGCGGGATTATCGGTCGCCGTAACCACTGCGTCGAGGCGGAATTGAGAGAGCGCCGCGTCAATGCCATTCACGCCCGCGTTGTGATCGATGGCCAGCGCCTGGTTGTAGGTCAAACCGCCAAATGCAGGTTGTGGGTCATCCGGACCCGGCGCCAGCGAATTGGCCAGATCCCAGATGTCTTGGTTGAAAAACGGCATTTCTACATCGGCATGGGCATTGTTGAAGTCGATGGCGGTTTGCAGCGTCCCGCCAGCTACGGGTACCCCGGCTCGAGTGTGAAAATAGGTTGCCACGTCGTTGCGAAACTCAAAGACCAGCACTAAGAATTCGCCGTCCGCCGAAGCGAAGTTGAAGCCTGCCGCGTCCAGATCCACGATCGTCGCGCCCGCGTTCTCGAGAGCTGTCACGGCCTCTTCAAATGCATCCAGCACAGGTTGCGGGGTGGATACGTTCGTGAATCCACTGAGGCCCATGCGGGTCACGCCAATCCGGGCGCCCTGGAGACCGTTCGCGTTCACAAATTGAGTGTAGTCGGTGGGTAGGTTCGTGGGGCGAGTTTTGCCCGTTCCTTGCCAACCCAGCGGAACGCCACCGGTTGCCGCATCGCGTCCGTCGAACGTGCGGCTTTGGATGACGCTTAACGCGGCTGCCGCATCGGCGACCGTCCGCCCGTGGGGGCCGACCGTGTCCTGAGTATGCGAGATCGGCACGACGCCGGCTCGGCTGGTGAGCCCCACCGTGGGCTTGATCGCCACGACGCCGTTGGCGTTGCCGGGGCAGACGATGCTTCCATCGGTTTCCGTTCCAAACGACACGGCGGCGAAGTTCGCCGACGCGGCCGCGCCTGATCCGGAACTGGAACCGCAGGGATTGCGATCTATGCCATAGGGGTTGTGCGTCTGGCCACCACGGCCTGACCAGCCACTGATCGATTCGAACGAACGGAAGTTCGCCCACTCCGACAGGTTGGTCTTGCCCAGGATGACGGCGCCGCCCGCGCGGAGGTTTGCCGCCACAGTGGAATCTCGCAACGCGGGCGTACCTACCAAGGCGAACGACCCCGCACTGGTCTGCATCTTGTCAGCCGTGTCGATATTGTCTTTGAGCAGCACCGGGATGCCATGCAAGGGACCCAGCACGACGCCCTTTCTGCGCAGCGCGTCCGCATTGCGCGCCATAGCCAATGCGTCCGGGTTGAGCTCAATCACCGCGTTGACTCCGGGTCCGTTCTGGTCCAACGCAATGATCCGCTGGATGTATTCCGTGGTTAGCTGCTCGGAAGTGAGTGCCCCGGAGGCCATCGCTGCTTGGAGCTGCGCCACCGTTGCTTCGTTGTGTTGCGTGGGAACGCTGCCGTTGGTGCCGGTGCTTTGGGCTAACACCGGAGACACCGATAGACATGCAAGAAACAACGTACGTGCCAAATAAGTTGTCATGATTATTTCTCCTGCGTGAACCGAAGGCCTGGTGGACACCGTTCTCTCGGGCGCAAAGACTGGAGGGACGCCCGCCCTGCCCATGACCCACTCGTGTAAGCCTTTCGGGGGCCGCTAATCTATTCTGCTTCCTCCTTGGAGTCAATCAGGGAAACTACTGAAAGGCGGCAGATCGTAGTCGTTGGCAAGCAGTTTTTCTTGAGCCATGATTTCGACCATGAGACCATGACGCTCCCGGCCGGCAGGGAAGGGTAACCGAAGCCTCGTCCGATTTTTGTCGCCCAGGTCTCTGAGTCAGCCAGGCCGCTGGTGGGTCTTGGTGGACAACTCCGCACTGCCTGCCCCATAGTGAAGCTCGTGCCTCAAGGATCGCCGCCGATCGTTCATCATTTCACGGTAGAAGCTGACGACACGGGCAAACGTTTGGATTTGGTTGTAGCCGCGCATTTTCCCGAACTCAGCCGCACTCGCGTGCAGGAGTTGATGGACGCCGGACTGGTTCTGGTGGACCGCAGCGAGGCAAGGAAGGGTTCGCTACGGCTGCGCGGCGGCGAAAAAATCACCATTGAAATCACCGAGCGTCCCGCGATGGTTGCAAAAGCTGAAGCCATCCCGCTTGAAGTCCTTTACGAAGACCAAGACGTGATGGTCGTCGACAAGCCTGCCGGAATGACGGTGCACGCCGGCGCTGGAAATCCATCCGGCACTTTGGTGAACGCGCTGCTTGGTCGTGGACAGGACCTTTCGAAAGGAGGCGATCCTCTTCGCCCGGGAATCGTGCATCGGCTCGACAAAGAAACTTCCGGAGTGATCCTCATTGCCAAGAACGATGCCGCCCACGCCAAGCTCGGCGAAGCCTTTCAGCAGCGCGGGGTGAAGAAAACCTACCTCGCACTGGTGCAAGGGGCCTTGAAGGAAAAAACCGGCTCCATCGAACTGGCAATCGGCCGCGATCCCATTCACCGAACGCGCATGGCCACGGCTAAGAAATCCTGGCGCGGAGCAGCGATCACAAATTCCCGGCATGCGCGCACCGATTGGCGCACTCTCGCGCACATTGATGGCACCACTCTCGTCGAGGTCCAACTCCACACCGGTCGAACGCATCAAATCCGCGTGCACTTTTCCGCGCTGAAACATCCCGTGGTGGGCGATACGCTCTACGGAGCCGCTACGAATCTGCGCATCGGCAAGATCACGCTGCCGAAACTCGAGCGCAATTTTCTGCACGCCGCGCGCCTCGGCTTTGCCCAGCCGCGCACCGGCGCCTGGCTCGAGGTTCGCGCGCCCTTGCCGGCAGGCCTCCGCGAATTTTTAGCGAAACTTTGCGCCGCTGCCGGGGAGCCGCAAAGCCGAATTGACGCTGCGCTTGCAGCCTACCTATAATTCTTAACACCGATGAATCGACCAAACATCCGCGTCGCCGCCCTCGCGGCATCGCTCTTGCTTCCAGCTTCCGCGGGCTGGGCGCAGCAGTCTTCTTCCAGTACCGCGAAGCCGCAAGCTTCGGGCCAGCAGCCCCCTGCCGGCCAGGAAGCTCCACAGCAAAGCGGGCAAACCTTCAAGCGCGAAGTCAACCTCGTCGATGTCCTCTTCACCGTCCTGAATCGCCGCAATAAACTGGTGCCGGATTTGGAGCAGGGCGATTTCAAAGTGTTTGATGAAGGCAAGCCGCAGGAAATTCGCTATTTCAGCAAACAGTCGGATTTGCCCCTCCGCATCGGCATGCTGCTTGACACTTCGAACAGCATTCGCGACCGCATCAAATTCGAACAGGACGCCTCGGTCAGTTTTCTTTTCAGCGTGCTTCGACGCAACAAAGATGAAGCGTTCGTCATGACCTTCGACGACGAGCCGCAAATCCTCCAGGGGTTCACCAGCGATACGGGAGCGCTGCGCGATCAGATCATAGGAACGCGCGCGGGCGGCGGCACGGCGATTTACGATGCCATCTATGAAGCTTGTTCGAAACAGTTGAACCATCCGCCGCGTCCCGCCGGAGACCAGCCCGATGTGGTTCGCCGCGTGATGATTCTCATCAGCGATGGCGAAGACAATCTGTCCACGCACACGCGCTCGGAAGCCATTGAGCTGGCCCAACGCACCAGCGTGGTCATTTACACCATCAGCACCAGCACCCAATGGGTCGCCTTGGAGGAAACGAATCCCGAAAAAACCTCCAACCGCAAATATCACTTGACCGACGGAGACAAGATCCTCGAGGACCTTGCCGAAGAGACCGGCGGCCGCGCATTCTTCCCCTACCACGTAGATGATCTCGACCAATCGTTTCAAGATATCGGCGACGAGCTTCGCAACCAGTATTCGATTGCCTATCAGCCTGAGAATTACGTCCTCGATGGACGCTACCACCGCATTCGCGTGGAAGTGCCCGACCACAAGGGTTATAAGGTGAGCGCGCGGCGCGGCTATTACGCGCGGGCCCATCAAGGGAATAATGCTGCGGGAGACTCGAATTCTTCCGGGACGCAGGGAACTCCACAAGGCCCGCAACCCGGCACGCCACTAGGTTCGCCATAGGGAACGCCGCGTGCCGGCCAGCAGGGACCTCCAAGCCTTGATATGGTTTAGGCGGGACGAGAGACTCCGGGCGCGTGCGGCTTTTGTCTGAAACGAAGTGGGCGGGCGAGCCGTCTCAACTGTAGTCTGACGTGTCGGTGGGCCAGATTATTCCAATCCAGTTCGTGGGCATCGCAAAAGCCGGGAGGCGGGTGTGCGAAATCATAAGAAAGCTCTGCTGATTCTCCTGTTGATGGTGGCCGTGGCTCCCCTGGGGGCGCAAGCCCCGAGCGCGAGTGACCTGAACGCGATCCAGCAAATCAAGGACCAGGGCTTCAATCATTCGCAGGTGATGGACATTATGAGCTGGCTCACGGACGTCTACGGCCCGCGCCTCACCAATTCGCCCAACATGAGGCAGGCCGCTGACTGGACGATGGACAAGATGAAACAGTGGCAGCTCGCCAACGTTCATCCGGAGCGTTGGGAATTCGGCAGAGGGTGGTCGAACGAGCGTTTCTCGCTCCAAGCGATTTCTCCGCGGCCGTTTCCGCTGATCGCTTACGCCAAAGCGTGGACGCCGGGCACAAACGGCGTCGTCACGGGCGAAGCCGTGTGGGCGCCCATTCAAAAAGCCGAGGACATCGAAGCGTATCGCGGAAAGCTAAAAGGAAAATTTGTCCTCACGGCGCAGCAACCGGAAATTCCCGCGCGCACCGAAGCGCAGTTCCATCGCTATACCGACGCCGAATTGATAGAGGAGTCCACGCAACCGGTTCCCACGGAACGCGCCGAGGACCGCTTTGCGCGGTTTCGCGCGCAACGCGAGCTGAATGACAAAATTCAGAAGTTTCTGGTCGAAGAGGGTATCGCCGCCTGGCTCGAGCCTTCGCCGGGAGACGACGGGACGACCTACGTCTCCGCCGGCGGAAGCCGCGATCCCAAGGGCGCTCCCGCGCCATGCCGCGTCGCCGTAGCTAGCGAACCTTACGGCCGCATCGTGCGCATGCTCGAAAAGAAAGTCCCGGTCACGCTGCAAGCCGACATTCAAAACAAGTTTTACGACGACGATGTGAATTCGTTCAACATCATCGGCGAAATTCCGGGCTCCGAAAAAGCCAAGGCCGACGAAGTCGTGATGATCGGCGCGCACTTTGATTCCTGGCACGCGGGAACGGGCGCAACGGACAACGGCGCAGGCTCGGGCGTGATGCTCGAAGCCATGCGCATCCTCAAAACCACCGGCGTGAAACTGCGCCGCACCGTGCGCATCGGGCTATGGACCGGCGAAGAGCAGGGCTTGCTCGGCTCGCGCGCTTACGTGAAGCAGCATTTCGCCGACTGGGAGCCCGACACAGCCACCACCGAGAAAATCAAAATCCTTCCCGAACAGGCCAAGCTGGATGCCTATTACAACGTGGACAACGGCTCAGGAAAAATCCGCGGCGTCTATCTGCAAGGCAACGAAGCCATCGCGCCGCTCTTCAAGGAGTGGATGGAGCCGTTTCACAACCTAGGCATGAACACGCTGACGATTCGCAACACCGGCGGCACCGATCACCTTTCCTTCGACGCCGTGGGCCTGCCGGGTTTCCAATTCATCCAGGACCCGCTGGATTACGAGACCCGCACCCACCACTCCAACATGGACGTGTATGAGCGCATCCAGGAAGCAGACATGAAGCAGATGGCCGTAATCGTCGCTTCGTTCGTCTACCTGACTGCCAACCGTGACGAAATGGTTCCGCGCAAGCCGCTCGAGAAAACGCGCCCCAAGCGTAGCAGCCCGTTCTAGAGCCGCTTTACCGAAGAAGACGCCTAAGCAGCAATGATGGATGAATTGCACCCCGACGCCTGCCGTTTAGGCTGTGCCACCGGTCGCCGTTTTTTTTTTCTGCCGGGTGGCACTTGCAAAGGATTTCTGAATGCGTCAACCCTTTACGCTGACGGTCACAGACCTTAAGAGATAAAACCTCAAACGCGTCTCGGCCGGAAGCGATATCTCTTTTTTGCCTGTGGCTGCGGCTCCCGCGGTGCCGGCGCCTGCACCAATCGCGCTGCCGATCAAAGCTCCCTTACCCCCACCGGCCAAGGCACCAATGACTGCTCCGCCCGCGGCGCCACCGCCGATGAAACCAAGGTTGCGTTTGTTGTGATTCTGCCCGGTCCTCCGAATCGTGCCGGTGTCGATGTCATACGACTTGCCATCAACTTCCACAGAGCTGAGCGCCACACTCAAGCGTGCCGGAACATGCAGACGGCCCGAATCCTTCGCATCAACCACGCGGCCCGCGACATGCGCACCGGCCGGGATGATCGTCTTACCATCCAGCACCATTGGTTGCCAGAGGCTTGCCGCAAAGTTATCCCCCGCATGGTTGCGGTCGCTAGAAAGCGTTTCGTCTAAGGTCACCTCAAAAGGCGATCCTTCTGGGATCGTGACTTCTTTCTTCGTCTCAAACAAACTTCCCAGCAGGCCCTTTTTGGAACCATTCTGGTCAGCGGTTGCGTCCGCAGCGGCTGCGCGGTGGTTGCATCCTGTCGCCAGCACGACCGACAAAAGTGCCGCACTAAGAATACTCAAAGATCGATTCATCTCTGCCCCCTGGCCCTAAGTAATAAGCAGGAGGCATGCCGATAGTTGGTCCATAACTGACTGAAAATAAATAGATGATTCGGGAGGGGCAAGCCTTTCAATATGTAATTTTTTCAACAGTGGGACTGAAGTCCGGGTACTGGAACCGACTTCTTCGGTGTTCCCGTTTTGCAGCGGCTTGGGGATTCCTCCCCCGTGGCCACGGGCCACGAACCGACAGGAAGCCGTTGGCGGCGATCGTCCTTTCGTTCGTCTACCGGACCGCCAATCGCGGCGCAAGGGTTCCGCGCAAGCCACTCGAGAAAACGCGCCCGAAAGCGCACCAATCCGTTCGAGACCGTTTCGTATTAACGTCCAGCCGATCGTTCACGGCACGAGGGGCAAGATGAGGTGAGAGGTGGGGTAGATGCGCACGGTGGCTTTGACAAAGTCGTCTGGAGAGGCGGTCATGATATTGGGCAGAAACTTCTGCGGGTTGCGATCATAGAGAGGGAACCACGTGCTTTGCACCTGGATCTTGATGCGATGGCCCTTCAGAAAGGTGTGATCGGCGGCGTGCAGGCTGAAGCGGTATTCCTCGACTTTGTTAGCTCGAATGGCTTCAGGCTGCTCAAAGCTCTTGCGGTAACGGCCACGAAAGATCTCCCCGTTGACCATGAGTTGATAGCCGGACATGTCGGGCTGCGCCGCGCCCGGTGGAGCGTTGGACGCGGAGATGGAAGAAGGGGCTGAAGAACCGCCAGCTGAAGCGGATGACGCGGCCTCAGGGTATTCGTCGATCAGTTTCACCACCCAGTCTGCGTCCGTGCCCGACGTGGAGGCAAAGAGGTCGGCGATCACATCACCGGCAATGGTAACGTCGCGATCGAGCGGCGGAGACGTCCAAGTGGCGACATCGGGCCGGCTGGAAACGAAACGCTGGTCCTCCACCATCCAGGTGAACCACTTCGATCCCGGTCCATAGGTGGCTTGAATGGGCCGGTGGCGGTACGGCACAGGGTTGGCGGGATCGGAGAGGTATTCGCGATAGCTCGCGGCGGCGTTTTTATCCTTCCCCAATTGCTTCGGTGGCAATGAAAAAAGGACCAGCGAACCGTCCGCGGAGAGATAGAGATTCTGTGCCTTGCTCTCCGCAGGCGGCCAGTGCGTGTATTCGCGCCAGCGATTGCTGCCGCTTTCGAATGCGGCGGTGTTCTTCAAGCTGAATCCGTCCTCATCTTTCAAATAATGGGCGAAGAACGGCGCCTCATAGCGCTTGCGAAACTCGTCCGTAGTCGGTTCGCCGAAATAAATTTCACCCAGATGGCGCGTGGTGCCGCCCCATTGCCCGTGGTTCCACGGACCAATGACCAAAAAATTTTCGTGACGCGTGTCGTGGGGCTCTTGCCGGGAGTAGGCTTCTTGCGGACCAAACAGGTCTTCCTGATCCCAGAAGCCGCCGACGAAAAGAGCGGGGACGGCGGGCTGGTTGAGATGCCACTCCACGCCGCGGGCGCGCCAGAACTCATCGTATGCAGGGTGCTCGAGAAAAGCGACGCCGGTGGGAAGTTTGTCGACGCCGTCGCGCTTGGCAGCGGCTGCGAACGAACCGGAGTGGAGAAAGAAATCGTAGGCATCCTCGTCGAGCTTCGAGAACGCGTTTTCTTTGGAGCTTTCCATGCCCAGCGTGTAGTCGTAACCGTAAGTCTCGCGGAACGCGCCATTGTGAAAGAAATCGTCGCCCATCCAGACGTCAATCATG